>Ga0180438_10000261_pt1 | contig 108901 bp, 164 predicted proteins | sample SS_ome_12_FD_132455 | JGI IMG/M metagenome (GOLD analysis project Ga0180438, IMG submission 132455) | Hypersaline lake sediment archaeal communities from the Salton Sea, California, USA - SS_3_D_2 metaG | ecosystem: Environmental > Aquatic > Non-marine Saline and Alkaline > Hypersaline >... | reverse complement strand
TGCAAGAACGTAAAGCTGATGTATCATTTCAATCTCAATTGGAGGATATAGCATGAACTATATTCTTATTAAGGAGGGTCATGATTAGGTTAATAAAGGAGCCTAATCATGAAACTAAAGAAAGAATTAGAAACAACAACTAATAGTTCTGTTTATACAAAAATCAGATATAATTATCTTGGTAATATTCACGGTTTTTGTTCAAGATGTAGACCTAATAGAGGATGTAATAGTAAAGCTAGTAGATGGAAAAATCATTTTAGTTGGAAATTACATCGAAAAACACAATATAGAAATGGCAACTCGTAAAATACATTGTGAAGATTGTATGGAAAAGCTAGGCAAGGATTGGAATGAAGTTCATGCCTGGCTTGATGGTCTTTCATGTATTGATGGTCAGCTTAATATAAATCATCGTCGTTGGCGTCATCACGATGAAGCTTTAGAAGAAATTAGAGAAATGTGGGGTGATGAAGCAGTTGAAGCTGCTAAAATTCATCTTATAAGAGATTTTGGATATATACCAACAAAGAGACAAGTTGAAAGTATGTTTCCAAAGAAACCTGAATTAATTGACTTTCCAAAACAAATTTCTTGGAAAGATATGAAAAAAAAATTAGGTATAGTAAATGGCAAAAGAGAAATTTAAGTACGAACCATATTATGAATATCGTGCTACTAAGGTTGCTTGTTTTGATGAAGATGTTGATCCAAATGGTGATAGTAAATTAATTCGTAAGAATTATAAGAGAAACAAAGAACAATTAGAAGAACGAGGATTTTCTGATTCTGAATTGTGGAATCTAGATATGTCCATTGCAATTTTTGTATATCCTCGTTTAAAACGTCTTAAAAAAATTAAACATGGTTATCCATCAAATCTTACACCTAAGAAATGGAATAAAATCATTGATAAAATGTTACTAGCATTTGAATACATTATCGATGATTGCGCAACTATTGATAAAGAAAAACAATTAAAAATAGAAGAAGGTCTTAAACTCTTTGGAGAATATTTCCAACATCTATGGGACTAATATTATGAAAATTGATATAGTTGGTAAAATTGAAGAAAATGATGATGGTTCAGCAACTATGACTGTTGAATTAGATAATGAAGCTATGACTAAGTTTATTCAAAAAGGAATTTTAACTTGTTTAACTGAATCAGTTGAAAAAGACTTGGTTAAATTAAGAAAGCCTTGGTATAAAAGATTATTTAATTGGATATTTGCAAAGCCCGAGTAGCTCAGTTGGCAGAGTCACCCCCTCGTAAGGGGAAGGTCGTCGGTTCGATGCCGTCCTTGGGCTCCAACTTTTAAGGAAAGTATGAAACAATTAGCAATTGTAACAAGAATGGAAGAAGATAGCGATTACGTTGTCTTATGGTTATTGGATGAAAATTACGAATGTGAATTAGGCGTTGGTATTCCAATAGCTGAAGGAGTTTATAAAGACCGTCTCAAATTGTCTGAATTTTCAATAGCAGTTGTTGATTTAGTACCAAATAATTTATTTGATGGTATTATAGAGACAATAGAAGATTTTGAGAAATTTGATTATCATATAAAGGATTTAGACTTTATATCAGTTGGACCTGATGATGATCAAGAAACCCGTTTCCCCGTCGGCGCACTTATGCAAGATGGGGATTTTTGGGATATAGTGAAAGAAGTATTTAAAGGAGAAAATTATGAATCCGAATTACTCTAATTATGAGTTTTTCTGGAATGGACCATTTTCACAATGGGCTAAATTTCCAATGGTAGATGATCATGGTATACGTTTTAATTGTTGTGAACAATACATGATGTATAAGAAAGCAATGGTTTTTAAAGATGAAGAAACTGCTGCGAAAGTTTTAACAACTCTTAATCCACGTGATCAAAAGAAACTTGGACGTCAAGTAAAGAATTTTGATGATAAAGTATGGGACGCGGTTAAATACGAAATTGTATTTACTGCTAATATGCTTAAATTTACTCAGAATGAAGATGCTAAAGAAGCATTAATGGCGACAGAAGATAGAATTCTTGTTGAAGCTAGTCCATACGATGCAGTATGGGGAATTGGTTTAGATGAAGCTAATGCACAACAAGTTGATCCAGATAAATGGCCAGGTCAGAACCTCTTAGGAAAGGCGATTACTTCCGTTAAAGCTGTGTTATAAATAACACAAAGCGGAGGTTTCCCATGAAAGGATTTTGTGACGTTTGTCAAAAGAAATTTGCAAGAGACCATAACATTGGTATCGTTTGGTGTAGCAAAGCTTCTGCATGGATGTTTGGAATAACTACATATGGACAATCTACATTCCATGGAACACTATTTTGTTCTATTCCATGTGCTAGAAAATACGCTGCTCGAAACGATATCACAATTAAATAATTAAGGAAAAAGAGAAATGAGTGATGAGAAATATATCGTCTTTGATGTAAAAGAGAGAAAAATTGCCCTACTAAAAGATAAACCAGCTTCATATGCAACTGAATCTATTCTTCCAGTTAATACAAATATGACTGCTGAACAACTTCGTGAAATTACAAATGAAACAGATGATCTTTTAGAAATTGCTATGCTTACGATAGCACGTTTTAGATGTAAGGTTGAAGATCTTATTTATGGTGCGGAAGTTGATGTTATTGAAGATTGTATACTTGATAATGAATGGTATGCAACTAAAAAAGATAATGTATATTTACTAAAATTAACTACACAGTCTGGTCAGACTTATGATGAACTTCGAAAATATGTTTTGGCATTTGTAGTATCTAAAAAATCTGTATCTGATTGTTGGGAAAATTTTGCTGGAACATATGATCAAGCAAAAGCTGAAGTTGATTTTTCAAAAATGTTAAATTCAACAGGTAGTATTAAACTTACTTGGGGTATTCTAAATTATACTTCTACAGATACTGATATTATAATTGAGTCTATTGAAACTGAAACTGAAGATCTTCAAAGCGCAATTGAGCGTGGACTTGATGTTAATCTAGATTGTATTGATAATACTGTTAGTAGCATGCAAAGTAAGATTAAAGAAATGGAAGCTGAAATTGAACGTCTTAAGAAAATTAAAGGTTTAACCTAAAATTTTTTTATTAAAAGATATTATACTTTGATTATTTTGAAGTTATATTATAAAAGGAAAATTTTTTTTTGAATGATTTTATAAATAATCTAAAGAATTTAAAAAAGGAGACAATTAATGTCTAAATTCAAACAAAAATATAATAAACTAATGGAAGGTATTGAAGATACTTTAATTATTACAGAATCACTTGGTGTTAAAGTAAGCGAAGAAAATTTTGAAGAAATTATGAGAGAGTTTGAAAGCCAGATTGACAATTTAATTGGTGGAAATCCTGGTCATGATGATTTTCAGAGTGAAACTTTAGAACTTGTGGTAAACGATTACAATACTTCTTCCCCAGAAGAGGAACGAGATAAGATAGATACTTATAATGGTTTTCTTTATAACCAATTAAGACCAAAATTAATTGAAGTTGCTAGAAAAGAGTTATATCAATTTTTAATGTCTGAAACCGATAGTGAATAAAAATTTAAATATTTTTATTAAAGCGACTATACTTTTATAGTTTTTAGGTTATATTATAACAACGAAAAAATAATTGAAAAGTTATAAATAAACTTAAATTAAACAACGGAGTTTAAGAAAGAATGTTTACTATCAATAATAGACGAGGTATGAAACCTGGATTTAATCCAGCGAAACCTCGATGCTTCTTTCTTCGACCGTGTCTGTGAAATAATAGTTAAATAATTTCAAGGCGGTTCGAAGAAATTCGGATCGCCTTTTCTTTTATAGAAATTTTGCGAATATAACTCAGTTCGGTAGAGTATTTGGTTGCCAATCAAATTGTCGCGGGTTCAAATCCCGCTATTCGCTCCAAATTAAATTGCGGCATTGATGTTCAATGGTAGCATGTGAGGTTTCCAACCTCTTCGTATCGGTTCGAATCCGATATGCCGCTCCAGAATTCACGTGATATTCGAGTGAACCCCGTTCTTCTCTCGAAGACAAATAATAAAATAAGCCGGGATAATGGGCCTGCTGGGCAGGTTACGATTGTAAACCGACAAATGGAGCAATCGTTTCAAGGGTTCAACTCCCTTTTGGTCCACCAATCAGTAACATTAAAACTGAATAGTAACATTCCATATGTTACCAATCAAATATAATGTTACTGAGAGATCTTTGATAATTTGATATAAAATTCTCACTATAACGTGGGGTGTTAGTATAATGGCCAATTATTCCGCATTTGCACTGCGGGGATGCGGGTTCGACTCCCGCACATTCCACCATGTAGTTTAGTCCGATTTTTATTGGCTCCATTATAAATAGATATAAGAAATCTATTTATAGGAGTTAATATGAAAAAGGATCGTGAATGTAAGTATTGTAAACAAATTTTTGAAAATATTGATGGCAGAGTTTTTTCTAATCATGTTAGGTGGTGTGATAAAAATACAACCAATAATGATAAAGGCGGAAAAAATATATCTGAAAGTCTTAAAAACAGGACAATTAATAGAATTGGTGATTTTAAAGATTTTGAAGTAATTTGTCATAAATGTAACAAAAAGTTTACAGTTAAAGAACGAGAAAAGAAATTTCCAATGAAGGAAAAATATTTTTGTTCAAGAAGCTGTGCAAATTCAAGAAAACATTCTAAAGAAACTAAAGAAAAAATTAGAAAAAATCTTCAAAAGAAATCTGAAGATATTATTAAATTTTCAAAAGTTTGTCCATTTTGTAAAAATAATTTTGAAACTTTTAGAAAAGATCAAAAATGTTGTTCTATATCATGTGCAGCTAAAAATAGATATAAACATATTGATAAAACAACATTACATTATTATAGACAACGATGTATTTTTCAATTTAATTTAGCTGATTATCCAGATGAATTTGATTTTGATTTAATTAGAGAAAATGGTTGGTATAAAGCAAAGAATCATGGAGATAATCCAAATGGAGTATCGCGAGATCATATAATATCTGTTAAATATGGATATGAAAATGAAATTGATCCAAAGATTATTTCACATCCAGCTAATTGTAGATTAATGAAACAAAGTGATAATGCATCAAAGAGTAATAAATGTGATATAACTTTAGAAGAACTTTTAGAAAAAATTGAAAAGTGGGATAAAAGATATAATTAAAATTTTAGATTCCTATGTAGCTCAATTGGCAGAGCGCTCGGCTGTTAACCGAATGGTTGGAGGATCGTTCCCTCCCATAGGAGCCAGCAAACCCTTATCAGAGAAGCTGTGGATAAGGCGAAGCCAGACAGGCCTAGTTCTGTTAGTCTGGTTGTGAACAGAAGAAAAGCTTCTCATTTGGTTCCTAAGCAATTGAGGTCAATGCGACCGGTTGAAGCCCGGTAGAACTCGGTTCGATACCGAGAGGTGCCACCATATGAAAAAGAAACAAATACAAAGAGAACTCAGTTTAGGTGATCTAAACAAAGAGATTGAAATAACAAAGATTACTCAAGTTAATCTTTCATCAGGAAACGAATTCATTTATTTGGATCAATTAAATGATGGTACTTGGCGAATTTGTTACACTAAAGGTACACTTGATAAACTAGGAAAGTAAAATGGATACCGATGAATTAGTTCGAGAATTATGGGCTATATGTCATGAAGATGATTCATATGAATATTCGGAAGTTGTAGTAAAAGTTGGTGATGAATTTATTGGCATTTCCAATATTTCAGTAGAAGATGAAATGATTGTCTTAAAACTAAAATTTAAAGATACGTCGTTAGCTTAGTTGGAAAAGCACCCGGCTCTTACCCGGGATTACCTTGGCTCGAATCCAAGACGGCGTACCAAATATCGTAAGACAAGATATCACTTACGAGAACACTGATCCATGTTAGGCAGGAGCATGGTTTATTATTAGTGGTAAAAGTCCAAATTCATGTCGGTTTAATGGGTCCTAAGCAATTGAGGTCAATGCGACCGGTTGAAGCCCGGTAGAACTCGGTTCGATACCGAGAGGTCCCACCAGATAACCCGGAGATGGTGCGTAACGAACACCTTGGCGGCATTAACGTCAATAGTAATAAAGTAGAATACCGGGTCATTTAAATCCGCTCGTAGCTCAGTCTGGTAGCAGCAACTGACTTTTAATCAGTGGGTCGCAGGTTCGAATCCTGCCGGGCGGACCATTTAAAAGGCTATACAATATCCATCCTTCTATATTGCCTGTTAAGCCGTAGGATGCGAGGTTCGAATCCTCGTCGCCGGTGCCAATATAAAAACACCGGTGTAGCTCAGGGGTAGAGCGACGTATTTTGGGTTTGTAATTTCCTTTTAATACCGGCGTGTGGCTCAGTCTGGTTAGAGCATCTGGTTTAGGACCAGAGGATCGCAGGTTCGAATCCTGCCACGCCGACCAAGGTGATTGAATTCTACATCAGCCATTAGCGAAGTCTGGTATCGCGTCTGGTTTGGGACCAGAAGATCGGAAGTTCGAATCTTCCATGGCTGACCAATTAACATTGCTCCATAGCATAATGGTAGTGCAGCTGTTTCATAAGCAGTGCCGTATCGGTTCAAATCCGTTTGGAGCAACCATTGCGGGCGGGCAGGTGCTCAATCAGGCCTCATAAGCCAGATCTGCCGGGTTCGAGTCCCGGGCCACGCTACCAATTAAAGGAGATTGTATGGAGTATCCATCAGGAGATGATTAGTAATACCTAACAAGGAGTTACTAATTATGAAAAAGAAGTACAGTCGTATGAAAACGACAACTGATAGTCGAGAGTATAATGCTCTTCTTAAAGATGATCTATGTGGCTACGCTTTTATAGATTGTTATACACACAAAAAATATTGGTATGAAAATAAATGGCGTATGATACGAAATGCAAAAGAGCTCTGGTATAAACGCGATAGAAATTGGAAGAACTTTCGTAAAACTCAGTATAAAGAGGTAGATAAGTGAAATTTATAATCTTCAAAACTAGTGATGGTGTTAATTCAAAATTTAAACCACATGATAATGCTTATGAAGGAACTTATAAGCGTCGTGATAAGTATAAAAGATTAAATGAAAAACCATGTTGGTTAATTGATATTGAATCAATGGATAATCTTATAGAATTAATTGCTAGTTATGATGAAGTTGTTATGGAAGATGGTTTATATCCACATCCATCAATTGAAATTTATGATGATTATAGAGAATAAGTGGGCTTGACATGGCATCGACTGTTTAGTTTACTATGCAGCATCTGAGTTCGACTCTCAGCAGGTCCACCAAATAAAATATGGGGCTGTGACACATTGGAAGTGTATAGACGTCCGCGGGTTCAAATCCCGTCAGTTCCATCAAATGGCTCGTTAGCTAAGTGATTTAGCGATTGCCTGTTAAGCAATAGTAGGTGGGTTTGATTCCCACACGGGCCTCCAAAAATAGGTCTCCGTCCCGCCAGTAGGCTACGAACCTACCGACATTAAACAGGTGGAAGGACGTCAAGAGGTTCAATTCCTCCGGAGATCTCCAAAATTAAGTTGCTCTGTGTCCCGCCAACTGTCTTCTAAGCAGTAGTCGTTAAACAGGTGGATGATTGACAAGGGGTTAGATTCCTCCACAGAGTACCAAATGGCAAGTATCCCGATCGGCTTAGGGTGCGGTCTGCAAAACCGCTGGCGAAAGCTATGGCGGGTTCGATTCCCGCACTTGTCTCCAAATGAAACAGATAGTAGATGAAGTAACATATCTGGCCGAAAGCGTGGGCTGGACAATAGATCATATTAAGATTGCTTTAACAGGCTCAGTCTATATTGATATTCGTAGAGATAATGAATGGGCACAAATTAGAGTATCTGATCATAAACAAGTATATTGTAGATGGTTAATAACATATTCTATAGCACCTGGTGATTTATGGTTTGAAGATCTTGAAGAAATTTTAACAAAACCTTACGGTGAAGTCGGAGATATTTTATAAATATTTTAACTTTAATAAAAATAGGAATATTTATGAATTTTAGTAAATTACATAAAATGTTAAAAGAAGGTTTACGAAGTGAAAATTTTATCCATCTAACACATAGAGATGATTTAAAACTTAGTAATATAGATGATGTTCCAACTAGTAATTATCTTATAGATACAGGGCAAGCTACTAGAGAAAATGAATATCGTGAATTTTTACCCAATCCAGCTTTATGGTTAACTCCATCATTAGAATGGCAAAAATTAGTTTATTCACCAGAATCATACCCACCAGCTCATGAAATTTATCTATATAAAATTAAGATTGATACATCAAAATTAATATATATTAAATCAATCAATGACATTCCTGATAAATTCAAAAAAGAAAATAATACTCAATTTAAAAAATATATACCATTATCAACCGAACACATAATGTATAATATAGAATTTCTTGTTAATTGGACTGAATACATAAAATTTCTTAAAACAAAAAATATTGGTGGTATATATTTTACTAAAGAATCACTTAATGATTTTCCTGCTGATGTTGAATCACTTGCTGTTTTTAATAAATCATTAGTTAAAAGTATATCTAAGCCAATGGAAATTTCTGAGACAGCAGAGAAAAAACGCAAATTTTATGATAAGTTAATGTTTTACTTAGAACCAGATGAACGTATTAATCCAGAAAAGTTACCAAAACTTGAAAGAGACTCACTAATAACACATTGGAAAAAAGAAGATTGGTTGCAAGTACCTTATTCAAAAGATGCTAAACAAGAAGATTATATCTGGAAATGGAATACTGGCTGGATAGAAAAAGAATAATTATAAGAGAATGGAAAAAGTTGCGTCCGTAGCTGAGATGGATTTAGCCCCTGGCTTTTAACCAGGATTCTTCGGAATAACGTCGGTTCGAGTCCGACCGGGCGTACCAACAGTGAGGTTAACCTCACTTAATTTTAACTTATAATATCATAGGAGAAAGCCAAAATGGCAGGAAGCAAAAACAATCCGAAAAACAAATCAGCAATGATGGTAGTCGCAAGAACTTGTGATCTCTGTGGAAAAACTGGTAATATTGATACTGAAATTCAGCGTGTAATGCGTGCTGAAAAAGGTAAGAGAAAATTAATCTGGAAATGTAAGGCTGGATGTTAGAAAAACTTCTAGAATTTTTATTAATCAATTGGGAATGGACTGTTAGTATTCTAGCAGTCCTTTCTATTGTCTCGTCTGTAAGAATTAAAAAACGTCCTCGTCGACACTGGTTCGATCAATAGAATTATAAATAATATAGAACATAAGAGGAGCTCTCTATTATGAAAAATTTTAATGAACTTTGTGATGAATTATTGGAAGAAGCAAAACTTCCATATAAAACAAAAACTAAAGAAAAGACTAAATTAGCAGATCTTTTCCAAAGAATAGAATCAGAAGTTGGCGGTAAGGAAGTTACCAAAGCTGGTGTAAAACCCGATATTACAAAAGCGACTAAACTTAAAACTGCTGATTTAGCAAAAACTAGACAGAAAACTGCAGATATTACACCTACTCCAGAAATAGGTGATAAATTAGCATCAATGGATATTACTGCGCTTGCAAATGATGATGCTGAAGATACTGATGAAGCAGGATATGAACCAACAGAAGTAACTCCAACTACACTTCCTGATGTTGTTTCTAATGCTATTGTTGGAGAAGAAGATCTAAGACCTGAGTTTCATATGGTTAAAAATCTTCCTGGCTATATACAAGCTCCTATTCGTCAAGCAGGTAAACAAATTTTTAAAGCATTTACAACAGTACCAATCGAACAAATTAATGTAATTGCTAATGTTGCTGATCAAGGTCCTAACGAACAACGTGAACTTAATGCAGTAGCTTCTTATTTAGATGCTCATGGTATTAGAAATGGACAAGCTGAAATTGAATTTGAAGATTTTATTCCTGATTATAAAGCTGATGTAAAATTCTATAATGCACATGATATTACATTTATGGTTGTTAGAGATTTTGCTGGTAATTATATTTACTCTTGGCCAGAAGCTACTGATAAAATTGCAAGCTCTGGAACTGCTGGCGAACTTACTGAAGCTATAACTGATGATGTTGATTTAGATCTTGTTGAACAATTTCGTATGGATTTTTACAAATTCTTAAAAGAAAATTACTATCAAGAAAAAGATAAACTTGGTGATGCTTGGAACTTTGCAAGAGATTTCCATCAGAAACTTGTACATATTATTCAAAGCAATAAATAATAATTTTTTATTTTAGTAGCTATACTTTTTAATATTTCAGGTTATATTATAACATAGAAAATATATAACAATTATTTATTTCCTATTGTTTTTGGATTAATACGGGCCTTCGGGTCCACCATTTTAGAGGCTATGGATTAGTTCTTCCTTCTATACTTTTTATTCTGGAAAAACAACTAGAGCATCCAATTTCCTCTTTTACCCTTTATGTAGCGGGGTGGAGCAGCGGTAGCTTGCTTGGTTCATACCCAAGTGGTCGTAGGTTCAAATCCTACCCCCGCTACCAATTCGGGTCCTATAAGAGTAATAGTAAAAACTTAAACATTGCGCAAAAGGTTTAAGGATTATACAAGTTACGACCATATTAGTAGTTTACCGGTGACTAAATTATGGTTAGATGGAAAATACAGAGTATTTTGAAGGTGAGATTCCTTCCCTGAATACAATTTACCGATTTGAGGCACAGGATAATCCTTCCTTCTTTTTTAAAGATTTTCTCTTCGGAGAAAATTTTACCATCCATAATTTAGGGTTATTAATTTCCTCAATTTCATTTTTCTTTCCACTATACTTTGATCATTTTTGAGTTATATTATATAATACAAATTTGTTTAATTTTAGGAGAACGCATACGTGAGTGAAACCTTACAACCAGTCGGACCTTATGTGGTACTTGAAGAAGTCAACAAGAAAGTTGATATGATCGGAGATATCGTTGTTCCCGATATTGTACAAGAACAAACAGTTAAATTCAAAGTTACTGGTCTTGGAACAGGGCTTGAAGATTTTGAATTTCCTGTAAAAGTTGGTGATATTGTATTAGCAAGTAGAACTGGAAGTACTCTAACAAAACAGGGTGATAAAGAAGTTCTACAAGTTAAAACTGGTAATCTTATTGCAAGATTTGCAAATGAAGATGATACAGTACCAATGGAAATGTTTGAACCACATGTTCTTATTTATCCAATTAGTCCACCTACAAAATTAGTTGGTGGAATTATCGTAAATGCAACAATAACAGACACACCTAGATATAAGGTATATACAGCTTATAAAGGATCATCTCTCAAACAGGGAGATCTTATAATAACTTTAAATACTACGATATCAGAGATTGGTAATCAAAGTGTATATACTACACTTGAAGAAGATGTAATGTGTGTTTTAGAAGAACAGGAAGTATAGATATGGTAGTAATGAGACCATTCTACGGTGATATGGATGTAGTTGTTCTTAATACAACAGAAGATGCAAAAGATTTTCTTATCGGTTTATTTGAATTTCGTGATGATATTCCAGCTGATGTAAAAAGATTTGCAGGTCGAATTAATGATTTGACAGATTTTGAAATCTATTGGATGGAAAAAGAATTAAGCGATTGGCTTGATTATAGAATACAATAAAATTTTGTGCGCCCATAGCTCAGTTGGATAGAGCACGGGATTTCTAATCCTGGGGTCGCAGGTTCGAATCCTGCTGGGCGTGCCATTTGGAGAATTAAAAATGTTATCAACGATGGATATCGAAAAAATAGAAGAAGTTATTAGAGCACAAGTAATAGCTTTTAATAATGGTGAAGATATTAGCAAATTTTGTACAGAAAACGGTGCAACGGTATGGCGTGCAGTTTTAGAAGAAATTAAGTCATATCTTCCTGGTGTGAATTCTTTAAAAGAATTTCTGGAAATTATTATTAAAGAAAAAGAATTAAATATTAATCTTGAAGAACTTATAACAATTAAAGATATTTTTGTACAAGAAGTTAATCGTAAAGATAATGTAGCTATCGTTTTAGTTGAAGCTTATGATGTTACTTCATTTATACGTGATATTAAAGTTACAACTTTTACACAATATGTTGTTAAAAAAATTAATGAACGTTGGTTAATCCACGCTAAAATTGGTACTTAATTGTGAAAACGCGTCAAGGATTTGTAAGTAATAGTAGTTCTTCTAGTTTTGTTTTTGTTGGTATATACGTTGACGACAATGCTGAGTGGAAAGAAAAACGTCCTGAACTTCCCAAGCAACCCACTAATAAAGCCGATTGTGATGCAATTGATAAATTTATGGCTAAAATGCAGGCATATAGAATTGCACTTAAAGAATGGGAAGAGAAAGAGCCTGAAAGTCTTCTTAAAGTTTTAACTGAAAAAGAAAATCTTTCATGTGAACATGATGATTATGAAAATGATAATTTAGTTGGATTTAGAGTAGCTGGTGGATATGATGAACCTTCTTTTGAACTTGATATTGATGATCTTGTTGCAAAACGAGCTGAACTAATTGAGATTTTGAGGAAATATGGAATTATCAGAATACCACAAGTGTATGGTGGAATGAATAATTATTGTTAAGGATTAATAATGAAGACAGTGGTACTTGGTGGTGGATTTCTTGGCACCGCATTTAAAAAAGCAGGAATGAAAGTCTGGGACAGTAAACAATTTTATGTCACAGAAGAAAATATTGACGATATTATTCATGAATTAGATGATTTTAAAGTAATTATCAACTGTATGGGTAAAAGCAATACTCGTTGGTGCGAAGAAAATGCTAAAGACGCTGTTTGGTCTAATGCAGTACTTCCAACAGCTCTTTCTGAATATTGTTCTGATAATGACAAATATTTAGTTCATATTTCAACTGGCTGTCTTTATGATAGAAATGATCGTCCACAACGAGAATCAGATTTTATCGCTGCACATTGCCAATATACAATGTCTAAATGGCTTGGTGAATCTATGCTTGATTTAGATCATGATTTAGTAATTCGTCCAAGATTATTTTTTGGTGATTTTGAAGATCGTAATAATCTTCTTTGTAAATTACCAAATTTTGATAGATTTGTTAATGAATTGAATAGTTATACAAGTGTTCATACTATTGTCAATGCTACACGAGAACTTATCAAAGCTGATCAACGCGGTATTTTTAATGTAGCTTGTGATGGTTGGATGACAGTACATCAAGTAGCTGAATTAATGGGAATTGAAGGAGATGTTATGTCTGAAGAAGAACTTCATCATGAGCAAGGTCTTTATCTCGTTAATAATACGATGGACATATCTAAACTAAAACAATTCTATAAACCACCTAAATTAGAAGATGAAATTAAACGATGTATAGAAGCTCTAAATAATAAATAAGATAAAGGAGTCTTATTTATGGAAAAAGTTGTACGAGATATTACTGAAGCTTATGCAAAAATGTTTTTTGAATCTGAAGAAGTTGTGGATGTAAACGTTGCAGATAGTGAAGATGTTATTGATACTGATGATGACGATGGTGACGATCTTAGTAGTTTAGAAGCTCAAGTTATGGGCTTTTTAATGAAAGATAAATCACCAAACGAACAGGATTTTGCAGATTGGGCTGATGAAGCTGGTGTTGATCAACATGATGCAATTGAAACTGCAATTCTATTAGCTGCTAAAATGGCAAGACTAATGAATGGTGGAGAATCTAATGCAAAAAAAGATGTTGAATATAATGAAGATGAACTTGAAATGGGCCGCGAAATAGAAAAAGAACATACCGTTGATGAAGATGTTGCAGAAAAAATTGCGCGTGATCATTTAGCAGAAATCCCAGATTACTATACACGTCTAAGAATTATGGAAGCAGAAGCTGTTAAAACAGATGATATAGAAAATTAATGAATTTAAAAGAAACGATAGAATTTTTAGAAAAGAAAATAAAAGAAGATTTTAAAGAACGTCAAAAACAGCGATCTTATAAAGTAACTGTTGATGATATTTATGCTAAAGATATTAGTACCTTACATAGATTTAAAATTTTAGCTAGAAATCATAACGTTCTATAACGCTCCACGTTGGGTCTGGTTGATCCAGCGGATCTTATAAGTCCGTGGGCCAAGTTCAAATCTTGGGTGGAGTACCAACTGGGACCTTAGCTCAACGGTTAGAGCAGGGAGCTCATAACTCTCAGGTTGTCAGTTCAATTCTGACAGGTCCCACCAAAACGCTCACTGACAATTGTCAAAGTACTCTTGAAATGGCGTAATAGTAAAGAGTTTCTGTGAGGTTATTAACAAGGAAAAAGAAAATGATAAGTACAACTGGATTAAACTCAAAGGTATTAGTTGTAAATCAATCGTGGAGACCAATTAATATTAAATTGGCTTGGGAAGCTGTCAATGATGTTTTGAATGATCAAGCAGATATTGTTGATGAAAATTGGGCATTATATTCTTTTGAAGAATGGATTGAAACTTGGTCTGACGCTGCGGCTATAGCCAAACTTCAAGATGATCAAATTATTTATGCTACTAGATTTAAATTTAGAGCACCTGAAATCATTCGTTTAAAAGAGTTTGATAACATGCCTCCTTCTAAACCTAAATGCACACGTGCAGGTATCTTTACACGAGATAATTATACATGTCAATATTGTGGTAAAGTTTTTAAAGCTAAAGAACTTAATATTGATCATGTACATCCAAAATCTCGTGGTGGAAAAGGTACTTGGGAAAATCTTGTATTATCTTGTATTTCTTGTAATAGTAAAAAGATGGATAGAACACCATCTGAAGCTGGTATGAAACTTCTTAAAGAACCTCGAGCTCCACATTGGACAGCTTTAAAAGGTAAATTAATTAATAAAAAACGTATGCCGAAATCTTGGGAAGGAATTCTTGGTAAGATGTATTGGAATACGGAATTAGAAGAAGATTAATTTGAACGAGATTAAATATAGAAATAGTCAAGTATCGGGTAAAATAAACTCGGTACTTGACTCTTTACAAAGTATTGAAGTTTCGGTTACAAATAATTGTAACCGCCGTTGTAGTTTTTGTCCTAATAAAAAATTAGATCAAACACAACATATGACTGTTGATACAGCTCATAAAATCGCAAGTCATTTAAATGATTTTAAATATAAGAAAAGACTTGGTATTTCTGGTTTTGGAGAACCAATGACAAATCCTGATATTCTTAAAATCATTTTAATGATGAAATATATAAAATTTGACACTTATGAAATAGTTACTAATGGTGATTTTTTAACATCTGAAATTATTAAAATGTGTCATGAAAATGGCATTAATAGATTTCTTATAAGTCTATATGATGGGCCGCAACAAATTCAAAAATTCATAGATATGTTTAATAAAGCTGGTGTTTCACTTGAACATTTACATTTGAGGCATCGCTATAAAATGAACGAACAGAACTTTAATAACAGAGCCGGATTTTTATACGAAATGAAAAATGAAGGTCCTTGTTATTTACCATTCTATAAATTAATGATAAATTGGAATGGTGATTATCACGTTTGCTCTAACGATTGGGCAGGCGAAACTGCAGAATTTAATGTTCATAATATGTCTATTGAAAAGTATTGGATTTCAGAGCAAATGGAAAGATATAGATTAGAACTTCTAAGAGGAAAACGATCTTTATTACCATGTAATAAATGCGACTGTAAAGGAACCTTAGTTGGTAACAAACAGTTTAAATACTTTGAGAGACATTATGAAAAGACTAAAATGGGATGAAATTGAATCCCGAGATTCAAGTAAACTTCACTTAGATCGAAATGAACCACAGGAATGGACTTGGTTACATGAATTAATACAAGCAAGTCTTGAACCAACGGACTTCTTAGAATATCCAGATCTTAATCAAAGTTATTATCATGTTTCAATACTTGAATCAATTCTTCCTAAAAATATTCTTTTAACATCTGGTGCTGATGATGCTTTAGCTCAGATCTTTAAATTATTTTCACATTCTAATGTGTTTATGTCAGATCCAACTTATAAAATGGCTGAAGTTCATGCACGTAATTATAATTGCGATGTTTATAAACAACCATTCAAATTAAAGACAAGTAAATATCCTGATATATTTTATGAATTAGAATGTCCTATACCAAATGTAAAATGTGAAATTAACTATTTTGCAAGTCCAGATAATCCAACAGGTCAACTTCATAATCCTAAATTAATTGAAGAACTTTTAATAAACGGAGAAGTTGTCATTATTGATAAAACTTATCAACAATTTGCTGAAAATCCTACACAAAAATATGAGCGATTTTTAATTAATCCAAAGTATAAGCTTTTTATTGTAAATACTATAAGTAAGACAATTGGTGCTGGTTTTAAATTAGGATGGATAATATCCCATGAACAAAATATTGATAATTTACGTCAGCACAAATTATCATATGAAATTAGTGGTATAGCAGCTAAAGCTTTAAAATGTCTTGCAAATAATAGATATGCTTATTATGATTTAGGCGTTGATACAATTAAACGAAAACGTGAAATTTATGAGTTATTGCGTAAATTAGAAATTAAATTTATTCATACTCATACAAATTTTGTATTAATTGAGAATTCAAAATTATTGAAGGAAATCTTTGATAAATACTGCTACTATAAAATTATAAAAATCGATGGTAAAGAATTTATCAAATTAACAGTTCCTGGAAGAAAAGATTTAGAAATCTTTAAGAAAAAATTTGAGGTTTAAGATGAAAAAGATAACTGAGAGAATTGATAATGTTACACATATTACAAAGGAACAACTTAATACAACTCCACCACCTCCAATAGCAGTTAAAATAGAACTTACTGCAAATTGTGATTTTAATTGTTGGTTCTGTGCTACAAGAAAAGACCTTCGTCAGAAAAAACGAATGGACTATAGAATGTATAAGCGATTGGTAAAAGAAATGGTAAAGTATGGAGTTAAAGAATTAGGTTTATTCTATCTTGGAGAAAGTATGCTTTACCATAAGTTACCTGAAGCAATTGAATTTGCTAAAGAACAGGGTATAGAATATGTTTTTCTTACTACTAATGGTTTTAGAGCTGATAAAGAAAAATTAAGAAAATTATTTAACGCAGGTCTTGATAGTTTAAAATTCTCTTATAATTATCCAGATCGTGAAACATGTAAGAAAGCAACTGGTGTAGACGCTTATCATAATATAATTACAAATATTCGTGAAGCATATAAACTTCGTGATAAATGGGATTATGATGTTGGAATATTCGCTTCAACTCTAGAATATAGTGAGAATGCTAGAGAAGAAATGAAAGATGCTTTGTCACAAATAGATAGCTATATTGACGAACATTATTGGCTTCCACTTTATAATCAAGGGGGTTTCGTAAAAGACGAAACCCAAAATAAAGACGTCGCAGGAAATACAGGAAGAGCGGATTCAATGGTAGATGGTAAATGCTGTTGGAGTCTCTTTACATCAGCTCATATAACTTATGATGGATTGATGTCAGCTTGTTGTTTTGACCACGACGGTCGTTTTACTATGGGTGATCTAAGAAAGCAGACGTTTCATGAATGTTGGCATTCGAAAAAATTCCAACAACTGAGACAACAACATATGGATGGTGTTCCAGAAGACACTCCATGTGCAACTTGTTTACATAGAGGTAAAAATGGATCTTGTAATAAAACCGACTGAGCGATGCAATTTTAATTGCGAATTTTGTAGCACACCTCCTAAAGCGGAAACTAATGATCTTCCGGTTGAAAAGGTTAAGCAATTTCTTGATAGATATCCAGACACTCGTACGATTATTGTTAATGGTGGTGAACCATTAATGATGGAACCTGAATATTATGAAGAAATTATGAATTATATTGATGAAAAGAAGATGGATACAACATTATGTATTATGTCTAATTTAGCTCTTTATCGTCAAAATAAAGAAAAATGGACTCCATTATTTACTCGTCCAAATGTAAGTATTGGAACAAGTTTTCAATACGGAAACGGTCGTAAAGATAAAGATGGTGTTTATTCTGATGATTCTCATCAATACATTTCAACCGATATTTGGCAACTAACTGGTAGAATGCCAATGTTTATTTCAGTTATTTCAGAAGAAAATGAAGATACCGCTATAAATAATGTAAAGTTAGCTGCTAGAATGAATACTACTTGTAAATTAAATCCAGCTATGGCATCTGGTAGGCAGAAAAAACCTTATCCTCTTTATAAAATGTATCGTATTTATCTTAAACTTATTGAATTAGGACTTGATAAACATGAAACTAATAGCGCAATGTTAAAAGATTTTAAAAATGGAACTTCTCATTGTTCATTACCATATGAACGTCAAATGTGTGATAAAGGTATTAGATGTTTAGGTCCACGAGGTGAATATCATTCTTGTCCTGCAATTGCAGATGATCATTATTATGATAAAAAAGCTGATATGAAAACATATGAAATCAATTTTAATGATGATATGGACGCTAAACCGCAATTACCATTAGCAAGTATTGAATTATTAAGTCTTAAAACTGAATGTTTTTCTTGCTCTTTATATAAGCTTTGTAATAATTGTTCAAAATATGTTAAGGATTCAAAGAAAATTGGATCTGAATTTATTGAAAAACATTGTAAAGGAATGAAAGAAATACAAGATAAATTGGAGAAATATGTATGAAAATTAAATACCCAAAAAGTACTATGATCTTCGTAAAAACAACTGAAGATTGTAATCTTAAATGCGAACATTGTTATCTTGGAATGGAAAAACCAAAAGATGAATTTGATCCATCTAAAACAGCACGTTGGTTAAAAGAATATCAAGAAGAAACTGATAGTGAAATTCAACTTTGTATTCACGGCGGTGAGCCTTTAATGGTTGAAGTAGATAATATTAACTATCTAATTAATCGTCTTAAAGAACAGGATGTAGAAGTTAAATTATCTATAGCTACAAATTTAGTTTATAATCTAACTCCTAAAAAGATTGAACTTCTAAAACGAATTGGAAATGTTGCAACTTCTTGGGATGCTCAAGATATTAGAAGATTTGCATATTCAAGTGAACATTATACTTGGTATCAAAATATGCAAACTATGACTAATTATGTTGATATGACAATAATCACAAGTATGTCTCAAGGATTAATAAATATTAGTCCGGAAAGATACGCAAATAAATTAATTGATTGGAATACTAAATTTGTTATTTTAGAAAGATTAATGGGGACAGCTAATATGCCTCAATCAATTGTTCCAAAAAACTGGGATGTTGATTCTTGGTGTTTAGAATTATTTGATCTAACAATTGAAAAAGAATATTACAATATATTTTCAAATGTAATTTTTGATTCTATGATTGCTGCTGAATTATATGGCGGTAGACCATCAACGTATTCAAGAGATTGTAATTCTCAAGTATTAACACTTAATGCAAATGGAACTATTTCTGGATGTCCATCTAATTCATTTGAAGTATATGGACGAATGGATAACTCAATAAAAGATTTGTTTAAATCAAAAATGCGAGTAAAATTTGCATTACATGAATCTAGATTTAATGAAGTTTGTTTTAAATGTGATCAATTTGATTTTTGTGGCGGTGGTTGTATTCTAACTGATTGGCAAGGAAATCATTGTAATAATCTATCAAGAACAATGAGAAAAATAAGAAAATTTACGAAAGAAAATCCTGAAGTTGCTCGAAAAATAGTAACTAACAACAAATATATTACGGAGGTTAAAAATGCCTGATGGAAGTGGAAATGTTATTAATGGCGAATTGGTCGTTAGACAAAATATTCAAGGCGCGATTAATATTAAAGTTAATGACTGGCTTAATGGAGTTTTAACTTGGTATGGTTCAGCTGTACCAGCTAATTTTCCAAGTTCGATGCTAGAAGCAACACCATTTGACTCAATGTCTGGTGGTGATCTTCCTAGTACAAATCCCGATGGTTATATTGATCATGATGATATTGGTCCCGTAATCAATGCGTTTTGTGATAAATATACACTTTTAAGAAAAACACAATTTGATTCATATCAAGATCAACGTCCAACTGGTTCTGGTACACCTAGTTATGTACTTATTTCAACTACAATGGGTTATGCAAGATTTTTAGATAATCCACCAAGTCCTGGAGCAAGTTATACAATTACTAGTTCAAGTATTACTGAACGTTCAGTTTCTGGTGATTTTGAAGCTAATGATATTGATGCCGGAGCTGAAATTAAATCTGGTACTCCATATTCTGCTAATGGATTTAATGATTTTATTGATGAAATTGAATCACAGCTTAATGTAAATAAAGAGGATCTTGTTCTTATTGAATATTTTTATTGTCATTCACAGTGTCATAGTAATTGTTATGCTAAATGTAGTCATTCATTTTCTGATAAACGTCTAAAGAAAGATATTGAAGTTATTAGAGAATATCTACCAGGCATTCCACATGTTAAATTTAAATGGAAAAAAGATCAATTTTCTAGTGAATATATTGAAGGTGTTATAGCACAAGATGTGCTTGCAGTATATCCAGAACTTGTTACTACAAGTCCAGATGGTATGTTGATGGTAAATTATGATAAATTAGAGAAAAAGAGAGCAAAGTATAATGAACGACTTAGTAACTATTCCGCTTAGTGATAAATTAATTACAAATTTTCTTGAAGATCAAACTATAACATATAATATTGATTATGCTAAATCTTCGTTACAAGGAAAAAAGTTTATTAATTATGTTTATAATGTTCAAATTAATGTGAATATAGCTATAGATTCAAATTTGTCATATGAAGCAAAAAGTGAATTGTTATTAGCTTGGCTTGATTTTCGTGATATTCTACAGCTTGATACATTAACATTTTCGTTAATGAATATTCTTTTAATTGAAAAAGATTCTCATATGCGATATAATTCTATTTTTAGTGAAGATGAATCTAAAAGATTCATTAAAGAAAATAGAAAAATTATTGATAAAATTATTGAGTTTATGGATTCTGTTATTTTATTTCTTCTACATAAATTTGATGATCGAGAAATCGAAACGTTTAAAGTAGAAAAGATAGATGATATTAATTATGTTCCAAAAAATATTGCAACTCTTTTTACTATTAATGATTTCTATGTATATTACTCAATGCCATTTAGAAAACAGTCTTGGTTTATAAGACAATTTGAAGATAAACGTGATCCACTAATTGGTTATTTTTTGTTATCTGAAAATAATATTATTCTTGGTTTGATTAATGCAATTGTAAAAAATAAAATCACACCAGAAAGATTTTGCGAATTTTTAAATGCGTAAATTTAAAGAATTAGTAAGTTATTTTGATTATGACTCAATAGATTATGAAGATTCGGATATCCATTCAATCATAATAAAGGCTAATAAAAAATTAATGCCAGGAATGGTTGTTCGATTAACTGATGATGGTATAATTATACCAACTGAAGATTCAAAATATGATGTTCTTGGAGTTATAATAGAAAATGATAATTCTGAATATCACTGTGTTGCAACTTGTGGCACGGTGATATGTATTTGTAAATCTGGAAATTATAAGAAAGGCGATTATCTAAAAACTTGTGATATCTATGGAGCTGGAAGTAAATTTATATCTCATCGAGGTTTTAATATTCCTGAAAATCACAAACAAAATATTTGTTTTGCTATAGTTGAAGAAGATAGAGATCTTCGTACTACTCATATGGGTTATGTAAAAGTAAAATTGTTAGGAAAGTATCCATGTACCATTTGTTCGATAAAATCTATTTAATGTATGATATGAATATTGGTGTTAAACCTGGTGGTATCATAATTTCTCCAAGAAAAAGTATTTTTACAACTAACCCAAAAGATATGAATTATCATTATAATGTTGATTCATATGAAGAACTAGTTGGTTTAGGAAAAGAATTTAAAGATGATTTAGAATTTTTTACATATCTTTCAAAGAAGATAGAAGTTGAAAGATCATTAAATAAGATATTTTGTAGTGAAGAAGAAATGATCAAAATTATGATAAAATATCTTAAACTTTTTCTTCCAAATCTTGATGCTGATTCGGCTTATTTTTGGTATCTTTGTTATTTTAGAAAAATTAAAATGCATTTTGCTTATACTGATACTATGACAATTTGGCATAAAGATTTTTGGCAAGAACGAATATGGTATGAATATCAAAATCTTGAAAAATTTTCGCAAAAAAGATTTAACGAGCTTTTTAACGAGCTATCATTTAGTGGAAATGAACAAGAAATTATCATTTTGCGTAAAAAATTAATGAATCGTGTAGAGTTCACATTTAACGTTATAAGGTATATACACTATAAAGAAAGCCATTTATCTGAAAAGATCTTATACATGTATTATAGAACCCTTGATCATGAATTAAATAAGATAAAACAAGATATTATACATGGTGTATATGGTCTAGACCAACTTTATCCTGAGATTGATTGTGATTTTAATAAAACTCCTGAAGAAATTATTAAGCAAATACCTAATTTTGAGTTTGTATTAGATGAAAGAATTGGTAGTTCTTTTATGTATTGGGATCATTATAAAAAATATGACATTAAAAAATTAATTAAGACAATTAAAGATTACGCTAGTCGAAGATCTTTAGATAGTCATGCTGTTTATAATGATATGAAAATTTTTGATCTAATGGAACATGAATTTAATGCAAATGATATTTTAGATTTTCTTCAAAATAATCTTTATTATTCTGAAACGGTACTTACAAGAGATAGATCAATTAAATTTAATTATTATTTTCTATCTTTCATTTTACAAACAAGAAAAAGAGGAGATTTAAATCTCCTCAAAAAGTTTGATATCAATTAGATTGGTAAGTCTGATCCAGGTTCATCAGCCACTCTTATAGCACGAATAGTTAATGTATTATCAGGAAGTGTTAAACCAAGATTCTCAGCAATTGCTTCCATCAATTTAGTTTGTGCTTCTCTTTCAATACTTTCAATTTTTTGTTTACGTAAAGCGTCCCATTCTTCTTGTGTATAAACAGGTTCAACTGGTTCTTGAGCTACTGGAGCAGTAAATACTCCATCAGCGTATGTTGACCCTGCGACAGGTACTTCTTGGCCCTCTGTCAGTTCTACATAAACAATTCCACATTTTGGAACATCAGCAGGTTTGAACTTAGGGTTATCACTCTCGATTACGGAACCTTTAACAATTCCATCTTTTACTTCAATCCATCGTTTCATATTAATATTCCTTAATTTATTTTCCAAATTATGAGTTTCGCGGCTCCACCTTTAGATCCAGGTCTGCGGTAGCGACTGCCTCCACCTAGTCCACCTGCACCCCAACTAGATGCCTCATTGACGTTTTCACTATTGGCCTGAGTACCAGAAGAGTATCGTTTTGTCGAACAAGGCCCAACGGAGAATCCACCTCCACCATTTCCACCAGCACCTTCATTACCGTCTTGACCTTCGCCTCTACCACCAGCAACACGACCATCGCCACTGCCACCAGTACCTCCAGCACCTCCACTCGCTTCGCCTGTGTCACCTGCTCCACCCCCTACTAGGGTTAACAGATTACCTGCGACATCGCCTGCTAGTGTCGTGTCAGCACCGGCACTACCGAGTCCACCGGAAACACCATAAACACCGCCTGCACCTGCGGCACCAAGAACAGCAGTTAATGTAGCATCGGCAGATACGTCAATAGTACCTCCACCGTATTCGCCTGCCCCTCCACCGGAACCGGCAGCTATTTGATCGGAACTGGCTCCACCCCCGCCACCAGCGGCGGTTCCTGTCCAACCGAGAGTGTTCCATGTTGAAACATCTATCGTATCATTTTCTACAAGTACATATACTTCAGCCATAATTTAGTCCTCACAATTAGTTGGGTAAATGTCGCCAACATTGTCAGCGGCACGGATAGTTCGGATTGTCTCCACCTGTGTAGGGAGGGTTATACCAAGGTTTTCGCAGATTGCCTCAAGCATCTTGGTTTGTGCTTCTGGTTCTAATTTTTCAATACAACGCTGTCTACGGAGATCATGTAAGTCTTGTTCTTCTTTTGTAATCATTAGTTAGCTTTCCATATTATTAGTTTCGAGTGTCCGCCATCGGAGGCACTATTATTTCCAATGTTTCCTCCACCACCTGCGCCGAATGCGGCATTTTTGGCGGAAGTACCGTCAATACTTTGTAGATCGCTTGTTAGATTAGCGGCTGTAGTACCTTGACTCATACCACCGCCTCCAGAAGCTATCGTACCAGTTCCACCTTTACCTCCAGGAGATCCGTCTACTCTTCCCGAACCTGTACCACCAGTTCCACCTAGTCCTACAGTGTCAGATCCATCACCGCCTTTACCGCCAACCAGTTCCAGTATTGTAGTGGTGCCATCAGCAACTATTGTGGTATTGGTTGCGTCTGTACCAGCAGTAGCGCCACTACCTGCAGCACCTGCTCCTGGAGATCCCCCACTGATTTCGATGGATGTGTAGGAAGATACATCAATAACTCCACTACCAAACTCACCTGCGCCTCCACCACAACCCGTGCGATTGTTGTTATCAAGCATAGGGGGGTTATCTCGGTACGGATGATACTCGGACAACAACATGGCTTGGTTTTGCGTCATCCATCTGTGGAAGAGGTAACCTTGAACCTTGTTGCGATCCTCTTGGCTCAGTACGTCTGTGATTAGAATCTCACCTACGTAGGCATTAATGGATATAGCATCGCCACCAACAGTATCCACAAGGATCGGATCGGCGGCATTGTTAACGCCCGGATGGACGTAGCACTTCCCGTTCAGATAGAGCCTGCGGCGGGACTCATTAAGCACGTTCGGAAATGCCCATGAATAGAGCCAAGGTAGGCCGTTAACGTATCCAGTATAAGTACCGGGTATATCGTTGTCCGCAAACGCATACGACTGATAGTTCGTCTGCATCGCACCTCCACCCTCATAACCTAGCGTGGTTGTGTTGGCGTATATCTCGTTCGTGCCGCCTTGGAGGTACATGAACCCACGACCATTCGTATTGACATTTTCCTCAATCCAATGTACCTCTTTGCCGTACAGATCAACATCAGTGGCAAACTGCAACTCTGAAGTGTTCGAGTACTTTACTGTCTGCCGTCCGCCGAGAATGTCATGGTCAGTAGCCAGATACTCCGGCTTGGTACCCGTTATTCCACCAGAGAGGTCATTGGAACCTTTCTTGTCAGCCCAAGCATCAATGTCACCCAACGTTTCGGTTATCGTAGTTGCGTCTGAAGCATCATACCAATGGTGTAAAAGATCACCTAATTCGGCAGGTGTCCAGAGTTCAGCACTGACTGCACCGGCACCACCACCTCCACCTGCGGCTGTGCCATACCACTCTAATTCACTCCAAGTGGATACGTCAATAGTCCTACTATTATTTCCTAATATTGTATGTACATTAGCCATTAGTTAATTTCCTTTTTTAATCGTCTAATAGTAACAATATAAGCATTGCCGTTTCGCCATCAATTTGGCCACTTTCAGCAAGATATGTTACAAAGTTTATATAGTGAAACATTTTTAAATTTCCTTCTTATCCGTAAGCTTGTCCATACTGTCCAAGATAATTAGTTCCATCATAGAAAATAGTTAATGTATCAATACTACCGCTTACTGGAGTAATATTAAGCGTATGTGGTGCACCACCACCAGGAAGTAAAACTTCTGATGGAAGCGTAACATCAATAAATGGCGCTGCAGTAGCCTGACAAAATTTAAGTAGATATGATGCTCCGTCTTGTGGATTACTAAATGTTAATGTAACTCCACCAGATGGTGCTGAATCTAAATCAATGATTTGTCCATTACCATCATTCCAATCAATATTTTGTGCTGATGTACTTGGAGTATGAGTAGCGGGTAAAGCTGAATAAATTTGTCCATGAACAACAAATTCACCAGTTCCTTCTACAGTATATGCACCTTGAATATCTGAATAATTAGATGAATCAGGTGAAGTAGTATAAGTAGGAATACCTGCATTTTTAATTGTTAAATCAGAAAGTACATTTGTACCTGGATTAATTGTACAAGAATTATCAAAAATAAATTGTGATGGTGTAGATACTGTTACTTCATCAAGATCAATATAACAATCAGTAAAGAAATATTTTGCGTCAGTAATACTACCACTAAAAATATTAGCTTCGTTAAAAGCTAATCCTTTAAACATAAACCACGATTTTTCAATATCATCAGGACCATCAATTTTAAATGTATTTCCAGAAACTGCTGGTAAGTATGCAGAAAGTATATTTTCTCCTGGAATATTAGGTGATTCATCTGCTTTAGTTGCAACTATATGCATTTGATTATAAACATCAGTTGCTCCACTAACAGTAACAAAGTTATCTTCAATAGAAGCTTCACCAATATTAAGATTTTGATTAATATTGATATATCTTTTTTGGATAAAATCAGTTTGAGTACTCCAAGGATAAGCAGCTTCATCACCAAATGCTTGACCAATAGAACGATAAGGATCCCACATTGAATGACCAACAGTAAAGTCTTTAGTTCCAGCTAAGTCTTCTTCAACATATAAAGTATTTCTTAATTCAGCATTATAAGCACTTAATGGATAACCACTCATTTCAGTTGTAAATTGTAACATAACAGATTGAGATTGAGCTGTTGCAGTCCAACCATTTTCAGTGTCATAAGCTTCTACAATACCTGAAACTTCACCAGCAGTTACACCACTTGTACCTGCTGATCCAATTACCCAAGCATTACTTCCAGCATTCCATTCTAAGCGATCACCAGTATTAAGCAATGATGGTATATAACTTACATCATTAAGTCCACTAAGAGTATCACTTCCAATACCCCATGTTCCACTTGTAGCATTTACATGTGAATAAACATTATTCCAATCAAGATAATTATCATTAACAGTATTATATGTCCAATTCCAATTTGCACTTCCTGCTTGAACGGTTGTATTAAGACCGCTTAAATCAAGACTTGCTAATTGTGCTTCATTTGCAGCAACTCTCACATCTAATGCATCTATTTCCGATTCTAAGATACCAGATGTCACTGCAATGTCATTTCGGACTGAGTTATAAATGATTAAATCGTTATCATATAATCTCATTAAAGATCTATTAATTACATTATGACCGATAAATTCATTAACATAAATTTGAATTTTTGATTTGTCGGTTAAATTAAGTGACATATTAAGCTCCTATTTTCCTGTCCAAATTATTTTCCATAGTTGCGTATTTGCTGGCGCAACTTTCTTTGCAAATTCTCTAACAGCTCGTTCTACAATACGTTGAACAAGTAATCTTTGTTCTTCATCTACGATTGATTCATTAAGCTGACTATTTTTAATTTCAATTGAGTAAACGTTAGATTTATGCTCAGCACCAAGCCCAGCACGTGCTACTCCTTTGATTCGTTCAATAAATTGATAATCCCAAATTCCACCAGATAATGTTTCAACAATTTCCATATTAACAACAGTACCAGAACCTTCAGGAATTGGGTTATTTACAGTTTCTGAGTTACCATAATTAGTACCAAGATCATAAGATGTCCAAATAATATTTCCATTTGTTCCGATTCTATCATAAACTCTTGTTCCACTAAGTTGAACAGCATTATAAATTGCACTAGTTGAATCATTAATTACAGAATTTACATCGTATTTATAATCTGCAAATCCTTGTAATGGAAATTCATCCATATACATATCACCAGTATCAAAATTATAATAAACTAAATCAACTGGTATTTCAGACATATGAGCAAAATGTACTCCACTAAGAATAGCACGAGGTAATCCTGATAATTCATTCCACCAACCAGAAGTATAATCACAAGGATTATAAACAACTACATTTTCTGGTAGTTCACTATATGTATCTTTATCAAAATTATAATAACGAGTAGCATTTAAACTATTAGTTTTAAATCCAAGTCCGGCATTATCTAATTGTACAATTTGTTCAATTGGTCCTTCAGCTCCTAACATTTCAACATCAGTTTCATACGCTGAATTAACATCAGGATTTGCTGTTGCATTTTCTTGTCTAAAATCTTCGCTTGCATAAATACAACCAAGCCAAATGTTTCTAATTGTATCTTTAATACGATATTTTGTATTATTATCAATTCCAAGCACTTTAACATTATCATTAGTTTCAATAAGTTGAGCTTTATTCGATGTAACTGCACGTTGTAATTTTAAATTACCTTTATAATCAATATTATATTTGTATGTAATATTAATACCATCTGCATGTGCATAAACATTATTACCTGATAAAGCAACTTGATTACCAAATAAACTATTGTTGTATTGACCCCAATAGTTATCTTCATTTGTATTAACTACTTTTGCCCAACCTTGATAATCTGTATTTGCCGTATAACCTGAAATAATCGAATCCATATACCATGATTCAATTTTCCCAGTATTACTTCTAAAATTTGGAGCGCCAATTAATATTAAATCACCAGAAAGATCAATATCTGTACCAAAACCAGATAATTGAGATTCACGTTTAAACTTTTCAGTCCAAGTACCATCAACTTTTTCATAAAGATGAACAGAATTTCTTGAAATTTCGTTAAACCATTTTGTTTGTAATTTACTAATAATATTTTTAACTCGACCATCGTCTAATCTTTCATTAAAAATTAGTAGTTCTCCAACCTGAGCCGAGGTATTATATCCACGTAATAAAAAGTTTCTTCCAGAAATATTATAATCATCACCTTGTGTAGTATCAGTAGAAATTATTTGATCTTGCTTCCAAATATCTTGACCTTCACTTACACCAGATCTATATGTCCAAATATCTAAATCATAAGTTCCACCAGAATCACTAAAATCAATATTAATGGAACCGCTTGTTGTATCACCATAAATGAAATATACATTATCATCATTGATTGCAGTACCAGTATTTTGAATATCAAAAGTATTATCAATAGTTGAAAAATCAGTTGTTAATCTAATCGCACCACTTATATCAGTTTTACTCACCATAAAAACTGTTACTGCAGAAAGAGGAATATTCATTCCTGAAACTATTGGTGAAGTTAATTGATCATTACTATCAAACTCAATAACATTTTTATTCGTTAATGTTTGACCTGATAAATATGTAGGCTTAAATCCAGCGAATCCCTGAGAAAGATCATTATTATTTCCACTTTTATCATCCCACTGATCAATAATACCACCAGTTTCGGATACAGTATTTTCATCAGCTGCATCATACCACGCAACTATATTTCCATATAAAAACGGATTAAATGTAGATTCAGCTTCATATGTAATTAATACACGATCAGGGTCACCAGTTCTATCTGGTGCAATAACTGCTCCTGAAATACCACTAGGTGGTGTACTTTTTGTATAAAGAGCACTAATTTCAGAAGTACTTAAATTTAAGGATTCGTTTAGACTAAAAGTAAACACTTATTTTACCTCTTAATAATACAATTAACTTTTCCGTGCTGAGGATTATCTTTTGACTCTAATGCACGTGCAAATCCAAATACATACTCATTGGAGTTTGCAGCTGCTCTACCAACACCTTTAGCCGATGATGAGACAATAACATCACCTTTCTTTACTCGACCAATAACTTTAACAGGAACTTTACCAACAAGAGCAACCGTTACACCATTACCTTCAGAGTTCATTAATAACGCAGGTTTTTCAGATACAACTCCAATACATTTAATATCGAGTTCTTCATCAGTTGCTTGGACTTCATAATCACCTTCATCAGATACACTAACTAATGTACCAATAGTTAGTTCTTCTTCGCAAGTATAGATCTCAGCAATATCAGCATAAAGCGCGTTTGTTGCAGTACCATTAAAATTAGTTGCATAAATATTTGCCCATTTTGCACCAGCAGTTCCTAGATCATACACATTATCTGCGTTAGGTGTATCAGATGCATTACGACGTAAATATTGAGCATCTAATACATTATCATTATAATCGGTAATATATTGAATATTTGGAACATACGCTGAAACAGCTTCAGCACCAAGTAATACACCAGAAGCATATAAGTCGACATCTTGACTTATTGGCCATTGGAGTGTTGCAGTTTTCAAGTTTTCAGGCGTAATTGCACCTTGACCGTCACCAGTAATAAGATCGGCTTGATATGCCAATTGAATAATACCAGCAGTATGTACTTGTGAGTAGGTGTTAAGTGCGTTAAAGTTTGTAACAATATCGTAACGACTATTAATAAGTAGATCAGCCGAACTAATTGTATTCAAAGTTCTTAATGTTTCACTAAATAGCATATTCTTAAATCTCCATTAGATTTATTTATTACTTAGATCTTAATTATGAAATTAAGAGCTATGTATGGCTGCATATTTTCATGGGCGCCATCTCCACCTGTACTACCAGTATTTACTGTACCTACAGATCCTGCTAAATCATTATTGGTTCGTGTAGCAGGTGCACCACCACCAGAACCTCCTCCAACATCTACAGTATGAGTATGTGACGGCATTTCAGCTTCAGTTAATTGATGAGTTTCTGTACCACCAGTATCAGCTAAACTTCTTGCAGTTAAACCTGCACCAGTACCGACACCAATTGTTGTACGTCCTCTCATATCAGGTAATTGGAATGTAGCACCTGTACCACCATATGTATAACCAATAACAGCAAATAAGTCAGCGTATGTAGTTGTAGAAACTAAACTTCCATCGCAAATCAACCAACCAGTTGGTGCAGAAGCACCAGCAAAAGCTACTACAGTAGCAATTGGAGATTCACTTGTATTTGTTGCATTAGCTTCAATACCAGATAATTTAGTACGTTCAGTTGTTGTCATTCTAACATAAGAACCTGCATCATTGATATTATCAATATCATGAGTATGACTAGATACAATAATTGAATATGGAACTTTATATGATGTTCCGCTTCTTTGCATATAGACATCGTCAGTATTCAACATTGCACCAGCAAGTTGTGTTAATTGGCTTAGTTTTGCATCAGCCATTATCTATCCTCCAATAGTAATCTATCTCCGGTTTCTACTAATAAGCTATCACCGGATTCTAAGAGAAGGTCTGAAATTAAAGGACTTGTTCCTTCTCCAACAGTTATCTTATCACCAACAGAGAAATCAGCCGATAGATTTCCTGTAACAGTGAGTTGTGTTCCATTCTTAGCAATAATACTTGTATTAACAGTTGATTCTATTCTATCAGCAGAATTATTGTGAATTGTTACTGATCCACCATTATCAAGTTCGTTAACAACAAATACATCTGCACTTACTGTCCAATTATCCATATCTAATGGATCAATCATATCAAATGTCATGCCACTAGTTGCCATATATAATACTTCGGCATAATGTCCAGCACGAATCCAATAAGTACCACTATAACCGCTAGTAACAAATTCACTAGCAGCATCATCGAAATCAACTTTCATATTATGACAACCATGACCATTATATGTTACTGTCACATTATAAAAGTTATTATTTTCATCTTTAGTACCAAAATTCCATGTTTCACCAGGAGTTGTAAATTCATGGAATGCAATAGATGTATCATTCCAACGGAAATAAGATGAAAGTTCATCATCACTTAATTGAGTATATATCCAACCAGATGGAAATATAGATCCTGCTCTAGTATCTTCCCATGCAGTATCCATGTCAGCCCAAGATGGATAAATACCACCAGCCCAAAGACCAAAGTACTCATCATTACTATTATAGCATAAGAAGGATACTGAATTAACATCAAATCTTGCTGAAGTTGATGGATCAGATGTTCCTAAGAATTGTGTTTGTACATAATTATCGTCATTAATATTGTAATTATGTACAGCACCTGAAGCAATATATTCACCATCAATTTCACCACCAGCCCAACCTTCCCAAGCTTGAACACTTTGATATGTCACATCGTTATAACCAATAAAATTATCAGTAGTATATGTTTGTGGAAATGTAGTTTCTGGAATAATAGCAAAACTAATTGTTCCAATACCATTATGAAAACCATGTTTAAAATCATTATAGCGAGGATCATAAAAACCAGATCCATCAGAACCTGTCCATAAACCAGAAGGTACACCATCTGGAATATCTGGTAATACAGTTTCATAAGAGATTGTTAAAACATCACTAAATTTAGAAAGTTTCCAAGGATTATGATTATCAGGATTATCAAAGATATTATATTTTGCTGCCGCAGCTTTTGTTTTTAGTTTAAGACCATTTGTATTATCATATGCTCTAAATCTAAATTTTGCAAGATATTCATTTGGTTTAGTAGAATGAGGAACAAAATCTTGAAGTGCTACATGAACCATAGTAGCGCCACTATCACCATCAGTTCTGTAAATACCAATATGTTTTTCATTAACACCATCCAAATCATATTCAACTAAATTACCTAAAAGTCTTTGTCCTACAAATGGATTTTTCTCACTTTCCAGATTTCGGCTAATATTAGCCATTAAAATTGATCCATTCAAATTACCACTCGGGCTATCACCAATATGCATCCATAAAATATTTGAAGATTCTAAGGTTGTAAATCCAAAATCATAACATTTTCTTGAATATTCATCAAAAACATCACCTTTTAACATTTGTGATTCGGTATCAAGCTGCCAATGATATTCTGAATTTAAATCAGAAACTGGGAATGAAAGTGGGTGATTTTTATATTTCATCCACAATTCACCTTGATCATCATAATTTTTTGTGTCTTTAAATAATGTATATTGATTACCAAATTTATCTATACCAAATTGATAGATCTTTTTATTAGCTAAATTTTGAATATCAGAAATATAGTTTAAAATTTGCCATTTAATTTTTGTTTCTTCAGCTTCGGTAATTTCAAGATGTCCATACCAATTATCAAAATTACTTTCAAATGTTGCAGGACTATCAAGATAAGCTGATAGTGCTGGGAAATAAAATGGACCATCATAATCAATTTTTTCATTCTCAGTTCCAGTTTCATCAAGATTATAACTATATTCATATTCATCACGATAGACGGTAAACATATCATTATCTTTTCGCCACATATCAATAACATTACCATTAGCGTCATAACGTTGAGGTAATATTGCTGAAATTTCTGTATAATCACGTGGAGTATATGTATAGATATTTTCAAGAATTAATTCTTGATTAATAATACGTTCTAAACCATATAACCATGGAATATAAGCAATTGATGGATGAATAGAATTAGTAATATTTGTCCATGGTAATGTACCACTAGGTTCTCCCAAATATTTAAAATGCATACCAGAAAGATTTATATTTCCAACCCAACCTGTTAAATCACTATCAACATTACGATATATACCACCATAATTAATTGATGCACTAGTTGCACCCATATTATAAATATGGGCTAAGAACGCGCTCAACTCAATATCAGTCATATCATCTAAGCCAATATTATCATAGAATGATCTTACTTCAGCAGAAGTATGTTGACTATTTGTTATATTTGTTGCATCTTCCCAATAACGATCAGCAACAGTATTAAGATCAGCTTCAGAATAACCAGAAATTTCAGCACTTATATTATGATATTGTGTTGTATCATTATATTCAACAACACTAATTGAGTTAAAAAAGTCAGATGAAATAACCAAATTATTTCTAATTGTCATATCATTGACAGAAAGATCACCAGATAGAACTTCATCAAAACTATGTAATCTCCAACTTTCAGGACTTGAAAATTCTCTATAAAGGTATTCAGAAATTAGAGTTCTCATAATTCGTTCAGTACCTAACATTTGATGTTTTTGTGCCATTGAACGAACATTTTCACGTTGGTATGAAATTTGTAAACAAATATTTCTAATAGAATATGTTGCATTTTCAATCATATCACCGGAAAGTGGCAATCCTGATAGCGGATGATCGCTATCATAAAAATCAAAGAAGTTATAAGATTGACCAGAAATTAAATCAAATTGTTCATTTTCTTGTTCTACATTTGAACTTTTAGCTAGTATATTCAAATTTTCAATAAAGCGAATATATTCTCTAACTTTACGTTCTTTTTCATATCTATATCTTCTAAAAGTATTTGGTTGGTCACCATATTTTTCAAATTGCTTACGGCGTTCAACTTCTTCATTAATAAGATCTTGCTGATTAGTTGGATAATCAACTAATGAAGCTTCACCTCTAATAATCTTATCTAACTCTTCATTTACAAAGAAAGCAAGTGGAATTCCATATTGCTCTTTAAGAGCAATAATATCTGGATCGTCATCAGGCGTATCAAGAATTGTACGAACTGATTTTTCAAATGATACATAAATCTTATCATACATTTCATTAATAATACCATCAAGATTTACAAAATGTTCAAGAGTAGCAGAAACTTGATCGTCGATATATTGAATATAAAGATCATCATCTACAACATTATATCCACTTGTTACACCGCCAATAACATTAGAGTATTGCGAAGTATTATAAATTCCAGAAACATGATAATCTCTTGCTGATAGTGCATCACCTTCTATCCAAGGTCCACCGGAAGTATTAACCCAACCAGTAAGATATCCATCCATAACTCCCGTAACAGTTGTTTCAGTTGTAGCTAAAAGAGTATTAAGCGATGAATCAGTTAATGCATATCCTTGTTCAATAACGGTAGTTTTTGGAATTGAAAGTGTATCAATAAGTTCTTTAATTTCGAGAGGATAATCAATATCAAAAACTTTCATTGTTTCAACACCAACGGATTGTGCTAATGATTGTAGTGAATAAACGTTACATGTATTAATATCTACATTTGCCGCTGGTAAATTACCAATTCTCTCATAAATTTGAGCAGCTTCTTTTTCAAATGCTGCAGATAGTGTTACCCATGTTGAAGCAAATTCAGGACATTGATTAAAAATAATACGACCTTCAGAATCTCTTGGAAGATTATTACGAACAACATCTAGATAACCTTGTTGCCAATCGTAATTTCTTATGAAATCATGAAGTTTCTCTGTAAGTGAGAAATCTAAAAATCTTCTATCTACGTTATTTGACATAATTTACCTTAATATTCTATTGATGCCTGACCAAAAGATTCAGACAAGATTTTAATTCTATCATTTAAATTTGTTTCAATTAAATTAGGAAATTGGAAATCTTCTAATTTAATTGTACCTCTTATAATATCAACATCAGCTCCATTAATTGGAATAGGTGTCCATTTAGCAAAACTAATTCCATTAAAATATTGAGTTTCACTTACTGGTGTCCCTGTTGCTCTATATGCTGTACGTACTTCTTTAACACCACTAATTGATGCAAGATTTGTATAGAGCGTATTGAAATTAATTTCAGTACCTAATTTATTAACTAATGGATTGAAAAAGTTTGTAATTTGATTTAAAGCCTGAGATCTAATTTTTTCAACTGAAATAAATGTATTTTGATCTTTGATAATTTCAATCCAGTTTTCAAAGTTCGGGTCCCAGTCATCAACTGAATAGCTGTTATTTGTATGACATGGAATGAATAATACATCAAGTGCTTCTTGGAGCTTAGGTTCAGCTGTTAAAACTTTAATTGGCTGTAATTCTTCTTGAATTAAACGTTCATCTAATTCAGTTTCTCTTGATTTAACCCAAATATAAATGTTATTAAAATCACAAGAATCAACATATTCATAACCATTAGCTCTAATATCTTCACGTAAAAAACCGTAATTAAAAAGCCAACGATAAAACGTTGCCATATATTCCCAATTATTCATAACATTAACGTCATAGATATCAGGACCATGATATCTAGACATATAATTTTCAAAGTCTGATTCTGACATTAATCTATTTCCAGTTCTAAAAGAAACCGGAGCATTTTCTCTAATAGAATCAACAGTTTCAAAATCACCAAATTCTGTTGATGGTTGAATATTTTGGAAATGAATATTATCCATTTCAGTTTCATTAACTAATAAATCAGTATCATAAGTTTCAAGACCAATTAAATTAAGAAATGTATTTGTATCTAATCCAGCAATTCCCCACGTCATTCCTCCATCAACATTAATAATATTAGCTCCAATTTTTCCATCAGGACCATTACCATGAAGATATGCTACGTATATTTCATCAGCTTCTTGTAATTTTTTACCATGTATACCATCACCGAATTTAATAGTATAAAAGCCGTTTTCATTAATACGTAGTTCAAATGATCTTGAATCCGGACTTAATACAGAAGTATCAGTTCCAAAAATAGTACCTTCAGTAATTGCATTATATTGTTCATAAACAAACTCACCAATTGTAGAATCATACGTTTTTACAAATACATCTATATATGGATGAGAAATATATTGTGGATTCTCGTCATCAAGTAAAGAAAGATCTAATTGAAATTCTTCAAATGGTGCACCACCAGCAGTAAATGTAGTATCATAAAGTCTCCAACGACCATTTATCATTGTAAATGTATTTACATTACTTGCAGTATTTGTTTTATCGACATATAAATCACTAATCATTGAATAATAGATTTGGTCACCATTTGAATCAGTAAGACCTGTATCAATATATGCGTATTTAGGAATTTGTTTTTGTGATGATGAATCATCAAAAATTGTTCCAGAAGGTGCGTCATCAGCATCTCTATAAGATACTGTAGTTTTACAAGATTGATATCCAAATGGATTATAACCAAGCATTTTTACAATACGATTTATATTTTCGTATAGTTGAGCGTCAGTAAAAATAGATTCTGATGCACCATGATTAGTGTAATACATCAAAACTTCGAAAGTATGCGAAAATACATCAACTAAAGCAAGAAGATTAGATCCTTCAAATAAATGATCTGTAAAATTAGTATCTTCAGATAGTTTTTGAATAATTGCTTCTTTGATTGATATCGCATCAAATTTAAGATATTCGGTGTTAAAATCAGGCATAATATAAATTCCTCAAAAAATACAAGACATTCCTTTAATCATATTTATTCAATCTGGGTTATCTTGTAGATTTCTATTCTTCAATTTCATCAACATCTAATAATCTAGCGTCTCCGTTAGATAAGATGTCTTTACTTTGTTCTCTAAGCATATCAACTAATTCTTCTTGACTCATGGAAATACTATTTTGTTGAATATAAGTATTACCACTTCCAGCATCTAAAGATTTTTGTTGAGCTTTAAATTCAGCAAGATCACGACGTGCACTTATTTTCATTTCTTCTAATTCATAAGCGTTTTGATGTCGTTTTTCTATAAGCCTTGTCTTATTAAATTCTGATAATAAGTGACTAATTGAAGATATCATACTTGAAGCGGCAGACACTGTATCTGGATCAGGTGCTGCCTCGAGAAGAGATTGGGCTGTGTCCATCAGCCTATTACTTGTTTTAAGAAGCTTTTTCATTTCATTATCAATGAAATGTTCTTCATTATCTTCACTTTGAACTATAGGTTCTTCTTCTTGAACCTGTTCAATTTCACTATTATCACTTGTCTCTTCGACAACAATATCGAATAATTCGTTTAATCCATCGTCGTCTATTCTATTCATAATGTAACCTTTTGCTTCATCATTTTTATTTATAAAGTTTACATTCTAAAATTTGTGATTATATATTTATAAGCAGGGCAAATAATGTTTGTCCACCAACTGAGAACACAAAATTATGAAAAGGAAGCATAAAGAACATTATGTAAACAATAACGAGATGTTTCAAGAAATTTTAAAATATCATGAAACTGGTCAAATTTCAGATGAACTCGGTACAATGTTTATGAAGATTGCTAAACGTTTTGGATCCCAACCTAAATTTTCGGGATATTCATATATAGAAGACATGATTAGTTCCGCCGTAGAACGTATGGTTGAACAAATTGATAAATTTGATGTTAATAGACGTCCTGCAAATCCATTTGCATATTTTACACAAACTACACGTAATCAATTCTTAGCAATACTTAAACGTGAAAAACGTCAACGTGATATCAAATCTAAATATCGTACAAAAGTTTGGGAAGATTTATGTACGGATGAACAACTAGAACAAGCAAATGAAACAACTGATGAAGATGATACCTTTTACACAGAGGAATAATTAATGGATACAGTCACAATCAATTCGAGAAAAGTAGCGATGTTTTCCGATTTACATTGGGGAAAATCAAGAGATTCAGATGTAAAATTAGAATCAGCCAAAAAATTTATTGATTGGTTTATAGAGCTTATTAAAGAGCGAAATATTAAAGATGTACTATTTCTTGGAGACTGGTTTGACAATCGAAATCTAATATCAGTTAAAACACAAAACTACTCTTACGAAGCTCTTCGAAAATTTTCTGAAAATGGCATTAACTTATATATGATTGTCGGAAATCATGATGCATATTTTAAAGATACTATCGAAGTTAACAGTATTAAACACTATAATGATATTCCACATATTCATCCAGTAGAAGAACTTACTAAAATACATTTTGCACCAACTGACAAATATGGTTTAATGTGTCCATGGGATACTTATCGTGAAATGGACGAAAAATTTGATGTAATGTTTGGACATTACGAATTTAAAGGTGCTTATCTCGTTGGAACAGTAAGTAAACATGGAATGAATATTGATGATTTATTTGAAAATGCACCACTTATTTTTGGTGGACATTATCATATAAGCGCTGATTATCAACATGAAAATGGTAGAGTAGTTACTTTAGGTTGCCCACTTCAATTGGATTGGGGTGACTTTGAAAATGATAAAGGTGTTTATATCTTAAATACTGAAGATATGACATTTGAATTTATCAAAAATAAAATAAGTCCAAAACATATACGAATTTATTGGACACATATTAAAGAGAAAACTGAAAAATTTGATACAATAACTGGTAATTATGTAAAATTTGTGGTTGATAGTAAACCGAAATTTGAACACATAATGAAAGTTTTAAACATCATTAATTCAAAAGATCCAATTAAAACATGTGAACCTGAATTTGTTTATAACAAAAATATTAATATTCTTGAAGGTGTTGATATAAGTGATGAAAGTGATAGTGTATTAACAATGTCCAAATTAGAATATATGGAAAAATACATAAAAGAATATTTTAAGAATTCTGAAGATATGGCAGACTTAGATGCTAATCTTATGATTGATATGATGAGAAACCTTTATAAGGAAACAGAGTTAGAATAGATATGAATAAAATACATTTCAACAACATCACAATTAAAAACTTCTTCAGCATTGGTGCAGAAGTCCATTTAAATTTTAATGACTATAATGGTATGAATTATGTCTTCGGATTTAATAAAGACTTAAATGTTAAAAATGGTAGTGGTAAATCTGCTATTTTTATTGATGCAATTCTTTTTGCACTTTTTAACAAAACAAGTAAAGGTGTAAATAAAAGTTATATTCCTCATCGTCTTGTTGGTAAAGAATGTTTAGTAACAATTAACTTTGATATCGATGGAATTAATTACACAATTGAAAATGGTGTTTATCCAACATACATTAAATTGTGGAAAAAAGAAGATGGAAAAGAAAAAGAAGATATTACAAAATCTTCAATTAAAGAAACTTCAGAATATATCGAAAAAGAAGTTTTGAAATCAACATTTTTAATGTTTAGAAATAGTTTAGTACTTTCTATTAATGATAATAAACCAGTTTTTAGAATGGGAAAATGGGAAACTAGAAATTTTACTGAACAAATGTTGAATATGTCTCATATTGGTCGTATGTATAATAAAGCAAAAGAAAAACTAAATGCATTAGATAATACATTAAATCTAAAACGACAATCAGTAAACTCGCTTGAACGAGATGTTAATGAATTTAAAACTAAAGCTGAAAGTTTTAGTAAAGATCAGAAAAAACTTATTCAAAAGCTTGATAATGATCTTCTAGATATTGAAGGTCAAATAGGTGCTATGAATACTGATGATACTAAATATATTGAAAAGAAAACAGCACTTGAAGAAAAGAAAACTCAACTTACTGAAAAGTTTGAAGAAATCAAAAAATCAGTTTCTGATTTAGATATTAGACTAACTGAAATTACAACTGAAATTAGAAACTTTGAAAATTCTAAAAAGAAATATTCTAAAGTTCTTGATATTATTTGTGATGAATGTACAAAGAAAACTGATGAAGTTTTAGGAATTGATAAAATTAAAGAATCAATGGACGAGCGTACTAATGAAATGGATGAAATTAAGAAAAAGAAAGCTAAATTTAAAGCTTTGCTTGAAAAAATAATGGAATCTAATAAAGCATTGGTTCAAGGAATTGAAACTCAGAAACATATGATTTCAAAAATTAATTCTAATAGAGCTGAACTTCAATATCTTACAAAAGAACTTGATGAAAAAACAGCTCAACTTGCAGTTGAAAAGAAAAAGACTTCTCCGTTCGATGATCTTATTGAAAAGTATCAAAAGGAACTAAATGTTACAACTGATACAATTAAGGAGATGGTTGAAAATAGAAAGTATATGGACTTTTTAGTATTTATGACATCTGAAGAAGGTGTACGAAAACATCTACTTTTAGATTATGTAAATATTTTGAATAATAGAATTAGAAATTATCTTGAAGAAATGGCGTGTGAATATACAGCAGTTTTTGATGGTAACTTTAATTGTGAGTTTATTACAACAACTGGTCCATGTCATTATGATAATTTTAGTGCTGGTGAAAAAGTTAGAATTGATTCAGCATTTATGTTTGCTGTTCGTGATTTATTATTTGGTCAAGGAACATTACAATCTAATCTATTCATCTGTGATGAAATCTTGGATGCATCTTTAGATGAATATGCTATTCAAAGTGTAATTAAAATTCTAAAAGAAATTGCAAAGACACAAACAGTATTTGTAATATCTCATCGAGAATGTGTATCTCCTGAAGATTTCAATAATATTGTTACAATTAAAAAGCAAAATGGATACACTACAATTATTGATGAAGATTTAGAAGAGAATATTTAGTTTCAGTTTACTTTGTCAAAAATTGAATTATATTTATGAAAGAGGTTTAAAATGGAAAAATATGGAAAGACATTGTGGCTATGTGGTTTACCATGTTCCGGAAAAACTACATTAGGCGATGCTTTAAAAAAGAAATATTTGACAAACGCAATAAGATTAGATGGTGATCATGTTAGAGAAGGTTTATGCTCAGGATTAGGTTTTTCTGATGAAGGTCGAATGGAAAATATTAGAAGATGTGCCGAAATTGCCGAGATATTAAATAACCAAGGATTTGATGTAATTTGTACGTTTATAACACCTCAATATTCACATCATAAGCTTTTACGTTCTCTTATTACTAGAATTAAATTAATTCATATTGATACTCCTGTAAAAATTTGTGAAGAAAGAGATATTAAAGGTATGTGGGCAAAAGCTAAACAGGGAAAAATTAAAGGTTTTACTGGATATGATTCATGTTTTGAAATTCCCAATGCTGATTTACGTATAGATACAACACAATCGATCGAAAAATGTGTTAAAGAAATTTTTAAAATATATGAAGGCTAAAAATGAAAAAATATACAATTAAATTAGCAAATAAAAATGGAGAGATGTCACAAGACTCCATGCATGCTAATGATGAAAATGAATTACGTATGCTTGCAAAAATGCAGGGTATGGAACTTGTAGAAATTATGGATGAACAGGATTTAACTTTTGAAAATGTAGCTAATGTTAAATTAGATGAAAATCTTCTCGATGAAAATGGTAAACTTAAACCAATGACCATCGAACAACAAGCTATGGCTGAATTAGCAGCTGAAACTAATCCTGAACTTGCAGCTCAGCTTCCACCTGAAATGCGTCCTATGCAACGTGATTCTCAAGGAAATTTAATATCACCACCTCCACCACAAGTTACAGTTGCATCGAAAAAAGAAAAAGCAACTTTTTATACTGACAAAACAACTGGTATAGAGTTTAAATTTGTTGGTGATACTGTCTATCGTAAAGATTGGATTGAAGCTGATACCGATGATTTCAAAATCATTAGAAAAAAATCTAGTAGACAAATTCCAAATGAAGAAATTATTGTTTTTAAACACGATTGGATTGAAATAGAAGAAGAAAGCGGAGACGAAGATGAGTAAAATTGGCATCGGAATAATTACATGTAACAGAGAAGATTTTTTACAGACTTCATATATGTCTGTTGCAGTATCTTCTGCTATTCAATTACATGATTGTTTCGTTGTTAATGATGGTGATCCACTTAGTGATGAAACAAGAAACATTATTGGACTAAGTGATGATAACCTTATTCAACATAAGAAAAATTGCGGTGTTGCAGTATCTAAAAATAACGCATTAAAACGCATGATGGATAATGGCTGTGATCATTTATTTCTAATGGAAGATGATATCAAGTTAACTAATATTTCAACTATTCCAAAATATATTGAAGTTGCAGAAAAGTCTGGTATTCAACATCTTAACTACGGCGGTCATGGAATTTATAATAGAACTAAACAAGGTGAAATTGTAACTCGTGCGACTGTTAAAGTTAAAGATAGTGATATTAGTTTAAATCTTTACTATAATATTCTTGGTGCTTTTTCGTATTATTCAAGAGAAGTAATTGAAAAAGTTGGTTATATGGACGAAACTTTTCATAATGCTATGGAACATGTTGATCATACATATCAGATTATTAAAGCAGGATTTCATCCTCCATATTGGTGGTTTGCTGATCTTGCTAATAGCTGGGAATATATCGATGATATTAAACCATTCCATCAAGAAAGTGTAATTAGAAAAAATCATGATGAGTGGATGGAGAATTATAAAATTGCTTCAGAATATTTTGCAACTAAAAATGGTCACTTTCCAACAGCTGTTCCTGATCCTGGACAAGCTGTTGTTGGACAATCACTTAAATTTTTGAGAGATAAATATGGAAATTAAAAGTAAAATTGGTGTTGGAATAATTACTTATAAACGTGAAAAAATGTTTAATGAAACATTAGACACAATTCCACGCGATAAAGTTCACCATATCGTAGCTGTTAATGACAGCCCTGATGTTAAATATAACTTTGAAGATAAAGATGTTCAGTATATAGAAAATAAAGTTAATCAAGGTGTTGGTATCTCAAAAAATATTGCTTTGACTAAGCTTATTAATGCTGGATGTACTCATCTTTTTATTATTGAAGACGACATTCTAATTAAAGATCCAGATGTATTTGAATATTTTATTAAATGTGCAGCAGAATCTGGAATTTGGCATTTGAATTATGGTCATACCGGATCAAAACAAATAATTCATAGAAAGAAATATGACGAACAAGAATTGATATTCTATCCAGATCCTCAGGGTGGATTTCAATATTTTCATATCACATTGATTAATAAGTTTAAAGGTTTTGATCCAGTGTATAAGAATGCATTTGAACATGCAGATTATACTTATGTGTTAACAAAGGCTGGATTAATGCCACCATTTTGGTGTTTTCCTTGTCCAGCAGAACCTGAAAATTACATAGAAATTAATGGAGATTATGAAGAATCTACCATTACTGATAAATCTATGTATAAAGAAAATTATAGTACGTCGGCACAACACTGGGTTCAAAAACATGGATCTTTTGTCTCGGCAATTCCAAGACCAACTATAAATGATGTTGAAATAAGCCTTAAAAAAATTAAAGAAATGTATAGCGTGGGAAAATAAAATGATTGATTTTTCAAATGTAACATTTATATATCACTATAGAAAAGACTGTGACGAACGTCTTGAAAATTTAAAGATTTCACTTGGATATTACAAAGAGCATTTTAAAGATGTTGAAGTAATTTTAGTAGAAGATGATAAAGCATTAACTATTGATAAAGAAAAAGAACTTATGTCTATGATTGATAAAGTATTCTTTTTGAAAAATAGTGGTGTTTATGCTCGACCAGCTAGTTATAATGTTGCTGCTAAGTTATCTACTAGACCAATTATTATGACTATGGATACTGATGTTATTCTTAAACCTGAATATCTTGAAAAAGCTATTAAACTTCTTGATAATGAAAAAATTGGTATGATTATTCCTTATAATGGCATTGTGATTAATACTGATCAAACAATTAAAGATAAGTTTAAAGAAAATGCTAATTATGATATTCTATTAGATTATGTTCCAAAGCAATTTGATATTCTTTATAAAGAAGAACATACTCAAATTCAACACAATAGAAGTGTTGGCGGTATTACAATTTTTAAGAAAGACCGTTACAATGATTTTGGTGGTTATAATCCAAACTTTCTTGGTTGGGGATTTGAAGACAATGAACTTGTTTGCCGTATTAAGAAAATGGGTTATGAAATTGGTCGTATTAATAATAAAGATGCTTGGATTTGGCATTTAACTCATCCTGGAACAATTAAAAATAATCATCCATTCTATGATAATAATCAAAAAATTAATAATGCGGTTACTCGAATGAATAAAGAAGAATTGCGTTTATATATTGATTCTTGGATGAAAAATGCAAGTGCTGAATTTGCTGAAATGATTAAAGGAAAACGTGTTGCAGTTGTTGGTCCAGCACCTCATATTGTTGGATCTAAACAACGTGAACTTATTGATTCTTATGATATTGTTGTACGTATCAATAAAGCTCTTCCAATTCCAGAACATTTACAAGTTGATATTGGAACAAAAACTGATCTTCTTTATAATTGTCTTAATACTTGGGATGAATGTGGCGGAGCATATAATATTGATCTTTGGAAAAAAAGTGGAGCTCAATGGGTTATTTGCCCATATCCACCAATTAAACCATTTGATGTTGATATCAAAAAATTTATAAATCATAATAATAATCGTATTCCATTTAGACATTTTCCAATTGGTCCATATAATGAGTTATTTAAAACTTTAGGTACACGACCAAATTCTGGTTATTTGGCAATTCTTGATTTATTAATGTATGATATTGAAGAACTTTATATTACAGGATTTTCCTTCTTTAAAGGTGGCTATTATCCAGAATATAGACAAAAGAATGAACAACAAGTAATGGACTTTATGTCTAAAGGATGTGGTCACAAACAAGGTCCACAGATTGAACATTTTAAAGCTTTAATGAGAAAAGATAGTCGAATTAAAGTTGATGATTATTTAAAGGATATGTTAAATGATTAAAAATACATTAAAGATAAATATAGATTTATCAACAGCTACCAAATATGATAAACTTATAGGAAATTTAAGTAAAAATATGTATGGAAGAATATGTGAAGCCCCAGCAGTTCATATTCTTCCAATAATAAAAGATTATATGGGAGATAAATGTAAAGTTTATGTTGAAACTGGATCTTTATTCGGAGGATCTTTAATATTATTAATGCAAGATGAAACACCATGTGAATTTATTGGTATTGATTTATTTGATGGTTATTACGATAAAGATATAGATCCAGTATCAAAATTAACTTTATGTGTAGATGATGTTCATAAAAATATTGAAAAATATAATAAACATGAACATAAATATACTCTTATTAAAGGAAGTTCATATGATCTAAACACTGTAGAAAAATTTAGAAGTTTAGGAAAAAGTATTGATCTATTATTTATTGACGGAGATCATTCTGAAATAGGTGTTCTTGGTGATTATAATTCTTATAAGGAATTTGTAAATAAAGACGGATTAATTATGTTCGATAATTATGAATCATGTTGGAAAGAAGTAAAACCAACAGTTGATTCAATTGATTTTGAAAATGATGGATTTCAAAAAATAGGTCAATATGGACAAGCATTAATAGTTAAGAAAAAATGAGTTATACATTAAAAATATATGGTGAAAGATGTTCTGGTACTAATTATCTTAAAGAGCTTTTAAAGAAAAATATCAAAGAACAAGTTTATATGCATACAGATAAAAATCATATAGTTAATTATTGGAAACATGCATGTCCTGAAGAAATTAAAAGTACCGAACGTTTTACAGTAAAAGGCGATAAAATTTTATATATTTTTATCATACGTGAGTTAGATTCATGGTTAAAATCATTTTTCAAATATCAATATCATCTTGTAAAGAAAAAATATTTTAAACAATTTGTAAAAGATCCATTTGTTGTTAAACATACACATAAAGACTATTTTTCAAATAAGTCTATTAATTTTGATGATGAAGATAAAACAGTTTTTGAATTAAGATATTATAAGATAAATTCTTATTTAGAATTTGCAAAAACACACGATTGTATTTTTGTTAATCTTTATTGGTTGCAACAAAATTATAAGAAATTTTTTGATATAATAAAAGAAAATTTTTCTGATATTAGAATTAATGAAAATATTGTAAATATTGATAAACATACAAAAACAAAAAATTCTATTAAAAATAGAACATATAATGATATTGATATAGAAGAAGTAAGAAATTTAATATCAAATCAGACTGATAAAATTATGGAAGATTTTGTAAATAATTTAACTTATAAAATAGAGAAAAATGGAGAGAAATAATGAAACCAATTATTACATTATTGGGTTATACAGGATCAAATCATTCACATTATTGGCCACAGCTAAGATTTTTTGACGTTTTTAAACATGCTGGTTATGATGTTGAATGGGTAAATATGAATGAAGTTCGCCAGACAAATCGCCCAAGAATTTATATTACATGGAATCAACCTGCATGTGATATAGTCGTTGCAAGAGGTCTTTATAACCATAAGCGTGGAGATGTAATTATTCAGAAATTAACTTCACTTGGAGCTGGTGATGATCATGTTAATTGGGGAAATGATGCAATGGGTTTCTTCCAAAAATGGTCTTGGAATACTTATAAACGTGTAGAATATTTTTATGATATGGGTGTAAATATTCATGCTTTTGGTTGTAAAACAGTATCTGAACCATTTCCTGAAAAACATCGTATAGTATCAAAACTTGGTGATAGAGTTCATTGGTTTAATTGGGGTCCTTGTCTTTATGATTATAATGAACTTCAAAATATGAAACCAATTATAACTGATTTTAAATATGATATTGGTTATGTTGGAATGAAGTGGGGATCAGTTGGTCGTGGAAATATTGATTCATGGGAAACTTATATTGATCCATTAGTAAAAGAATTTTCAAATAATGCTTTAGCTGGTGCTGGAAATCCAATGGGTCAAGTTAGTAATGAAGTTCATAAAGAAATTTTAACACAGTCTAGATTATGTCCAATTATGCACTGTCCTTCATGGATTGCAGAACAAGGTTGCCAAGATAGAACATATACTGTATTTGCATCTGGTAGATTTGGTGTTATTGATAATCCAGGAATTTACGAGTTCTTCGATGAAAAAGAAGTTGTATGTGAAACAGATCCGGGTGAATATTTTGAGAAATCAAAATACTTTGCTAATAATATAGATGCACAGATTCCTTATATTGAAACATTCCAAAAACGTATTAAGGAAGAGCTTAATTTCTATGTCACATGGCCTAGAATTATAGAAAAGGTTTGGAAGGAAAATTAAGATGAGTTTAATAAGTCAAAAAGAATATGATAAACTTCCAAATAAAGAAGATTATACTGCTCTATCAGGTGTTATTCCATTAAATAACGAAATAGTTTATATACATAATGACGAAATTATAGTAGATCAAGATACATATCATAACTGTAATTGTATGTCTGTTGCTACTGGTGACGAAACATTCGAAGAAGAATTTTCAATGAGAACTTTTCCTCCATCATTAAACGATAATGAATGGTGGAGGATTGGTGAGGATCCAGATCCTATAAAACAAAAGTTAAAACTACATCTAGGTTGTGGTAATAAACATATTGACGGTTATACAAATATCGATTGTAGATATCAACCAGGTGTAGATAAAATTGATAATGTTCAATATCTTCGTAGTTATAAAGAATGTAGCATAGATGAAATTTATGCTTGTCATGTTCTTGAACATGTTGGCAGATGGAATTATCTAGATACGCTTAAACGTTGGTTTAATCTTTTAAAACCTGGTGCTAAACTTTATATTGCAGTTCCTGATTTTGAAGCGATTGCCGAATATTATATCAAAAATAAGAAAAGTCAACAAGATATTATTGGTCTTCTTTACGGCGGTCAAGATTACGAAGGTAATATTCATACATACTGTTGGGACTTTAAACAACTTTCAATTGATTTAGCTTCTCTTGGATTTAAAGATATTAAACGTTATGATTGGCGAGAAACTGATCATGCACATATTGACGATTTTTCTCAATGTTACTTGCCTCATATGGACAAAGAAAACGGAACATTAATGAGTTTAAATGTGGTTGCAACAAAATGATTAGAGTAGCACTTAAAAATTTTTGGAAAACATGTCCAAATGAAAAGTTTGCGATGGATATGTTGGCACCAATGCAAAATGATTTCGATATTGTTTACGACGAAGAAAATCCTGATATCGAAATCTGCTCTACTTTTGGCACTGAACCTCTTAATCCAAAAATTATTAGTGTTTTTTGGGCTATGGAAGGTATCTGGGATATTAAAAAGTTCGATATATCAAAGTATGATTATGCATTTTACTTCTTTCCAGAATCTATGGTCAATGATCCTAAATATTGTAGAATTAATATGGTTTCACCAGGACTAGTTGGTCCACGAAATATTAATATTAACGAAGTAAAATTAACACATACTAAATTTTGCAATTTTATTTATAGTCATCCTGTTCCATTTAGAAACGAAATGTGTGGGGTAATATCTCAATATAAACGTGTAGATGCACCCGGATGTTGTATGAATAATATGGAACCAATTGGAAAACATAGTGATCCATGGACAAGTAGAAATTCTAGTTCTTGGGTAAATGAAAAATTTGAGTTTCTTAAGCAATATAAATTTACAATTGCATGTGAAAATCATAGTCTTCCAGGATATGTTACTGAAAAAATTATTCAACCATTAAATGCAAATAGCATTCCGCTATATTGGGGTAATCCATATATCGCTTTAGATTATAATCCAAAAGCTTTTATTAATTATTATGACTTTGGAAATATGATTGATTTTGTCAAAAAAATCAAAGAAGTCGATAATGATAATAAATTGTATGAAGCAATGCTACATGAACCAAAAGCATTTCAGCATAATCAACAACGTAGTATAGATCATTGGGCAAAAATTTTGTTATCAGTTTAGTTTACATTGAAAAAAATTAGATTATAATAATCAAAGAGGTTAATATGATCAAAATAAAATTTCATGCAAACTGGCGGCCAGATGATTATGTCTTCAACTGGATTTCTAAATATACAGCCAACGGTACAACGTGGGGAGATCTTCAACTTGTTTCTGGTAATGATTATGATTATTTAGTTATTATGAATTACCCAACTAGTGGATATAAATTCGATCCAAAACGTGCAATCTTTCTACAAACCGAAGCTCCTGATATTAGACGTAATTGGGGTAAATGGAATGATTCTATGGATAAATCTCCATACTTTTATGTCTATCCTTTCCCAACTGTATTTGGTTGGTCGATGAATATTTCTTACCAAGAACTTCAAGAAAAAGAATTTGATAAAATTTCCGTTATGTCTGGTGTTATTTCTAATAAGAATCACTTTTATGGACAAAAACGACGTCTTGAATTTGTTAACAAATATTTGAAAAACAAAGATTATTACACTGCATTTGGTCGTGGTAATGGACTACCAACTGTTGATAAAAGTGAAGCTTTATATGATTACAAATATACTTTTAATGTAGAAAACCAATTTGAGAAAAATTTTATTACTGAAAAACTTCATGATGGATTTATTGCAGAATGTTTAACTTTTTATGACGGTTGTCCAAATACTGAAGATTTTTATGATGACGACGCATATATCAGAATTGATATTTCCGATTATGATAAAACTATTACAATTATCGAACAAGCAATTGAAGATAATGAATGGCAAAAGCGTCTTGAAAAAATTAAACAAATGAAATATAGAATTATGAATGAATTACAACCAATGCCTTTGGTTGAAAAAATTATTAAGGAAAATCAATAATATGCATGGACATATTTTAATACTCGAAAATAAAGATACTATGAAAGACAATATTGTTGGTGGTATTTTGGTAGAAATTGGATCTGATAGAGCATCTGGATCTACTAAAGCATTAGCTCAAATGGCTAAAGAATTTGATATGGATTTCTATACTGTTGATCCAGACGAAGGTGCGTATGAACGTTCAACAAATATTCTTAAAAATATTGATGAAGATTTTAAAGCTGTACAAGATCTTGGTGAAAATTTCTTAGATAAATTTGATGGTGAAATTAATTTGATTTATATGGATGCGTTTGATAATGTATTAGAAAATTGGCCACATAAACAAGCAACAATTGATACTTATAAGAAACGTGGTGTTGATCTTAATAATGAAAATTCTTGGAAAATGCATCTAGAGGCATGTCAAAATGCGATTGATAAAATTCCAGTTGGATGCTATATTTGTTTTGATGATACAGTTCAACGTGGCAATGAATGGGAAGGCAAAGGTAAATTAGCAATTCCATTCTTATTAAAAAATGGTTTTGATATTATTGATAATGACTATAATAATTGTCTAATACTTCAGAAGGAAAAATAATGGCCCATAAAATTTTTATTCCAATTAAGGCGGAATCGCAAAGAGTACCTGGAAAAAATTTCAGAGATTTTCATGGTAAACCTTTATGGAAACATACATTAGATAAATTAGTAGATTATGATGTATACGTAGATACAGATTCTGGTGTTTTAGTAAGAGAACTTGAAGAAACATACGAAAATGTAACTGTAATTCCAAGACGTCAAATGCATATAGGAAATGATGTTCCTGTTAATTGGTTGCTTGGTTATTTTGCAAATGAATGTCATGAAGACGATATCGTAGCACAAGTTCACGTAACATCTCCATTCTTAAAAGCTGAAACGCTTGATAAAATATTTAAAATGTTTGAAGGTGGTGGAGTTGATTCAGTAGCAACTGTTGATGTTATTCAAGCAAGATGTTGGCGAACAGAAGCACCGAAAAGATTTATTCCAATTAACCATGATCCAGAGATTCTTGAACAAACACAAGATATTAATCCTGTTTATGTTGAGAATTCTTTAGTTTATGCGTTTCATGTTAGTCATTTTTTGAATACGCGAAATAGATTTAGTGGAGCTTATAAGCTCTTTTATGAAACACAATTTCCTGAAAGTTTAGATATTGATACAGAAGCAGATTGGGATTTGTGTGTTAAAATGGGAGAAATTTACAAATGAATAATGGTAATGGATTGAAATTTATTTTTGGCATTAAAGCTTTAGATCCATATAAGACAAGAAGATTAATAGAACAATTTGAACAAACACGTAGTAAAAATACTAATTGGCTTCTTATTGTAGCATATAATAGATTTGATTCAGAAGTTTGTGAAATTGTTAGTATGCTTGATAATCTAACAAAAGTTGAAACAATCGCTCTAAATTGTATTAATAATCCAGGTCAAATGACTAATAAGATTTTTAAAGAAGCCAGTAAATATGAATTTGATTATGGTTTTATTGCAAGTGATTCTGTTCAATTTAAAAAAGAAGGCTGGGATGGTCTTTATTATAATGCATCAAATTATACAAATTATGACTGCTTATATTTCTATGATCAAGAAAACCCAGTTTGTAATGAGACTCCTCGTAATTGGAGCCCTGTTATTAATAGATGTCAATTAAAGCATGTTAGAGATACATTTTTTACTTTTACAAAATATTCTCTTAACAAAGTTGGTTATTATGATTTAGAAAATATGCCAATATTAGCAGCACACGATTTCTTTTTAAGAGCTGCTGATCTAAGTTTCAACGATAAATATGATCCTTATGATGCATTTAATAGTGAGCAATACGTAAAAGCTGATCCAGAATTTCCACCATTTGCAGGCGTTGATTCACCAGAACTTAAGAGAATGAGTCAACCACGTACATCACATAGAGTCGAATTTAAAAGTATTTATGATAAACTTTTCGATTGTGATAAGATTGTAACATTTGTTATGTGTCTTAAAGAACGATCTGATCGTGCAATGAAATCTATTAAAAGTGTTGTAACAGCGGCAAATTTAAAATATATGGATTTTATCATTGTTGAAGATAAAAGTCTTGATCAATTAGATCTTTCGAAGTTTAAATATGTTGATAAAATCAAACATTATGTTGTTAACACTGGTGATTCTTGGAATAGATCAAAGCTTTTAAATTTTGGATTTAAACGTGCAACAACACCATTAATCGCAAGTTGGGATTGTGACATTCTATTTCCTAAAGCTTTTGGGAAAAAATTAAAAGAAGTTTGTGATCCACTTGATTTTGAAAGAAATATTATGAAAATTAATTCAAAAGAATCTGCAGAATGTTTCGTTAATGGTACTCTTTATGAAAAGGGAGCGATTAGAGGCGGAATGTGGTTATATGATAAAAATGTTCTTGAATCAGTTGGTGGATATGACGAAGCATTTGTAGAATGGGGTCATGAAGAAATGGATATTCATGAACGTCTTGAACGAGCTCGTCAAACTAATATTATTGAAATGAAAGATATTAATATAGATTTAATTCTTACTCATATTTCTCATAGTGATTCTTTACGTGGTGATTGTGTTAATAATCATAGAAATCATGATATTCGCTGTGCTCATAAACATTATGGAATTACAAATGTTAATCATAATGGTTGGGGTCAACTTCCAATTTTAAGAAAAAGAAGTACTGATACAGCGTATGCTAATTTTCTTAAAGGAAAACGTGTTGCAGTTGTTGGTCCAGCACCTTCTATTATTGGATCTAAACAAAGAAAATTAATAGATTCTTATGATGTAGTTGTTCGTATAAATAAAGCAATGCCAGTTCCAAAGAATCTTTATAAAGATACTGGCGGTCGATGTGATGTACTTTATAATTGTATGAATACAAGTGAAGAATGTGGTGGAACTATTGATTTTATCGCATTAAAAAAAGGTAAAACAAAATGGATTGCTTGTCCTTATCCAAAAGCTGGTGAATTTGAAAAAGATGTAACTAAATTTGAACAAATAAATCCCAAGTTTCCATTTCATGTAATTGATACTGAAAGATACTTTGCTGTTGAAAATTATATTGGAACACGTCCAAATACAGGAATTGGTACAATTCTTGACTTACTTGATCACGACATTGAAGAACTTTATATAACTGGATTTACATTTTTCCAAGGTGGTTATCATGAACATTACCGTGGTTATACTGAAGAACATGTAATGGATTTTATGGCTCAATATGGAAAACACGATCAAGAACCTCAGAAGAATTTAATTAAAGAACTATATTTGTATGATCCTCGTATTAATGTAGATGAAACACTTAAAGAAATTTTGGAGAGATAATATGCCAATACGTTCCGAAAATTATAATGCTCGTCAAGATATCAACTTATGGCAACAAATTCCATCTACGGTAGTAACTGAAATATATACACAATTTACTAGAGTAAATGGAATCGTATTTGATTTAGAACATGGTTGTTTTAACGATGAAACTTTATATTCGTGTATTCAAGTTGCATGTCTTGGTAAAAAACGTCCAATAGTTAGACTTCCTTATTTAGATAAAGGTAGATTAAGAATGTGTTTAGATGCTGGTGTTGGTGGTGTAATTCTATCAACAGTTGAAACTAAAAAACAAGCACAAAAATTTCTTGATGAATGTCTTTATTCTAGAAAACGAGGTCAGGGACTTGTTCGTCAAAATATGTGGAATGATGCTATGATAGCAGATGGTAGAAATTATATTGACAATCATTTACAAATTATTCCACAGATCGAAACTAAGAAAGGTGTAGAAAATATTGACAAAATTTATGATAAGCGATTTACTTATTATATGGTTGGCCCTTATGATCTATCCGCAAGTTATGGATGTGCTGGTAATTTTGAAGCTCCAGAATTTCAAAATGCAATGTCTAAATTGGGACAAAAATTAGGTGAGGATGGTAAATTAGCTTTCCATCTTGTTAAAGATATAACTAAATCAAAAGTATATGCTAAGGCTGATTGTGGAATGCTAGCACTTGGCATGGATACAATTTTTTTAAATGAAGGAATGGAACAATGTATAAAGATAGTATCGCGGTAACATCAAAAACATTATCAAATCAAGAAGGATTTGTTAAATGGCTTAAAAGACATTTTAAAGAAGTTAAATTAAATCAAAGTGATAAATTACGTGATGAAAAACTTATAGAGTTTTTATCTGATGTAGATTATGTTGTACTTGGTACTGAACCATTCCATAAAGATATTATCAAAAATACTAAAAATTTAAAGGCGGTCTTTAAATATGGAGTTGGTATTGATAACATCGATTTCTTTGTTGCTGGTAAAAATAATCTTCCTATTTATTATAAGAAAGGTACAAATAGTGATGCTGTTACTGAAATTGCTTTAAGTTATATTATTCAATTATTGAGAAATCAACATATTAGTTTTGCCGCTGCCCGAAATGGTTGTTGGGATAAACAAAAGGGTAAAGAACTATCTGAATCAATTATTGGAATTATCGGTTTTGGTAATATTGGTCAATGTCTAAATACTAAACTTACTAGTCTTTTATGTTATGATATCTTATGGCATGATAAAAACAATCATAAAAATTCAATTTGTAACAAAGATTTAGAATTTGTTTTAAGTAACGCTGATGTTATTTCAATTCATATTGATAATGAAGATAGAATGAATACTAATTTCTTTGACGATGAAAAATTAAGTCTTCTTAAAGATGGTGCATATATTGTCAATACAGCACGTGGTTCTATAATGGATTATGATGCGCTTGAAAAACATCTTCCAAGACTTGGAGGAGTTGCATTAGACGTTTATCCTTATGAACCTAATATTCCTGAATTTTTATTGGATTCTGACAAAGTTATTTTATCATGTCATATTTGCGGAAGTTCAGAACAAGGTTTGAAGAATGGTGAAGAGTTTATTAAAGAAAGTATTAAAACTCATATGGAGAAAAAATAATGAAGTGTTATAAATATACTGCAATGGATGCTCAAGGAAAAGAGAAAAGTGGAAATATAGATGCTGAGAATGAAAATGATGCTAATGCTAAATTGAAAGAAATCGGTCTTTTTCCTACAAGTATTTCTAAAATAAAAACACCTAAGCAACCATCTGAAGAAGATAAAAAATCTACTATAGAACAAATTTTTGACAATTCCCTTATCAGAGAACCTGAAAAAATCAAAATTAAACTTTTCGGGTTAATTACAGTACTAACAATAGAGAAAAACTAAATATGGAATGGATTAAAGAAGACGTAGAAAAAATATCTGAGATGTTTGATATTACCAAAGAAGAAGTTATGGATTTAGAATGTTTTAGTCTAGACCTTACAGATGATGAAATGGAACAACTAACAGAAGATATTCGCGATCTTGAATATGATGTTGAAGAAGGTAAAGGAACGTGCAAATTATGTTTTGATAATCCATCTTCATTTCTTACCGCAACAGAAGCTTATGATGAATTCTATGGTTATGAACCATCTGATATTTCATTTGACGAATAAAAATATTAAAAAGTTTTGTGAAGAGTTTATTTTTACGAGATTTGGTTTATCTATAAACAATTAAAATATTTTTAGGAGTCTTTATGCTTTCACAATATAATGTTATAACACACCCCGCTGATAACGGAGGTTGTGGACATTACCGAATGAAATTTCCAGCTTGGGCAGCACAATCTTTGCGTAAAGATATTAGCATAGTTGAATCACCCAAGCTAATTCATATCCCAGGATTTTATCAAGACGTTAGAATGGTACGCATTCAGCGCCAATTAGCAGATTATTCATTTAAATTTGTACTTGAGTTTCTAAAGCCATTATCCGAAAAAATTGGATTTTGGCTTTCTTATGAAATTGATGATGTTGTTGGACGTCATGATATTCCACGCTATAATTCCGGTTGGCAAACATTTCAGAATGATAAACTCATGATGAATATGAAATATATTTTGCAACTCTGCGATGTAGTTACTGTTACAACACCGGAACTTGGTAATTATTATCATAGAAAATTTGGTGTTGATAAAAATAATATCATAGTAATTCCAAACTATCTTCCAAGATGGTGGATTGGTGAAAGTTATGATTTGGAAAAAATCAAAGCTAAAATTCAATCTGAACATAAACCTAGAATTGGATTTATTAGTTCATCTACTCATTTTGATCTATTTAATAGAAATGATGGTGTTGATGATTTTACACATATCGTAGATTTTATTAGAGATACTGTTGATAAATATCGGTGGGTATTTATCGGTGGGGTTCCACAACAACTAAAAGATTTAGTTGAAGATAAAAAGATTGAATTTAATCCCGGTTTTGATATTTTGAATTATACGCGAATTGTTAATAGTATGAAGTTTGACTTAATGGTTGCTCCTCTTCAAGATAATGTTTTTAATAGATGTAAATCTAATATCAAATTTATTGAAATGGCCGCACTTGGTATTCCTTGTATTGTTCAAGATTTAACTCCATACAAAAAATATACTGATCTTCGCTTTACTGATGCAAATGATCTTCAAGATAAGATTGATTTTGTATTATCTAATAAAGAAAGATATCTTGACCTCGTTAAAAATAATCGTGACATCATTGATAATGGTGATTCTAACGCACCAAAAGGATGGTGGCTCGAAAATAATATGGATGTTTGGTTCCAACAATTTTGTGTTAATCAACGTTCATTACGTTTTGATTTAAGAGAAATTAATTTCGAAGAAATAACTCCGGAAAATAAAAATAACGCCGGTGAAATAACGTTTGAGGTTTAAGATGCAAGATATTTTATGTGGAATTTTAAATTATGGTAGAACCCATAAAGATATGAAAAAAGTACCCAATAAGATAAAGGGTGATGTCGTTATTTGTACCGATAATCCTGAATTTTGGGGTAAAAGAGAAACAATTGCAGCTGAAGAATCTGTTGCAGCTAGTAAAAATAAGATTATAGATTTAGCTATTGAACGTGGTTATAAATATGTGTTTATTATAGAAGATGACATTATTCCAAAGAATAAAAGTCTTTTTCTTGAATATAAACAAATGATGCAAAAATATGATTTATGTGGTATTATGTATGGTTATGATACTCCAATGAATAAAGTATTTGGAAAAAGACCTAATGCATCACTTATAATTACTGATCATCAAGGACATATAGTAAATATTAATCGCTATCCTTGTTCATCTTTTATTGGCTTAAAAGTTAAACCTGACATGGTTAAATTTGATGAACAACTTTGTATTTTGGAAACAGATTTTTTGTTTATTGATATGCATAAAAAGGGTGATCACCCATTTAATGGCTTCTTTTTTGACATATCAAAAAGCTGGGAAAAATTTAAGAAAATTGATGTTAAAAGTATTCGTAAGAAAAATCTTAATATGATTAATAAAGACCGTGAAGTAAGAAAAAAATGCGAAATTAAGCCAGATTTTTCTGCTGATGCAGTCCTCAAATATATGAACGAACACAGGTAAAAACATGGAAAACATGGAAGTAGAAATGCCGAAAGGTATTGACTTCAATCCAGCAGGATTGGGTGGAGTCTACAGTAGAAAAGTTCATCTATCTGAAGATTCTACTGCACTCAATGATTTAGTAATTATTAAAATCATTGAACAAGATAGTAATAAACAAAAAGTTGGAGATATCTTTCTTCCTGATTCTACCATTACAAATGTAGAATTGTTGAAAGGCGAGATTATTAGTCTAGGTCCCGAAGCAGCGAGGGCAAACATCCAAAAGGGTGACATTGTTTTATATGACAAGTGGTCAACCTTCTATAAACCGCCGACCACTCCTGGAACATTTGTAATCACAAAAATTGAGAATGTAATTTCTAAAGTTAAAAAGGAAAATTAGTATGTCGCTTAGAGCGCTCTCCGACTATACAATCTACGCTAAATATGCCAGATATTTACCTGACATGTTTAGACGTGAAACATGGGAAGAACAAGTAGAACGTGTATTTGCAATGCACGCTACAAGATTTACTGACGTTTTGGAAAATAATCCAGAATTTAAAGACGAATTTGAATTTGCAAAACGTCAAGTACTTAAGAAACGTGTATTAGGTAGCCAACGAAGTCTTCAATTTGGCGGGCCGCAGATAGAAAAACATAATGCAAAGATGTATAATTGCGTATTTGGATATATTGATAGACTAGAGGCTTTTAATGAAGCCTTTTATCTTTTATTATGCGGAGTTGGAGTAGGATTTAGTGTTCAACAACATCATGTCAGTTGTCTTCCCGTAATTAATAAGATTTCAGATGATGCAGAAGAAGTTATATTTGAAATTGAAGATTCAATTGAAGGTTGGTCTGAATCTCTATCTGCACTTTTAAGTTCTTACTATAAAGAAGGTTTAATGCCTGAAATGTATGGTAAGAAAATTAAATTTGTATACGATAAAATTCGTCCTGAAGGTGAACTTATTTCTGGTGGATTTAAAGCACCTGGCCCAAATGGTTTGGAAAAATCATTGGAAAAAATTAGAACACTTCTAAATAGAACAGAAACAAAACTACGTCCAATTGATGCTTATGATATTCTTATGCATATGTCTGATGCAGTTCTTTCTGGTGGTGTACGTCGATCAGCAACTATTTGTTTGTTCTCTCCCGACGACGATGAAATGATGAATGCAAAAACTGGCAATTGGTTTAAAGAAAATCCACAGCGTGCTCGTTCTAATAACTCAGCTTTATTAGTTAGAGGTGAAACTTCTGAAGAACAATTTGCCAAATTAATGAAGTCAACAAAAGAATTTGGTGAACCTGGTTTTATTTGGGCTGAAGACAAAGATATCGGTTTTAATCCATGTGCTGAAATTGGTTTGTATCCAAGAACTTTAGATGGACGTTCTGGATTTCAGTTTTGTAATCTTACTGAAATTAATGGCAAATGGTGTTCAAGTAAAGATAATTTCTTGAAAGCTTGTAGAGCAAGTGCAATTATTGGTACAATGCAAGCTGCTTATACTGATTTTAAATACGTATCTGACGCTACTAAAGAAATTACTGAATACGAATCATTACTTGGTTGTTCAATTACTGGAATGATGGATAATCCAGATGTTCTTTTTGATCCAAAAATTCAGAAAGAAGGTGCCAAATGTATAATTGAGGTTAATGAAAAAATTGCTAAAATGATTGGTATCCGTCCAGCAGCTCGTGTTACAGCAGTTAAGCCAGCTGGTACAACTTCTTGTGTTCTTGGTACAGCATCTGGTATTCACCCGCATCATTCTCGTCGTTATATGCGTCGTGTTCAAGCTAACTATTTAGAATTTCCAGTTAGACAATTCGCAGAAGTTAATCCATCTGCTGTTGAAGATTCTGTATGGAGCAATAATAACACCGATAAAGTTATTACATTCCTTTGTGAAGTTCCGCCAGGAGCTATTGTTAAGAACCAACTAAAAGCAACTGATTTGCTTGAACGTGTTAAATTAACACAACAAAATTGGATTGAAGCTGGTACTGTAAAAGAACGTTGTCGAATACCTGAACTTCGACATAATGTTTCTAATACTGTTACTGTTCTTGATGATGAATGGGATGAAGTAGAAAATTATATCTTTGAAAATAGAGGTTGGTTTGCAGGTATTTCATTACTTCCAGCTTCTGGTGATAAAGATTATCCACAAGCACCATTTACAACAGTACATACACCTCGTGAAATTGTACGTGAATATGGTGACGCATCAGTATTTGCTTCTGGAGTAATTGTAGATGGTCTTAAAGCATTCAATAATAATCTATGGGATGCATGTAACTGTGTTCTTGGTATTGGCGAAGTACTTCCAGAGAAAAAATCTCATCGAGAAGAACCAACACGACCACGTAAAAATGGTTATTCACCTGAAGAATTTAATAAGAAACTTGTTAAATATGCAAGAGACCTTGAAAAATATTATGCTTCTGTTGAAGAGTATGATAAATGGTGGTATAAGAAAGAATGGGTCCGCCGCGCGGAAGGTTTTGCTGAAAAATATTTTAATGGTGATCTAAAGCGTATGACATACTGTTTAAAAGATGTCAATAACTGGAAAGTTTGGTGTGATCTTAATAGAGAATATAAAGAAATTGATTGGTCTGAAGTTCAAGAACTTGAAGCACATTATGAATCAGTAGATACTATGGGCGCCCAAGCTTGTTCTGGCGGCAAATGTGAAATTAGCTTCTAATTAATAAGGAACTTGGAATTTCAAATTTTAATTGTAATTCATAATCAGAAATATGGGTCCTGATGAATTTGTTACAATTAATGAAATTCCAAGTTCCGAATTTTAACAAAAAAGAGAAAAAGAGAAATGAAAAAAGAAAATTTATCAGCGGGGCATATTACGTTAGGATGTCTTTGGGTTTTAATGATATTTCCAATAGCAATATTTTTAAACGCATACACCTTAATGAATATTTGGAATTGGTTTATTTCACCATTAGGTCTTACTACAATAAATTTAGTACACGCTATGGGGATCTCAACAGTTATTGGATTTTTCTTAATCAATATTAAAACTAATGATTCTCCAGTAAAAACTAACGAAACTATTATTGAATTAATAACTAGATGTACAGCAAAAATAATTTTTGTTCCATTGTTCATACTTTTGTATGGTTATATTTTGTCAAAATTTATGTAAGGTATAATTATGAAAGAATTAACTATTTATGATTTAGCTGAAACGTTATGGCGTGTAGATACCGATCCTATTTTATTAGGTGTTTTCGATGGTTATGAAATTTTTAATACTCAATTTCATATTGAAATGAAGGATATAAATCCAAATGCCGTTATTGCATGTAATATTGAAGAAGGTTGGATTGATATTGAACCAATTAAAAATGCACAAATACCGGCTCAACCATTTATGACAACACAAAATAGTATAGCTAATAAATTAGTGCAACGACCTGATTTATATGATAAAGTTACTAAACGTCGCACACTTATTGGAAAAGTTATTATCTATGATTTAGAAGGTTTAAAACCACTTGTTGAATTTGAAAGAACAATTAAATCTCCAGGATTTTCTATTTATGAAGCAGGGTAATAAAGAATATATTCAAGATTGTCAAAAACCATTTGGCACAAATAGTCATATTGTTAAAACTTTAATTAATTTGATGTCTACTGAGCCCCTTTTTGGGGTTCAGGCTATTAGTGATATCAATAAATGTGTATATGCTGTTGATACTCATACTGATATGTACATTAATAATGATGTAAATCCAGTAAAAATTAATGATCATGATAAATTTACTATGACCGCTAGATCTATGGAAGAATTAGCTAAGAAATTAGATAAGTATATTGTAGAAGAAATTATAGATTGGGTTCAACATGTTGAGCCACTAGATCTAGATATTTCTAACGAAGATACAATTAAAGTTTGTCTAAGATCTAGTTATTTAAAATTGACACGAAGTCTTTCAAGACCAATTCAACCACAAGATTTAGTTGTTATTGGACCACCTCGTGTTACGTCATTTATTCCACCACTAAATCGTAGAATTAATAATGAATCTGATACTACCATTGTTACACATGGTGCTGAATCAAATCCATTCATGAGTCCTGTGATTTTGGCAATTGAACATATTGGTGTAAGTCATAGAGATTATGCTATTAGATGTGCTGTTAAAATTTTAGATCCTGATATTCATTTTTGTATAATGGAGAATACAAAAACTCCAATATATTCTAAAGATGAAGAAACTGATCTAAAAATTGATCCTACAATGGTTCCTAGAAAGATTAATACACCTGTTGAATTTAAGCAGCTAACACCAAATAATATAACTGATGATGAAAAAGAAATGATTTTGAAAAAATGGAAACCACTTCTTGACGCTGATAAAATTCCAATGGATGATAATACGCGCGCAGCTACAGCAATGGTACTTGAAAATACACAACGTGCTTTTCAGGTTCCAGAACAAAATAAAAATAAAAAGAAAAATTAAGATTAGTTTACTTTGATATTTTTTGATTTATATACAAACATAAATTTATTTAGAGGATATTATGGCTAAAAAACAAAAAGAATCAACCAAATTTTCTTTGGCATTAAAAGAACTCGGTTACGAATCAATCGGTGAATTTGTTGAACTAGTAGGTGGCTTTGCTGCTATGATTAGTGAAGGTAAAGATGCAAGTATTATGGCAAAACCACTTGCTGAACACTGTGGTGTTTTGATTGAACGTATGGGACACCTTGATGCTGTTAAGAAAAAGAACCGCGATCTCAAAGAAATTGATGAACAAATTGAGAAAGCAAAAGAAGATAAACCAGCAATTACAATGGATTTGGATCCTTCATTGATTGCAAACCTTAAAGGTCAAAAATAATGATTAAATTTTCAAAAGTACGTGACGTAAAATCACCAACCCGAGCTAATACTACTGACGCAGGTATTGATTGGTTTATTCCTAATGATCTTACTAACGAAGTCTTTGAAGAAAAGAATAAAGTTAGTAATGCTTATGTTGGTTTAGGCGGTATTGTAATTACACCACATGGTAGAGCGTGTATTCCAGCTGGAATACATATTAATATCGATGAAGGTTGGGCGCTTATTGCTGCTAATAAATCAGGCGTAGCTACTAAGAAAGGTCTTGTATTTGGTGCACAAGTTGTTGATAGTGATTATCAAGGTGAAGTTCACATTAGCGTAATTAATACAACTGATAAAGAAGTAATTCTTGAATTTGGTGCTAAAATTATTCAATTCCTTTATATGCCAGTTGGATTGGATATGCCAGAAGAAGTTCCATTTGAAGATCTTTATACTGAAGAAACTAATCGTGGTACTGGTGGATTTGGATCATCTGGAGTATAATAAATGTCTATAACCAAACAAACTGTGTATATATGCGATAATTGTAATGACAAGAAAACATATAATGAAGATACGTTTGGTGGAGCTCGCCCCTATGTGTACAATTTAGAATGTACTGGGGGTGGAGTTCTAAGAGATTCTAAACAGACTAAATACAATTTTTGTTCTCTTCAATGTGTGGGTGAGCATGTGCATAAACAAATTGAATTAGAATCTGTAAATAAAAACCAAGACACACGTGTACAGGATGCTTTAGATGCCCTCAAAGGAAATTATAGATCAGACGTTTCTACGGATAGCTAGAGAAATAGCTAACTTTTCAAATTGTGTTTCATTTAATGTTGGTTGTGTTATCGTAAAAGATGGTCGCATAATTTCAATGGGTTACAATGGTACACCAAAGGGATTTCAAAATTGTTCAGAACGATTTCCAAATTTAATTGAACGCCCTCGTAAAACATGGTCAACTGATGAACGTGACGAACATCATGCTTTTTCAGAAGCTCATGAAATTCACGCAGAAGAAAATGCGATCAATTTTGCTGCTCGACATGGTTTAAGTATTGAAGGTTCAGATGTCTATTGTACTTTACAACCTTGTAATCGTTGTCTTAAAATGTTATGTGCACCAGGAATTAAGCGTATTATTTATAGTGAAGAATATGATAAATGTAATCATTGTTCGGAAGTAAGGGAAATGGTAATAAATAGTGGAATTAAATTAGAATGGATCCCCTTAAAGTAATAATTGCTGGAACTAGATCAATTGAAGATATCCAATTAATTTATAATGCTATTGAAGATTCTGGTTTTGAAATTTCAGAAGTTGTGAGTGGTTGTGCTAGAGGTGTAGATTCTCTGGGTGAACAATGGGCAGAAGAAAATAATATTTCTATCAAAAAGTTTCCCGCTGATTGGAAAGATTTAGAAACTCCACCTGTACGAATTAAAACAAACGGATATGGTCAGTATAATGCATTAGCTGGATTTGTTAGAAATCAAAAAATGGCTAATTACGCTAATGCACTTATAGCAATAACTACAGGAAGTCCTGGAACTAAGGATATGATAGATCGTGCAAAGAAAAATGGTCTATATGTATTTGTAAAATATGTCTAAAAAAGTATTTGTATCAGGTTGTTATGATATTATCCATGGTGGCCATGTAGAATTTTTTACTCAAGCTAAAAATCATGGTGGACCAAAAGCAAAATTAATTGTTAGTTTTGCAAGTGATGATGTTTTACTTAAATATAAAGATCGAAAATCGTCTTTACCTCAAGAACATAAAAAACGAATTTTAGAATCACTTGCAGTAGTTGATGAAGTGGTTATAGGAACTAACGTGGACAGTGACGGGATAGATTTCTATGATCATTTCATTAATTTAAAACCGGATTATCTTGTAGTTACTGAAGATGATAAATATGAAGAACAAAAAAGAGCACTTTGCAAAAAAGTTGGTACTGAATATATAATTCTTCCAAAAACATTACATTATGAAAAGATCTCAACAACTGAAATTGTTAATTGGATTAAAGCTCCAAAAGAAGTTCCATTAAGAGTTGATTTTGCTGGTGGTTGGTTAGATGTTCCAAAATATTCAGATAAAGATGCATACATTGTAAACTGCTCAATCAGTCCTTTAGTATCACTTAAAGAATGGTCATACAACATTAAAAGTGGATTGGGTGGATCTGGCGCTTATGCAATACTCACAGGTGTTGATGGTGTTAAGAGTGAATTAGATATGGGTGTTGGGTGGCAAGATCCAGCAATTATTCAAGAAACTGGATTATGTGTTTGGCGATCTGGTGAAAAACCTGTATTAGAAGTTAAAGTTAATCCCGATTTTCTTCAAGGTAAGATGGCATTATTTTGGACTGGTTATGATCATGATACTCCATCAAATGTAAATAACAAACGTCCATTTGATAAAATTAAACGTGCATCAATACGTGCAGCAGACGCTGTAGTTGAAAAAGATTATAATCTACTTTGTATTGCTATAGATATTTCGTTTTCAGCTCAATTATCAGAAGGCATGGCTTGGCTTCCTATTACAGATGGTTGTATAGCACGTAAATATTGCGGTGGTGGTTGGGGTGGCTATGCTCTATATATGTTTGATACAGAAAACAATAGAGATAAATTTTGTGAACGAACAGATGTAATTCCAATAGAACCATTTATGCGATGAAGTTTCAAACAACAGCTGATAGTCCAAATAGAATTCGAGATAAACAATGGGTTGAAGAAACTTATAATCTCGACGAATTTGGCTGTTCAGCTTATGAAATTTATACGCTTAAACGAACGTTAATTGCAATAGGATATATTAGGATAGTATATGGTGATCATGGTCCATATATTGAATTAGACGAGAAAAATCTAATTGAAGATAATTGGAAACCGATCATTAGAAAAAGTAAATATGCATATTACGACGAACGCTATCCAATAGATGGTTCAGAATGTATGTTGTATATTCAGAAAAGACGAGTAACTGATCTTGCTAATCCTCCTAAAGGAAAAAGATCAGTTCGAAATGACAGAATTGGTGGATATGCAGATTACAGAGTTGGCAAATTGTATATCTCACCAGAATTTATTTTACCACAAAAGGCTGTAGATCTGAGTGAACTATGAAAATTACTAATACTTATGAAGCAAAACTTTATATTGGTCTAAAAGAAGGTTATGAAGGCTGGGTACGTGATATTACTGAAATTGAAACAGTTTGTCAACAATATTGTAACGATATTGGTCTTGGAGTAACTATTACACCAACAAAATTTGTTTATACCGGTGGAAATGAAAATGGCGCAATTATTGGATTGATTAATTATCCACGATTCCCAAAAGAACCAGAAGAAATAACTCAACATATGGCAAATATTGCTGCTATACTGATCCCAAAATTGAAACAACATAGAGCAACTATTGTTTGTACAGATAAAACAATTATGATTGAAAAGGAAGATATTGAAGATGGAAATGAAAAAACAGATTGAAGAACAATTTGACATAATGGTTGCATTTTATGACGCTTTTATTCGAAGCGAACATAATAAAGATGTACATTTTATCACTGATTCAGAAAAAGCTAATGAAGCAATACCAGTTGCAAAACCAATGGAAAGACGATTTGGTTATGCATTTTTTTCAAAAGAATTTTATCGTGATATGATATTTCTTTATAATGGAATGCAATTTAAGGGTGATGTAACTCCTCTATTAATCATGCAAGATGAAGAAAAAGTTTATGCTTTATTATACAGTCCGAGTTTTCGTAAACTGGAACCAGAAGAAATTGTTCCAAAATATATTTTTGCTGTTGAAAAATTAATCAATGAAGAACATTCTAAAGAAGGAAGTAAAATCGTTGGAGTGCGGTTCCTTTGTCCTTGGAATGAATTCGTTGAAGAAGATGATGTAAAATAATTTTTCTGTCAAAATTTTAATCAAAGTATATTAAGGTCGTAGAAGATTTATTCACTTATAAGTTAGGATTAGTTACTGAACATTCTGATTATCCAATAACACAGCATGTTCTTAATGTATGTGATTGGAAAACTATGAAATGTGGAGGAACTACCATAAGTGGTGGAGGAGGATCTAATTATGAAAAATTTGATGAATTATAAATATCTTAAAGGAGATTTTTATGAACAAATTTAATAAAAAATACGAAAAATTACTTCAAGAATATCGCTATCATTCTGATTATGCAAAACTTGGAACTGAAAACAGAGCAACTTTAGAAGTTGAAAATTTACCTGCAGGTTATGTTTGGGAATTACTTAATAAAGATAATTTTCAAGCTGTAACAAAACAAATTGGCGCCCCACCCTCAACAGATGATGGACAAGAAATTTTTGTTTTGAAAAAAGGTTCTGAATATAAAGTTGCTTTTATTGTTAATCCAAAAGATGGTACTCCTGTTCTTCTTTTCCATAAATATGGTACTAAAGGATTAGAAAAACATGCAGAAGCATTAGATATAACTTTTGATGATATTGGAGCCGGTGATTGGCGAGAGTATATTCAAAAATAATTTCTATCAAATTTATAAATCAAAGTATATTTCTTAGTATACTTTGATTTTTTCTTGTTTATATATCTATATCTGAAACGAAAGACGGTAATACCGCAACACGAGGAGAAATTAATGTACAGAAATGTAGTGTACCGTGTCGGTCCTGACACTGGTTGGAAAGGTGAAATTACGCTTTACACCTGGGATGAAGATGGAATTCCCGAAGAAAGAGTTTACCCCCACAAATCAAGACTTTATTACGAACGCCCAAATGGACATTATAAATCCATGTATGGCACTCTACTCGAAAAGAAAGAATTTGATTCTATTATTGAAAGATCTCGATGGATAAAAAATAATCCTGGTATTAAAATCTTTGAATGTTTTCATCCCGAACGTGAATTTCTAATTGATTACTTTGATGGTGAACAAGAAAAAGATGATTTTGCAAAACACGAACTTCGTACACATATTATCGATATTGAAATAGCGGTTGAAGAAGAATTCCCGCTACCAAGTAATCCAATTTATCCAATTAATGTACTTACTGTGTATGACAATTATCTTGATGAATATCATACATGGATCTTTAAACATAAAAAATGGTGTAAGCCAGATACAGACTTTACAATAATCCCAGATGATATTGATAAAAGCGTTGAAATTCCTACAAACGTTGAATTACATGTATTTGATGATGAAATGGAAATGTATATGGACTTTCTTCGTTGGTTCAAACATAATAGACCAGATGTTTTAACTGGTTGGAATGTAGAAGACTTTGATATTCCATATCTTGTTGAACGTATTGAAGTATTTCTTGGTGAAACTGTTGAACTATTATCTCCTGTCGGTACTATTAAGAAAGAAATGCGCGAACAACGTGGGTTTGATTCTCGTAAACTCTATTCTTATAAAGTTAAAGGTATTTCTACGTTAGACTATTTACCAATTTATCGTTTTAAATTCGGCGCTAATCTTCCATCATATAAATTAGAAAATGTAGCTATGGAAGAACTTGGATATGGTAAAATTAGTTATGAAGGATCATTTAAGCAGTTCTATCGTAATCATTTTGTAAAATTTGTATATTACAATATTATTGACGTAAAAGTAGTTAAGGATTTAGATACAAAACTTAAATATATAGCTCTTGCTCGTAACATTTGTAATATTGGTTTAAGTGAATATGAATCAATCTTTAGATCTTCACCAGCTATTATCGGTGCTCTTTGTCTTCAAGCACATCAAATGGACGTAAAAATTATGACAAACGCTGGTGTTGAACCAGTTGAAGCTAGTTTTACAGGTGCGTTTGTGTTTGATGTTAAACGTGGTATTTATCATGGTGGAACAAGTTCATTAGACTTAAATTCGCTATATCCAAACTTGATGATTAACTTAAATATTAGTCCTGAGACTAAAATAGGTAAGATAATTTATCGAGATGATGATGAAATTATGATTAAATTTCAAAATGGATCTATCAAAAAGATGCATCCATCGAAATTAGAAGAACTTCGTGGTAAAGTTACAATATCTCCAAATGGTGTCTTATACATTAATCCGAAGAAAAAGGTTGGATTAATGCCAGCATTCCTTGAACGTCTTTATAAGAAACGTAAAGAAGTTCAAGCTCGAGATAAAGTTGTACAAGATAAAATCGAGAAAATTAAAGCCAAACTTAAAGAACTTTCTAAAGAAAAAGTTGATATTGTTAAACCAAAATTAGCTGAGCTTGAAACATTGCATCAAAATCTAAATAATAGACAACATGCTTATAAAATCTTTCTTAATTCTATTTATGGTCAGCTTGGTAACCGTTACTTCCCACTATTTGATCTTGATAATGCTGAAGCTGTTACACTCTCAGGACAAAAAGTAATTAAAGAATCTGCACGTTTTCTACAAACATATTTTCAAAAGAAATACAAGCTTTCAGATTATGAAGCACCGCTTGCTGGTGATACTGACTCATTATATTTTGATTGTTCACCAACAACACAAGCAGTACTTGGCCATCTTCCTGAAAAATGGGATGACGAAATGATTCAACGAGTTTGTGACGAGCTTGATAAAGATCTTGTGAAAAAGATTAATGCCAATTGTGGTAGAATTACTGAACAAGAGTTTATGTCTCCGTTAAAAAATATTGTATTTAAACGTGAAACATTCTGTACTGAAGCAATGTTCCTTGCTAAGAAACGTAATATTCTACATGTTCGTAACGATGAAGGTATTCCAGTAGATAAATGGAAATGTACTGGTGTTGATATTAAACGTAATGAACTTCCTGGAAAAATCAAAGATTCATTAAAGCATATTATGTTTACTTCTCTTGTTGATAGATGGACAGCTGGTGATTATGCTGGTGAAATCAAAGAAGTTTGGCATAAATTTAATGAATTGACAGCTGATGATATTGCTTTTAATAAAGGTTATACAACTGAAAAGAAATCTAATGGATTTTTGAAAGCTGAAAAAGGATCTCTAATACATGCTAGAGGTGCAATCTATCATAATCATATTATCGAAAATTTGAAACTTGAAGATCAATACGATAAAATTCAAGTTGGAGATAAAATTAGATTTGCACGAGTATTAAAAACTAATGTGTATGGTATAGATGTTATCGCTTGGAAAGACGAATGGCCACCAGAATTTGATGAAATTTTTACTATTGATTATCAAATGATGTTTGAAAAAGTTGTTCTCGCTCCTCTTAAAAGGATTATTGAAATCAACAATTGGTCAAGAATGCACCCAGCAAACGAAGTAGAAACAGATATAATGAATTTGTAACTATACTTTGTTTAAATCTAGGTTATATTATTAAATAAGGTCATGCATTAATGAATATAGGTGAATTGAAGGAGATGATCTGGTCAATTATCGACGTACATATTGGAGGGATTCCAGTTACGGAGAAAATTTACATAGACATCAGTAACAACTATTTGCAAGAAGATGAACTAGGATTCTGTGAAACAACTGATGATTTTAAATCAGCATTCATAACATTTAATGAATTAGAACTTAATTGTATGGATGATTCAGAACAAATTGACGTTATATGTCATGAAATAGCTCATTTAATTTGTGAAGATAAAGAAGAATTTGAAGAACATGATCAACTATGGCAGAATGTTGTAGTTGCACTTGGTGGAATGCCAAATTATTATTGAGAGTTAAATAATGAAAATCTGTTGTATTGAATATAATTTTGATGCATTTAATGGTGGTGCAGCCACCTTTACCCGAGAGACAGTCAAACTATTTAATAAGTATTCTGATACGTTTGATGTAGATATTGTACAGTACGATCCAATTGAAAAGAAGTGTGAAGTACTTGAAGTTAAACATATTGATGACGTTGATATAGAATCTTACGATATTGTAATGCATGGATGTGTAAACTGTGTTAATCGTGAGAATGACGAAATTCTTGATCTGTTAGTTAGCTTGAAGAATCCTCGTACTGTATTCTTTGAACATGACCGTTATCCTGTACAACGTGTATTTTGGCATCAAAAGAAAAAAGCACGTACTGCAATGGCATGTGATTATATTATTACATGTCATCCTTTTATGTATAAAGAATTTGTTGAAGATAAAAGTAGAATCTTAGAATATAATACTTGGTTGAACTATAGAGATGTAACTGATGTTACTGAAGTTAAACCTTTTAATGAGCGCGAAATTGATGTTCTTTATCAAGCTCGTATTGCTCCCAAGAAAGGTTCTGATGGATATCTTGAATTTGCAACAACAACTAAAGAACTTGGTCTTTATGAAAATTATATGATGTATGGATTTACTGGAATGCCAGCAGAAATTTCTTGTAAAAAACATCCATCAGTATTTACTCGAATTCATAAAGATCCAAATAAACTGGTTTATAATACTCCAAAATCATTTATTGAACTTAATAAATTTGTTACCACAAATGAAGGTGTCTTAGATAATTTCAATAATGCTAAAATTACTTGGGCAGCTTATAAACTTGGTAAACAAAGTAAAGATGTAAATGTTAAAATGCATAAAGGATGGGAAGGTGCTCAGCTCGAAGCTTTGGCTGCTGGAACTATTCTTATCTGTAATGGTTTACAACGTGATCTTGAAATCTGCGGTAAACGTCTCGAAGAATATGGTTGTTTTTTCTTTATCGACGATAACCAAATGGAGCCGCTAATTGAAGAAGTTAAGAATGCTAATCTTGAAGAAATGTATCAGAAGTTAATGGAATTTAGAAAGATTCTATTTAATGATAAGAATTTCGTTCAAGGTTGGGCTGATGTTTTAATTCCGATTTATAAAGGTGAAAAGAAAGAAACTTTTATAATTGAAGCAAGCACTTTTAAGGAATATAAAGAAAATAACAGTACAAGAACTAATTAACATTTTAATAATTGAGGACTAAATGAAAAAACATAAAGCTATCGCATATGCGATTTTTACCGGATCAAATTATATCGGCTGTATGAATACGGGTCGTTTTGAACAAGACACAATTCTTGAAAATTCTGATGCATGTTTAGAAGGAAATTCGATGCATCTCGCTGGGTGTACTGCAAATTTAAAAATTGTCAAACCTAGTGAATGGAAAGAAGAAAATTATTTAGAAAATCATCCAAGTTGTGGTTGTGATTATTTCTATGCTAATCCAAATTGTAGTGGATTAAGTCGAATTAATCGTAATGCTAATGCAGATCATTACAGAAATTTTTCTCTAAATGAATCTGTTGATATTATTGACAAGCTTGGTCCAAAAACTTTCTTTATTGAAAATGCTCCAACACTAAGTAGTCAAACTGGCTGGCCTATTCTTACTCGAATGGCAGAAGTACTTGGCGAAAATTACACATTCAATGTAACTCGTGATTATGGAAAATTTCACAATGTTCCAATGGGAAGACATCGTACTTTGGTAACTGGTTATCGCCGTGATGTTTTTGATAATAAAACTTTCAAACTTCCACATAAAGTTGTAACAACTAAAAAACTACTTGAAGAAGTTGGTTCAGATTTGATGCCACAAGATGTAGGTGTATTTAATTACGAACCATTTACTCATGATATGATTCAAATTGTTGAACAAAATTTCGAGATCTTTCAAGAAATTATTGAGAAGTATCAAAAGAAATTTACTATACTTTCTATTATTCTTTCAACTCATCCTCGTAATATCAATAAAGCGTTGGAAGAATCTTATGACTGGGATACAATCATAAGAAAAACTAAGATGGAAAATGACAAGCATAAAGATAGTATTATTCGAGACATTGATCGTAAGATTGTGAAACTCGCTGGAGGCGGGGGTGTCTGGGATAAGAGTCCAACACTGATTCATAAAGATGTTCAAATGGGAATTAGTCTGACTGCTATGGCAATTATGTATAATTACGAAGAACGTCGTTTGTTTAATATCCGCGAATACGCAAACATGATGGGATATCCAAATGATTTCGTATTCAAACCTGGTGTTACAATTGGACATATTGCACAGGGTGTTCCAGCGAATTTTGCACAATATGTTCATGAACATATCGCTAACGTTCTTGATAATCCTCAAGGTAATGTTGAATCAGTTGATGCTGATGCGGTTGTTCAATTGAATAATGCTAAAGAAGCAAGAACTGCAGCGGTTGATCTTGAAAGATTTAAAATACTCGGAAATATTAACTCAGCATTTGTAAAAGGAGAATAACAGTTGAAAAAGATCTGTGTATTTAAAGTTGGTAAAAGTCCAAAGTTTTTCTGCAATGTAGATGTCAATGATCATCAATCGCGTATGATGGGTGACTGGGAGTTAGTCGAACTTATTCGACTACTCTCAAATGAACATCCTGATGATCAAATTTATATTGTAGGACGAGCAAGACCTCAAAAGGGTTTTGATTTTAATGAACAATTCCCAAATGGTAATGTAAAGTATCTTCGTTTTGATAAAGATAAAGAAGATACTTCATTTGAGGCTGCACAATTCTATACTTCACATCCAGAGCTTGAAACAGTTGATGAATTCCATTATCTTATGGGTCCACATGCCAGATATAATGGAAATATGAAACTCTGGGATGACGAAAAGGATAAACCAGTAAAAAGTATGATGTGTTTTGAAAATTATGTAGCTCCTCTACATGCTTTAATGAACGCACATCCAAAAGCTGCCCATTTTCCATACATTTCTGACCGTCGATATGTATTTATTGGCCGAGATTTGGTTACACAGCCCAAAATTATGCTTGCACAGAACGTCAAACCGTTCGAATTGGAGAATATTACCTTCAATAAAGCTGATGAAACGTCAAAACAGGGTTCTCAAGGGCCTAAAAAGTACACAATGGTACCATTTAGGTTCGATACATTGGTACTTTATGGTAAAAATAGGGACGAAATGACCCAAAATATGGTAAATTGGGAGTCCAGACCGTACGAAATATCAGTTGTAGCCAATCAAGTGGCCCCAAATATGGAAGGAAGTAGGTTCCAGGAGATCAAAAAGAACGTTCTGGACGTATATCCGGCCGAAAAAGTGGGTATAATTGGTCAGTGGAAGATAAAAGAAGTGGTAGAAGACCATATAGATTACGTTCATGAGGGTAGAACTGATGGTTGGGGTACTGATTATTACGAAGAAATGAAGAAATTTAAGTATTCTATCATATTCTTTAACTGGAGAGACTGTTCTACTAAGACATCTAGAGCTCAAATTAAGGATAATTGGATAACACCTAAGGTTTATGAAACAATGCTGCTTGGATGTGGTACTTTTATCCATGTAGAAGACCCTGAAATGCGTAAATGGTTCATTCCATACCTTGGAGATAAACTACTTTTCAGCACACCTGAAGAGTTGAAGCATAAAATTGATACTTTTACTAAACAAGATATCATTGATGCTCAATTAGAAGTACTAAAACAGTCATATTTTGATGGTTCTTACTTCAAAAAATTTATTGATAACGTAAGAAGTAAAATTTATGGCAATAGTAAATAAACAATTTGAAGATTTTGTAGCATATGATCCACACCAACTAATAAATTGCGGTCATAACTGGCTACCAGAGAAAAGTAATATGTATAAAGTAAACGATGTAATTAAATTTTCTAATACACAATTGGTTCATCCAGATATCATTAATAAAAAGTTTCTAATAACTGAACGATTAGTAGCTCATGTATCAATGATTTCTTTAGATGAAGATGAAATTGCACTTAATATCGACTATCAAACTGTTCAAGATTTAGGTGGAGCAAAAATTGGATATCGTAGACAGAAAGCTGTTGGATTCTGGGCAAGTCTACGTAAAGATCCTGAATATGAAATTATTAATCTTGCAAATGAGAAAAATATAGATGGCTAATTTTGAAAATATCTCAAATGGAAAACACGGTGAAAATTCAAACGCATTTTGTGAACATTGTTATACACTTGAAAAGGGTATTGAATTATATATGGACGGATGTACTTGGTGTAGAGCTTGTATGATTGCAAATGGTTGGACTGATGAAAAACTTAATGATATGAGAGATAATGGTACTGAATATGACGATACAATCTGAACCAGAACATCATAAACGTTATAGAGTAGCATGGGAGGCTCATAGAGATCCCGATACACCAAAATCTTGCTTAAAAGATATTGAAAATGAAATGGATAATGCTCAGAATGATTTTAAGTGGGATGAATTTCAAGAATTCAAACAAACACTTCCAGGTTATATAGAACATTGGGAAAAAATGAAAAATGATCTTGATAAAAAATTGCTTGATATTATTGACAAAGAGATAAAAGATAAATAATGAAAAATACTATTGAACTTTTAGGAATTTATGGATCAGATTTAACACATGCACAATCGGCATGGACTTCAACTGAACGTGAATTAGATCAAAAGAAATTAAATCGTGTACCACAACTATTAAAATATCTAGCTGAAAATAAACATGAAACTCCATTTGAGAAAAGTACATTACATTTCTTGGTAACATCAGAAATTGCTTCTCATATTCACATGCTTAAACATCGAATTGGTGTTTCTATTAATGCTGAATCTGCTCGTTATAAAGAATTAAATGATGACAAATACTATATTCCTGACGATTGGCCAGAATTTCTACGTAAAGATTATATCAATTATATGGAAAAAGCATTTGAAAAATATCATGAAGTTTTAGCTCATTTAGAAATAATTGGATTTGATAGAAAACGTGCTAAAGAATCTGCTAGATTTTATCTTCCATACGCTAATCAAATCAAATGTGATATAACATTTAACTTTCGATCATTTGTTCACTTTCAACGTCTTAGAAATGATGAACATGCTCAATTAGAAATTAGAGAAATTGCGCAACAGATGCTTAAGTTAGTTAAAGATCATGGTGATTTTTTCCATACAATTAATGCGTTTAACTTGTAGATAAATAATGATTTTAGAGGAAACAGAATAATGAGTGTAAAAGTACAATTTTGGTCTTATAATGATCCTGATTTACATGTAGCATGGTTTCAAAATCTATCTGATTTAGATTATGTAGAAATTAAAGAAGGTGACATTTTATCTGAAGGTTGTGATATTTTAGTAAGTCCAGCAAATAGTTTTGGTTTTATGGATGGCGGCATAGATCTTCATTATAGAAATTTTTTTGGAATGGAGTTAGAAACCAGAGTTAAAAATGAAATTATTAATTATCGGGATGGTGAACTTCCTGTAGGAGATGCACTAACAGTACCAACAATGAATGAAAAATTTCAATGGTTAATGGTACTTCCAACTATGAGAACACCAACTATTCTAAGACCTTCTGATCCAAATATTTATCTCGCGGCAAAAAGATTAGCATGGAGTATAAAAGGTTGGATGAATGAAGGTCGAGATAAGATTATTGCAGTCCCTGGACTTGGAACCGGTGTTGGTAAAATGCCTCCAGATATTTGTGCTAAACATATTAGACTTGCTTTTGATAGGGTTATGAGTCCTAAAACTTGGTCTCCAACATGTTTTAGTGATGCTAAACTTCCTGGTGATACTCGTATGAGTATGCACGATTTCTTTCCTTCATTTTAATTAAAAAGATTTACACAAATGGTTTACTTAGAACTATTTGTGTTTATTTATTTTTAACAAAGGAAATTAAAATGGATAAGAAAATTGTAAAAATTCCTTTACGTGATCGTTTTCGAAATGGAGGAAATCAAAGAACTAGTATTCTTGGTTATCTTGAAACAGACGAAATTGAATTATCAACTTTAGCATGGTTATTAGCCAATAAAATTGAATTGAAATTGGCTGGGGAAGTAAGACTTGATCAACATGGTCACTATGAATTAACAGAAATTAGATTTGAAGCAATTCCACATGAGCGTAATAAAAAGTAGTATAATAGTAGAAGGTTTAGATTGTACAGGAAAAAGTACAATAATCAAACATATTCAAAATGAAATTCCTCGATTAAAATATTATCATTTTGAATTCCCACAAGGTAATACTGATATTGAAAAGTATGCATTTCAATGGGGTCAGTTTGATATGATGTTTAAATTTATTGAATTGACAAATGGTAGTACACAGTTTATATTTGATAGAGCACATATCGGTGAATATATTTGGGGTCCAAAATATCGAAAAATGTTTCCTGATTATATGCCAATGATTGAAGATAAGTATAAAAATCTTCCAATAGTTTTACTTCATGTTCATGCTCACCATTCAAAAATTTATCAACGTTTTGAACAACGTGAAGATGAGAAAACACCTGGTATTATGTATATTAAAGAATATCTAAATAAGTTTAGACTATTCTGTGAACGGAGTCCATTTTATACAATATCACTTAATACGACCGATTTGGAAACACCAGATCAAATTAGCGCTGCAGTTAAAGATGTAGTTAGACAAATAGACGAATTCGAAAATAAATGAAAATTTTCAAAGACATACATAAAGCATATCGTGGCGTATTAATTGATGTTCGCGATAATTACGATCACATTTGTGCTCCACGTGAACAAGAAATTAGAGAAATCAGAGACTACTCATTTCGTATTGATAATCCAGTAGCTGAAGCTATTATTACAGCTGATGAAAAACGAAATGAAGTTATTGAAGATTATACTATGAAAGAATGGAAATTGTACGATTCATGTAGTAACCAAGTTCAGGATTTTGCAAAAGCATCCAAATTTTGGAATAAGCTACAAAATCCTGATGGTACAGTGAACTCAGCATATGGTTATTTGATTTGGAAGAAAAAATCTTTTGGAACCATAGCTTACGGTGATGGTCTGCATAGAACTCCATGGGAATGGGCTAAAGAATCTTTGATAAGAGATAAAGATTCTCGTCAGGCATTTCTTAAATTCTCTTTGCCAGAACACCAATGGTTTGGGAATAAAGATCAGACTTGTACGATGCATGCTAATTTCCTCATTCGTGATGATAAGTTACATTTAACTGTTGTTATGCGTAGTAATGATGTTAAACTTGGCTTAGCTTACGATCTTCCATGGTTTGTATCTCTCTTGGATAGAATGCAAGATGATCTTATTGAGACTTATCCAGAATTGAAAATTGGAACTTATACTCATATTGCTCATAGTATGCATATGTACGAAAGAGATTTAGAAGATATTAGTAAGATGATCGGGGTTTAACTATCCTAAAATTTCATTTCTTGGCTAATTCATTTTTTTCATTAATGGAATCAAATTCAATACAAAGTTTAATCATTTCAGAATTTAGTTGTAGTTTTTGATTTTGTTTATTAAGAATTTTAACTAAACGTTTTCTTGTTGTTGAATCAACTGATTTACTTTTAAGAGCGTTTTCAATTTTAGAAATACGGACCATCTGAGATTGACGTTGAACATGAAGCTGTATCATTGTATCAGATGCCATTGTCACTGTAGAAACTAATAAAAGAGCCAAGATTAGAAATTTCATTAAAATTTTTCCTTTTGGTTTAAATTGTATAATATTATATAGAATTTTCTATGCCAAACTTGGAAAAAATGACACATTTATTTATGACAGAATAACTTACGACTATCTATGATAGAAGCTAATGAGAATGTGTGACATTAATATCACATTATAATGAGATATAAAAGTACCAACTATGAATAAACAACAAATAAAAGAGACAATAATATCCCTTTATCCTGACTTAACGTCATCACAACTCAATGAAATAACTGAGTATATAATGATCTCTGAAGTTGATTTTGATAAAGTATTAATTGAAGAATTTGCACAAAAAATACAAAATTATATTGATAGACAAACATGGAGTCTTTTAAGAAGTGCAATAATGGAACAAGATGAATTTGAAGAAACAAAAATGGTTACTCCGTTTAATCCGTTTGAAAATAACTTAAATATATTTGGTGATAATGATGATTAGTTTATGGAAAGATAAAAATACTGGTGAGTGGATTACAGATGATGGTCAAATATTTGATATTGATGATTATATCTTAATAGATATATTTGATTTTTGTGGATGCGGTCATACAAAATCTGCAGTTGAACATATTATCGGTGCTCTAAAACTTATTAAAGAAAAAGATGAAATTAATAAAAATACTAAATTCGAAGATTGGTATGAAGAATGGGCTGAAAAAGTAAGTAATTTCTTTAATCATGATAGGGGTGCTCAAACAATTATGTGGTATTGTTTTGACAGAGCGGGACTTACTGACCATGGTGGCAGTGTTCCTGGTTGGTTAACTGAAAAAGGATATGATCTTATAGATCTATATGAAAAGGTAACTTAAAAATGAAAAGTAGACAAGGATTTGTAAGTAATAGTAGTTCATCTAGCTTTGTTATAATTGGAGCTAAACTTAAACAAGATATTCAAAATATTTCTGAAGAAAAAATGATTGAAATTATGAAATCATTTAAACTTGAATATGATGAAAAATATCCTGAAGATTCTTTTTGGGATTATGCATATTGTGAAGATTTTGGTGGTATTGGTATCGTACATAATACTAATTGTGTTGGAAAAACAGTCGCAACATGGGATGATTGTACTAGTATCAAAGAATTTAATATGAAAAATTTTGATCCTGAAAAAATTAAAAAACAAATTAAAGATATATTTGGCGAAGATGTTGATGTTAAAATGTATTGTGGAATGACATACGGGTAAAAATTATGAAAAGAAGAGACGGATTTGTAAGTAATAGTAGTAGCAGTAGTTTTATTCTTGGATCTCATAAAACTGTTCTTCAATATGCTATTGATATGGTTCCCTATAGAGAATGGGAAAATATTGACTGTGAATTAATTGAACAACTACGAAGTCTTCAAGATGATCCAACATGGAATGATAATGCGCCAATAATGTTTAATTCTTGTAATTATGATACATTAATTGCTAGACTTGGTGATCATGTTTATATAAGTACATGTAATAATCATCAATTTTATAATGCCTTCGACCATGAAGATATAGTAAATGTTAATCCCGAAACTGCTGAAAAAGAACTTGGTATCATAATGAATCCAGGAGAAGCTACTGATTATGCATATGATCTTTATGACTTATATCTGGATAGCTATAGTTTCTACTTTACACATGTCAGTGAAGAATTTATAAACGAATCTAAAACTGATATTAGAGATCAACCAAAACGTATTAAATCTATGGTTGATAATGTTGCAAAAAGTACTGAAAAAGAAGACAGATGGGAATGTAATACTTCTGATCTATCTTTTGATGAAATGGTTGCTTTAATGTATCTTATTAAATCCGGTCAAGCAGATACTATTATTTGTATCTCAGATACAACATTCTCTCGACTTGATAATAAAATGAAAGATAAATTCATTAAATACTAATTGTAACTGCGAAACATTGGAGTCGGCTTTATGTCGGCTCCTTTTGTTGTTTTTATAAATATTTCATAAAAAGGATTTATCATATGAAATTTAACACAATAATGGAAGCATTTAAAATACCTTCTAAACAAAAACGTTTAGAAAAGATTGGTTTTAATGAAGAATTATTCCAACAAAATATTAAAGAAGCAAGAGATAATACTAGCTTCAATGATTTTGATATTAAACTAGAATCGGATTTAACACCTTATGGTCTTGAAAGTCTAGTAACACGTCAACTAATAAAATCTGCTGAATTATATGATGGATTTAAACATGAAAAAAATACAACATTCGACTCAGTAATATTATTCATAAAAGAAGCTGAAGACTATAAAATCGACCTCAAGTACATAATTAAATCTGATGATTATGAACAAGTCGAAATATCATTTTATGTATTCTTTGATTATCCTAATTATAAACTATCAAAAGGTACATTTGGTGCACGAAAATTTTATAACAGAATAACACATGAAGATGTTTTAGATCTAAGAAACTATATCTTAACGTCAGATGATGTTAGTGTTAGTGAAAGTTGGGGTATTACAGTTGATACTTCTTATTTTAAACTTAGTGAGCTCAGAGATGAATAAATTTACAAACAAATATAATACTTTATTGGAAGCATTTAAACTTCCACAATCTAATACACTAATTAGGCAGTATCAAAATTTATACGATTTAACAGAAGAACAAACTGAAAAATTCATAAAACATGCGGATTTTGTTGATAAATTAAAAACGATCAAATTTGAAATTCCTGTTAGTAAAGATCCAGATAATAATTATGATATGGTTGGTAAAATCCATAAAGTAATTGAAAAGGTCTTACCAAAAAATTATGAAATTGACGCAATGAATAATGTATTCTGGGGTAAACCAATGTTTTACACTAAAATAACAGTTGCTAATAGAGAAAATGATGGTACTGCTGCGATAGTTATTCATATAAATCAGGCCGCCAATGGTAAAATTATTGTTGATAATTTTATTTATTTTGATGATGTCAAATTTTTAAATTCAGAAGAAGTATCTTTAATGGATGATACAATAACAGATAATATCTTTAATGATATAAGATCAGTACCAAATATTTTTTCAGTAAAATAGGAATATAAAATGAATAAATTTAATAACAAATATAAACAATTGATAGAAGCATTCAAAGGTCCATCAAAAGACCAAATATTAAAATATTATGGGTTAAGTACTGGTGAATTTTTACAAAAGTACAAACTATTTTTTCGCGATATAAGTTTTAAATCATTTGATATTTACATTTCTGAAAAATTTATGGAAGAAATAATTCAAATATTGATTAAATCATATATTGGTTCTAAAAATAAGATCTGGAGTGATACACCGGATCTTACATCACTTATAATTGAACGTAATTTTGATGATGAATCAGTTATTTGGTTATATTTTGACTTTATAAATCTTAAAGAGAAAAATATAATTGATGTTTCATTAATGTATGATCCTCATAATCAAAAAGTTGATAGATCTTTATTTATACGTGGAAATCAGGTATTTAATATTGATGGTTCTATGTTAGATGAGCAAATATTGTATAAATTTATAGATAAAATGCAAAATATAAAATTAGATGTCGAATTAGGTAATAAAATTATACATAGTCTTAATACGGAAGATTTAAAATGAAATTAGAAACATTTTTAGAAGCATTCAAAGTGCCACAACATGAAGATTTAATTAAAAAGTTCGAAGTAGAAGGTGCCGTAGAAATGTTCAAACTATTTGGACAAATCAAGTGGGATCCATTTACATTTGAATTTATAGATCAGATAAAACTTGATTATGAAAAACAACAAAATCAATCATTTTCTCTCTTAATTACACTCTTTAAAAATATGAATTATGATACTAAAATATTTGAAGCAACATTAGAAAATAAAATATATGTTCGCCCACTATCTGATGATTTAGTGCAATTTGATGGAACTAAATTTTCTATATCAGTTGCAAATTCTGGTAAAATTATATTCAATATTGAAGCAGTCGCTCAAAATGAAAATTCGTTATCACGCTTTTCTCAAATAGGACCATTTGAAATCTACGATGAAAAGAAAATGAATACTGCTATTAATATCATTACTTCAGATTACGCTACACTTCATCTCATTGACGATGGCGGTCAAGGTTCAAAAATTCAACTTCCCTAAAAATATTCCATCACAAGCATGGCGGCAGACTTACGATCATGCTCACCTTAAAACATTAATTGAATATAAATTTCGCTATTATATATCTTCATGGCAGTTCGAGATCATTCCGAAAGCCATGGGGATATACACTCATCCCTTAGGGACGGATACGATTCAAAGCCTCTTCCTATATGATCCGAAGATTCCTATATAGGGGCTTCAAAAATAATCAAAAGACGATCAAAAGACGATCAAAAGACGATCAAAAGACGATCAAACAATCATCAATCATCAATCATCTATCATATCTTATCTTATCTTATTATCATATCATCAATCATATCATCAATCATATCATCAATCATATCATCAATCATATCTCAACAAACGGGTTATAACCTCAAGAACCCTTCCCATCCCAGAAACCCTCTATTGGCATTTTTCTACGAGCAGGTTATAACCAGTTGTACCGCGCTTATTAACCTCTGAAGTATATGGCTTTTTGTTACGAGCCAGTTGTTCTAAACAACTTTGGAAGTAAGTAATATACCCGTTGTTACGAGCTCTAATTAGATTAAAGTAATATACCAGTTGTTCTAAACAACTTTGGAAGTAAGTAATATACACGTTGCTACGAGCTTGAATACATTCAAGTTATTCGCACGTTGTTCTAAACATATACATTCTACGAGGTTGTGTACGAGTTGTTACGAGCTTGAATACATTCAAGTTATTCGCACGTTGTTCTAAACAACTTTGGAAGTAAGTAATATACCCGTTGCTACGAGCTCTAATTAGATTAAAGTAATACACCTGTTGTTTCAAGCTCTAATTAGATTAAAGTAATATACCAGTTGTTCCTAACTATTTTGGGAGTAAGTAATACACCTGTTGTTCCTAACTATTTTGGGAGTAAGTAATATACCCGTTGTTTCAAGCTCTAATTAGATTAATGTAATACACCCGTTGCTTGGTACTTAAAAACCTTTAAAGTATTTGACTATTAGTAGGGAAACTAAGAATCAAAGCTATTAGCAAAATACTACATCCCAGCGTTGTTACGAGCCTTTTGCTACGAGCCTTTGTATACGAGCCTTTTGTAACCGGCTTTTAGATACGAGCTCTTTTGAACGAGACTTAAAGCGAAAAAAAGTTTTAAAAAAGTAGTACTTTTTAATATTTATGTATTTACTTATATCAGTTTTGAATTATATTATATATAGGTGGAGGGTAATATATAATGGATATATTAACCCTGCTGCCGCCCTTAATTAAAACGGGCATTGCGCCCAACACCAAAAAGGAGATCTACCATGATCACCAAAAACGCCGCCACTCTGGCAATCCTGACCGAAGCCCTCAACTCCCTGGCAGTCCGTGCGAAGAAGAACAAACTCCAAGACGGTGACACTAAGTTGCTCGAATCCATCTGGCGTTGCTCCTTCACATCCCACACCAAATACGACCGCGAAGCGGTTGGCGAGTTCGCAAAAATCATCAACTACGGCGGAACACCTCCTACCAAGCCGGAAAACGATGATCAGGAACAATACGACTACGTCGTATCCAACGCCCATAAGTGGATCGCAAAATGGGATATCTGCCCTAAGATAACCGCTAAGCTCGAAGAAGAAGCTGCCAAGAAGAAAGCTGAGGAGCAAGCCGCGAAGGAAGCTGAGAAAGCGGCTAAGGAAGCCGAAGCCGCCGCTCAGAAGGACGAATCCTCGGAAGAGAAATCCGCCTAACGGATAACCACCCTCCCCGGACCTCCATGGTCCGGGGACCTTTTGAGTCGCATTAATTGTCCAGAGCAAATAGTTGTACAGAGAAATTCTCGCGAGCTCGCCGCAATTAGTGGATTCAAGAGGTCCTCGGATACCTTGAAATCCGCAACTTAACCAAACAACGAGCTCCTTTCAACGAGCTCAAAGGAACGAAGAAATGAGCATGATCATGGCAATGGTCCCTCACAAGACAACATCTGCCGGGGTACCAATCATCCCTCGTCAGCATCTCTCAACTGAAACTCGCTTTAACGCCCGTGAACGTGGTGGTGCGGTTCTTATCACTGGGGAGAAGATCTCCTATAAGAAAGGTGTTGGTTACCTTTATACTCACTCCTACTCCCTCCGTGCAAAATTGGACACATTCCTCCACTGGTGGGATGGCAAAGTACTCTAACGAGCCTTAACGAACGAGCATAAAGGAACGAGATAATGTCTCACACTTTTCTTAAAACAAATTATGCCGATCATGGCATATGTCTAGGCGTTCCCTACTCTGATGGGAGCGGTTATACCACACCGCAAGTGGTAGAATACAACTTGGCGCGCCGAATGTTCTATAACTGGCGGGTAGCAGTATATCGCAACAGTGATAGTCAGATGCAAGTTTTGATCAATCCTACCGATCAAGAAGAAGCATCTGGATGGTTTAATGGTTCAGAAGAAGTCGAAGGACGAATCATCGAATATGTTGCAATAGACTGTGGATCATTTTTTGATATGGATGATGGAACATGTCTTCGAATGTCACATCCAATGGAAGAATTGATTGAGTGGTCATGCATCCTCAACGTATTCAAAGCTAAATTCTGCCCAGACATTGAATTGGCACCTAGTGCAGGATTCATTGGAGCCAAACGGAATGCGAGAGATTACAAGGTTCGATTAATAGAAGCAATCTCCTCGGCAGACTTTGAAGGGAAGGATGAGATGATCAGTAACGAGCCCTTTCCAACGACCACTTTTGATCATCAACTTGATCAAAATGATCGCGATAAGATCATTACTAAGATCAATGAGATCTTAAAAGATGGTGTTAAAGTTGGTTGTGATTCAACGATCGTTGGCAATACTCGACAAATCTGGAAAGCTCTTGGAATTGATCAACATCAAGAAAACCGAGTTGTTAACCTACTGAAGCGTGTAATTGATAACATCTAAATACGAAGATCATGTCAAACAAAGAAATTATAACATGGAATACTGGGCGCCAGTATACGAGGGAAGGTCAACGAATTGGAGCAACTATCCATGAAGGAATAGTTCAATTCTCTGATTATGACCGAATGGTATCGGGGACCTTCCCACATATACCTGGTATTGATCTGAAAGAACAAGTCATGGATCACTACGACAATAACAAATATAGTTGTAGTATGCCATATGAACACCGACAGGAGTTGGAAGAGTATATCAAGGAACATGCACCAACCCTCTAACAAGAAAGGAACGAGCTATGATCAACGAGCTAGAACAACAAGAACGACCACCTCAAGTAGTAAAAGAAGAACTAATCAATCTTCTCCAGGAATTCTCAGATCATCTCTTCAGTGGAAACTATGATGGTGATTGGGATGAAGATGATATCCAAGATATCAAGAATGCAACAGGAATCCTCCAAGACGAAATTGAATAGGACGAGCTATGACGAACGAGAAATGTAAATGTAAATGGGGCCAGTATTATTCTGAGAATGAACATGGTCAATCCGTATGGGTCTGTGACGAATGTGGTGCAGTTCGTGATAAACCAAAAGAACAAGAATTCACCTGCGCAGAATGTAATAAGGAGATTCATGGCAGAATCAATCTAGTGGATCCAGGATCCTATGGATTTGTTAGATTCAAAAATGAACCACATGAAGAGATCTGTGATGAATGCTGGGATCGCAGAGTCAATAACCAAGGAGATCGTTACTACCTAAATAGCGAGGCAGCCTACTAAATGAAATATGAGAAGATTAAAATCGTTATAGGTGCATTGTGTCTAATAGCATCTATAGGAATAATTACATATATCAGTACGAGACCAATCAACGAGCTTGGCTTGTACGAGTTTGTAATCAATTCATTCTTTCTGATACTATGTGCAATCATAGTAGATAAATGGTTGTTTATAAGGATGCGTGACTAGTGTCACTCGGTGTCCCTCGTTAGCTATCACGCGAGCGAGAACACAATTCCCAACAACCCAAACAAACCCTCCCTAACGGGTAGACCTATGTCTATATAATCACGTTTCGTTAAAAGTAAACTAAGAAAAGACTGGAGTTGAAAAAAAGTTATGTTCAATAAGAATGCTCTAATTATAATAGGAGTAGTACTGTTCATTTATGGTGTTATCTTTCCCCCACCTAAATCAATTGAATTCATGCGTCAACCAATGATTACTGCATCTATTATCCTATTAGTATTAGGTAGTACATATACAAACTTGGATAAAAAAGAATGAAGAACTCAACAAAAGAACTTTTAATATTCATTGCATTATTCCTTAGTATATTATTCATGATGACTGCACCTCTATGGATGTATTGGATTCTTGGAAAGTGATCGCAAATGATCATTTTCAGTAGAAAAGTTGGAATAACCCTAGGGAAGATTTACCTCGTTGTATAAAAATGATCACTTTTTGATCATATGATCACTATTTTTGATCATATGAGAGCTCATATGTATACTCCAGATGCTGCTCGTGAACTCTTGTGTTTGAGAATGGGCTGGGATGATCAAAGAGATGGGGTGAGATGGCAGTAGATGGCAGTAGATGGCAGTAGATGGCAGTAGATGGGGTGAGATGGCAGTAGATGGCAGTAGATGGGAATAAACGCCCATAGGTTTGCATATAAAACAACTTGCATGAACATACCGTGATGCATGAGAGTCTTTGATGGCCGTGTCTGGGCATCTTACCTACCCACATAGTAGTATGTATCCCTATAAGAAGTGTTGTATTAGCATATGATTACCTATTGTATATCCTATTATTATTATGTGTATGTATACTAACGAGAGTTGTACTACGAGCTTTTTTATTTCTTTTATTTCTTGCCTGATTCTATATCTTTTGAGACGAGTTTGAGGAAGTACGATTGTTGTGGGGAAAAATTGCAATTTTTCAATAAATAGTTCTATACAAATGGAGTATAAAATGAAATTTAAGAAATTAATTGAGGCGTTTAACTATACTACTTCTATAGAGAAAGCTAAAGAAAAGTGGTATAAAGATTTTAATGCAATCAAGTTTAGTGACTTTGAAGTGAGGTGGGATCCGGAAAAAGACAATATTGAATCTGTGATGAAAGCTTTATATGATGCTGATCAGTATGATGAAGATTGGGATGACCATGGACCTCCATTCTGGGAAATTGACATGCCATTACCTTGGAATGATAATATTCTTTTTACTATTAATCCGTATGAGAATGGTAACATTTCAGTTAGTGTATCTGGGTTTAAAGGACGTGATGGTGTAAGAAGTGGTGTAGCGGTTAGTGATATTTTCTTAGGTACTGGGCGATTTATTAAAGGATCTTTTACAAACAAGGATCTAGAAGAGATGATGGATGAAGTGTTGGAAAAGATTATAGATAGAGATCTCCTACACCCTGCATCAAAAGATGACAATTAATATGTGATATATCCAGAACTTAAATAACGAGATGTCAACTACGAGATTTTTGGGAGCTTTTGGCTCCCATTATTTTTGTTTAAAAAAGTTTAAGGATAATTTTACTTTGTTAATTTACATGTTATATTATAATAACAACTTATAATGGACTTAATAAAAGGAACATTGTTATGGGCAGGTATATTGAAGGCCCCGCAAAAGGTAAAGTTAATCACATCGTTGACATGGGCGCAACTGTTATCAGTGAAGATGGTGCACGACAAATCATGGAATCAGGTGACGAAGACAATGGTGTAATTATTGTTGTTGATAATGGACCATTTGAAGCCGCTGCGTGGGCATTTGATCTTCGTGAGTTCAAAGTATTCACTAACCCTCGTGATCACCGTCCAAAAACTTTCTTAACCATGAACCGTGAAACTATTATGAAGGTAGCTAAATAATGATTACACGGACTAAACTATCCGAAACAGCAATTGATGAGATTGCATACTGTATTGAACGTGGTAGTAAACTTACAGCAATTAAAACATTGCGTCAACACATCAAAATTAGTCTTTTAGATGCAAAAGAACTAATTGAAGCGTATGATTGTCCAGCTAATTATAGTAGCAATAATGGAAGTCTTACTGTAATCCGTAGTGCAGAAGATGAAAGACTTGCATATAAATCTGCAAACCGTTTCCGTGCTGATATGGCACGGTATGAATTTGTTACACATACCTTTGAAGAAATAATGGATGACGTAATACGTGAATTTGGTCACGTTCGAGCACTTCAATACATCGCAAATCAAATGGAGGTTTAGATGCCGCGACGTACACAATCGTTACTTGGTGAACTGGTTGAAGGTTCATGGGAAGAAATCCAGAATTATAACCATGCTGAATTCTTTGATTTTGCCGCCGGAACAATCGATGATTTGACCGAGGAAGAAGCATGGGATTACTGGGAAGGTGTTGGACTTACACCTCATGCAGATAATGAACATGATCTTGACTGGGAAGAAACTAAAGATCTTGTAGGAGTTTGGGAGTATGAGTAAAGAACTTATCGGGTATCTTGCCTTTTCTAAATCAGGCATTAAGTTCATCAAACCATCTAAACAACGTAAACCGAAAACACAATACAACTTCGGTGGACGAGATGCTACTATCGAGAAATGTGGTAGTCAATGGGAAGGTGTGTTTGATGATGATCATGGTCACACTTTCATTGCTGATCGGAAACGAGATGTAATTAATGATATGAAATGTCATGTTAATGTTTCGTAAAATTTGAAGTTGGAGAAAATCAATGAATATTTTACAAAAGCAACTATTGGATAAAAAGATTGTTGGTATTCATGAGATCGAAGGATCATGTGTAGATCAATATCATTTGATATTGAATGATGGTACTAAAATTGTTATCAGTAACGAGCATCATACTGGTTCTTTTGAAGTTCATGAACCTGGAATGATTTGCGGGGGTACTGTTAAAATTCATCGCGATGAATTTGTAAAAGGTCGTACTGAAGATTTCTTTGATCCTTGTTGTATGGTATGTCATGAAGAAATTGAAACAGCAATTCTTTATGAAGCTGGACATGAATCTACTTACGTATGTTGTCCAATGTGTTATGAACAAACGAAGTAAGTATTAAAGAAGATACTAAAGAGGAAATATAATGTCAGGAAAAATTGAATGGTCAAAGTCTGGATCTTATTCAACAATTCATCCTGAGAAAATCGGGAAAGTCACTGCACCAAATGGTAAACAATATCGTGCCAAACCAACACTTAATTGTTGTGACTGTGCTTTCTCTTCAATGTTTTCACCATGTAATGATCGTCAAACATTACCATGTGAGACGGGTGATTTGATTACTATTGATGGCAAAACATATCGTATGGAACGAGATACTGCATGGGAAAAGGTTACTTAAGAAATCTTTTGTTCATTATTTTTATAAAAATGTTTTTACTTTTATTAAAATGATGTTATATTATATTAAACCGCAAGGAATATAATAAAGGATATTAAGTGAAAGACCAAATCAAATTTTTAAACCTCTTTAAACCATGTGGAGAATATTGTGGCTAAGATTACATTAGACTTTGCTGTTGTAACTGAAGAAGAAACGATGGCTTTGTATCAAGAGTTCATTGAATATCTCTTGGATTTCGGATGTAATAATCCTGATGTACGTGCAATGACGTACGAAGAATTAAAAGAATATCATGCTACAAGAAATCCTAATTCAAACGACTTTACACTTACTGGTCATATTGACGACATCAAACTATATCTTAAAGAGAAATACTGTGTTGGTATGACTGAAGAAGATATTAAAGAAACAATAAATTCAATTGAAGATAGCGGAGATGTAAAATGACTAAAGAAGAACGTGCCGCTTATATGAGGGAGTATCGAAAGAAAAATCCCGAATATGCTAAAAAATGTAGTGAATATACGAGACAATGGCGGGAAAATAATCCGGAACGAAGCAAAGAATTATGTGATAAATCACGTGAAAAGAATCGTGATAAAATTAATGCACGGAAACGTGCAAAACGTGCAGCTGATCCTGAGAAAGAACGTGAAAAAGAACGTGCATATCGTGCACGTAATCCTGAATTAACTAAAGCACGGAACAAAATATCTAACGACAAAGCTATTGAAGAACGTCGTAATGATGAAGAGAAACGATTGGCGTATAATAAACGTATGCGTGAATATCGTAGAAAGAATCCTGAAAAGATCAAAGCAATTAACGATAAATGCAGAAAGAAAAAATTGGAGGAAGAAAATGTCAAAGAAAGTTGAATGGACTGAGAACATGATTGCTGATTATGTATCAGTTGATGAACTCCAAGATGTCGAAGCTCCCGACGGGAAAAAGTATCGCGCAATTGAATCTAAAGAATGTGAAAACTGTGTATTCAAAAATACTACTAAGCCATGCCTACCATGTGGTGTTGGTGATACAATTGTTATTGAAGGACAGGTTTATCGTCTTGAAACTGGTTTAGAATGGGAAGAAATAAAAATGATGAAATATCTAGTAAGTGAAGATTACCAACAAAATGTTTCAACTATGCAAATAATGTTTGATGATCTGTGTAAGAAGCACAAAATTAAAACAAAATTTGTAGCTGAAGCAGAACTCCCAAGTGATGGAATGGGTGATATCTATATTCATCCAAGCGAAGCAGGTCCTGGAAATGAAAAACCTTACTTTATGATTCTTGGTAATCGAGATGAAATCATTTCATGTGAAGGATTGGATAAAGATGCTAAAGTCTATTACCCAGAACATTGTGCTTTAGCTTATTGTGCCGCAGATGGTGACACCGAAGATGTTTTTAAGACTGAAGAAGAAATTGTACAATGTTTAAAACAATTTGATAATTAAAAGTAATTAAAAACCTGTTTAATCTAATAAATAATAAAAACAAACAGGTTATTTTAATGTCTAAATTTGATGACAAATATTTACAATTGATGGAAGCATTTAAACTTCCATCATCAAAAGATATGGCAAAGCTACTTACTGGGCGATTTGGTAAGTCAATGTATTTTGAACCATTCAATATTAAATTAGAAGATTATCTCTATTATAATAACGAAGGTTTACCAACTGGCTTTAAAGAAGAATTAAGAGATTTTCTTATAAGCAAAATATCTGGAGATTATGAACTAAAAGATACTAATTATGGATGGGATCCTGATTACAAAGAATATAGAAATCTAAGTATAGATGGTAAAGGTAGTAAGGGGAAAGAGAAAAGTTATCCTTCTATTTGGATGTCTTTGCCAAAGTACTCACATGGTAATCAACATGTTGTAAAAATTACGGTATATTATTATAGTAAAAGTTATACACCTCTTGCGACACAAACTCTTGCAATACAGACAGACAATAACTTTACTGAAAAAACAATTAATGACCTTTTAACTAAAGTAGCAGGTAAAGCTACAAAAGAAAAAGAATTAAGGATTTATGGAAGATGAATAAATTTAATGACAAATACAATAAATTAATGGAATCTTTTAACGTTCCTACAATGGATAAAAGACTTGATAAATTTATTGATCGCTTACCTGTTCCAATTAAGGTAGGACCTTTTAGTATTAAAATAAACGAAGATTTTATAAGTAGAGAAAACTTAGAAGTAATTAAAGATGCAATAATATTCCCAGAACATTCTGATGATGTGGAAATTAGGATAGTATCCAGACATTACGGTGTTCCGGGGACAAGCACAGAGGTTGGATTAGTTAATATGTATATTAAAACAACTGACGGTAAAAAGCTTCAATATAATTTTACTATATCACGTGATCTTGAACAAACTTTTGCAAGTTTCGCAATAGACGACGGTGTCTATCAATTTTATGATGAAATAACATTTGATGAAGAAGCCAAAGAATTAACTGATGATCATTTAAATGCTATCGTTATTAAAGTTGCTATTGATATTCCGGAAGAAGATTATGATTTAGAAGATTTAGAAGAAGCTTTTAAAATTCCTAAAAATGCTTTTGTTAAAAAAGCAACTGAAGGACATGATATCAACTTAGATAAATTTGAAATTGATACTGAAGGAATGTCCAAAGTTAAAGCAGCTTTTGAATTTGCAGATGCTATTAAAAACAATTTATCAGGTGATTTTGAAATGTCGTTTCTATCTTGGCAACATCCTAGGAAAAAATCAAACGTATTACATACAATCAAGCTAATATTTGATGAAAATAAATCAATGACTATTTTAGTTACAACGCTTGATCCAGCTACAATACAATTCCGAGGAGAAGGAAAACCTAAAACATTTAGAGATCTTCAAAAAAGACAACAAAGATACAAAAACGCTCGATCGAAATTTCAATCACCACAAGAGTTTATAACATTATTTATCTCAAGATTTGATGATGAAACTAAGAAAGCTGGTTCTGGACAAATACGATTACTTAACGTTGGTAAAGATGGTAATGTATTAAAATCTGATGTTGTTGAAGAAGAAATTCATAATAGTGCTAAACAGTTTGTAACTGGCAAAAAATAATTTAATTAAACTCCCAGGTTTTCTTGGGAGTATTTTTGTGTAAAATTTTTATAAAGATTATTTTACTTTGAATAATTCTATGTTATATTATATTAACTTAGGAATATATTAATATAAGGAATAACATGAAAAACAATTTAACATCTACTATGCAACAAATTGATGTAAGTCCTAAAGATTTCATTAATACTCCAAAAGCAAAAGAATTAGGCTGGAATATACACAATCATTGTTTTCCTGAAGTTCCATATACATATTTTGCATATTTCCAAGATGTTGAAGATGCATTATCGCTTTCATGTCATCAAGAAAATTCTCTTAATTGGGAACTTAATATTAAGAAAGACACTGAAGTGGTCACCACATATTTCCTTTCCAAGAACGATGCATATCAATTTATTAAGATGTTCTTTGGAATTGAAGTCAATGAGTCTTTTGCACGAATTGAGGAACCGGTTAATTGTTGTGATGAACCATTTGTTCGAGATATTTTTTATATTTGGTCATGTCCAACATGTAAAAGTAGCTTTGATAAGGACGGATGGTATTGTGAGCCATCCCCTGATAAACGATGTCATTACTATTCAAGAGATGGAAAAATTTCTCTTCGAAATGGTAATACAGTTGATATTCCAACTGACCATGATCCTGAGTATGAAACAGATGATTGCTGCATTTTCTGTGGTGATCCAGATGAAAGGAAATAACATGAAAACTAAAGTAAAAGCTGTAACGGTTAAGAATTCTAAGGAAGTTCCAGAACAGCTTATGGTCAAAGATGGAAAGCTTCTTTGTAAGGATGGATCTGAACCTGACTTTTCTAATTTTCCAGATGGTGATGTGAGTCTTATTATGACTGAAAGGTTTAAGAGAGATTTGGATGACGTATGGATGCTTAATCATTGGGGTGCTTAAATGGTAATGACTATAAAACCAATAATACCATTTGAAGTATTCGTGATAAGTATGGTTGGTTTATTTATCATCAGTCTTTTATTCATTGCATGGAAGTCTGTTAATTCCAAGCTCGAAAAGGAATGGCTACTAAATGGTAGTATTATTATAGGTATCATGTGGTGTATTACATTTGTCGCAGTTGTGTATGAAAACTGGGATAAAATGTTTCTCTAAAATTTTACTTTATTATAATGTAAGTTATATTAAATTTTATGTGGCAATCTAGATGAAAGGAAATAATAAAGATGAGCGACAACCAACAAATCGTACGATGGGCGAATGCTATCGCCCGGGCAACACAAAAAGTTGAATTCAACAATGAAGCCGCTGAGCTTGGTTGGGAACATGATGAATTTGGAATCATGGCACAAGTGTTGGTCGATGATGCAATGCTTGAAATGGATCCACAATGTATAGGCGAAGACGTTGAAGCTTATGGTGAATTCCTCGAAAATGATTCTGAAAATTGGTGGCATTGGATTGATCAAACAATCGGCACCGATTGGGGAAAAGTAGCTAAAGTGATTCACGAAGAAGGTTATTAATTTAGTAGAAAGAAATGACAATAATTTTGATTCTACCATATCTTAAAAGGAAAAAAGAGATGCCAACAAAACCAACACTCAGAGATGACGCCGAACAAATCGTTGATACTTATGGTATGAATGTATGTAGTGAAACCATTTACGAATGGGCAAATGAATTTCTTGTTGATTACTCAGATTTGCAAGATGAAGTATATAAAGTAATCAGAGAACGAAAAGAAGCTGAAGCTTAACGCCAACTAAATGATTTGCCTGGAATAGTTTTAAAGCCGGATATGTCTACTTTAATGCTTGATAAAATATTTAAGATTTCTTGTAATTTCTTAGAATCTAATTCATTCCATGGCAACTCAGTGTCAATAACCTCTTTAAATCCACCAACCAATTGTTTCGGTAATTCATGACCAAGAACTTGACCAGTATCTAATGTTAGTTCTAAAATGATATCAATTGTATCATCATTGAAATCAATAATCATTTTACAATTAGCTACATTACCTACATTAATATCAAATGCTTTTGTTATTGTTCTGTTTTCTCTCCAATTATTTGGATCGAGTAAAGGAATTTTTTGACTAATATGTACTTCGTTACCAATTGGTTTAACTTTAGCACCTTCAGGTACACTGAGTGCATAAGTTAATGTACGTTTCAAATTAATTTTTCTTTTTATTGGACGGAACATTGTAGTAACTTTAATATTATTAAGAAAGTTTTTAAATGGTTCAGTTAAGAATGATACATTCTTTTTCTTTATAGCATCTTTTGGTATTTTAAATGCTTCTTTAAGAATATTATAAGTTTTAATAAATTGTTTCATAAATCACCGATTGACCTTTTTGATTATTTATAATCCGAAAGTAAACTTTTGTTAAATTTTTTAATGGGAACAGTTTACTTTGATAAAATCTATGTTATATTATAATAAGTTATGGAAATAGATATTTCCTTACATTCTTAAACTTAACCGTGGAGAGTAACATGCAGAATCAACTTATTTATGTCTGCCACTTCGACATCATCTGGGAAGACTTCGCTGCTGTCTTGGGAGAAATTCACAAGATTGGAGCTGGGAAACAAATCGTCGAAATCGAATGGCATGGTCCAGCCGGCGGAAATCCTCTTCTTCAAATTGTTTTCAATGAAGAGCAACTTACAGAATTCTACAAAATCTATACTGGCGCTGATCCAGTTGTAGTAATTGACGAAGAAACAACAACACCAATTGCATCTGATTATGATGAATTTCTAAATCTTCATACTATTTCATATTCAATTGATGCAATCAAAAATCATCTGAAACACGAACTGGTTCATAAGGTTGGCTTAGATGGAATTCCACTTAAAGAAATGTGCGAAGCGCTTGGAATTTCAGATAAATTCTATGAACTTGGTCGTGTACAATATGAAGCAATGACTAACCATCTATTTACTGAGGAATAAATAAATGTCAACAAGGGCAATGGTCGGAATTTTGGACGTGGAAACGGGTAAGATCTCAGCATCTTATTGTCACTGGGCATCAGAGTTGGATGATGAACTCCCTAATTACTGGGATTCAGAACACGGTGCAGAACAATTAGCCTATCATGGTTATATGTCGGAAATTGATCGGGGTGAAATTGAAGTAACTCCTGGTGCAATTCCTGGTGAAGATACTGAGGAATACTCGGAGTATAAAAATATTACAGAGCTCATGGAAAAGATGGCAATCTGTGACTATTTTTATATTTGGGAAAATAACGATTGGACTGTGTATGGAGGTTATCACAGTTATCAACTCGGCAGAGATGTATGGGATGATGATGAGGATGACGAATACAAAGACTAATTCAAGGCAAAAATAAGTTAAAAATAATTTAATTATTGTATTTACTTTTATTCGTTTTGAATTATATTTATATTAAGGAATGGAATAATGGTTCCATTTTATAACTTAACCAAACTAAAACCAGCAACAACCGGAGGCTACGGGATGCTGAAATTGACAAAAGATGAACGCCATGAAAGAATGATCGCAATTCATGGATCGGGAAAACCACTGACTGACCACGTGGATGAAATACTTGAAATTAATGAACAGCTTGTTCAATCTCAAGCTCGCCACAATGCACGCTTTAACCGAACTGGTCTTGATGTAAATGACTTTATTCAAATTGGTTTATTGGCAATTACACATTGCTGCGATAACTTCAAACCTGAAGAACATGTAAATGATCTTAACAATCTTGATGAAATTCAAGAGGTTTGGAAATCCTACATGTACAAACGAATCAAAAACAAACAACGTAACTTGAACCGCCTCAAGAAATACGAAAACGAAAATGGACTTCCAACAAGTCTAGAAGTTGCAACCGCTTCTGATGACGACGATACAAAGCTCCATGAAGTTATCGAAGATGAAGGTGCTGATAAGTTTGCTGATTTATTTAGCATGGATTACAAAATCATTGCTGAAATGATTGAATCAGAAACTGTTCTAACAGAACGTGAACGAACCACAATTATCCACAAACTTGGATTATGGGATCAACCTATTCTAAAGAATGTTGAGATTGCTGATATTATCGGAGTTACTAAAGCCGATGTCAAAAATCAATTTGATCGTGGAATCCGTAAATTGCGGGCACGGTTGATCGAACTTGATCCATCTTTAATCTAATGGAGGTACCACATGCCAACTAAAGAAACCACAAAACACAAGAAAGATCAATACGAAGATTTTAATGATCCACGTATTGATACTAGTCGCCCATTGTATTTCCCGACTCCTGCCCACGAGGACATGATGCGAGACTTACGTGACAAACAATTAATCGCCGGAATTGAAGGAGCAGACGACTAATGAATGCTGAAGACCTTGATAAATGTCATCTCACACATAATTTGATTGCACTCGAATACCGAAGTTTTGATCAAAATTATCGTGGTGATGATCCAATTGAAGATACTAAACCACTTCAAGCACTTGAAGTAGAAGAAGCAGAAGAGTTTATAGCCGCAATTATGGGTGACGAAAATAATTCAATTGAAGATCAAATTCGTCATTTAGCAGTTCGTATTGAATACCTTCTACCAGGCGTCAAAGATCTTCCTGAAGAACAATACGAAGAAGTGATGGAAGCTCTTCGGATTATTAACGTAACAATCTGAGATCGAACAATGAATGATCCAGTTTTTGGGAATAGAAGTGTTGAGCAAATAATTAGTGAATTCAAAGATTATCTTGATAAAATGTCTGATGAAGAATTCAACGATATTGTAAAGTTTGCTGAAGCTCTCCCACCAGTCCAAATCATATGTCCGTTTGATCACGAGAATGATATTAACGAGAGTTCATTAACGAGTAAAAAATAGTTAAAAAAGTTTTAAAGATTATTTTACTTTGTTAAATAACATGTTATATTATAATATGATTTGGAATACTTAACCAAAAAGGAGTACCAATGAAAAACGCAACCGCAATGCAACTGGCTCAACTCTGTGATGCCAATACCTTTGAAGCCGCAATCGAATTTGTTGATAAGTTCAACATCACATTCGGAACAAGCATTTCACCAACTGAAGTTGTTCTCGAAATGAACAAGAACGGATACAAGATTCCGGTGAACTTTGAATTCGATCACCTCGAAACTTTCTCTAAGGTTCTTCCATGCGGAGTGAAGGGAAAGAAAATGACTGTACTCGTTACAACAAAATCTGAAATTACTGTCGATCTTTCTAAAGATATTGACCTTCAAATTTTGGCAGAAGTAACTGCTAAGGGTACATCCGAGACCATTAAAAGCATGGTCAAACCAACCAAGAAGAAACGAAAGAAATCAATTACCCGGAAAATTTGGACAGCTGAAGATGATGAACTCGTAATGAGTGATGAAAAAATCTCATTGCTGGCCGAACTTCTTGGTCGGTCCCAACAAGCGGTTTATAATCGCCGCTATAACCTCCGCAAACAAGCTGCTAACGCATAAACAAATTTAAACACTTTGGTTAAGTTGCTGGGCCATTACTAAATACGCCGGTAATGGCCCAGTATTTTTGTGTTAAAAAAATTATAAAGATGATTTTACTTTGAATAATTCTATGTTATATTATTATATCAAAGGAATAACTTAACTTAAGGAATGTTAGATGCCTGATAAAATGACTGCAGAAGATCTCATTGCGCATGTTGGAACGGACATTGATCCGCTATTAAAAGCGGGATTATTTCTTGACACAACAGACTTAATGGCACGCAATGGAACACTTAGATTCTGGGATCCAAAAACAGATGAGCTTTACACTCTTAACGAAGCAACTGGTTATGTTCGTCGCTTCACTACAACAAATTCTTACAAGAAACATTTACCGTACCCACTTAATCCCCGTCCGAGTAAGACGGTTACCCACGGACAATTCTTTCAAACGAAGGAACGAGTACTAGGGGATTACATTAGACTTCATGATATTAAAGAACAAGTCAAACGAGTTTTACAAACATTAAGGAGGAGACATGCCGCGCTCAATAAAAACACCTGACGAAATAGCACAAAACGTGCTTAATCAACTAACATGTGCATGTGGCGATATTGCTGCTTGTACTGTAGATTACGATGGTAATATTTTAAGACAATTACCTGGACTTGGAGACTCTCGCTGGACACGTCGAGCACGCCAAGCAAAGGCTGATGGAGTTATTGATCTTCATGGTTGGCTGGCGGATGAAATCTATAACGACTCTGATACAATTCGTGATTATTTAGGAGACTGGATCCACGATAATTGTAATAATGACGTTGAACTCTATAACAAAGTTTGTATTGAGCTTATTCAAATTGGACACTCAGCAGTAAAATCTGCTGCACAAACACTTATAAGGGATTAAGTTAATGAAAGCGCATGATAAACGTGATATCTTTAAAACAGTTGTTGCACGTCTCAACGATTGTAAAACCGAACTTAAAGATATCACGGAAGATCCAGACGATTCTCAATGTAAGGATGTATCATCCTTTAAAAACATGTTTAATGACATGATTGACGACGCTACTTGGTATATGAATCATTATGAGAAAATTGCCGATGCTTGTTGCAAATCATGTGAAAAAGAATTAGATCAAAGATGGATTCATTGTCCATTTTGTGGAACCAAAAGAGCTGCCTAATGTTTATCGCAACAACCTTTATTATACCCGCAATTGTTTTAGCACTACTAGTTGTAGGAATCTTTAAAAGATCAAGACAATTACTTGAAATTAAAGAATTTGAAAAAGAATGTAGTTCATTACATTTCCGAGCGAAAAATATAATGAAAGTTGTTAACAATGATATTGAAATTATTAAGAATGAAAAACGACGAGTATTAGCTGCATGGTCAATGGTAGATCTTTATCACGATTCAGTTAAAATTGGTGATGAAGAAACTATCAAGAAGTGTGGCACTTGGTTTAAAAATTCTAAGAAAGAAAATCTCTTTGACGAGGAATAGATGATGCGAAATCTTTTTAAAGTATTATGGAAAGAGTTTAAAACTCTTGTTGCAATTGTGGGATTATTCTCAGTATTAACTCTTGCTGTTTGGGGTACAGCATATGTTACAGCAAAGCATTGCCGAATACAAGCTGAGAAAGAGAAGCGTATACTTGCCAAAGTATTCTACGAATATCGGTTGAAAAATCCACCGAAGCAAAAGTAAAATAATTTTAAAATAGTTTTTACTTTTTAACTTTTCATGTTATATTATAATATCAAAGAAAATAAGAATAAGGATTATAAAGATGTTCTGTGAAACATGTAAAATGAATGACCGCTTAGTTGAAGGCGATTTCTTTTGTGAAGAATGTAACGAAGCTAAATGCGAAGAGTGTATGTTAAACTGTGAAGCATGTGGTTTCGATCTTTGTGATTCTTGTAATGAAGATTTGGATGTATGTCCACAATGTAAAGAACCTTTAAAATGAAAAATATTGTTTGTTATCTCGTATTGCTCACCATCGCAATTGTAGGTCTTGTTAGATGTGAACAAGTTGAATCAATACTTGGAAGCTACGCATTTTTAATGAGTGCAATTGCGATAGTGATTCTTATTTTTATGGAGATAATAACAATTGCAACTGGAGAAAATAAATGAGAATGCTTGTAACATTTGGTCAAGAACATGCTCATAGAATCAATAACCAAACTCTTGACAAAGATTCAGTGGCAGTAATTAATTGTGATAATTATGATCACGGTCGCAAACTTGCATTTGAATTTTTTGATAACAAATTTCACAATACATATGAAGAAGGAAAAGAACCGTCTAACTTAATGTTCTGGTTCCCACGAGGAAAAATCGAGGTTAATTAATGCCTAAAGTACAAATTGTTAAATATGATATCACGGTTACTGAACCACCATTTACTTTAATTGTTGTTGGTGAGTTTGAATATGATGAACCAATAGATGATCATCTCGGAGAAAAACGCTCAATAATCTTGGCTCGTGAATGTAGAAAACAAGGTTTTGATATGCAGTTTATTACATCAAGTGATGCTGAAGGATATGATCATGATGTTTTTGTTCATCTAACACAAGAAGAATGGCCGCATTGTAGTGATGGTAAATTTAATTGTTTTTGTTCTCGGGATGAAAAACTCTATAATCGATATAACGAATTTAACTATATTGATATTGAGAGTACCAATTTTCCTCCGTGTCCCATTTGTGATAATAATGCAGTTTATCCATCTGAATTTTTCTTTAATAAAGAAGAACCAAATCTTACTTGTATGAAATGTAATTTAAATCTACATTTAGCTGATTGGAAAATATTAGCGGAGCGAGTAGACAGAACAAAGGTTGCAACTATCTAATGGATTATTACGAACAAGAACGCATTAAACAACAAAAATTTGATCGGCAATTTAAAGCTGCTCAACAACGTTACGATAACCAGCTTCCACCTGATTATGAAGATGGCCCTGAATTTGAAGACTATCCCAGCGAATATCGTGGGTGGAAATGTCTTGAATGTCATGAAATTTATTTGGCATCAGAATATGATGATGAACCAACGAAATGTCAATGTTGTTTTGAATGTGCAGATGAATATCCGGATCCTCATCCAGGATTTGAAGAGTACATTGATTATAATGGATTTAATCAGTATCAAAATGATGCTGAAGCCGAAGCTGCATTAGATGCAATGGATTGGTAACATGAAAAAACGAAATAGATATACTCATCGAAATATTTTTGGCAAGGTTATGGAAACTTTCTATAACTTTCATGGAACTGTTGAAGAAGCAGTAGAAATTCTTCGTCCACATCACTGGATCTTAAATGAAATTTATAAGAACAGTCTTGAAGAAGAAACCAAGCTTAGTAAAGAATATGGGTTTGATTCTAAACCTGATACTAGGAGTGGCGAAGAAACATATGGATATAAATCAGACGAAGATATCTTATGTAACCTCTTTTATATCTCAGATCGATGGGGTTGTGCATTTCGTGTCAGATGGATACTTGATTTAATTGATCGTTATGATGAAAACAAGAATAATTCTAAAGACAAAAAAAGTTTTAAAAAAATAATATGAAGTTTATACTTTTTAATGTTTGATGTTATATTATATTATCAAAGGAATAATAGTAAATCCATTATTATTCCCTTTAATTAAAACTGGGCCTCTGCCCACAACATGGAGTAACCACCATGATCAGCAAAGCTGAAGCAATCCAAGCCATCCTGGCTGAAGCCGTCGCCTCCCTTGAGGCTCGTAAAGACAACCTGACATCCGAAGACATCGCCCTCCTCGGCGCTATCTGGCGTTGCAGCTACACCTCCCACACCAACTTCAACAGTGAAGTGGTTGAATCCTTTGGCCGCATCACCAACTACGGTGGCGACCTTCCGATGATCGACGGTCTGACCGAAGAAGAAACCGAAGAGTACACCGCGATCGTTAAGAACGGTCACAAGTGGATCGGTAAGTGGGGCGTAATGCCGGAAATTACCGAACGCCTCGAAGCTGAAGAAGCCGAACGGAAGCGTCTGGAAGAAGAAGCCAAGGCGGAAGCCAAGGTGAAAGCCGAGCAGGAAAAGAAGGAAAAGGAAGAAGCTGAAGCGAAAGCTGCAGCCGAAGCCGAAGCCGAAGAACAATCCGAGCCGGCCCAGACCACGAAGAAAGGCAGCAAAAAGAAGTCTGCCTAACTTCCACACTACCCTGGAATAATTACGGGGTCCAATTGGACCCCGTACTTTAATGGTATCTTAATAAGATATTACTAGTTTTAAACTAGCGTCGCATCATCTTGACTAGTAATATCTTATTAAGATATCATAAGAAGTAGTAGGCTGGTCGAAGCTCTCCAATAGGATGACAATCGCTGGTAAGACTCACTTATGATATCTTAATTAAATCTTAATCAAAAGGAAAGCTACAATGGCTACATGCTTTAGAGTCTATTCAGATGGTAGCAAGAAAAAATTCTCACCGCAATCATTAGCCGACCAAAATGACTGGATTGAATTTAATAAGATCCATCGTTTTGGTTGTGCTTTAGTTGTTGGTGATAGATATATTGATGGCACTGGATATCCAGCTGCTAGACAACATGCGGAACACTTTGTTGAAGAAATGAAAGGATCAGGGTGGTTAACATGACAAATTTAAACTGGCCTTCGACCAACGAACTATTTAACAATTGGTATAAAGGTGATGCTTTTATTGAACCTGCTCAACCTGCTCAACCTGATTGGATAAAGAAGTTTAATGACTTTTGTAATCTATTACCTGAAGCAGATGATTCAGTTCCATATAGTAAAGAATTATACAACCGTATTGAGAAGATTGTTCCCGAACAAATGATTGATTGGATGATTGGTGATGGACCAGGATTTTATGATTGGGCTTTACGTCATCAAACTGAAGTTGAGAAATATGTAGACTTAGTAATCGATACTAAGTTAGAATATGACAAATCTCAAGAAGATTTAAAGAAAGAAGATGTTGAAAGAATGAATAACAACGCTTGGCTACTTACGCAAGAACTTGAAGGATTGGAAGAACATCAATCTACATTACGATCTGTCAATGAACAACTTCAAAGTTCTCATTTACAAATAGCAATTCGAGATATTGATGAAGCAATTGATAGTATCCGAGAAGTAATTGATGAATGTGAGGATGCAGATGAAGAAGCGAATTAAGAAAAAGATGGTCCGTGATGGAATATGTCCTTGTTGTAAAAGTGGTAATGGAATTGCGCATTTTGATTCTACCACTTACAAACGGTTTATGAATGTTTGTACTGATTGTTTTACTTGTTCTATCATTAATGAAAATGGACATATTGAATATGAAGTAAATGAAGAATTTAAAAAGACATGGCAAGAAGCTGAAAAACAACCCATGTCTCCTCAGATGAAAAAGTTCCTAGAAAAATTGGAGGATAATAATGGAAGTAGCAACGACAATAACGAAGATCTTTAAACGTCGAGTTGAAGATATAGACTATGTATTGGATATTCCTCATTGCATGACAAAGGGTGAGTCTATTGGTTGCCCTTGTAATCACGAAACAGTTTGTAATGGTGATGGTGCAGCACGAGAGTTTAACCACGAAGATATGTATGAAATCAAAACAACAGGCTTTCCAAGCTGGTGTCCATTAGAGAATAAAAATGATTGATAATACGCTTAAATTAATTGAACAGGGTAAACTACGAGAGAAAGAACTCTGTAAAGAACAAAAGCTCTGTGATATTTGTAAGCGTCATTTGGCGATTAAGCCACGTATTTGGTTTGGTATTTCATTAGATATTTGTACTGAGTGTATCAAGAGTCACAATATTATTCTTAACCAAAAGGAAAAGTGATATGGACAACAAAACACATGCAAGAATGCGGCATTTTTATCTGTACGCAAAACATCATTACAAAGCTTCTGATGATGTAATGGCTGATCTTAAAGTTATCTATGATGACTTTGTTGGTCACGATTGTGGTGAAGAACGAGACATCATGCACTGGCTTTTGAAACTCGGTTATCTACATATCAAATCTGAACGTGATTTTTCTGAATTTATGAATGACATTCATCCAATGAATGCTTTCCGAGTTGGATGTAGTTCACCTGGATTTATGCAACCATCTGAAGATCCATATTGGACACGAGTAGCCCGAGCTATTCTTTCAAGACTTTTCAATACGACTGTTAATGAAATTGATTTTGATCTCGGTGAACCAGATGAAAGTCTTTTACCACTACGATTTAAACAAGAATTCATTGATGAAATGAATGAAATCGGATTTGAATATGATGGTGATAGTACGTTCACACATAACTATCAATACGAATATACAATTGCTGGTCCAACTACCGCTTTTGTATGTGTCGATTGGATTAATCGTACTGCCAAAGCATATGATGATACTGAAGAAGATAACGAAGAAGTTTGGCACTATGCAAACCTTTACGATGCTATCAGGAATATTAAAGAAATAGCAGAATCAGGAACATTCGATATCAGACAATCATAATAACGAAGATAGTCTAGACTCTAGCACTTAAACTGACATAAATAAAGGAACACATATTATGACAATCGGAGATGTCGTTAAACACAAAGAAACAACCAAGTATAACAATTGGATGGATCAAGTTGATAAACTTCTATCTAAGCAGTTTGGAGTTACTTCCCAACATCTAGAAGATTATATTTGGAGAAATTGTTTCGAAAGTGGATCTTCACCTGCTGAGGCTATTGATGATTTTATCTATGATAATTATCCTGAATTGGCTGATGAAATGGGTATGAACTGATCTTCATAAACTTCCAACTGTACATTTAACCGCTAAACAAAGAGCATTAGCAAAGCTAACTGCTAAAGATAAAGAGGCACCTGGATTATGATTATGTTTGCAAAGGGTGAAGCACGCTACGGCGGTAAAGGTAGTCCTACTGATGATATTACATTAGAAAATACACCAATAAACTGTGGAGAGTATTACTATTTTATGGGTCAAGAGCGTGTTTATGTAAAACAAGTACATCGATCGGAAATGTTTAGTAATCAAGTTATGTGTTTAGTTGCACCTGATGGCGAAAGTTATACGTATATTATTGCTGAATCATTAACTAAGAACGCTGAAGACTTTGACCTTAAAGCTTGGGATGAATATCTTAAACCGTTTAAACAAGCTAGAGAACAGTATGAAGAAGAAAATAAAGACAACCCTGTTATACAGTTTCGTAAAGATTTGAGAGAAGTTAGTAAACAATGTAAACAAAATCGTTCTGAATTTTGGTCTGAAAGAGCTGAACGTTTGGCAAGAGAAAAAGCACTTGGATTATAATTTAGAAGATTGATAACACAAGGAAAAGAACATGAAACCTGAACGAATTCCTGCCGTTCTTGCAAAGATTGAAGAAGAGATCCGCAAGAATGTTGACATCGCAACTATCGGTGTCAGTGGAGGAGCTGATAGCACATTGGTAACAATCATTTGTATGCGAGCTCTTGGTCCAGATAATGTGTATGTACAACATATGCCATACGATAATTATGATATTAGTGATGGTCGTTTTAATATGCGTTCACTTGTATTGACTGAATACCTTGGTATCAAACACAGTAAGCTAACATGGATTGGTGATACATGTGAAGCAATGTTTGCTCAATTCGATCGACCAGGACATCGTCAAACCTCTGAATTAAACAAAGGTAATACTCGTTCTCGGATGCGAATGGTTGCTCTTTACCTTTATAACCAACATATATCAGAAGAATTCCAAGGTGAAAAACGTTGCCGAGTAATGGGCACTGGAAATATATCTGAAGATTTTATTGGTTATGATACTAAAGGTGGAGATGCACTTTGCGACCTCTTCCCAATTGGTAGCCTGTTTAAGTCTGAAGTATATCAATTGCTTGATTACTTTGTTAAACAAGGTTACATCAACGAACAACACATTGATCGAATACCATCAGCAGGACTCTGGGAAGGACAGACCGATGAAGACGAGATTGGCTTTACCTATAATGAAATGGAACCATACATTCGCCATTATCTTACTACAGGCGAATGGGATGAAAGTACTCCATGTGGTAAAGAAGTTAAACGTCGCCACTATATTAACGCACACAAACATCAAGCCCCAGCAGTTATTGAAATTCGTGATTTCATTGACAAATAAAAAGAAAATAAAAGTTTAAAGTAATTTTTACTTTGAATTTTTCTATGTTATATTATAATATCAAAATATTAATATAGGAAATATTATATGTCTAGAGATACAAACGTAAGTAAATTCAACACAGCTGGTAGTATTGATGATGGTGCAGTTGCTAATTTAATAGATCAGTTTAAAGAATTATTAGACGAAGGATTTTTTGGAAATCCTGGTCACGATGATTTGTTAACATCTATGGCAAATAGTATTTATCATAAAGATGAAACCGCAGATGTTGAAGAACTTTATGAAGATTCAGCTGCATTCTTAAATGAAGTTTTATCTGAATGTGTTACACATTTTACAACAAAAATTGAAGAATTCACTTCTTAATTAAAAGTTGAGTGGCATTATGAAAAAAGAACTTGCTGATGGATTTACTCAAGTAGTTGTTTGGCCAGCTACTATTGTTAAGGATGAAGAAATTGAAGACATGATTCAATGGTTCGCCGATGAATTTAAAGTCCGAATTCAATTCCTTGAAACAATCATAACAAAACCAGGTGATGGTGGACCAGGTGGTCGCTCAGATGTTCTCTTTGCTCTTCATAATGAAGACATTGGAAAGTTTGTTATTCCCAAGTTACGACTTGGTTGTCGATGGATTGAAGACGTAATTGATAACGCACGATCAGATGGCGGTCTTTGTATCTATCCTAATCATTTTGTTGAATATTATTCTTGGAGGCAAGAAAATGAGTTGGCGCAATGAGTTTGGCAGTGAATATATGATTCCATCTTTCATTGACCAAATGATTTCTGTTGGAATTCTTGAAGACGAATCTTGGCATAATGATGAAGCACCTTCCTTTGTTATCACAAGTTCAAAACAAAACCTTGAAGATAACGATGTTGGTATGATGGGTGCAAATGAAAATGAAAGTTATGTTAAAGTTTGGATTGATCATATCATTCAAGCTAAACGCGAACGTCCCGAAATGCCACGGTGGGGAATAGAAGAAGTTTCTGGTCTTGATATTGGTGATCGGAAACAATTATACGTTGGTCATTCTGACAAGGATCTTGAACGAATGATTAAAGCAATAATTAAATATTTTGAAATTGAGTCTGCCAATGTCGTCTGAAGAAATTATTACAACTAAGCATGACAATCGGTGTTATAAAAAATGTCGATGTGGATATTGCAACGAAGAAAGTGTATGTACACCAAATAATGATTTTTATTCTTTGCCACGAGAACCAGAGGATGAAAATATTTATTGTGAAGGTTGCTTTCGTAGTATGACTGCATCTTATGAGGAGCGAATGAAACAGAAAGATGTTTGATGGTCGCTTTAATCATTTTATTTGTGACGGCTGTGGTACTACTGCAGTTGTTCCAAAGTATCCCAACAAATGGATACAAACGAGAGTTCCAGACACAAAACATTATTGTTTAGATTGTCAAAAGAAATCAAAAGTACCCAATGGTCTTAGGACTTATAGGGAAGGTGAAAAAGAAAAGTGACAGGTTTTATACGAAAGATGACAGACATAATCAAATCACCGCTAACAAAGTTAACTGAAGACGATATTATTCAAGTCAATTTAAGTTATGGGGTTTCTATCTCGGTTTGTCCTAAGTGTCTTGAAGAAGGTAATGTTTTTCATTCACTTGGATTTTATCAAGATAATTGTCATATATGTGATACTAAAATGAAACCAATCCGATTAACAGAAGACAAGAAAGTTGTATTTGGTTTACCGTAAAGGATGATATAATGAGATACGAAGATATTCCAATTGTACATCATGATAATATTTGGGCTGTAAAGTTTGGAGAACATTATCTTGAAATAGGTAATACGCCACAATTTCTTTTGTCACATACTAAAACATATACTAAAATACATAATAACTTTGAATATTGTATGTTTGCACAAATGCCTGTGCAATTGCAACATTACGTGAAAAAACGTCCTGTTGATTTTTGGTGGGATCAATGCCGACTTAAGCATGATAAACCTATTGTATTTATTAAGTATCATAATGGTGGAGAATATTACTGGATTTATGTTCAAGATTTAATTGAACTTCAATGGCCTGGTATTGACGCTAACATTACAACGCTTCGAAGTAATACTACTTATAAATTAACTAATTATAAGAGAGTTAGTATGTATGCATGGTCTGAAATACCGGCATCATATAGAAAAGGTGTTTTACTTTCGAATAAAATATTTAAAATGTATGATCCTTCTTATAATCAAAAGAAAAAGAAAGAGAAGAAACATATGAAAAAGAAAGAAACAATTATTCATGCTGAATCAGGTTGGGACGCAGTATGGTGTAAAATAGATAACATCGATGAAAATCATCTGACATCACCTAATTGGACTCATACAACATGTATACCATGTTTAGAAGCTGGTATAATTTCTGGACATTTTAGCGCCAAAGATCGTTATAATGAATTAAAAGAACTTGATGAATATCTTGAAAAAGCTAAACCGAAACAAAAGAAAGAGGAGGATAAAGTGGAATATATTCATTACAATGAATATCCAGATGAGCATGATCCATGGTGTGGTAAAAATGGTGAGTGTGATATTGATATTGAATATGTTACATGTAAAGCATGTCTT
>Ga0180438_10000259_pt1 | contig 109563 bp, 146 predicted proteins | sample SS_ome_12_FD_132455 | JGI IMG/M metagenome (GOLD analysis project Ga0180438, IMG submission 132455) | Hypersaline lake sediment archaeal communities from the Salton Sea, California, USA - SS_3_D_2 metaG | ecosystem: Environmental > Aquatic > Non-marine Saline and Alkaline > Hypersaline >... | reverse complement strand
CTGTTTGGATCCAAGTGGATCGTGGGTTCATCCAAAACCATCATGCCAAGATCGGCCCGGTACTTGGCTATGGCCAACCGGCACGCAAGGGCAGCGATCACCCGTTCACCGCCCGACAACTGGCGATAGTTCAAACCATCCACGGTCACCAAAAAAGAGCCGTTCCAACCCAAGTTTCCACCTTTGCCCATGTCCTTCCAATACTTCCCGGCAAGGGCTCCAAGTTGGATCATCACTTGATCGGCCACCTTTGGACCTATATCACTGATAGCCTGGCGGCACTTGGCAAGCAAGGCTTCCGCCTCTTCCAACTTGGCGATTTTTCCGCTCAACTGGTTGGCATCTTTGATAATCTCGATCGCTTGCTCCATTCGCTCTTTGCCCTGCTTGGCACCGGTCAATGCTTCCCGCTTCCGCTCCAAGCTGTCACGATCAATGTTAAGTTCGCCTATTCTGGCATTGATCTGCATTTCTGTGGGCAAAGAATCTAGCTCGACCTGTAAAGCGTCAATCTGGCCCTGTAGAGTAACAACTTTAGCCTTCAGATTGTCCAGGTCTTTGGCCTCAGTTTGCTTGATCAAGAGTTCCCGAATCTCAACTTCCAGATCGGCCTTGCGTTTCATGTCTAGCTTTTGGCCTTCCACCAAAGACTTGATCTCCGCTTGTCTAGCTTCAGCCGTTTCAAGTTCATTGGCCACGCTCGAAGCTTGAGCCGTAGCATCCCGGAGCCGGTCCCCAATTTCTTCCGGATTCACGTCTTGATCGATCTGGCTTTGATAAACCTGGATATTGATGCGCACCCGGTCCATTTTTGCACCTAGATCTTGGATAGTCATGGATGTAGATGTGATGGCCAACTGGGCTTCTGACTTGGCCGCTTCTAGTTCTTTTTGTCGCTCTTGTGCACTTTTCACGGTCAATAGTTCCCCACATACTGGACACGGCTTGCCCGGCTCGATCTTGGGTAAAGCATCATCGATCCGATTCAACTCTGAAAGTGCCGCCCCCTGCTCAATCTGGGCTCTTTGATGTTTGCCTTCCATAACCTGCAAAGACATTTCGGCATCTGGCAACAAGCGCCGGGCCTGTCCAGCATCCAAAGCCTTGCTGTTGGCCAATTGATAATTCTGGCTCAACTGCTCCATACGTTCATTCAGTCGAAGCGTACGCGCCTTCAAATCAGTGGCTTTGCCAACTGCTAATGCATAATTCTCTTGGAGTTCCGGATCGATAGCACGAGTGATCCTGGCAAGTTCCGCTTGAGCATCTGGCAACCTTTCAAGCGCCGGAAGATAGGCTTCCAACCCCCGGATCCTGTCTTGCAGTGTGAGCAACTGGGTTTGATAATCCCGCAACTGCACCCGCTTGGAATCGCCGCCTAGATACTGTTGTTCTAGAGCACCCACGGCCTTAGTTTCCGTTTCCACCTGCTCCGCCCGTTGAGCCACGTCCGCTTCCAAGTCTGCAATGTCTTTTACATAAGCATCTAGCTCTTCTTGCGCATCCGCCAAAGAAAAATCCCCGGCCCCCTTCTGGAGCCCGGCAAGAAGTCCCTGGCATAAATTGACTTCATTACCAAGTTCTGCCCACGGCGCATGCAGTGCCCGCCACGCACGCCGGTACTTGTCCAGGTCAAGCACTGGCGTAAAATAATCGATCCTGGCCGTTTCTGAGAGATTGAAACCCGCCATTAGTTCACCCTGGGGCGGTACAAGCGCATCCCTGGCGATTTTGGCCAAGTCCACGCCCCCCGGCACACCCAACGCTTCACACAATTTGGGCAAGCTGTGCTTTTTGCCATGGGCCACCTGTTCCCATTGACCATCTATCCACTTGGACACATCAAAGCCGGTCTTGGAACCAATCCACCGTTCAGACTGCCAACGCTCTCCATTGTGCTCGAATACCACGCCGATCGCGCCAAAATCCACGCCCTGGCGGATAAACTCAGATTGTGGCTTGATGGTCAAATGATCAAAAACGGCAAAAGAGATCGCTTCGATCACGGTACTTTTACCTGCTCCATTTTCGCCATAAAGCAGATTGACCCCCGGAGCAAAATCAAAATGCCGACTCTCGTGCTTGCGAATGTTCACCAAGCGCACCGTTTCAATCCTCATGGGGCACCCCCACCGTTTCTTTGATCAACTGAATCATGGCTACCGCCGGCTGTTGTTCCATTGCATAGGCCATCAATTGTACCGCCGCCCCACTGTCATCCCCCAACAACTCTTCAAGCAAAAGGGCTTCCAGTTCGCCGGTATTTGAGGCTTGATAATGTCGCCTCTGGCTCTCGTTTGCTTCCGATCTGTACACCGGTATAAACTTGAGTGGTTCCGCTTCAAACACCGCTTCCAGCATACCACGACCTTCCACACCGCTATAGACAAGCTGGACGATCGCCCCGCCCCAGTCCTTTGATAATTCTGCCACCTGCTCCAGGTCACCGGCCACGGTCTGGATAATTGGCCGCACCTGGCATATGTCCGCGATCGGGATATAGGTCACGTCCCGGATCCCCAACGCATCGGCTTCAAACTGAAACATGCCGCCATAGGGTTCGTCCACCTTGTTGGGGAAAATCGTTCCAGGGCAATGCACCCGGCCCTTGCTCCATGGTCTGTGAAAGTGACCCGTGGCCATATACTTGATGATAGGGTGTAACTTGGCTTCCACTTCATCAAATGATAATCCGGGCACAAACCCATCCATTACGTCACTAACCCCGATATGGCATAATAAAATCGTGGTCATCTTTTCTGCCTGGTCCAGGATCTGATAGATGTTGTCCAGGGCTTCACCTTCTTGGTGCCCGAGATAAGGAATACCCACGATCCGCACGCCCGTACCCGGCACCGTATATTCCATGTCCCCACTGGAGCCCAACACCCATGCCAAGTTCTCACTATGGAGCGTTTCCACCCACGTTTCATCTTTGCCAAAGAGCGCCCGATCGTGGTTGCCTTCCACCATAACCACTTCCACCCCGGCCCGTTTCAGCCGCTCCAGAATACGCCGGACTAATACCCATGCCCTGGCCCGGATATCCTTGGAATGGAAAAAGTCACCGGCCACCATGAGCACCTGGACCTGCTCCGAGATCGCATATTCCGCCACGGCCTCAAGAGCACGATAGCCGTCCCGTTCCCGTTCCCGGATCCCGTACTGTTGATAATCCACGTGGGTATCCGCTATATGTAAGAATCTAGCCACGTTGCACCCCGTGCATCCTGATCGCTTGTTGGCTCTTCCACATAGATTTTGCCAACGCCCGCCGTTCCTTGCGGCTCATACCGGCTAGATCGCGCCGTGGGTTCCGATACGGGGATTTGCGCCAATAACGCTTGAAGCTAATTCTCTTTGGTCCCCGCTTCTTGACGTGTGCCCACAGTGCCCGCCGCCTCAGTGCCAACCGGCTCCGCCTTGCCGTTTTACTTTCCTTTGGTATCTCTAACATGATCGCTCCTTCCGCAAAGTTGATACATCTGCCAATAAAATACTATTTGGTACTCATAGATCGCAAAGTCCACGCATGCCCGATCGTTCCATCGGTTATATAGAAACGTTTCCGCTTCCACCAAAGACAAAGTGTGCCAAAACCGATCCACAAAAAGCCGCCAAAGCCTGGTCATGGATTGACAATCCAGCATAACCAGATCCCAACATATGTTCCCCACGTGTGCCCGGTATCCTGACATCTCGAACGTTTGATCGTTAAAAAACACGATCCCCGGTCCGATGTGTAAAGAACAAAACCCGATCCCATCCCACGATGATTCAAAGTCTGCCAACACGTCACATTGCCCCCGGAAGGTGATATACACTCTTTCACACATGCCGGTCAACTGGCCATGCTCATCACGAACACAAAGCATCACATCAAAAAGCTGGTTCATAGCGCCCACATAGTTCATACATCTGTTGTTTGAATGCCGTTTGATAATCGTAAAGCCTAAAATCCATCTTTTCTTGTGCTTCCCACTTTTTGCACAAAAACGGATCGCCCACACTAATATCTATGTTTTCCCAAAACCATTCAAGCAAAACATTCCACATCCGGCACAAAGATCGCTTGCTTATTAGTGCAGCATCCCATTGCAAGCCACGGGAATAAACTTGGTACCTTTTATGCTCGATCCTTTGATAGCCAAGTGTGATCGCGTCTGAATCCGCTTCAAACCGGCATATATGACCGGAGCGCCCCAACCCCACAAAGCGGATCAACCGCTCTCCCTGATGACCCAGAATATCTATGGTATCGCACCAATACATTTCCCGGCCATCTTTATCCCGGATCTTGAAATGTACCACGCCATGCACTGTGCTATTCACAGCCTGAGAAGCCGCCCTTCTAACAAAAACGAACGAATAGAGAACCCGGCTTTGGCCAATTTGCCCAAGTCATCGGCATAGACAGGCGGGCACCGGTCTTCCCACGATGGCCAACGCTCTTCCAATTTGGCAGAAGAGATCCGGCCCGCTTCGTCACCGTCCATAACCTTGATAATGTGCTTGTACTGCCAAAGCCGATCCTTGTACCACCATTCGAGTGGGGCACCTGTTCCCCGCCGCCCAAGCACATCGGCTACATCGTGTATTGCTTCCCAAGCCGTGAGCGTGTCCATAGCGCCTTCCAGGATAAAAAGAGTATCCCGGCCGGCCAATTGATCCACGCCAAAAGGGCATTCCGTACCAGTCTTGGTATGCAAATACTTGGGCTCGCCGCCGTCCACCCGCACTTCCAGGAGCCAAAGGTAACCGTCCACGAACGTGGGGAGCACCAAACCCGCCGCCAACCAGTCTTCAAAGTCATCCGACCACACCCAATTTTGATTCCAGCCTATTTGATAGTGCTGGAGCGCACGTTTTGTTATGCCCCTGCTCCCGAGTTCCGCCCACACCGGATGAAACTCGTGCAAGATTGATAATGTATCCACGCTTCTCAAGTGAAGATCGCCAAAGTATTGCATCCATTCAGAGCCTGGCCCGATCGGAGTTTCCACGATCTTTTCCCGCCGCCTGGGCACCGCTTCCGGCAAGTAATTTGTTCCCAAGATCCGGAAAACGTCCTTCCATTCCTTCTTCATGGCATCGTGCAAAAACCACTTGGCCCCACCGTGCCACTGGCATCCAAAGCAGTGGGCATGGTCTTCACGCACGCCAAAGCTTGGATCTTCCTCTTTGTGCACCGGGCACGGCCAAAATGACCACCCGCCCGTTACCTTGTCCGGCTCTCCAAGATAGTTCGTGACTAGCTCGACCATGTTCATAATGAAAATCCTCTAGTCACCACTGGGATCTCTTCCATCCACATCGTGTTGCCATACATGTAATAGGCCACTTTGCCCGGAGCGCCACGGTTGGCCACTGTCTCAACCCACCGGATCGCCGCTTCTTTTTCGTCTTCCGTGACCCAGATCGCCCCATCACACATGTTTTTTAGCTCTGGCGTCCAAGCCAACCCTTCAGCCGATACTTTAGCATTGGTCTTGACCTGAGAGATCACGCACGTGTACCGCTCGTTGGCCATCCGCCGCACCCAGAACGTTACCGCCGTGGCCATCTCTTGGGACAAGTGTTGCACCGGTATGCCTGGCGCTTTGAATTGGCCCAAAAAATCCAAATATACCGCTTGCGCTTCCATCCGTCTAGCCTGGGCAAAGACCTGGCTTATATCGTTCTCGGATGAAAAGAAAATTGGCAAAGTATGCAAGTATTGCCTGGCGGCATTGGCCCGGTCCTGCTCATTGACAAGTAGCACGGGGTTATCCCGAGTATGCCGCCATAAACGCATGTAAGATACGCCGCTCAACATAGCGATCAACCGGATCAAGCACTTGTTTTCCCCCATATCCGGACTCACATAGAGCACCCGACATCCCTGCATAGCCGCGTCTAGAGCATCCCGGAAAGTCCATGCCGACTTGCCCGACTTTTGCCGCCCGGCTACAACAAGCATTTGTCGGGGAGTTCGTGGCCCGATGATAGCGCCCATGGAAGGCGACCACTTGAGCCAATAACCATATAAACCACCCCGGCCATAAATGTGATCTTCCGCCCATTGGTATGCTTCTTCTGTGGCGTCTTCCACCGATTCAGCCACGATCATGGGCTCTGTAACCCAATTGGCCAACTCTCGGACTTCATTCAGGGGATCGCCACTTCCCTCTTGGGAAATGATTGATAATCGCTCCGATCCTTCTTTGCACCGTCGCCTGAATAACCAAGCACGCAACTCGTGCAAGAAAGCTTCCGCTTCATCAAAGCTAACCTTCCGATCGAACCATGGCCCCGGATCGTTCTCGATCCCACTCTTGGCAAGCCACATCCTGGCTACGTCCGCCGATGCTGGCCGCCCATTGTAATTGATAATCTGGACAACTGCCGCCCTGGTTCCGGTAAAGAGCGCCGGATCTAGTTTCTCGATCACACCCTGGCAATAAGCGCCGATCACCCGCTCTTGTGCCATCTCGTTCATAGCATGATCCTAGACTTTTGCCGCCTGGCCTGGCCAAAATCGACTTCAAACACCGGACCCCGTTCAAACCTGGCGGATAGCCATGACAATTGCTCTTGGAACCACTTTTGATCTTTATTCGTAGCAAAGAAGGTTGGGGGATATCCCCGCACTTCCGATCGACTATCTATAATTTCACGGATACGTAAATGCTTAAAATCGTCCGGGTTGTCGCTTATCCAATTCAGTTCATCGAAACATACCACGTGGGCATTGATAATCTCGGTTTCCAGGGCATTCAAAGTTAACCCACGCTCGTGCTTGCCATTGGCGGCCTCTTGTAATTCAGCAAACAAACGACCAACTTGGACATATCGCCCAGTTTTTAGGCCATAATCAGGCATTGCATTCAGAGCCGCCGCCAATGCATAGCTTTTGCCCCGGCTGTTTGGACCATAGAACACGCCCCACCCATGGCGTTTTGTGAGCACATTCCGGATCTGATCGGCCACGCCCTTCAGAAACGGATCAAGGTCCATTTCTGCCAAAAGGTTGTTTTGTAGATCTGGCGTCAAACCGATCACATGGGGTTGTCGCTCTGGAGCATCGCCAAGGCATTCCATACAATCCACGATCCTGTAGTCGTGATCTGTCCCTGGTATCAGTTCCTGGCGCTTCCCAATGCCATGGCACACTGGGCATGGTGCGGTGCCGGTCCCCCCGCACACCCGGCACCCTCTAACCATCCCGTGACAAAAGCAATCCGCTTTGTCAGTCACAAAACAAGCCGCCTCTCCGCTTGATAATCCCGGTTCAAATAGCCGCCCGCAGGAGCCTCTTCCGGCACCCGGTTAAGGTAACCGCTCCGTTTGGCCATCTCTTTTTGCCGTCTCAAGGTAAAAAGCACTCGCTCAACATTCGAGTGAACCACGCCTAAACTTGGATGGTCCAAAACGTACTCCCTCAAAAGTTCTTGCTCGATCACCTGCATAACTAAATTCAGATCTCGATCGCACCGTTCAAAGATCAACTTGGCCTTGCCAAGTTCTTTTTTTTGATTCGGGCTTGCCAATAAATCCAACGTAACACCCGTTAAGGCACTGACCCGAGATTGAAAATACCGCACAATGGAGTATGGTACCCCTGGCATAATCTTCCCTTTCCCAAAGGAACAAGGGCGGCCCTTACAATACAGGGCTTGCGCCCCCTGCCCCTCTGTATCTACAGGTCACATGTGCCTACAGTGTTGGCGTTTTGGGCTCTTTTGGCGTAAAGTGAGCCACCACCTTCTTCAAGCCGTCCACGTCCAAGCTGGCCAACAGACTTTCATCTTGATATGCGATCCCTTGGGTATCCAAAAACTCGGATAAATCCCACGCAAATCTGTCCTTGCCCACCGCCAACTCTCGCACCTTTGCCCGCAACTGCTCCGCTTCCGGTCCGGTTTTCATCTTGCCCGGCTCTGTTGGGGTTTCCGCCGCCGCTTCCGGTTCTTCGTCGAAGAATGGCGCTTTCCCCTCTTCCGTGGGCTCTTGATCTTTGGCTTCCCACGTCGCCGCTTCTGCCAGCGTTTTCTTTGCCGCCGCCTCAGACATGGGCTTGACCGTACTGGCAATGATAAAGTGGCTGTTATCGCTCGTTTCCGCCATGGCAAGATGGCCTTGCACACCATGACGCACCAAGAGCGGCACCAAGAAACGTTCAACCACTTGAGCTTTAGTCAAGGGCAATTCCAGATCTTGGGCATAGGGTTGGATGTAAGCCGGATCATAGATCGGCATGTCGGGATCCATAGCTTCCGGCTGGAAGCCAAAGGCCACGGCCAACTTCATCATCTTTTTCACATACTGGCCTTCAGTGATAAAGTTGATCCCCATTCGATCCGGCCCGTGCGGAAACTCGATCCCGTCAATAGGTGCAGAACACGGCACGATCTGACCATGGTGCGTTTCCGGCCAAATCACCTTGCATTGAAAATATACTTCCGTATCCATGATCCCCTTGTACCGTGTTTCCACATCCGTGGCCTCTGGATAATCCGGCTCCAGCCGCTTCCGCTCCAATCGGACCACCCACTTGCCCTTGTCGTTCTTGTAAGCGCCGTTGTCCGTTTCTTGAGCATCGATCTCCCTGGCCCTTTGATAAACCACGGGCATCGCTATCCCGCTATCCGGATCGTTTTCCTGAACGGCCTCATATTTGAACGGATTCAACTTGATCTTGGTGACCATGGCCCCGCTCTTGTTGGTTGACACCCCAACAAATTGCAAAGCCAAAGATCCCCGCACGCCGGTATCCCCTTGACGCAACTTTTGCTTACCTGCTGAAATTTCAAAGCCTTCCATCGTAAATTCTCCTATCTAACCTAGTTTTGGTTGTCTTTGGGCCTTTGGCTTGCGGATAGCTTGCCCACTTGCCTTGATCTCATGAAGAGCAGTTTCCCGTACCTGCTCCCACACCTGGCCCAACGCTTTTACAACGTCCGCTGTGGTCACTGGACCATCCGTGTCGCTTTCCACTTCTTCCACATAAGCATCCACCCGCACGCTGTTGGTTCCAATCGTCAATAAAATGTCATCATCCGGCCGGCCCGATAAACGCCAATCCGGAAGAGCATGAAACACTACTTGCTTTGTAGGCATTTGTTATCCTTCCCGCCAAGAAATGGCCAATCTCGCATCTGTCCTTTACATGGTACCCGCTCCCTCTGTTGATAATCCCATGCCCCAAAGTACGGATCTTTGCCAACCCACGGCGCAAGATTGCACTGGGGGCACGCCAAAAGGTTGTCTTCTTGTACTAAACAGCCGCACCGGATGCACCTGGAACGCTCCCAAACTAACCACCGGCCATCTGGGCACAACTGGCTATACAGGTCTGGATAGTGTTCCAGGTTTGATAATGTTTGTTTGGTCTGGAGCCTGGAGCGCCAAAACTCACCACCTGGCGGATGTGGCACCCGTTCCTGATTCAGGACGATCACCGGGCATTTGGGCCTAAACCAATGCCGTTTCACGTCACCGGCGATATGCACGTTTTGGGGATGCACCGGAGCCAATTCCGCAAAGTTGTCCACCACGACTAGATCGGCCACGTCATGGACTTCAGCCAACATCAAAAAGAATCGATCGATCCGCTCTATTGCAAAGATGTATTCTGGAGCCCAGTCAAGCAGGTTGAAAATGTTCACGTGGGCCTGTGATGAAAGCACCCAGATCACATGCTCGTATTTCTGAGCAACAAGCGCCGCCAAGAGCGATCCGCCGGCCAATGGCCCCGATTCCCGCACTTCGTGCCATCCTGGTTTCATAACGTAGGCCCAAAGTGCTTCCGGATATCCGCCCGGACTTCTTGCACTCGGGGATGTTCCGGATCCACGCCTTCCGGCAAGACTTGGAGCGCCAACTTGCCCACCAAACCATAACGGGCATCTTGGTTCTGCATAGCCGCCAACCAATCCCGTGTTTGTTGGTTCGTGGGCACTTGCGCTTCTTGCACCTTGGGCTTGACCTGGAGCGCCGGGATCTTGCCATCTTCATCGGGCACGCTGGCCAACGGGATCGGCTTTATGCTTGTAATGAATTGGATCAACCACATCCGGGCATTGAGCCGCATGCGCACGTTCTTAACCGCTTGCTCTGCAAAGTCTCGATCGCTTTCCGCCCGGTCCTTGATGGCCACGGCTTCATTGTAGGCATCTAGCCGGGCTTGATAATCCTGGTCCGCCCGGACGATGTTCACCCGCTTGGTTTCCCGTTCATCCTTGTTTGTCCTGGCTGTACCAAAGATCTCCTTTTCGTCTATGCCCTTGCGCACCCGGCCTTCCCTGGACTCCAACCGCTTCTTGCAGTCTCTGACATGGGCCACGGCATCATCAAGTTCTCGTTGTGCCAAAACAAGCGCCGCCTGTTTTTCGACAAGCTGACTATCCAGCCACAAGATCCCCAGATGGCGTACCCGATCCCACCGCCAATCATCCACCACATCCGTGGGAAGATTGAAAAAGTCGTAATCGTCAAGCGCCTTGACCCGTGGCCCCGCCGTTATGCTGTACTCTGTGGGCTTCTCCGGCATGTCAATCCACCCACTCCAGGGGTTCACCGTCCCCATCGCATGGCGTATCCGGTTCGGCTTGATAATCTGGCCTGGCTCGCTCCTGGCCATGCTTCTTGAAGACGGTCAGACCCTCTTTTTCCAGCAAAGAAGCATAGATGATCTGGCCGCTCATCGCATACACCCACCCCTTCAAGATATCCAGGACCGTAACCTTGTGCATACCTTGCGCTTCCGGCTCGATCGTCCCGCCGGCCACCTGGCCAATGGGCAAAGGAAGTTCTGGCAGTGTCTGAGCCTCAAAAGCAAAGGCTTCGGACAGGCCGTATTCTACCCACCATTGCCGGAAGGCCCGCTTCGTGGGGGCAATCTCGATCGCCACAACCCGGCCATCAATCGCCAACATAGCGCCCCTGGCATCAGGATCGATCATGTCTTTTGATAATACATACTGGCCCGGCTTCAATAGCGCGTGCACCGTGGTTCCTGTTTGGCCATTGGCCGCATGTCGCTCGCGGATATCTGGCCAAAGGTCAGAGAACCCCCGGCCATCCGGTAGCGCCGCCTGAAGCGAGATCGGCAACGCCCGAGTGGTCATGCCTTCACCCGGTTGCCACAACCCCCCGTTGGACGGCTCCAGGCATACCGTATCCACATAGACCGTTTCGCCGTATGGAATAAAAACCGATTCCCGGAGCGCTCGATCCTGGCCCGTGGGAATAAAAAACATCATCCCCGCAGGAGCGATCCCGCCGTCCGGATCATCACCGCCCTTGAACCCCATCCGGCCATAGCTATGATCGTGGACCAATTGCACTTCATCCACAAAGCCATATCCATGATAGTCCTGGCCATAGAGAGGCCACGCCGTGAGCCGCCCCGATTCCACCGGATCACCGATGGTCAAACCCTTGATCTCCATTGATAATACTCCCTTCATTGGGCACTGTGGCCCAAAATTGTAAGATCGCGCACGTCCCAAGTATAGCGATAATCGCCATTGTCTGGGTTCCAATGCGCACGTTTCCGATACTCTATCTGTACATCAAACGTTCCAGAGAACGCATATCTGACATTTGGCAATGTGTTAGACACATCAAATGTATATTTTTCGCCTTCGTACCGCCATCCAAAGCGGATACTCGTGTGGTGAGCAGCCACGGAAGCATGAGGCTTGCTCAAATCAAATAGTTCACCGGCAAAAAAGGTCACTTGATCAAACCGTTGATCTCGCTTAAATGATAATATCTCAAGTGCACAGATCAAAGAGCCCCGATCTTCGCCCAAAATCTCCAGTTCGCCGGCCCCGGAGCCTGGCCAACCCATCAAAGAAGGCCCGTTGCCCATGATCATCCGGTCATATTTGGCCCGCTCTTCCGGATCGGATAGCACATCATACGCTTCATTGATGCGCCGCATGGTTTGATCGTCCGGCCTCTGACCTGCATCGTGGTGATACTGCCTGACCAAAAGGCGATAGGCAGCCCGGATATCGGACAATTCGGCATCCCTGGACACCCCCAACACCTGATAGAAGTCTTTGCCGCTTCCGCCCACCTGACCCTTCTCAAAATAGGACTGGGCCAAATCATAGGGGATCTTGAGCCACTTTTGTGGTCCTATGGCAGTCACAAAGTACACCGTCTCACAGATCCGCACCGGTTTCGAGATATACGCAACTCGGATTGATAATCTCTCCAAGGGCATCACGGCCCGGACGACATCAAACGGCGGTTGCACAACCAACCAACCTTCTGCATTTGGCTGTCTCGGGTTGGACCGTGGGAAACGGATCACGTCCCCAACCTCAAATTCATCATACAAGGCTTCGTCCACCACGGCATGGCAATCCCGGCCATCCTTGTCCTGCAAGAACGTTAAAACTTCGTTTTTGTCTTTGCGTGGTATATACCGGTCAGTGACAAGATAAGAGCGCCGCCACTTGGCCACCGGACGAAATACTTCCCGCTCTTTGCCCGCCGTCAAAAGCGCAACCATTGATAATCCCCCTTCACGACTTGGGCACGAACGGTTCACCATCCACAAGCGCAATCAGCCGCCCTAAACGGTTGTAAAGATCGTCCATCTCTTGATCGTCACCCCACTTTGGCCGCTCATCGTCCGGCTCACCCTGGTTATACGTTCCATCCAGCCACCGGAGCGCATCCGCGCAAGCATCCCGGAGAATTCGCACAAGCTGAATCTCGTTCCAGGCACCCAACAAGAACGCTTTCACGTCTTCAGGATCTCGCACCAAGATCGTATAATCGTCCTGCATACCCTGTACGTGAAACGCCAAGGGCGTCACGGGGTTGCCGTTCAAGTCATCCATCGGTACTTCTTCAGCCGGAAGCCACGCCACAAGTCGATCCACTCGGATCCCTGTCTGAGCGCCGGGGAAAATTACAAAATCTTTAGGTTGATCTACCATCTTGATAATCCTCTCTATCCATGGTCATTTTATAGTGCACGGACCCAGGCATACAGTGCATACCCGATCCCGCCTCAAATTCAAGTCAGCCACCGGCTTACTTTCACATTTCTGTCAAATCGGCACGCCACAAACGGTAACTTGTTTGCCAGTCTGCCGATCGATATAGTTAGGGCGCAACAAGTGCCATGCTCCACGCCCTGGATGAATGCGCCATGCCTTTGTCGGTGTACAAATTTTAGCCATGCCATCCTTCCATAGTGGGCGGTAAAGCGGCTTCCGATTTCGGAAATCGACACAACCCCAAGAACACTTCCAGGTCTTTGCCCCACGGCGATCCTTTGATAATCCCGGCCCACTCCTGGAGTGATTCAGGAACAAAGAAACCCATCTCTTCGGCAAAAGCATCAAGATCACTCATCAATTGCCGCTCGTTCTCTTGTTGCTCCAGCCACGACCACGGCGCATGCCACTCTCCAGGTATCAAAGGCAACGGCTCAAAATTCACACTGGCCGCAAGATCGTCCCCTCGCAATAGATACCCCGTGGGAATAACGACTTGAACCTGTTCGTAACCGTCCGGGTATGCCGTTTCCAGCCGTTCAAAATCCCGTTCCTTGGGCGGAGCCGTGTAAATAGTACCAACTTGGGTTTTGTACCGGCACCATGAATTGTAGTCACACCCGGCCAAGTCATCCACCACAATCCGTTCCACCTTGACTACCATGGGGATTTTGGTACGCTCACCACTCGAATTCAAATCATCGTACCAATCGCCTTCAATCGGATCGGCATACCTGGATGTGATATAGTCGTCTTCACTTGTGCCATAGAAGACTTGATAATAAGCAAACGGATAAAAAAGTGCCAACTTGAGCCGTTCTTTGCGGACTTCTTTCCATGTAGAATGCCGTGCCGACTTGCGCCGGAGCCGTTCCACGTCTACAGCTTCATCATGTCGTTTTTCTCGGGCACGGCGGCCCAAGTTCTCCAGTTTGGTCCCGGCGATGGTCAATTGCTCTTGCATCTTGGCAAGTTCCTGCTCTGTTATGTCATCGGTCAAGGCCCGGAGTATATCCTTTGCCCGTTCATAGTCCCGGCCAACGCTTCCCAAGTTTGCAATGCCCCAAGATTGATAATCCACGCCCTTCCAAAACTTCCGCTTGCTCCCTTCCACCACCGCTTCATGCTCTTCCAGTTTCACCTTGAGCACTCCAGATATCATGGCCCAAAAGTCACCCACATTATGACCATGCCTATTCCGGTACTGCCGCCCCTGGATAATGACCACGATTTCATTGGTAGGCTCGTGGCCCCGGATCTCAAAATGCACCGCCCCCTTGTAAAGAAGCATAATTGGCCCGATCCCTGGATCGTCTTCTGCTAAGTATTGCCACGGAAACCCCCCCACAGCCTTAAAATCAACATCCAGACGACCAACAAGCCAAGTTCGCAATACTTCAAGTTCTTTGGCCTTGACAACCCCTTGTTGAGCCTCTAACTGGGCATCAAGCTTTTCTTTATCCTGCAACATTTTTTCTATTCCATCCATGATCCGCTCCTTTACCCGTTCCATTCGCATCCGGTTTGATAATAATAGGTGTGGCCACTCACCAAACCAAAGCCCTGATAGTGTTCGTTGAGCGGATGATAGTCCGGATCCTTTTTGCCCGGCACCTGGCGCACGTGTGTCCGGCAATAGGCTTTGACTTCTTCCGCCGGCCGCTCACCTGTCAGATCGGTAACGTGCCACTTGTACACAGACGGCCCATAACGCCGCACCTGGCCATACTGGATATTTTCCACCTTGTAGCCACTCTTGGCGTGCACACACTCCCGGCAAAAGCGTTCCCCTTTCGGCAAGTCATCCCCCGCAATGCCTTCAAAGTGTTTACCATCTTCACTCGGATCTGCTTGCGGATCATCGCCGCAAAACGCCTTGAGCGTTTCAGGATTGATAATATGGAAACCCTGGTACTTCAACATCCGCTTATTGCCATGTGACCTGTAAAGCTTCATGGTTATTCCTTTTCTCTCCAATACTTTAACGGTTGATCTATTTGAGCCGGTTGGACTGCATAACGATAGGAACCGCCCCGGCTATCTGATTCAGCTTTTCCAGCTTCATGCGCTTTGACCTTGCTCGAAAATACTCCCAACATGTACTTGTGGGGCGTTTCCCACGAGTAGCCCGCCTGGCACATAACGACCATATAAAATTCCACTTCCGCACCCACGGCCAACGCCCTGATCTGTTCTCGGGTTAAAAAGATCTTGTTGACCCGGAGCCGCTTCCCGCCCTTGATGGCATAGCCCACGGCATAAAGATCGTCAAAAAACGGATCATCCACCTTCTGATAAGCCTGGCGACCCGGCCAAACCCGATCATCTTTGGGTAGCTGATTGATAAAATCGCTCATAACGTCACCGTCCGGTTGGCCCGGATCTCTTCCCGGAGCTTCATCAAAAGCTTGCCAAGTTTATTTTCGCCCACCCCGTTGACCTGCCCCCACTCTCGATCCCCGTGCTGATTGCCTTCGATCAATTCCCGGTCACCCGTGGCAAGCAACTTTTTGCGCAAAAACGGATCGGCAAACTTGGCTTGGAGCCCCCTATACATGACGTTTTCCTTGTCCTGCTCCCAGTCTGAGCGCAAAGGACACGCATTGCCCAACAACTTGGCCGCCCCTGGCGTCTGGGCCTGGCGTATCTTGGCCCGCCAACGGGCATCATCGGTCTTCTGGGCTTGAAAATAATGTTCCACCGTGGCATACACATAGCCGTTCACGTAGAGTATTGATCTGCTAAAGTTGGACAAGAACGCATATTGCCCGGTAAAGCTGGCAATGGGTTCGCTCATGATACCTCATCCGATCTAATCAACTGCCACCGGCCCGGCTCTTCCATCCGCTTGAGCGCCATACCTGCACACTGAGCATAGATGTATAGATCTGATATCCAGGTTTGACGATCGATCGCCCGCCCGGTCACCATAATATACTCTTGTTGAGTACACCCTTCCGGCCTTGATAATAACCGCTCCAGATACTGAAGACGGTGCCCCGTGGTTGCAAATCCTGACTTGTTCCAACCGCTCATGGTCCCTCAATTTCTAGTATAGAAGGCTCTTGGTATTCTTGATCCGTTGCTGTCCGTGAACCTCTTCCTTAACCCGGACTTTCATTTGATCCAAATCATCGATCGCTTCTGCGATTTTGTTCTGAATCAAGACGATCAAGGTATTGGGTTCCAGGGCGTCAAGTTCCCAAGACTCATATCCATACTGTTGGACATATGCCCCGGCCCTGCTATCGGTCAGCTTGGTAGGGTTTGGGGGCGGATCGTAGATCTGGATCTGGTCCATGTTGAGCGCAACCCGGTCTACCTGAAGCCACCCTTCACACCCATGATGGTTTATAAACGTGTTCAACCGATCAAAAATATCCCGGCTCATGTCGATCCCACTCGGATCGTGATCCCCAAGGTGAATGATAATCGTATCTTGATCGTTGTTTGCTCGTTCTCGGATTCTCTGAGCGGCGATCCACATCTCGCTTATTGAAGGATAACCCCGGCAAACAAAATACGGCACATCAAGCTTAGTACACGCCCGGTCCACAACGTTCCGGAGCGCATCTTTTTCCACCCACACTTCCGGAATAGTCGATTGATCTGCCCATAGATCTTTGTGAAACCAATGGTGGGCATCCTCTATGAAGGCGATCGGGCTATCCCAATGACCCCGGCCCCGCAGTTCCCGAGTTAGATCCACGATCGCTTCCCAGTCCACAAGCCCGATCATCCGGCCATCACCGATCGCCTGGCCCAACCGTTGGTATGAATTCACCGTGTTGGGGATCAAGTCTCGGGCAACCATTTGATAATACAACTGGCGCAAGGTCACATTAAAGTTTTGGGCCTGGTACTCTTCTATGATCTGGTTGGCAGAAACGATCAAGGCCCGTTTCCTGGCCTTGATCTTCTTGTTGGAGTAGGCGATCTTCATTCCACAATCGCCAAATAATCCGTGTAATAGATATTCCGCACCCGCACGCCTTCCGGCATGTTGCGAAAGTGGACGGTGAAACCATCCTTGCTTGCGTAAACCATTGGCCTGGTATCCTCTTCCGTTCTGGACACGCGAGAAGGCGGGAAAATGGAAAGATGCTCCCACACTTGGGCCTTCAGCTTGATGGTGTCGCCGCAATAGACAACCTGGATCTCGTTCTCTTCCATCGGGTAAGCGATGTGATCGGCCTGGAGCCCCATCGAATTGGCCGCTACCGTGGCCATGGTGCGCATGGCCTTGATCTTAGCCGGGGGGATGTTGAGGTTTACCACGGCCTTCTCGTAACCGTCAAGATCGGCCACCAAAAGCGCCCCGCCATGGTCTTCCACCGTGTGGGCGTAAAGTTCACGCTTCGTCTTGAAAAGTGTTCCGCAGTCTACACAGCTATCCATTGATCTGTTCCTGTTCTATCGGGTGTACCCGCTCTAATCAGCCGTTCGAATTTTCAGAACATCATCAGGATCTATCAAATCCAACCGGAAGCCCGGCACCCAAGCGTAGCCATAGCGATCATTTTTGTAATGATGCTCCTGATTCTGTACCCACCAACTTCTCACCGTATCTGGATTGCCCGGCAAATCGTCCGCCGTTTCCACGATGGTATAGACCCACGTGTGGGTTATGCGCTTGCCTTGATAAAACCATGCCGTGTTGTAGAACGCGCCGCCCAAACTGTTAAAAGCGGCATCGGTTGCCCTTTCCCGCCGCAACTGGGCCAACGTGCCCAAGTAGCTCGGCGCTCCTGGCGTTTCGATTTCTGTACCATGGCCCGTTGGTTGAGTAGTCCAACCCCAACCAAACCGCCGATCCCGTTTGTAATTCTTTACTGTGAATTCCATTGATAACCCCTTCTATTGGCCTGAAACGCCAAAACCACCGTTGCAGTAACGTTGTACTTCCGAGTAATCCGGCAAAGCAAAACCAACCGACCCGGCCCACGCTTCGATCCGCCTGGTTAAGGCATCGGCTTGCTCGTACCGATCCCTGCATGCCGGAAGCCCAACAGCGGGAAGCCCGGCATTTCGCTTTTCTTCCCAATCCCGAATAGAATTGGCCATAACGGTCATGCTCCTGAAGGCTTCCAGGTAAGCGGCCCGTGTTAGCTCTTTGCTCACGGTCAATTGCCCAACCGGCACGCTCCAAATCTGGTTATTGGATGTGCGCACAACTGCTTGCTGCATCCCACCGGCAAAATTCACGATCTGGCCAACCGTGGTTTTGCCTTCCACTAATTCAAAAGTCACTTTCAAGCCTAATTGCAACATCGTTTGTTCTCCTATCTGGTATCTTGCTCGTTTGTCCGTTCGGTCCTACGCTTCTAGTATACCAGATTCCGGAATAGTTTCCTGACATGAAGCTGACATTTCTGGCAATTTCTCGATCAATTTATATCCCCGGCCCCGGATCGTACATATGAAAAAGTTCGATCCGACCAACTTTTTGCGCAATCTAGATATAACTTTCTCTAACCGGCTATTATCCACTTCAGCATCTTCCCAAAGCTCATGCTTCAACTTGTAGCGAGTACAAATACCACCGTTTGCTTTAGATAGGGCATTGAAAGTAAGAAGCTCGGAAAACGTTAAACTATCAGCATCGAGATCTTCAGTGTCCACACCCTCAAATATTCCCGATGCAAATTTTTTGATCTGTTTTTTTAGACCCGTGTTTTCCTGTTTCAACTGATAAAGCTCTATCTGTTCATCCGTAACATTCTCCACATTGGGCCAACTGCCATCCTCAGATAACCCCCAAATAGTTATAGGGCAATCCGCCCAGTCATTCAACCAACACACAATTATGTCACATTCCCGCAGATCATGTTTGTGAAGCATAAAGTCGGAAGCTAGAAACTCGAATTCAACCAAGTATACTCGATCGGCATCAAAAGGCTTGATAATCGCGTCTGGAAACTGGGATCGGATTGAAACGATCTCCCATCCCTGTTCTTTGCACTGTTGGGCAAACTGGACGATTACCCCGAGTTCATTTTCTACTTTCATGAAGCACCCTTTCGTGTTGCCAATTATTTAGGTTCGTGCACCCGTTCAAAGTGATACGCCATCACCTTCATACTCGGTTGGCAGGTACCCCGCCCGTTCAGAGTTTCCCACAGCTTCTTCCACTCCTGGCGGTATTCTTTTTCCTCTTCCACCGCCCCCCAACCATCGGGGTAAAGCGTATTCATTTGGTCATTGGTCACCAAGAGCCCTTCATACACGAGATCCATCACGCCCATGGCCCCAAGTGTGGACCTTTCGACCTTGATAATCCGCACCCATTCCCGCCTGGCGTATTTGGGCATAAAAATGGCTGGAAGCCGATCCCGTTGCCACTGCCATGCCACCTGGCGACCATCTTCACCGGTCACCGGAACACCGTCCGCTTCATACACGGCCCCGTGCTTGACCCGGATCAAAGGCTCATTGACATAGTACACCCGACCAACGTGGTATTGTACATCTTGGTGATTTCTCCGGGTATGACATTTGATCGCGCCGGCCGGATCGTCCAAAGGCAAAGCAGGATAACGGTCAAATTGGGTATTCTGGATCGCCTGAATCATCTGTGCACTGAAGGAAATGCCTCTCATGCTCTAATCCTCTCTGTTCTTTGCTTCCTGTCCATCCAAAGACAACCAACGGATTGATAATCTATCATTGATCTGGCTCTGGAGCGCCCGGCTGATTTTGTTCTCTTCTATGCTCCCATGAAGCACCCGAGTTACAAGATCATCAAGGGCCGTTTTCCCCCAGGTCACCGCACCTTCCGGAGAAACAACGGCTACAAGCGACCACTCCAACATAACGATCTCGTAACCATCGGGCTCCGGCTTCGGGATGGTGGGATTAAAGAGGCCACGAGATTGCACGTTTGTGAATGCAACCTTGTGATTCTGGCGCACGTGCATAAATGCCAACGTTGCCCGCTCTTTATCCACCGGGTAACCGTCTTCATAGACAACCGACCACTTGTGCAAAATTTTGGGCATAATCAGCCAATGGCCCGTTTCAGATTGACGGCTTCCCACTTCTTCCGATTCCAGGTCATAGCCCAAAGCCTTGGCTTTGCTCACAATCGCTTCAATCGTTTGTTTTTTGATCCGGCTGAATGATAATAGCTCCAAAACGCCCACTGCTTCAAACCGATCTAGGCGCAATTCACGCCACTGCTCTAGTAGCACGTTGATCTTACCGGCTGACCAATCGTATACACACAATAGATTTGCTCATCGTCCATACGATCTGGTTAGTAAGTAAGCAATCTGGATCATTTTATACCAAATTTGACCTTAGTGCAATCTCGATCTCCCAAATGTGGATCAAAGTGTACCACTTTTTGCTCTTTGATGGATCAAGAGTCAGAATGTTAGTTAGCATTCTACTGTCCGTAGGACAATGCTGAAAGCATTCTCATGACTGCCACAATGTGGCAAATTTGATCGGCACTTGACGGATCTCTCCCTATTAAACCCGGCCACGGCATTGATAATCCGTGATCTTGACGCCCAACTAGATAGCCTGGCACATCCACAATCAGCCACGCTCAAAAAGACATCCTTCCGGCCCTGGTTCCTAGATAACCGGTTGCCTTTCGGCAACTTGGATGCTAAACCCGTACCCCTGGCTTCCGGTAGCCACGCCCCATGTGGTGGGCTTGTCTGGTACATCGGAACGGGAAACGACCGCAAGGATCGTTATCAGGTAGGGATCGCACAACACCGTAAACGGCATAGCGCCTTACGTTCCCCTTGGACCATGGCGGCACTCCAGGTTTTTCGATTAGTGCCGCTTTAGGTTGGCCTAGTTGTTTATATCCTGGCGTCAAGTACAGGTTACACGGTGGTTGGATCTAGGACTTCGCCACTCCATTGCCTGGTCGTGCCCTGCTTTTGACTTTGATAATAGCGAGTAGTGGGAATCGAACCCACCCGATCCGGGTACTGAGCCCTTCACGCACCTGCCCCGCTTTTCACTCTCAATTGATCGGAATCATCATACACGTTGCCCTTTCTCGGGGACAACGGCCCCCGCAATAGCTCTTGTGCCTGTTCGAGTGTTAAACGCCCGGCATTATACTGGCTCTGAATCACCGCCAACCGGAGCGCCCTGGCCATCATAATATTGGCGTTTTCGTCAAGTTCGTAATTTTCCATTATAGTGGCGGTTTCTGGACCTGAACTATAGCCAACCCATTCGCTCCAGGATACGGCTTGCCATAGTATCCGATCCTTCGTGCCTCTTTTCTGCTTACCTGCTCCCAAACCCCATTGCCACAATTGCGCAAAAAGTTGACCCGGATCCATTGCTCTGGGAAAGCGTTCCATACCATGATATCACCGGCCCGGCGATATTTGAGAGGGATTGAAAAAATCATCTTGCCATGTGAGGCTAAACACCAAGTGAAGAGGTTCAGAGCGGCAGCCATCGGTCTGAATAGCTGATCCGTGCCTTCATACCTGGCCTGGCCAATGTGTTCAAATGTCGAAACGGATATGATCAAGCTGTAGTTATTCGCACCTGTCCGCCAAAACGTTGCGTCTTTATTGATCACGCCCGGCTCATGCTCGTATAGGTCCAACACATCGTAATGCTCTCCAGGTCTATAGTTGGTATGATGCGCCATAACATTGCCGACTTCCAGAACGATCGGAATATAACGGTCATCTCGGGCAAATTCCCGTGCCAAGATGCGCCGGAAGATAGGGATCTCTACAGCCCTGGCCCACTTGCCATCTTGATAATACTCGTAGTTTTCCGCCTTAAAAAGGAACTTTTTAGGTTTCATTGGTACCCGATTCTAGCCCGCAAAATTTTGGATCATTTTTCGCCATTGATCCCTTTTGCGTTTCCATAGCGGCCAATAGTGTCCGGACCTTTTTCTTGTGTGCTTCTGACCTGGCTTTTGCTTCAACCGCAAGAGTAAAAGCTTCTGCAAAGCCCCGAGAAAGCGTACTTATGTATTCGATGAATTCTTGTTCTGTCCAGTATCGGCTATCGTATTGCACAAGCCCTTCTATCGTAACGGTGATCCGTTTTTGCCGCCGCGCCTCTTCTGTCGAGTTGGCCCATGGGTACACGTCCGCATGGCCAAACTTTGGATTTTGATTGATAATCACGTGCTGTCCCTTCTGACTTTTTGCGCAAAAACCAAAAAGCGCAAGGCTATGGCCCTTCGATTACAAGCTTTCGGGCTTCCTTGCGCTTCTCTTCTACTCGCTTCTTGCCATATTCAGCCAAAAACAGATCGATCCCGGCTGAAGAACACCCACAAAATAACCGTGCCATGTCTTCTAGTGTCCAGCTATCAGGCGATCGGCCTTCCTTGGCCGCTATGGCTGACATGGTTAAAAACTCTAACTCTGCTACCTGCATAGGGGTTATGATGGTTGTGTGTTCACCCTTGCCACTATGGTCCTGGATTCCCCGGATAGTAATGGTCACTTCAAACACATCACACCCGCTTCCAGGTTCTGGCCGTGGCGTTCTTGGCCATGTAGATGCGGAATAGATTCTTGGGGATACCTGGCAACCGGCCAAGCCCGTTCCTCAAAATGTCCAAAATCGCTTCCATCCGCTCTTGATCCACATCCAGCAAGAGCGCATCACCATCCAGCCGATTCCCTTCACATTTGACGGTTTCCCGAGTTAAGAGATCCGAGAGCATCAGCATGGGCGGACACATCTGGCCACGCCTCTGGATCTGGGCGGATAGGTCGGCTATGTTTATGGCGTAGGCTGGCATTGTACTTCCCTTCTAATAAAAAAACACCCTCTTGGGTGAATCTGTGGTCTATGGAAGTCGCCTCACACGGCAAAGGATACGACCAAAGATCCACCCAAAAAGGTGCTTTATCTCCGTGTGATTGACCCCTTCCACAAGGCCCGGCGCATGTCTGTGCTTGCGCCTAATTTTTTGCGTTCCTCTTACGTCTTCTATTCTATCATGAAACAAGCTCCAAGTCAAGCCCCAATTTTCCCCATGACGCTCCAGCCAAACTAGTATACTAGCGATTATACTAGCGGTACACCAGGCGACAAACTGAGATCCGCGCCCAAAAGCCCAAGAGCGGCCCGGACACGGCTCCAGGTACTTAGGATACCGCTTTAGATAGCAAAAAATTGGCTTCCAAAATGTCAGCTTCATGTCAGGAAACTATTCCAGGATCTGGTATACTGGATATGAAGTTAAGGGCGGTACAAACCACCGCTCACCCAAACCCATTTTTTTTGTTCTCAGAAAGGATAACCAATGTTAGCACAAGGTCAGCATCTCAAAAAGGCTCAAATCAAGGCGCTTCCGGCTCCAGTGGCTGAAAAAGTTTTGGCCTACCAAAAACGGTACCGCACAAGAATGTGCGAGTTGTACATACAATCACCCGGCTGGAAGCTTATGCTCAGTGAGGCCACAACCTATCACGGGTACCGACAAAACGCGGAGCCCTTTACGCTTCGAATGCAATCCCAGATGAGCCTTCACGCTGGCGGCCCCAAGCAATCGCACCAGATCGGCCGGCAGGCTGAGGTACCACAAGGCTCCTGGATAGTCGAATTTGAACTATTTTGTGGCAAGCCCATTCTGAACGTCCACCACGTTGGGCCTTACCAGATCGCCGGGTAAATTGGGTACTCGGGGGCGGCCAAGCCGCCCCCTAGATGGGATAGAGCAATGGACAAGCAAATCACGTTGGCGGCGGCGGGCAAAGCAACACGAGCACAATTGAAGCGAGAATTCCCCAAGTGCACGTTTTCCGTGCGGATTGAGCACCGTTGTCAATTGGTTGTAAGCTTAATGTCCGCCCCGTTTGTGGCTTTTGGGGATCTGGGCAAGGCAATGGATGAAGTGGGCAACACGGTGACCTATGGAAACTATAGCAGTCTCAACAAGCGTCAGTTGTTAGGGAAAGCGCCACATCAAGGCACGTGTAATGGGCGATTGATAACCCGGCACTGCTGGACAGTGATGCGCCGTGCAATGGAGATCGCCCTTGCAAGCTTTGACTTTGACGGCGAAATCTTTTTTTTGAGCGCCGCTGTTGGCAAGCCCGGCAAGCTTTTCGTGTGCACAGAGAAACCCCAGATCAAAGTTTGGGAAGTCAGGGGGATCGGTGCCAATGAGGGCTACACCGTGGTTGCGGCGGGTATCTCGGAAGCGGATGTGGTCAGTATGGCAACCAATGCCGTGGGCTTCAAGTTGGACTATGATGCAAGGGTGCTTATTGGTCTGAATGCTGAATTTGTCGGGATTTTTAGTGTAACCATGTGGGCATGCTAACCCACACTGTAACCGGGGCGGCCCGAGTGCCGCCCCTAGAAGGATTGATAATGTCCGAGTTACCACTTTCAACGAGAGATATCCAACCCCACCAAGATGCTGTCAAGCTGGAAGCATCGGTGCGCGTGGATGGCCTTCCGGATGGCGTGCATACCGGGGGCGTGTGGGAATGGCAAGGGGAGATCTGGAAACCTTTGGATGGCCGCCCATACATGAATGCTGACTTTGTTTGCCCCACTCGGGAAGCCGAGTTTTTGGAAGCAATGGCCGATCTGCCAAGTTTCCCCAAGAATTGGCGAGTGGAAGAGGCCAATGGCCGCCGTTGGTTGGTCCGGCCCAAGATGATCGTGTTGGATGCAAGGCAATACATGCATCTGGATAAGCGTTTTGTGCTCCAGGTTGAGCAAGATGTTATGGAAGTAAACCGCCGTGGGTGGGAAGTGAACGATGCCTTGCTATTGGCTTTTGATAAAGACACCTACAGCTACATGATCCTGGACTGCTCCAGTGCCCACGAGTGGAAGGGCAAAGGTGCTTTTGCGGCCAATGAATTCGATCGGATTATGCGACTCTTCAAGCTTTGCGGCCTGGATCACGTTGCGCAATTGCGCCAAAACGGCCGGCACCTGCTTTCACCGTTGGAATTCGAGTATAAGCACCCAGAAGCCCAAGCTGGTGATTTTAGGCACGTGTATGGCTCCTTCAGCCGTCCGTTTTCTTTGACGTGGGCAAGCCTAGATCAAGCTTGCATCTTGGAGCACCAAAAAAGATCGGATTCAGTGCCCCATACGTGGATCGTCACGGAAGAGCCCTTGCCGGAAGACAAGCTTTACAGCTACGAATTGACATGGGCCTTCTCCAGGCTCTGAGTGTCAGAAAAAATGTCAGCTTCATGTCAGGATCGGGGTTTCTATTCATGGTACAATGATATTGAAGTTGAGGGGCGGCCAAATGGCCGCCCCACCAAACCAAATCCAGACAGGAGCAGTCAAGTGAAAGACACCCGAATGATTACTTTACCCAAGAAAGTATGCACCCGGTGCGGATGTACAGAATACGATCGGAACAATGTCCGGCTCCAGCCCACCGATGTGGCAAGCACCACAATCGACACTTGCGCAAAATGTGGTCAAGAGCACCCGAGAGTTGGCCCACGGATGCGCACCCGGTTTCACAAGGGAATGGGCATGGCGGAAGAGGTCCAGAGCACGGTAAACGGCAAGTGGTACCATGTGCGATGGGTAAGCGGCCCGGCGGCGGCCTATCAACAGTGCTTGCGGATTGCAAACCAGAGCGTATAAGATGACTTTTGCGGAGCAGTTCAAGAAGATGTTAGATGATTGCCCGGATATGCCCAAGCGGGATCCGGCTCCAGAGCGCCCACCGTGTTCCATGTGCCGCACTTACGGGGCGGATCTAAACGAAAACGGCCTTTGTGCCCGGTGCCAAGTGGATCTTGATCGTGGCTACACTGTGAGCGCCAAAGCCGGACGGTGCGCAAACGGTGCGGAACGGGACGGTGGTACTTTGTTCCACGCCCGGCTGTTGAAAAAGAATAACACCCGAGAAGGGTATTATCCCCAGTGGAAGCCCGTTTGTGGTTCGGCTCCAGGTCCGAGATCGGCGGGTTGGTCAGAATGGCGGCCAAGTCCAGATCAACCGGTGACCTGCACCCGGTGCCTGGCCAAACTGAAAAGGATGGGAAAATGATCAAAGCGATATCCGCCCGAGATGCCGGACGGCTCCAAAAAGCTCTTGCCCAAGTGTCACATTACTATTGCGGGATCATGACCTTGGGCGAATTCTTGGAGCGCCATACGTGGGAGCACAAAGAGCACAAAATCAGAACGCACGCCCACCAAAAGATCGGCGGCTCCTATGCCAAGTTGGCCAAGCCGGTGCACGAGTACACCCTTTGGCGAACGGAAAACGGCCAAGTTTACGGAATCATGGTCCCAAAGTTGGTATGGGATCACACCTATGGGCACTTGCCCGAGAAAAAGAGGGATTGATAATGGCCAAAATGAATGAAACGGATATCTTGATGTGCCGTGCTATCTTTGATAGCATCATCAAGATCCACCCGGCCCACGATCTGGGCAATCGGGCGGCCCTGGCCGATCTGTTCGATCTGGATGAAGAGCAGTTGGATGCCCTTCACGCCCTGGCCATGTGGATCTGTGGTCATGAATTGGAGTATGCCCATGGCATAGGGAACGATCCGGCCAACATGATCCGGGAATTGCGCCAAGTGGCTCTTCAGCAAGCCTATGATCTGTTGTATCAAGCGACTGGCGGCCCACAAAACGTTCAAACGGCCCATGAGCAAGTGATCAAGGCCATGAGTTTATTGGTTGCGGTTGGGGCGCAACCCCACATAAAAGGGAAGGATTGATAATGTTAGAGTTCTACATGAGCAGGGATATCCTTGGCGTATATGTCACCGATTCGCTTGGCAAGCCCACGAACGTGGGGCGGGCTCCGATGACCAAGCTTGAGTCTTCCGAGTTGTCAGTTAGTGACGTGGTATGCCCCAGTGTGATCCGCTTTGCTTACACAGGCAAATACGCGATCAAGGTATCGGATCGCACGTTCTTGCAGTTTGCCGACATGGACGGCGAATGCAGCGATCACGGTGGTTTTATCGGCTTCCGAGATGAAGCAAGTGGCAAGTGCCGGGTTTACGAATTGGCCAACTTGGGCGAATTCTTGGATCAAATTCGTATTCTCAGGTCCACGCTTATGATAGCGGCCCACGAGTGCCTTTCACATTCCGAGTTGTACATCTTGAAGCGGATGCTTTCAGACCTGCACCAAGAGGCCATGAGGCTTCCAAACTAGGGAGCATTGATAATATGGAAGGGAGCCAACCGGCTCCCTTTTGTGCATTGTCGGGAAAAATGTCAGCTTCATGTCAGGAAACTATTCCAGGATCTGGTATACTATAGCTGAAGTTGAACAGCAAACAAACCAGATTTTAGAATGGAGCAAACAAGTGAAGGCAATTATCCCAGAAGTCAATTACGCAAAACTGGCAAGCAAGATCGCCAAACTAAACAAGCGGGCGGCCAAGTTGGACACACCCGAGATCACCATGACGATCTTGGCGGAACGGTTTGAAATTTGGCACAAGACCGATGAAAGCGGCCATAGCACTAAAGTGCCGGTCAAGGTCTTTGATGTTGAAGTGGTCGGTGAAGCCCCAGTATTGAACGGTTGGAAACTGGCGGCCAAGCTGGAGCACACGCCTAACGGGAACGTGATGTACTCGCTTCTGGAAGAAGACCTTCCGGCCAAGTTTCGCACGGTTGAGCCGTGGTGTGAACACTGCAAAACCAACCGGGAACGTAATTACACCTACGTGGTTACGAGTGAAGCAGGGGAATTTGTCCAAGTTGGAAGCACCTGCTTGAAGGATTTTACCGGTCACGCCAACCCGGAAGCATTGGCCAAGTGGGCGCAACACATCCTTGATCTTTACGAAGAGGCCCGAGAAGTTGAATGGGATCCGATGGGTTACAGTGGCGGAAGCGACTACATGAATCTGGAAGGTTTCCTTTACCACGTAGCCGCCGCCGTTCGCTTGTGCGGATGGACAAGCCGGGGTGCAGTGTACCGGGGTGAAGAGCAAGGCCCGGCCACGGCGGATATCGCTCTAAGTTCGTTTTTTGCAAGCAAGTATAGCCCGGCCAAACTGGAAGTTATTGGGGCGGATCGCTTGTTGGCCAAAAAAGTGGTTGAGTGGGTGCGTGAAGACGTGGCTAACCGGGAAGAGCGCAACGATTACTTTTGGAACCTGGCCACTTCCTTCAGTGATGAATACATAACTATCAAGCAATCCGGGATCGTCGCTTCTGCCATCATAGCCTACAAAAAAGAGATAGAGCGCAAGGCGGAAGAGGCCAACACCAAGCCTTCCGAGTGGGTTGGCACCATCAAAAAACGTCAAGAATTCGACAACTTGACCTTGGTTTTTTCCACAAGCTTTGATTCGATGTATGGCGCAACCTATCTGTACAAGTTTCTGGACAAAGATGGCAACATATTGGTATGGAAGACTGGAAACTTTTTTGACTGGTACGATGGGGAAACGGTTGTGAGCGGCAAGGCCACGGTCAAGGCTCACGATGAATACCGGGGCACCAAGCAAACGATTTTGACCCGGTGCAAGTTTGAAGCGGTAGAAGACTAGTCAAGCAAAGGGGAGCCCGGCAAGGGCTCCCCACAACGGAAAGGTATTGATAATGGGAAGCATACATGCAGATCGTTGGCGACAAGTACACGCGGATGAAAGCAAAGGAGAGCGTGCACTTGCAGAATTGGAAGCACAAGATGCTGAATCAAGGGGAATACTTCCATGCGGCAAGTGTGGATCTGAAGCACACTACCGGCCTGGCGTTGGATCATACCAATGTTCAAAGTGCCGGGCAGTGTTGAGCTATGAAGGCGACTGGCGCTAGAAGGGGTATTGATATGTCCAAAGTGTTTACCGGTATAGCAAAATACGAACTTTGCATTTTGGGCCTTAGTGCTGTTTTTGTGCCCAAAGGGACAACATTCAATCTGAAGACTTTTCATGCATGGCCCGGTGCCCCGGCTTCTGAAAAGTATTTGGAAGTAGCCGAAGGCCCATATAAAGGCATACTTTTGGATCGAAACGATCTAGAAACGAACGTTGATAATGTGGGATCGTGAATTTTACACAGCGGATGGTCGAGACTGGTACGAACCCCGCCCGGAAGAGTGCAAGCAACAAATGAGTGAAACCAGGACCACGACCATGGGACACACCTGCATGACTTGCGGGCAATACATGGTGCCTCAGATGGTCCGAGTACACTTTGAGCGCACCCGCACCTACACGATGAGGGGGATGGTTGCCCAGTGGTCCGCCTGGTCCAAGTGGCAGTTAGTTGGTTTTGAGCACCTGAATGGGTGCCCTGAAGGGGCATTGCCCTTCTAGAAAAGGAATGCAATCTTGGATCTACAAAAGAAAATTGAAAAACTGACAGAAGAGGGCTTTATTGTGGTTGGCGATGGTGAGATCACCGTTAATGGTGATGCTTATATCTCTTCATCAATTGAACCTGTCTATGGCGGGGGGATACAAATTGACACATTCGAATTCACTTTTAATAGAGCCGGTAGGCGAAAAAGCTTAACTGTTCGAGCAGTTGATATTTTGGAATGGTTTGGATTCCGCTATGGCAACATGACACTTTCGCTGAAACTCAGAAAGGAATGATGATAATGGCATACATGACATATGATGGTAAGCCCCAACCCCAGATGTTGGCCCGGCTTCAGAAGGCCATAGACGGCAAGGGTTCCAGTGAACATGTAAACGTGAGCGCATGGGATCTTCGGTGGGCGTTGATCCGGCTCCAGGCTCTGGAAGAGTTCCAAACCCAAGTTTTTGGGCTCCGGGGGCATTGGTCAGTGCCTGGCGGGCAATCCTATTTTGATCACGAAATGGAGAGTTTGGAGAAAATCACAAGGTATTCTTGGGTTCCTGGCCAAGTTGGCCGGGGCAAGGCAATCCATGTTGTTCGTGTAATTGAAAGAGAATGCCGCACGAGCATGTATACCCTTTGTGGGGCGGAAACGTGCACAACCGGGCATAGAAGGAAGAGCGGGATCCACACGATGAAAGGGTACCGGGTAACTTGCAAGCGGTGCCTGGCTAACATGAGTGCTCACCCAGACGCACAAGAAACCCTTGGGATGACCACAAGAAAGTGAGGATTGATAATGCCACGGATTAGACCGGAGCAATACGGGCACAAAACGGTGCACACTGGCAACCGACCCCACAAATCATCAAGCCAAGCCCAAAGATACCTTGCCAAACGATGGGCAAAGATCCACGGCTATGCCGGTGCTGAAGGCGGATGGATCTGCCGGGTTGAAACGGCGGAAGATGGCCACGAGTTCCTTGGCCAACACCTGGCCCACGGTTGGGGACAGTTCTATCACCTTATGAGTGGTCAGATCATAGCATGGGCCTCTCGCATCGTGGGGGTTGAACCCTTTAGCATGTCGGCTAAAGACCTAGCGGCGCAATTGAAGGGACGGCGGATCAAGTGATTGATAATTCAAAGGCGGTACTATGGCAATGAGAGATTGTACAGGAAACCAGATCACGCCACAAAGAGCAAGAGAAGCGGCGCATGCTCTTGGCAAAAGATGGGGATTCCCACACTATGGCACCAAGTATCATCTTTGGGAGCAAGGGACTTCTTTTTGTGGTCTTTTTGGGAAGCACTTTCCAGTGGATGTGAATTTGTCACATGAAGATCCTTGGGCGAATGGGGAATTATGCCAATTGTGCCAACGAGCCGCAATCAATAAAGCGATTGACGAAGGGCTCATGAATGATACTGTGGCAATGAAGCCGGCACTCTTGAAGTGGTACGCGATCGACATCGGGAGCGGCTTCATTGTAGAGCGTGAAGACGGCAAACAAAAGCAAGTAACCGGTGCGCACTGCAAAGCTTGCGCCCTGGCCAAGATCGTTTCAGAGAATCCGGAAGCGGATGTGGATCTTAGGGGATTGCATTGTTATGGGAGTTGTTACCAGTTCCTGGCCGTGATGGTCAGACAAAGACGAAGAAAGGAAGTGTAATCATGGGTGGTGTTATTATTGGTGGTGGACTTTTTGCAATTGCGATCATTGCCGCTGTGCTGAAAGGCTTAGTGAGCATGAATGATGAAGTTGTAAGCAACGGTGTAAACCAAACCCCAAGCGGTTGGAAGGCAACGGGGACAACATCACAAGACGTTCAAAGGATCTTGGATGAGATCAACCAGAAGGATGATTGATAATGTATAGGTGCCGGTACTGCTTACGACCAATTGAGCGTACGATAGAAGGGGAATGTGTTTGTGTATCGTGTGCTACTCGGGAAGACATTTTGCCGGATCAAGAAGCGATCCAGTGGCTGAAGAGCCATTGCGCCGGATGTGACAAGCCTTTGACTGGGGGCGGCTACTGCTCCGAGTGCCAAAAAGAGCAAGATCAAACCCTGGCCACTCTGCTCCAGGAACACCAAGGGAGTACAGCTTTTGTGCACTGGCGTGGTCCGGGATGGTATGTGCCGGTTGTGTCTCAATATGATGGGGATCTGTTTTACTACCATGCCGATCATAAGCCATGGGGCAATGATAATGTGACCGGTTGGCCAACGATCAACGTCCAGGTATACGGCGATCTGTACACAACTTTGGATGAACATGGTACCTTTGTGGCCTGTATGACCGGAATGGAGCGTGAAGACTATGTACCCAAGCGCAATCTTTGAGGGATTCAAGCACGGCCTGAAAAGCAACAACACAGCGACAGCGGAAGGTGGCGTGCCATATTGCCCCTGGACCCAGAGCGATCAATTTAGCTCCTGGATGACCGGCTTTTTTGGTGCCCGGCACATGGTGGAATGCGAAGTGGATCGCCTGGCCGCTGACCCGGCCACTGTAGCCGACCATATAATCTACTATGCCGATCCGGGGTTCGAGAAACGGGCGATCGTGGCTCTTTGCTTCCAGGAAGCCGGTTACACTCGGGCACAATTCCGGTCCCACCTGGATGCCGTGCCGGTGACCTGCTCCCTTTGCGGCCACGCGATGATCATGAGCGCCTTTGAAAAAGAAGAGCCGGACGGCCCTGGCTCTACCAGTTACCGGGTTGTAGGCCGGTGTCCATACTGCAATACTATCCAAGAATTCTGAAACTGTCAGCTTCATGTCAGGAAACTAGTCTTCAGATCTGGTATACTGGAGTTGAAGGAAAACGAAACGCAAACTTGGAGCCACACGCGCAACTGACAGCGTGACTTGCAAAACGGATAACGTCCGGCCCAAAGTGTCATAGCTAGGGACAAGCCAAAAGCGACAAGCGGAACAAATTGGCTCCAAGTTTGCACAAATACAATGTTTGCCCAGTTCTGGGCTAGAAAGTAAGTAAAGTGTTAAAGATCGCAGTTTTGAGGGACGATCCAAGAGTGTTTTTTGCTCTGAGTGATGATCCAAGCGTGCCGGTCCTGAAGGATCGAGAAGAGTACGAGATCGAAGAAATTGATGGAGAAGTAGCCGATCGCATCGGTGGGCGTCAATCCACCCAGTGGCGGCGGCTCCCAGATAGTCAGAAAGAGGGAATGATAATGTGTGACCTGGAAGCGGTGTTTGCCGATGTGGCGGAAGCCTTGAGCACCAAAGAAGTGACCATAAGCGTGGTCCGGGTGCTGGCTCCGATGGTGTTGGCAGAAGCCACGTTTCATCAAGAAGCCACGGTGAAGCGGGGTTGGATGGACACGAGCAAAGAGCCAACCATTGAAAATACCACGTGGCATGAGCAGGTAGATGGTCAGTGGTCCGATCCGGTACATCTGGACTGGGACTAGTGTCAGGGTAGAAGTCAGATTCACGTCAGGATCTGGCTTCTTTCTCATGGTACAATGAGCGTGAAGTTGAGGGGCGGCCAACGGGGCGGCCCAAGTATAGAATGGAGTAAAGCACGATGGCAAGGCACATTTCGACAGTTGAGACAGCAAAGATGGTCCGGAAGCTTTTGAAGGCCAATTATCCCGGCACCAAGTTTTCAGTGATAAGCAAAAGCGGGGTGCGGATTGTCTGGGCGGATGGTCCAAGCAAGGCCCAAGTCAAGAAACTATTGGCACCCTTTGAGGGAAAACACTATGATGGCCAATATGAGCGTACCGAGTATGCGCATTCTTGGATTCTGGCGGATGGTTCGGTGGTTTTTGCGCAAAAAGAAATCCCAGTGCCTGAAGGTGCGGAAGAAGTATGCTTTGGATCACGGCCTTCTCTAATCCGGAAGCATTCAAAAGCCCTAATTGAGGCGGCGGCCATAGCTGGAAAAAAGAAGTATGGTTGGGACGCTCCGGCCATCCAGGGCTATGATGGTGATTACTCTTTTGTTCTGGATCTGAGTTCCCGAGAGCCTTTACACCGTTGGTTCACTGAAGTGCTGGAAGCTATGACAGAGTACCCAGAAAAACAAGAGGCGGCGGAAGCCGCCCCGGTCGATCCAGAGCCCAAAGAATTGGATCTTGGCCCGTGCCCGAGTGATAATATCCAAGCCGTGCACTGGACCGGCCAACACATTGCGCACTTGATGGGCAGTGATTGGAGCTATGAAGGGAATCCCAAGTGGCGATCCTGCGATATTATGCACACGGACGGTTATGGCATCCACCTTTGGATCAACAACAATGATCCGAAGGCCAAAGTGTCCGGAAATTGGCCTCATCTGATTGATGAATTCCACCGGGGCGGCTATTCCTTCACGCCCAACGATCGTGATATCCCTACCATGGGTTTTACTCTCGGGCGTCCACCGGCCAAGGTGCTCAAGGATATAAAGCGCCGCTTTTTGCCCCAGTACCTGGAGCAATATCCCAAATGCGTGATCGTGTATGAAACAACCAAGCGTAGAGGGATCAAGCGCCTGGCGCTATTGAAAAAGCTGGAAGCCGATTTTGATGGATACCGGGATGGCTCTTTTAGGTCGGACCGGGTGCATCTAAAAACCCGTGGTCATGACTGGGCATCTGTTACAGTGGATTGCTACGTAAGAGCAGAAGCCACAAGTATCGATCTGCCTGTGGGGCGGGAAGTCATTACGATGCACGTTGTGGATCACTTGCGCCGGAGCACAAACAAATGTCCGGCCCTGGCTCAACTGGAAGACGATCAAGGGGCGATCAAGGCGGCTCTGGCGGCCCTGGAATGCATCCCGGAAAAGCACAGAAGTCAAGCTTTGACCAATGCAATGGAAGAGTTGGAAAATGCGTGGGATCTGCTCCAGGATGGGATCGGGCATCTGTCGAGTGAGGAAGAGCCTAACATGGTTTGGCACGGGCAAGTGCTATTGACGGCGGATTGATAATACCTCATCATTTCAGCCAAAAGGCCCACCTGTCAAAGGGTGGGCCTTTGTCGTTTCCCGGCCCGGACCACAAACCATTCATGGTCAATGATCCGGCTCACATAACCCGGTATAGGCTTCTCTTTGTGGTCAAGGTAAAAACGGATCGTGACCTTTTGCCATAATTCGGGTACTTGGGGCGGATCTTCCAGGCTTTGGATGGTCCATTGTTTCTTTCCTGCATGGCCTACCCAAACATCCATGGTTACCGCTCCCAAGCTTCAGCATTGGCCCGTTCTGTGTTGGCATGAGTGGCATGGCCATCGATCGGGCCATCACCCATGGTGCTCACTGGCCATTGATAATAATTGGGCGGGGCTTGACCTGGCGGCAAGAGTCCACGGGGGAGCCGTCCATAAAGCTTGTTGATCGTGTTTGAACTTCTGGCCAAGGCGATCGCCGCCTGGAGCGCCGCTTTTGTATCCCCCTGGCTCAACCCCAAGCCCTTGCCGATGACCAAGATCACGCCCATGAGGAACACACACACGGCCCCGATCAAGGCCAAAGCCACCACCAAGTAAGCGAACACTTTCAAGAGCATGCGCATCTCGGGATTATTCACGATCTCGAAGCCGACAACTCCCCCAAGCGCCACGCATCCACCGATCAAGGCAAGTGATAGGACAATGCCAAAAAAGCGCAATTTCTTCATGTTGCTTTACCTTCCTGCATAAGATTCCGCACAAAGACTTCAGCCGGCTCCGGCCATTGCTTGATAATGTCAAGCGCCGTATTTCTGGCGATCCGGCTATTGGTCATGGAACCTTTGCACTCTGATTGTAGGGAATTGGCCGTTGGCCGTTTGCCCCACTTAAAAAACCAGTAAAGTGCCAATGCCGTCTTTTTGATCACTTCTGGGCTGTAAATCTTTGCCGTATCCCGGCCACCTGGCTCCGGCGCATCTGCCGTAAAAGCTGGAAGCAAAAGCGGTTCGGGTTCGATCTTCTTGGGCAATTGCTTCAGAGAGTCCCGATCCAAGTACAGTGTTGTGATATGCCGAATTTCGTTTCCAAAGAAGGCCAACATATCCCCTTTACCACAAAGGTGTTCCGCTCCAGTTTGGGGGCGGCCTGTAGCGTGAGCGGCATAGTCCGCACTGGTTACCCGGCCCACGATCCGCACGTGCATATCTGCATTAGTGAAGGCTCCCATGGTTTTCTGGTTGGGCTGTTGAGTGCCCAAAAATAGATTGATCCCCAGTGCCCGGCCCTGTCCGGTGCTTTCACCGATCAACTTGGCAAGGGCACCTTCCTTTCCGGCACGCATGATCAAGGAAGCTATCTCATCGATCACCACAAGGAGCCGTGGAAACTGTTTTTGGCCATTGTAGTGGATCCGCTCCAGCCGTTGATCCCGGACCCACTCCAGAACCTGGCGGGCTTCCTGCTCAGTCTTCACGGGCGGATGTGCCAAGTGGGGCAACATATGAAGCGGTTTCCATGCCCTGTCGTTCTTCAGATCGATCAAGATGATCTGAAGATCCTGTGGATCGTACATCACGGCACATTGGAACACCAGGCTAATCATTGAAAAAGTCTTGCCACTGCCTGGCATTCCGGCAAAAAGAACGTTGGCGCAAAGTGGTGACTGTAGGCTTATCGTGGCCACCTGGCCGCCGCTATCGTGTCCAAGAGTTAGCCGCTCCGCCTGGCTTGATAATATCTGGCTCAATTTCACAGAGCGCCATGAATCCTCTGGAAGCGGCACATCTATGTCAACAAGCGCCTTGTTTCTAGCTACCCGGACATGCTCCACACCCATGGCCATGGCCAAAGATTCATGCGCCTTGAGCACCTTGGGCAAATCTGCCGTGTTTGGTAGGTGAATCTGCATGAGGTAGGTCCGAAGTCCCCGCTGTCGTCCTACGAGATTGAAAAAGATACCCTTCTCTAGCGTCAATACCCTATACAGGGCATTTAGCCACGCTCCGATCTGATTCATGATCGGCCCCTTCTAGTAGATGCAACACTACACTGCTAATATCTCCTGTACATGTGGGTTGCGCTTTGATGTAATCTGCTCGAAAGCTGTTCAATCGTGCCCACGCTTCCATTGATAGGCCCACCAAGCGGCCTTGATCTGGCCGCAAGTCAAAACCCACGTCAATCAAAAGGCTTTTGTATGCTTGCGATTCTTTGATTAGTTGTTCGATATACTTACTGATAGTTAGGTTGTGACGATCCGCTTCACACTGAAGCTTGGCAAGCAAATTTGCGTCAATTCTGACCTGTTTTCCTGGCATGTTTTCTCCTGTAACCATTCTATCACAGATGACACGACCTGTCAACATCTTGTGTCACCACGTACGCACAAAAAAAGACGATCTAAAAGATCGCCTCTTGTCTGATACCTTTTTATGGAAAGAACAGGGGGGCTATAAAACTCCATAGCTCTTTTCCCAAGACCAAAGCCGTCAATCCGCCGATCGCATAACGTTGTAGCTTAATTTGGTTTTCTAGTGCATCTAGCCTCACCTTCAGCATGACCCACTTTGCATATCGCACGACCAAGGTCCGTACCATCTCATTTGTAAAATCGGTTTTTGCAAAAGCATTATATGCTCCCTGCAAGATGAAATCCCAGATCTCGGATTCAGACAAAACACCAGAAACGCAAACAAGCGGGCCGCCATTGTGCTCAACCCAATTAGAAATCAGCAAATCCGCACGTCCATCGGCAAGCATCAGATCGGCCAATAAAATGTGAGCCGTACCCACGTGTTCAAGTGCTTCTCGAACGGTTATGGCTTTAGTGACCTGAAAACCTATTTCGGTACAAATCCGTTCCCACAGATTGGCCAATGCTAGATCGTCTTCTGCAATTAGTATCTTGATCTCTGAAAAAGGCATGATAATACTCTACACGTTGTATTCTTCAGCAATATCGCGTCGATTTTGCGCCAACTGCTCAAGTAGATCGGCACTTTCATGTTCCAGCTTTCGCAGTGTTTCCCAGTCCGGTTGTGGTCCGGGATCGGGCAAATCTGGCGTGTCTGCCGTGGCCTGGATCTCTTCACCGTCCTGTGGGTGCGTAACGTCCTCCCATGTTGGCTCATCGTCACTGATGTGAAGCGACCACACACCATCATTGTGCTTGTGGCACCAAACCCCGATCGGAAGCATTGCCTGTACCTGCTCATCCGTTTTGTTAGCAATGCCCTGCCATGCGCCCCAAGGATCGGTTTCATACCTGAGTAGAGTGGATTCGTTGTCCTTCTCAACCACGATCGCCGTTTCCCGGTATCCATGGTGGAACGACACGGCCCGGAGTTGGTTTGTGCGGCCCATCGTCATGCGGGAAATCTTGTCTGCATGATCGTAGGTCATGAGGCGGCTATCAAATACTGCAAAATGTTGTGAGCCAAGCGAACGGACGATCTCCATCTCATCGCCCATATACCACTTTGGTTTTGGCGAATAGTCCGTTTGGACATTGACCGGAGCAAGACAGATGCCAATTCTGGCAATGTCATCATGCGGCCATTTGCCGGTATCCCATGACAATTTGAACGCATCGTGCACATCATAATAGATCATCGGGAACACAAGATCGATGTATTCACCATCAAGCCACTCATCCCAATGTTGATACATGTAACGCCCGTTGTCGGGTACATTGCTGGCCACCGTGGCGTACAATGGCAGATCCAGCGTTTGGGCTTTTGCATACGATGCTTCTACAATGGCGCTCACATCATCTTTGTTTGCCCGAGAATCTTGCGTCTTTGGATATCGGATGTAATCAAGCAAAAAGCCATCTATCGCATATTTCCCGGCAATGTCATCCAACAATGCTTGCTGTGCTGTCTTTGCGGCCGGCAATGCAAAATAGGTCCATGACCGTTGCACATCGGAAAGCCAAATGCGGGTGCTTGGATCGACTTGATAAATGTCATATCCTGGCGTCAACCATGGGTAAACCTCGATCTCTTCAGCATGGGCCAATTCGATCATTTTCCCCAACGGATCAAGTCCGGCTTCTATTTTGCTGCATCTGCCAAAGTACGCGCTATTGTAATGCGCCCCGCCCTCGTGAACGTTCACCCAGATAGCACTAGCGCCCATGGTCTTGGCCTTGTTGATCGTTTCCTGGATATTGGACAATGTGCGGTTGGAATAAGATTGACTTAGTAACGCTCTTACATTCATGACAGAACCTCCAGTTCTAGCGGGAATGAATTGTAATCCCCGTATCGTGTTGTGAACCACAGGAATTCCCCGATCGCGCCTGCATAGGCAAAATCCACACCTGATTCATCTACCCGTACAATTCCGGTACCCCGATCTGTCCACGTGACACGATCCAACGATGAGTACAATTGATACGTGTTGGCACTGGGAATGTACTCACATGATGTTGCTCCTGTCGTTGCCCACGCATTGATAATCATGGGCGGCACTGGGTTGGGGACATATGCCAACACAGATGGATCATACTCGGTATCAGTGGGGGAAAAAACGAGTAAGCCCGCCAATTGCAAGTGCCGAGTAAATGCAGACAGATCCCAGGCGCTTATCTTGCGGGCCTGTAGAGCCGGTTGGCGTAATGAGCCCTGGAACCAAGCCATAATATCAGCTAAGGCAAATTCCGCGTATCCCACAAACGAGTTCAGTAATTCATGTGCCCCTGCTGCATATAACTTTTGATCGATCAACCATTCTCTAATAGCCATTAGTATACCTCCGGGAAAACATTGCGAATTTTGATAACACGTAGGAAAGGCGAATAGTTGGCACCATAATCGATATTCAACCCGGCACCTGAATCCTGGATGGCTTGCAATTCGATATAGTCACCTGGAATGAGATACCATGTCGTCGCCGCTGATAAAATGGTCACTGTCGTAAGAACGGGTGGAATAAACTGTTCAACGATGATCGACCCATTCACCGTGATCCGCAGTGCCCGATAGTTCCCACCGGCGTTGGCCCATCGCACACCCACACTGAGATTGTACCAACCTGGTTGTGTGACATAGACGCGATAGTTGGCCGTATCGAACACCATGTGCTCATTGTAGCGCAATGTGTCAAGTTGTAATGTTGTCCAAGCCGCAGAAGGAATGTTTTGCACCGTTGACCTGAATACATCGATCCCACAAGGCAATTGCTTGTCAACGGCTTGCGCGTCAATCACTGGTCGTCTTAGTGCCCACCATTGCCTGATTTCCGTTTCTGTCAATATCCGATTCAAAACAACGTGTTCAGCAAACATCATTCCAGATTGGCGCGTTCCACCGAATCTTGCGCCCAACTTCCAATATGTGGTGAGGCTTGGTGTTGACAGTGCTGTATCGTCCTCGCCTATAAGCACCCCGTTCATATACAGCTTGTACTCATCGCTTGCAAAATCACAGGTCAAGATAAGGTGTATTGTTTCGCCCGCATCGAATGTTGCAAGGGCATCGGTGATACGATTTACGCCATTGATATAGACGATGAATTTACCAGCATCCGCCCAAACGATATAGATACGGTTGTTATTGTTCGCGCCACGAATATCGAATACATAGTTTACCGCCCCATGAGGCCAAGACGCTGTGCTTGCGTAGGGCATCTGCACCCGCGTGCTGATCGTCAACGTGTCTATTGATAATGCATTGACGTAAGCCGAAAGATCAACTTCACTTGCAACCCGCGTAGACGTTGAGCCATGCGGGACACCGGTCCAAGAGTAACCGTCCCCCATATCGCCGTCAACGTGGTGGATGTCATAGGCCATGTTCTGAAACACATCCACGCCATCACAGTAAAATACTTCAGATCGTTGCGCCGCTGTACGAACAAATAATTGCCCAAGTCCGCCCGTTGCTCCAAATGCATTTGATACAGATACCCGTTGCCACCGGCCTGTTCCTGTAAAGGAAACCTGGACTGTATCCACGTAAACCGCCGCACCCGTGAATTCTGTCAGATTTGCGATATACGAATAGCCCGCCGTGCCACGGAACCAGAAAGCGGCGGTATGGGTTTGATTTGCCGCAAGTGTGATCTGGTTCGTTGACCATCCTTCGTTTGCAATGGCGTTATTGGTTGTGATCTCAAGTGATTTAGCACCATAACGGGCCTCATCAAGCGTGATCGCAATTGCGGCGCTAACAGCGGCTGCATTGGTTGTGTTGAGTTCAAAACTCGGGTTGGTATACTCATTGGTGATACCATCCAAGACTTGAATGGCGGGATGATACTTCCATTGAGAGGGTACCAATGTCATTGCTCCACGAGAAGAAGCCGATGCATTGGCCGGTCCATTTAGAGCCCGTTCCCCTCGCGTGCCTATAAAATAGTTTCCAGGCGTCCCGGCCACGTCCAGCAACCTATGATCGTCAAAATGCATAACCATAAGCAGATCGTCCGCGTCGAAAAAAGCGCCTAGCTCTAGCATCTTCCAGATCGGCACTCCCTCATCCCGAGTCACAAAATCTGGCACAAGGCGTTCGACCAATTGATCATCTCTGGGCTCTGGCATTGATAATCCTTCCTACCACCTTGTTTTCTGGATGCGATTTAATAGAATTTCGATCTGTAGATCGTCTGTTCCCACAATAGAAATGCTGTAGGGTGCTTTGAAACGAATTTCTTGCACGATCAAGGTCATCGGATCCCGTTGCGGATCATCGTCAAAGATGTAGCCTGGCAGTAGCCAAGCGGACTTGATCACATCGTTTGGTCTGATTTGCCACGGATCGACCCGAGATCCATCCAGCCGCACCGGGGTTGGTTCGCCTTCGTGCCAATACATGTTAATTTCGGTTTCAACTGGTTCATATCTGAGTTGTCGATCTTCATACATGCCCACAGTCCAGGGATCGGTACCATCACCCAAGCTAATGATGTCCCGCAAGATTGATAATGCGTACCTGTCCCGGTTGTGATATGCCGGATATTGGAAGGTGTTGTCTATTGTGTAGGTCGAGTTTACATACTGACCCACGGCGGAAACGATTCGATCCACCATCACGCTACAGTCTTCTAAGCCGCTCGTTGTGTCGTTATAGATGCGCCAACCAAGCGTGTCCATATAACCGCGCAATTCTACAGCCAAACTTGTACCTTTTGTTTCCGTTTTGGCCTTACTTCGCCCTGGCCATGCCCGTTTGGCTATTTCGAGATCGACATATCCGATCGCAGTCGTTGCATTTGTTTCCCCAACGGTCAAGATGTTCTCTTTGATTCCGAATTGTGCTTGACTGTCCGTGTCCTCTTCCCAAGTGGACGATGATGGCACATGTAAACGTTCTCCGGTTGCACGAGAGTCGTAAACGCCCCTGATTCTGTTTGAAAAAGAGTCAAGTGATCTGCTCTGGCTCCATCCATCGTCTACCAGTCGGAGCGCCCACACCATACCTTCCCAGATGGTATCACCACTGTTTGATTCATAGCGCCAATGGCGACCAAGCCCCATTTCAAACCAATTACGCAAATAGTCCCGGTCCCCAGAGAGTGTGCAAGACGCTCGTTGAAACCCATCTTGGTTTGTTATGTTTTGACTCCAGCTATCCCCCACCCGATGTGTTACGTTCTCCAAGATCGTTTGACCGGTGAGCACTGGAGTAAAGACTTTATGCCATAGCATTGATTAGTCCTCTCGCAACACATGCCAACGGGGAATAAAAGACACGCCAATATGGGTTTGCGGTCCTTTGTCTCGTTCCAAATAGCATTCTGGATATTCTGGTGCCACGTCCGTGTTAAGCACTTCCATCATTTGATAATATCGGTTGATCCGATCTGGGTACAAAGTGAACGGCCCCCCGGTATGCTCTGCCAAGTATAGTTTTGGCACGGCCCGTGTATGCCAAATAAGCCATTCTGAAGCCCACTCATCAGCCCCAAACAAAAACCCAAACCCGATAAAAAGCCGCCCATCAAATGGTTCCATGGCCATAGTCACACTAGAGGCCGGGAATATATTTTCTGTCCAGTTTATTCCATCTTCCGTGTAAATAACATAAGCATCCCCTCCATTATTACCGGTCCCGACAAACAAAAGATCGTCGTATACTTCCAAGCCCCCCATTTCTCCATAAAGCACATCATATGATAATACGTTGGTCCAGGATTGACCATCAAACGAATACACCCCATTTTGATCAACACTGGCGTACAATTTGCCGTTCCAGGTTTTTAGCTTGCGAACCTCACCCGCCAATGTGGTCGAGATTGACCAACCATCAATAGGGTTGTATACTGCAACCGCTCCTGTATCAGCCCCAACGTACAGATTTCGCTTATAGACTTCCATCGTTTGCCATACTTGTGATCCTTGATCTGTGCTTTCTGTCACATTTCCATCATCGTCGGAATAAAAGATTTTTCCTGCATCCGATGCTAACCAAAGAGATCCGGCATAAGCACGAAGATCGTAATACGATGCGGTTCCTGTGATGAAATCTTGCGTCCCGGAAATGACACGGTACCGGATAACGCTCGTGTCTGCAATATAGTACAAATAGGCTCCCCACGTTTCAAGTGCTCTAATTGCTTCATCGTGTACCGCAACTTGCGCCCAACCACGATGATCAAACCTGAGTAGTTTCCCCTGTGCGGCGGATTGTTCATCACCGATCGTAACAGATGGTGTGTCACTACTGAGCAGGGCCACGGTTACATCTGCAACCTCAAGCCAATGTTGAGAGCCACCGCCCAAAGAATAAACTTCTATACCTACATACTTGGTGTTTGCCGTCATGGTTTCGTTTCGGCTCCATGCTACCCAAGCACCGGCACCGGGGGTTGGAATGGTGTATTCTAGAGTCCACGGCTCAACCCCTGTCATGCTAGATGTGAGTTGTTCCGTTGGGATCGCCAACGTTCTATAGTGTTCTCCGTTTTGATAATTCACTGAAGAGATACCACATGGGTTGTAGAGCCACCATCGTCCGGATGCAGTGGCATCGGCATCCCATGTTATCCCCATTTCCTGCCAAGGATCGGCTGTACCGCCATGGTTGGCCGTATACTTGGTGCACGGGTACGTGTATCCTGGAAGCGGAGCTTCATAGAACCATTGAGCGGCACGCAATTCGTCATCTTCGCCGAAGTCGTCGTAATCCCATGATACATTTGTTGAGTCAAGGCGAAAGGCCGGTTTATAATCGTCGTCTACAGTTGGAGCAGCGGCGGCGGCATTGCCATACTTGATCCACAAATCATGTTGTATCCACCAGACGGCGGCTCCAACATTGTGCAATGCTGAAGTTGTGCCCCGGATCGCTCTAGTGACACCACCAAAGGTCATTGTGGTATCATTTTTTGATGTGTATTCAAATGCTTCAGAGTCAATAAGCAGGATCCCCGAGTTCGGAAAATCAGTGGTTGGGTTGCTGACCGTTATCGTTGACACGAACCCGCCGGCCGCTATGGCTGTAGCAAGAGCCGCTTCCCCCTTGGGATCAAAGTCCAGATTTGCCCAAACCTGAGTTGTTGCAGTATTTATATCCTGGAGCCAACGATCTATTTCTACCCCGTTGTCAAAGACACGCAAATCATTCCCGCTGGCTAACATCTTAGCCGCACCGATGAGCGTGGCCGTGTCCCACCCGTTGTTTACAATGTCAACGGGGTACTTGGTTGCGGCGAATGTGCTACGCCACTTGATCGGGATCCAAATTTGATAATCATAGGTCACGTCCACATTGTATGTAGATACATAAAGTGAACCAGTGAAAGCTTCAGCATCTGTGCATAGCCAACTATCTAGCCCTTCGGCTACAAGCAACATGCTTGATTCTCGAACCCAAGGGAAAAACGGGGATGTAACAGAAATTGGTTGATGGTTGGGGTTACCGTCTATCGAAATAGCTTGACCGACCAACCATGGCGTATTTTCGTCAAACGTGATCGTTGTCATACCTGCATCTGTTGGAACAAACAGAAGAAAATCAACCACGATATTGCCAGCCTCTTCTTCTGTTTTCCCGTTAAGGCGTAGCCCGAGAGCGGCCGGCGTATCGGCTTGAATACTCCAGTCAACGACAGAGCGGGGTGTAAGATTGACCATTCTGTATTGATCGGATGGCTCAAGTATTACTTCATCTTGTTGTAAAAGGCCCACCTGGCTACCGATCCAGTGTTCTAGCTGTAATGTCGTTGACACTCCTTCCGCCGTGGGTACCCATCGCATTCTGCCAAAAACCTTGAAACGGCCCGTATACAAAGACGTTTCCGCCAACGCATCGGCACGCCAACAATAGATCGCACTATATGTTGTTGTCAGCCTAGCATTGATGTAACTCTCTGAAGAAAAATTCTTTTCTGTTGTGCCTGTGTATCCTGGCCCATCGCCATTCATCGAAATGTGGTACTCATCTTTAGATCGTTTCCCGGCTTCGTGGACCTGAGATCCCATCACGTAATTGATAATCGGATAGTTCTTGTCATCGCCATATTTGGCACCAAGATGCGAGACGTTAAGTTCCATGATCGCCGGAGCCGATCCAGGTACACCGGATACATCAAGGAAGTTGATAGGATGCTGGACATCTTCTCCAACGCCCCGCTTGTGCCCATAGTGCATCTCGTCATCTTCCCAATTCCATATATTGGAGCAGGTCAGATAAAAGCTTTCACTTGGCCAACTGTCTTCATCGTATATGCCCGGCGTGAAACAAATGTGGTCGATCACCGATCTGGATGGAACAAAAGAATTGACGAATTGCCACCGCAATTCTACCGAGTATGTTCCATCGTCAATAAATGGCGCATCTACCGGCAAATAATAGTAGCCTTGATAATCTGATGTAAAAGAGGCCGTTGCAACCGCCGCACCGGTTTTGTTATTGATCACTCGCACGCTGAATGTATGTGTGGCGGCTGTCAAGGTCAGGAACAGCCAAAAGCGCAACGTTGCTTGTTCTGGAGAACCTGGCCAATTCATTCTACCGGTTAGCCGATAGTCCCCGGCACCAAGAGCGGCGGCGAAATTTATATCTAGAGCATAGTCCGGTCCGGCGATCTGTTGATCTTCTCTCCGAAGTTCTAAAGTGGGGGGCAATAAACCGCTATCCAGCCAACCATACCAACCTGTTGGGAACGCATCCACAATACCATCGTCTGACCAATACTCAAATGAAGGGTTGGGGCACCAATTTGCAAACGGTCCAAGCATCTCGTTGGGCGGAGCGCCGTTCCAGTATGGTTCACGTTCTAGCACCAATACATTGTTTGGTAATCCTGTCCGGTCCCCAAAAGCATAATTGCCGATCCGGTATGATCCTGTTTTGATCCGGCTGTACTTAACGCCATGATCTTCGGTTAGCTGTACCTTCAAATAGACGGCATCACGTTGCCAGCCATCGATCCAATACTGTGCAGCCTCTTGCAATCGCATCAAGAGTTCTTGTACCCTTGCAGCGGTATCCGCCGCGTTGATTCTGACCGGAAAAGCTTCCCCTACCGCTCCATACGCACCGGCCACGAGCCAATCATCATCCAATGTTTGCGATCCGACCCGGACCCCACCACCTTTCAACGTTGTAATTTGCGGCGTCCAGCCTGGCGGATTTGTGATACAAATGCCACGAGCATTCAAAAGATCGATCGGCCTACCGTTGGGGGCAGTTGTGCACAGCAAGCACATCTTTGGCATTCCGGAATATGGGTTTGACGGCATATCTTTACCCTCTCTCGGTCAACATTTGTCTGAATGTTTCTCTAAATTGAGCAAGCGACACCTGGCTATCAACAACTGTCACCGGCATGCTTACGCTTTGGTTTCTGCTATCTATCGATCTGTCAACGTTGTTATTTGTATTCGATGTGCTTATTGGTCGGGCGGTTTTGCTCATCATGATCGCTGGAGCCACGCTCATAGACACTTTCTTCTCCAGCCCTTCCAAACCAAAGCCCACTTCAACACCTTCAGCCATTTTTTCGCCAATTCTGGAGAACACCTTGCTTGGAGATTCGATCTCCATTTCGTCTTCCACGTCTTTGCCTAATTTGCTGAAGCGGCCCAAGATCCACTTTTTGACTTCCTGCCACTTTTCTTTTAGACCTTCCCAAATTCCGGCGAAAATATCTATACCAACTTGCTTGAAGCTTTCCACCATCTCACCGGCTGTTTTGATGATATCGTTAAAAGCGCCGACAACCGTATCATAGATTTTTTTGGCCATGTTGGTCACGGTGCCATCATCGCCAACAAGGTCAGTCAATAGCCCTTTGAAAAAGTCAATCACACCCGTTACAAATTCCCCCGCCTTCTCCAAAATATCCGTGAACGTTTTGGTGAAAGCGGTCCAGATATCGGTTAGCATATCAGTGATGATAGATTCACCGATCAAGTCTTTGTACAGGTTAGTAAAGAAGTCAATTATGCCTTCGACGAATCCGCCAATGATCGACAAAATAAGCCCAATTGAAGCTTCAAAAGCGCCCTTGATGGCCAACCAAACACCTTCCCAGAATATTTTTGTTGCTACGAGTCCCTGCTTCATAGTTTCCCAAGCAAGGGCAAAATCACCTTTGATAATCGCCAAGATGAACTTTTTGGCAAGTTCGAGTGACGTTGTTATGGCGGCCCAAATTTTGATCCACCCTTCCTTAGTGTTTCTCATCGCACTAGTGATCGTCTGTGCAGCGGAAGCGATCGCGTTGGCCAGCCCCACGATCACGGCCACCACTCCCAAAATGACCGCACCGATAACGGCCCCGACCACCATCACGGCTGTTTTGATCGCATACCAAGTATCTTCCCATGTGATCTGTCCAAGTCCAAGGGCTTCGCTCAAATTATCCCATGCTTCTTGGAGTTTTGGCCAAACATCATCCACGATCACTTTCACCGCCGCCGAGACAACATCACTGATCACTTTCCATGCCGTGACTGCAATCGCTTGCAAGATCGGCCAAGTTTTTTCCCACCACTCTTTGAATGGTTTCAGTTTAGGCTCAATCTCCATTGCCCACCAGATAGCAATATAGCTTTTGAACCACTCGAACCAATCAATAGCCAATTGCAAGGCACCTTGAAAATCTCCAGAGAAAACTTCTTCCAAGATTTTTGGTACCATATAAAAGGCCATAGGAAAATTGCTTTCCATCCACGTGCTAATTCCCTTTATTACTTCAGGGAGTTTTACGAAAAATGCATCCAGGATCCATTGAGCAATAGGCGAATTTTGTGCCGCCGTTTGTATGCCGGCCAAAGATGCAGAGAACCAAGCGGAAACTTCACGTTTTGTTGTTTCCACATCGGGCAAAAGTTCCCCGAGATCAAACGGTTCGATCTCAAGACTACCTAGATCTTCCATCCGTTTCCTAAAGTCGTCAACAGATTCAAGCACGGTGGGCATGTCTTCACCAAGCAAATCTTCAACCTTTGGTAAAGCTGGCATGCCGTCCACTTTAGGGCCGGCCCCCACGCCAACCTTGGGCATCCTTTCAGCCATCTTTTTTAACAATTGGTCTTGTTGTTTCATCACGCCCAACGTTTCACGGTGGAACGCAAGCCGGTCCTGAAGCGCCGTGATCCCTTCAGCCAAAGCTTTTCTTTCTTCAGCAAGAGCTTTTAGTTTCTCTCGCCGTTCATCTTGAAGCGTTTTGGCCTGGTCCTGAAGTGCCTCTTTTTGCTCCTGAATATTTTGGCGTGATTTTACCTGCTCTGCTCGCTTCACATTATAGGCTTTTTCGGCTTCCCTGGTTTGATCTTTTACAGCCTTGACCCGATCTTCGTACTCTTCAAGCCCAATTTCTCCGGCGTCTAACATCTCTCTCAATTCGTCAAGTTCAACGACTTCTTGAGCGCGTAGCTTTTCCAGGTTTTTGATAAAAGGCATCAAGGCATCATTCAAGGCTTCTTCTTGATCCGTCAAGCCCTCGAACTTTTTGCTGATTCCATCCATTGCTTCACTGAAGCCTTTTTCTAGCTCTTCGATCTGCTTATCCAGAGCGGAAAAGGCAAGTTGTTTCTCGATCAATTCAGCCAAAGCTTCCCCGGTCTTGCCCAAGTTTTTGCGTAACGGATCCAATGCCCCCGCTGCAACCTTGCCGGTTTTTTTGAAGTCATCCATGACCTTCATGACGGTGCCACGTAGCTCAAAAAACGTATCTGCAAAAGCAGAAGCATCCAAATCACCGGCCTGGATCAAGCCTGAAAGTTCGGTTTTGAATTGGGATGTAAAACTAGACAGCATACCAAAATCGGCATGCTCCATGCCCTTGATGTACTCATTCATTGCCCCGGCACCCCACGTGCCAATATCCGGCAAAAACTTGGGCGGGCTCCCTGGAGCCATAAATGATTTGATAAAGTTGGCTACAGATTGAAGAGCGGCGGATAGATAGGCTTTGATCCCTTCAATGATCCCTTTACTGTAGGATGCAATCAGACTTTTGCCCCACTCGATCACTTGAGCACCAAGCCGCTTGAATAGGGCGATCACCGTGGCTATGGCTGTGTTGAAGGCTTTTGTAAAAAATTTGGTTGCCCGCTCTGTGTCCCCCTTCAAAAGGGCTTCAACTCCTGCAAAAACATCTCTGGCCACTCTGAAGAAATAAGTCAGGTACTTGGTTACCTCTTCAATTATTGGCCCGATCACCGCAAAAGCGGCTTCGATCTTGCCTGGCAGTTCTTCAAACACCTTCCCCAGTCCACCACCGGTCAAAATATTGACGATGCTTTCAATGTAAGCTTTGATAATCCCGGTCCAGTTCCCCCAGACTTCTAGAGCCGGAGCAAGCGCCGTTTGCATCCCGGTCACGAAAGCATCAAAAGCTTCAGATAAACCGGCCACAATTTTCTGTACAGGAACCAACTTTTGAAACCAAGTCATCATTCCCATGACTGCATTAGATACCTTTTCAGCCGCTGGAATGAGTTTTGGCATAAACTCAGTGGCTAGAGCGTTGGCAATGCCCATCCATTCGCTCAACACCGGCAAAAAGCGAAGGCCGATCTCTGTTCGCACGTCTTTCAAGGTTGTACCCAATGCAGCCATTTGTGCCGTGGTTGTGCCGGTTACGCCTGGCATATGCGCCGTATTGATGGCCAACTTTTCCATAACGATATTGGCCATGCCCAATTGCTTTTGCTGTTTTGATAATGCCTTGGTGTTCACGCCAAACATGTCGGCGGCTCGTTGTGAGGCTTCGGCAAGGGACACCTGGATACTCAAGTTGTCCAGGATCATAGGAGATAGGCGGCCAATACCGATCACCAAGGAGTCAAGCAAATAGTCCAGACTGGCCCCGGTTGACCGAGACACCTTGGATAGGTGCCCCATAGCATCGGGGATCATTGTGGCAAAATCAGTGCTAATCAACTGGGCGGCCTTGTTAAAACTCATCATAGCATCTTTCATGGTCACCATGCCACCCGTGGCCACCCTGAACTTTTGTAGCATTTCTGCACCGGTTAGGCCCACAGAAGCGGACAGTCCTTCAAAGGCTCCTTTTAGCCCGGCCACCACACCGGCTTCTGAGGCCATGCCATAGATCTCTTTGCCCAACCTCTTCAGTCCGCCAAGAAGCACTTCGATCCCCTTTGCGGCAAGGGCTTGCATTCCGCCGGTCAAGGCGGCCATGCCCAAGTCTAGTTTTTGGCTCCCTTGGGCCACGTCTTCCATTGATTGCCTGGTTGCGGCGTTGTCTTTGTTGATAGACTGAATGCCGGATCGGTAGGACTGGAGCCCGGCAAGCGCCACTTTTAGCCCAAGTTTGCGCATTTTATCCGCCATGTGCTAACTCCCTGGCCCGATTTGCTATCTTGGCCGGCTCTGTACCGAGTCTAGCCCCTGGATGATCCTTCAAAGTTTTGGGTGCTTGGCCATCTTTGATAAACCATGCTTGTACGATCTCTCGTGGCTCTTTTTGCGTCCACTCTAGGAAGTGGGGGATGCAAAACCATGCCCGCCCCCGGCCATCCGCCCACCTGGCATCTATCTGGGGGGGATTGTCGCACATCATGCACCTGCTCCGGCTATAGGCGGCCTTGTTGATAATCGCCCCTTCCCGGACCATCTTTGTACCGCACTTTGGGCACGGCACATCTGTGCATGGCGTCCCTGCTTCATGCGGCTTCTTTGCGCCGCACTCTGGGCATACACATTCACCGCCTGGCCCTTCGCCCTGGCTATAAAGCGCCCTCTTTTTTGGCCATCCGTACCATTGCGATCGTTTCATGGCTACCTCATGTGAAAAAAGGGTTGCACATTATCCGCCATGCAACCCTCCGGCTAGTAATCGTTCCTTGATCTGGTAGACTTCAAACCGGGCGGCACAACGGGACTGTTCTGGACCCGGAAGATCGTCAAATTCATCTAGCCGGTAACCTTCAAACCTGGCGATCTCCCATCTCAAGAGTTCCGGACACAAAAGCCAAGTGCTTTTCCCTTCAGGGCCATAACTAAGATGCGTCCTCGGCATCTGGAGATCCGTTACTGGCAGATTCATCCATCGAAGATCGAAAATTGCCCTTGGCTTCAGCCACCTCCGGGGGCGTAATTGTACTCAACCGCATGACTTCATCGCACAAAAGCTTGATGTACTCGGCATTGGTATCTTCTGTTTGTTCAGAAAATATAAACACGTCCATCCTGTTTGGCGTGATATTTTCCATGCCGTACCGATCAAGCCTTTGTTCCCGGATCGTCGCTTGCTCTTTTGTTTCGTCCAGGAGATCCATATAATCCATGGCGATCTCCAGGAAGTCAAAGCCTGTTTTTGCTGTCCAGTCGTCCATCGTTTGTTTATACGCTGGATCCTCTGGATCTTCTTCCATCGTTGTCATGCCGCCCAAGACTTTTACCGGTTTCTTGGGCGGTTTTGGTTCCACGTGGCTACGCTGGAAGGCCCGGAGCAAAAATCCCGGCACTTTTTTGCATAGTACGATCGCGCCGCACGACAACTTGACGATCGATTGAAAATCATCCAAGATCGCTTCAGCTTCTGATACTAACATTGGTTCCCGTTTCTAGGTGGACTTAGGCCACCGCTCGAACGATCGCGCCTTCGGCACCCACATAGGTGACTTCGCCGGTTGCTACCCAAAGGTTTTGATCACACGTGATCACCTGGAAAAGCTCCTGCACATCGGACGGCTCTGCGATTTCTGCCCACTTGCCGGGGGCACCGTGGATGTTGTCCAAAATGATCCCGTTACCATCGCCGTCTTCACCCACCATCACATACCGTTCCGCTTTATGCACGGCAACATCGTTGAGCGCCGTCAAAGCCTTGTCTGTGATCTGGGTATCCTCGGTCCAGGTTGTTCCGGCATCGTCGGTCCAGTAAGCCTCGCCGTCTTCATAGACCACAAGCCAAATGTTTTGATCCCACATTGCGATCGAATTGGCTTGCACCGCCGCTTGAGCCGCCGGCCCTGTAACCAGGCTCCAGGTTTCGCCGCCGTTCTCAGATTTTACGATGGCATTGGATGCACCCACGGCAATGATAAAGCGATCGGATAGCGCCTTGATCCGGAGCAGGTTGCTTGACGTGACCACACCGGGGTTCCCACCGTCCGCCGTGGTTGCTGTTACAGCGCCGTCATCCGAGAACCAGATATACCCGTTGGCACCGGCAATCCATATAGCTGTAGGCGATTGCACTACCACGGCCTGGGGGGCATTGGCGGCATAGTCGGCAAGCGTGACTTCCGCCCACGTGGTTCCGCCGTCTGTGGAATACGCATGTGACCCTTCCGCCGCACTGACCACCACGATCAAGTCATCGATCCCGCTGATTCCAGTAATCGGGTTGGTCCACGTTGGCGTGTTGTTCGTGCCATCAAAGGTAAACCAAGTCCAGGTTTGGCCACCGTCGCTTGATAATCCTACCTGTGGGTTACCACCGATGTCAGCCGTTCCCACAGCCATCTTGCACCCCACGGCCGGCCCGTTGACACTGGGGCACTCTTCATGGGCAAGCCACGTTATACATGTGATGTTTCCGGCCTTGTCAGTATCGATCAATTGGGCATCCAGCTTGCGGATGTTGTAAAACGACAAAGGCGGCGCACTAAAGGGCATCGTGATCAAGACTTCGCCTTGATCGTCCCGAGTGTATACCGTTTCGTCGTCAGTAGCATACTCGGTGTACTTGGACCGGATATACCGATCGATTGCGTTCCAGTTCATTTGATCGGACCTGGAGCCGGTACCCTCTAGCTGAAGCCTAATGTCAATGTTCCATCTGCAATCTGCCCAGAGTTCAGCCTTGATCGCATTGACAATACTCTTCTTCATCACCATGGTGCCCGTGGTGGATCCTGGCCGTGAGACGATCTCCGAGTCTTCCCGGAAGCCCGTGGCCTGGGTTGCATCCATACATTCCGTGTGTTCCACATCGCCAAGGGGTTTTGTTACGCCTTGAAGCCGTGAACAATCGCCCGTGTACTCGTATGGATCGATGGAAGGATGGATCTTTAGGAATGGGGTTTGAAACCCCCTTTGGATAGTTGTTTGATCAACGGTTGTTGACATTTCTTATACCTCCATGAATTTGTCCACAATCTCACTTGCGGATAGGTCACACGATCGGGCTACACCTACGGCCCACACTGGATCTACTTCTGTATTGAAAACAATGTGATGTTTCCACGCGCTTCCCACCACTCGGGGCGGCAAGTCTGGGGTTACATCAAATGCACAAGCCAAGTTGACTTGATCAACGGACAAAATACCATCTTCAGCTATGGCTACCTCAGATAAGGGCAAGATCAAGAAGCGGTTGCTATGAAACAAGATCACATTGGGATTGCCTCTCCGGTAGTTTCTAGGATCGAAAAATACGATCTGTTTATCCTCTGAAGGCAAGTAAACCACCCCCTTTGCTATAATTCTGCTCTTGTTCCTCGAAAAACATCCAGGAGTACCACGCCCCATCCATTAGCCCCCACGGACAATTGATCCGCTCTCGGGTTTGTGAATGGCTCATGTTCCGGTCCCTGCTCCAGAAACGATCTTGGGGTTGGTGACCTGTCGGACATGGTGCTTCTGGCATAATCGTGTGAGCAAGGCGGATGATCGCTTGATCCCACCCTGGCGGCAAGGTCTTCAGCCCTGATTGATAATGCAGAAACGCCACATCTGGGATTCCCTGGAATGCCGTCCGCCGCCGCCACTGTCCACCGCCATAGCAAGCCGGATAGATGGCCACATAACCAAGTTCCCGTTCTGAAGGAAAGATACAAGCTGTTTCCGTGCTCTCCTGGCATGCGGTTGTATTGCAGTTCCGGCGTGTTCTGACCACGGCTTGAACACTTGGATCGTTGTACTCTCGGGCCACTGTGATCGTTTCCACAAAGTTGTTGTTATCGTCAAAGTCCACCGGCAAGTTGTGCCTGGTGCTCAGTTCTGGCTTAACCATCCGGACCTTTGGCCATGTAATGATAATGTTGTTCGGTCCCACTTTGATCTTGGACGGCTCTGGCCCATAGGTATGGGTGCCATCGGCATAAAATACCCGTATTTCGTCCTTGGAGCCCACCCCGCCACTTGGAACGGTCACTTTTGCCCAGTCACCGCCATATGAAACCGTGGCATGGGCGGCGTATACAGAAGTTTTTCTTTGCCCGGCCTGGATAAATGCCTTCCAGTCCAAGCTTGTTGGGTTGTAATAGTACGATCCGCTCCCACTCCAGGGCCACGCACCTGCAAAATCGTGCCATGCATAGTACCCAGAGCGGCCCGATGTTGAGACATAGCCGCGCATATCTGCCACGATCACTTCTTCGCCGTCTTCATCCGCCCAAGTAGGGGTAAGGTGGACCCGGATCTTGTTCTCGATCTGGCGCTCCGCCGCCCGCAGGTATTGATAAATCATCTGGCGATCCCAAAAGTCGTAAAATTGGGTACTTTCCGGCACGTAAGCGCCCCGTTTCACGCCATAGAATAGATATTCGTTGATCCCTGTGGTTTGGATGTATTCAGTTAGTGAGATCGGCACCGGTGCGATACCTGGAGCGATAAAGCCCGGCGCATAAAACGGACTTGGATTCACCATACTGTTTTATACTCCCTTGGCCTACCCTCAAAAAAAGGCATGTCCCGTGGGTGCACTGGTATAAGCGTATTTGGACAAATAGCGTAATCTTGGCCGGTATATCCTCCCGGCACGGTAAACGTGCCCGCACGCCCACCGATGTACAGGATCTGCTTCCACGTTGGATCTGGTTTGAAAATCCGCCGTGGCCTGGTTCTGCTCGGACCCGTCCGAGTTGGGCACCCTCAACCCATTACGTTAATCCCTCACAACAACTATGAAACTTTTTGAAGTTCGGATCGGCGGTTACGTCTTCCATCGTATGGAATTCTACCGGCGTTTTGATCCTCTTGGCTGAAGAGCATTCTGGCCTGTGAACAGTTCCAGATTTTGACATGAGATATTGCGGCCCGATCTCTTCTATGTCCTTGGTCACGATCGCGCCGGCCGGGGCAACGGCCATCATTGCATCTCTTTGCTGTTGTAAAAGCACGTGCAAAGGAAGGGCTTGCGGTTCCGGAATCGGCTCCGAGAATGCAGTAACCACCGGCGTTCTGACCGGTTCGGTTGAAACGCTCGATCCCCATCGCAAAAGCCTAAAGTCCGCAAAAGCGTTGTAAAATCGTGCCTCTGGCTCCGGCAACCACCTTCTTTGTTTGATCATGGGCGATTGATCGTTACCAATGGCCGCCCACATCCGGTTCACGGTCCGGCCCTGAGTTGGGTTATAGGCTACTGAGAAAGAAGCCGTCTTGGCTCCTATGTACTCAACCAACCCCATCCGTGTACTTTGTTCCATTCTGGACCTGCTTTCTAGCGTTATTCACGCAAGTGCTCTTTGAAGGCACCCCGGAAATAGACCGGGTTGCGATCTATCAAACCCTTGAAGTAAGTTGGCTTGTCAGCAAAAACCTTTTCCGCCAACATGCCTTCACCGTTCCGTTTCCGATAGTAGGCCACGCCCGTGAATTTGCGTGGTGTCCAATTGGCCTGTATGAGCCTTGATAAAAAGTCCCACGATTCAAAGCCACCTATCGTTTCATCGTACCCGCCCACAAACTGCCATGCGTGCTTTGGAACCACTGTAGTGGCATTGGTCGGTTGCATTGCACGCATCGAAGCCCTGTTGACTTTAGGCTTGACCACCCTCTGAGCGTCACCAAAAAGCTCGACATTGCTATATAGCCATGTGTGTTTGATGATCGCCTTTTTCGCCCTGGCAATGTAATGATCCGAGATTCGATCGTCAGCATCCAGAGCAATGCAATGCTGCATAGTCGTGGCCCGGATCCCGGCATTTCTGGCGGCGGGCAAGCCTTTGTTTTCCTGCTTGAGCACAAAGATCGGCGCTTTCCTTCGATTGATCAATGGTGCAAGCGCCCCAAGCACATCCCCCGGAGATCCATCGTCTACAATGATAATCTGATCGGCCCTGGCCCGGAGCGCAGAGTTTACCGCTTCAAGCAAGAATTCTTCATGGTTGTAGCAAGGAATGATCACGGCCATACCGGCATAGGTCGGTTGCTTCCACCACGTGGCCGGCGCATACCATACCCGGATCCCGCTCTCATAAAGCGCATCATGAAAGGCTCGCCACGGATAAAGCTCCTGGCTCTTTAATGCCCAGTCTCTCAAGAACGCCTTTACCGGATCGCTGAAGGCCATCCATAGAAGCCCGGCATACATGACCGGCTCTTCTTGATGTTCCCGGAGCGGCACAACTATGTCATACCCTTGAGCCAAGACCCTAAAGCCCAACTTGCAATACTCTGGGGCAAGCCACGCTTCTGGAAACATGAAAAGTGCCTGATCGCCTTCATTGTAGCAGTCCAAGATCACTTCTGGATAGTGAAGCGGCATAACATAGGGCACCTGGCGCGTGGGCGTGGATATTTGATTTGGCGTCTCTATTTTGTTTGTCCCCGATCTATAGATCGTTTGTCTCATTGCCCAACCTTCCGCATGCGCACCATCCAAGAATTCCCGTTGGCTATCGGCTTGATCGAGAGAACGGACCATGGATGATATCCATACATCTGGCCCCGCTTGCCATATTCGCCCCGAGTCGGATCGAAGAAGTCAAAAGTCCGGTTGCTCCATCCCCTATGAATGTGTTGTGGATCATCCGCCACTGTGGGGGAATTGCAATCTGGCACTTTGAAAATAAGCAAGCCGTCCGGCTTCAGGAGCCGCCAACACTCTTCTATACTCGTGTCCAGTCTGAGCCACAAGTGTTCAAACACAGCCAAAGATAGGATCTCTTCAAATTTCCCATCTTCCCAGGGCCATGGAAGCACATTCAGATCGTGAATCACCTGGATCCCTGGCAGTTTGATAATATCGCTGTTAATGTACCCTTGACGTGGCCGGTCCCCGGCCCCAAGTTGTAGCTTCACGTCAAGTATCCCTTCTAGCCCCTATATATTGGCCCTGTTCCGCCATAGCGGGGCGATTGCAAAGGCTGACCTCTTTGTGTACTGGCGTTCACGGCACTGGTTATTTTGTTCTGAAACGTGGTCCGCCCTGCTTTCTTTATTTTGTCCAGTATAGTCGTAAGCTTTCGGATGGCTTTGGCCTGAGTGCCGCCGTATTGTAAAACAAGTGATGTACCGGTGCGGCCTTCTGAGATAGTCCAACCGCTTTTTCTGGAGCCCAATGGCCGGTGAATGAAAAAATCTTGATCTTCATAGCCCGCTACCTTAACCGGCTTGGCCTTGACCTTCTGCCATTCGCTTGTTACCCCGCCCCCGATCGTTCTCCGGCTTACTGGGCGGTTTATATAATAGTCATCCGTGACCGGTTTGGCATCCAAGATCTTTTTTGCTTCCGGTCCGGACGGCTTTACTACCTCAACCGGCTTTGGCTTTGCTTGTTTCTTTAGGCCCGGCACTCGTTCACCCCTGGCCCGTGTTATGGCATCCACCCGGTGCACTTTCCACTCTTCTTCTTCTTTACGTTTTGGATCTACCAACAGATCGGCAATTTCTTGGAAGTTGGCCCTTGCTTGTTTCAAACTGCCATGACTAACAGTATAGGCAAGGGCTTCCGACATAGCCGGATAGTCATCCATCGGCTCATACATGCTATGCCGGTCTAATTCTTTGAGTGCTTTGTAGCTCTTCAGGGCATCCTTTCTTTGTTCTTTGGTAGACAGCTTGCCACCCTTCACGGCGGCTTGATAAAGTCGCTTGGAACTATCTTCAGCATCTGCCAAGTAAGCATCTTCTATGGTTTGCATCTGGCGCTCTTCCCAATCCTTGCCAGTAGCCAAAGACATGGCCGCACCTTTGCCCCGTTTAGGAGCAGATCCGCCACGAGTGCCCTTTACTCCGGCGTGTCCCCAGTTCCCGGAGCCCGGCCCACCTTTTTCCGCTACGGCCAACTGGGCAACCGGATCTTGATTGATAATCCATGCTTGTAACCAAGTCATTGAGCACCTGCCATTCTGGCCTTGCCGTGTATATGCCATACTTCGATCGCATGCTCTCGTTTGGAAGCATTGGCCGCCCATCCGAGTGGCCAAAGTTTGACCGGCGTAAGTGCCAAGGCCCGCACCAAAGCCCCTTGATCCCTGAAGCTGAAACGGCCCCACTCTGCATGCCATATCTCGAAAAAACGTTGCACTGTTGGGCATATACGCCAAGAAAACAAACCGCCCGCAAACTGGACTAGTTCCCCGGTCCCAAAAGCGTTCTTGATGTGTTGCTTTTCTTCATTGTTCTTGAGTCGGCACCGATCCACTACATCCGCCAACTCATCCCGGACCATAACCAGTTCCCAACCGTCAAGCAATGGTTGCAAGAAACGATCTAGCGGTTTCAATACAAGTGTGTCAACATCCATGTATAGCGCATATGTCCAACCATCGGGTACATACCGCCAAATCTGAGTCTTGATGCTTCTGGCTCCGATATCGGTGCTTGGCTCCTGTAGGCACGTGCAATTCGGGAAAACGATTGATTGATCCCCGATCACCACTATAGGCATATCCGGGTGATGCACTCGGAGCGATTCCGCACAATCATAGAAACATTGGATCGCTTTCTGACCATAAGCCACAAACATGGCCCCTGTGTTAGCATACCCGTTCGATGGCTTGTTGACAGGCTTGCGCAAAGTTTTCCACCGTTCTATTGGCCACGCTCTGATATCGCTTTATCCTTCCCAACTGGAAGGTCCGGAGCCGGGCAAGCATTGATTGAAAATTGCCCCGCTTGTATGTGGCCACCTGGAATTCATCCACCATTCCCACGTGTGCCGGAGCCACAACCGGCACGCCACATCTAAGCGCCTCTAGCATCGTTACCGGCCCGCCTTCCACTTCAGACGTAACCAGGAACACATCAAGCGATTGATAAAATTTGGGCATATCCGCCCACTTGTAAAACTTTGTGGGGCACGGCCATCCTTCTCCGGCCCCGATCACGTCAAATTCTTTGGTGTTGACCAATTGCCGCACCAGGTCTTCACCCTTGCGAGATAAATCATACACCTTCCCGGCCACACCCACCCGCAATTTGCAGGGCGCAAACTGCTCTTCTATGGGTACCGGCACGTGCACCGTTGGCCCATGGGGAGCCAAGATCTCCCTGTATTTGGCAGTCATGCAGATCCGCAGGTCCACCACTTGAGCCGCGTTATGCCATCGGTTTATTTTTGACTGGGTACGGCCTCTTTCCGCTTCTTCAAGGTGCGTGAAAAAAGCGGCGTTCTTGGTCTGTGGGAGCGGATCCCCGACCATGATCGACAAGTAAGGCCAAAAGAGGTTCAAGGCCACGTCCGTTTTTGGACGTTCTCCGATTGACCAACCAAGCCGCCCGGTCAAGATATCGGCATACCTGCCTAAGATCCACGGATCTCGCTTGCCCACAAGGTGTACAGTGGGGGAAGCCCCGGAAGGGCTTCCCCTATCACTCCGGCTCATTCAAGCCGCCCTTCTAGCTATACACGCAGTCCCCGGCGTCATACGTGGCATCGTAAGCGCCACCATCGGGGTAATACGGGCTACCATCTGGCGGATAGCTCGACAACGGCGGGTTAAGCGGCGTCACGCAAACGTTGGATACCCGGCCACAAAGGAAGGGCATAGCCACAACCAAGCGTGGTTTCACGGCAAGCCTCACGTCAAAGCAAGTGTTGGTTCGCTCTTGCCATACGTAAAAGCGGCCCTCATCGGTTGGCTGACCACCGTAAAGTTCTTCATTGAAGCCGGTGATCGAGTCACCCACGCCCGCCCGGAAGTCCTGGAATTCACCGTAAACGTTGGGCAGCCCCGAGATCTGAAGCGTCAAGATGTAGATATCCGAGATCCGGTTATTGACCCCTGCTCCATTGGTAAAGGGCATGTAATCGTCGGTCACAACCGGGATGTACATACCGTGCACCAAGAGCACTTCACGGCGGCGTAGGTCATCGGCAAACTGGCGTGCCCAGTCGGAAGACACAAACTGCACTTGGTTGGTTGCCGTTCCAGCCACTGGGAGCGTGGTGGAGCACGGCCCGATCTGGCAAGCCCAATACTCATACAAGGCTTCTGCCATCTCGGTGCGCATCACAAGCACCATATCTTCCGCTTTGGGACGGCCTAGACCGGCCTGGCGTGCCCTCTGGATGATCCGTTGCACAACGGCTTCCAGGTAGGCATAGATGTTCTTGCCGCTCGTTTCGTCGCTGATGCAGTCGCTTTCAAAGTCCTCGATCTTCGAGTCAACGGCGGGGCACGGGATCCGGCTCTGAACATCGGTATAACCGGTGTTGATCAGGATCTGGAACCCATCGAACATGTTCCGGTTTGTGGACCGGTTGCCAGTATAGATCCAGCGTCCAAGCACCTGGCGGACCTGGATGGCGGCGGCCACGGCTCCCCACTCTGCATCATTCTGGATCTGGGTGCCAGTGGGAGCGATCGTTTGCCCGCCCACGGTCAAACTACCAAAGGTGCGAAAGATCGGGTATTTCTCGCACCATCGGGTGCCAAGATCCAGCCGGTCATACTCGGGGGATCGGCCACGGATGCGGCCAATGCACCATTCGAGTTCACACCCCCGCCAATCGCTGACCGGGGGATCGCCACACTGATCGGTTGGTTGAGCGTAGCCGCCCAAGTGTCCGATCGCCGTGATCACGGGTTGGCGGCGCACATCCGCCGTGGTGGGCTTCCAGGGAATAACGGCACAAATGCCATCATCGTTCACCGATGCGTTGATCAAGTTGTCATCCGCACAAACGGTAAACAACCCACCATTGCCGTACAAAAGAGTGTTGGTGAGTGCTTTCCGGCGCACAGCCACACCGCCCATGTCATTGCCCAAGAGGTTCAGTAGGGTTTCTGACTGGCCCGATTCAGCCAACCGGACAAGCATTGATAATGTGTTTTGATCCATCTTGTTACCTCCAAAATGTGTTTCTGGGTTTCATTCCGTGCAATCGTGCACTAGAATGGGTTGGCTACTCGCCCGCGCCAATAAAATGCGCAAGTGGGTGCTGTGGTTCATCGTCGCCAAAGTCAAGCCGTTTCTGAAGCTCTTCGATCAAGTCCGCCGTGTCGCCAACGTCTTCAGCATCGTCGGATGGCCGGGTGGACTGAGCAAAAGCCATGTCAGGCAACCGCTTGACCAAAGCTGCGATCACTTCCGCCGCCTGGTCCCCGGCTTCCAAGTTCTTGACCCGTTCGGTCAGTTCCACGACCTGGCCCGGCGTGCTTGATAATCCGGCAAGGGCTTCCGTGATCGGGACAAGCCTGGCGTCCACGATCTCCGCTACAGCGGTAAGCAGAGTCTCGACCCCTTCACCGCTCTTTGTTTTGGCGGCCACTGCCTCTTCTTCTTCCTCTTCCTCTTCCGGGGGCGGTTCCTGCTTCTCTTCGATGGCCGGGTATTCGCTCATGCGTTTCTTCATCGTCGCACAAGCCTTTTTCAGAGCTTCATTGTCGGGCATCTCTTCAGCCATCTTTTCCAGCATGCCAAACAATTCTTTGTCCCCGGCTTTGACTTTCTTCAGAAAAGCCGGGAAACCGCTCTTGTCGTCGTCGTCCTTGCCTTTTCCGGCCTTCCCCACTAAGGCAAGATCACCGTCCATGGACTTCGATCCGGTGAACAACTCCTTGAGCATTGCCATGGCCTGTTCTTCCTCTTCCGGATTCTCAGGGCCAAGCAGTTTCAAGACCCGTTGCATTAGATCACTCATTTTGTTACCTCCCACTATGATGTGTGTTTCTGGGTGAGCCGGTTTAAGCACCAAACTCGTGTCAAACTTCAAAAGCTTTGTATATACGCCAAGTTTCCGTTGCTTTGCTGGCGTTAAGAAGCCCACGCTCAACCTAATCGCGCCGTCTTTGGCCTTTTGCAATGCCTTATAGGCTAGTTTTGCTAATGGGTTCTTATAAAACTTCCCGATCTCGATCCACAGCTTTCCAATTCGCATTTCGCGCACCGATCGCCCTATGCGTGTCCATGGCACCGCATGTTCGATGTAGAGCCCGGAATGATAATTGTGCCGCTTTGCAACGTCGATCGCAAAGTCCATTCCCTTGATTGTAACCAGTTCGCCAACCCGGTCCGTGGTTGCCTTTGAAACGATGGCCACATACCACCGATCTCCCATTGCCTTCCAAACAAAGATCGATGAATCGGGTTGGTTTGAAAAAACAAGTTGATTTTGAGTCATCATGGCCGCCAAAAGTAACCGATCGCCCGGATATCACCAAAGATCACAACATCACCGTTTAGTGTATCAGGCGGATCATTGGGTGCTGTTGCATCACGATAAAGAGCGATGGCCACGGCTTCCCCAGGCACCAAATCCGAGATATCCAGGTCAAGGTAAGACTGGCGGAAAACGTATCTGGTTCCAGCCCCGACAGTCTCAACCGTGGTATAAGTTGTGGTGCCGGCCGTGCCATCTATCAGATCACCTACCTCAAGCTGTATATCTTCTACAGTAAATTCCACATCCCCGGCATTGGCCGTGTCTGCATACCAGTTCCAGGCAAAGCGGAGTGGCAAACTTGTGTCGATACCTGTCGGAATGGTCACGTAAACACCAAATCCGTCCTTTTTGCCATCTACAAACTTGTTATTGATATAAACAAACGTGACCCCGGTTCCATAAGCAACATTCTGATTGCCTGGAGAAAAGCCGCTTAGTTCCCGATAGTCTAGTCTCAAATCTTGCGGATAGCGGGCATGGCCAAAATACTCCGTGACGCCATCAGCGTTAACCTCAAAGCGATCGGTGTGTAGCTTGAATTGCTCAAAGATCGGTGCCGTGGTAATCCCGCCTACAACCCGGAAACGCATCCAAAAGTAATTTGTGCCAATGGCCGGCGTCACTGGATCGTTTTTGGTCCAAGACGATACAAAGGCCAACGGATAGCGGATTTGTTCGGAGCCTGTCCGCTCAAAGATATTCTTTCCATACTGAGTATAGGGGGCATTTGATAGCGTGGACATGTGATCAATGGGCACCCAGGCCGCCCCGTTCCAGTATTCGACCACGATCGACCCACCACCCAAAACGGCGGCGGTTGTAATGCTGGCCTTGATTCCATCGTGGTGCAAATAGTCCGAAGCATCCGCCAAGCTGGAAGCAACATAGATCGCGTTATTTGCCGCCACTGCCGGAAATGTGAATGTGGACCCGGAAGCAGATCGGGCGGCGACACTAACATCAGCCCACACCGGCCCGGCTGGATTATAAGTGTAGACAAGCATACCACGTGTGTAACTATCGCCCTGGCCCATAACCGATTCTGCGCCAAGTTCCGGTATGCCAACGTGAAGTTCCCCAACGACATTCAGCCCTTCGTCGTCCTCTTTCAAGTCCACAAAGCTGGCTGTAAACTGCGCTCCCGTAACAAAGTTCATCTGATCAAGCGCAGACTGTCCAAACCCCGATACTGTACCCGTTGCACTCAAAATGTTGAGATCGTAGCGAGTCGTTGACTCAACCGTGATCCCTTGGCCTACAAAGTTTGTGTTGGCTCCGCTGTTTTCAATTCGGATCGCATCATTCCCGGCCAAAAAGACAGACGTGGCGACAAATCGCGTATCGCTTCCACCGGCCAAAGAAGCCGCATCGTTCATTCCCACAAACGAACACCCGGTAAAAACAGAGCGTGCCCCGTTGTCAGCTACCACAACATAGTCAACGGTGGTTTCAAATGTCAGAAAGTGAAGCACGGTGGTGATCGCATTTGCGCCGTCCACATTGAAAACGCAACCGATCAAAGAGCCTACGCCAATACGCCCACCGGCAACGGTGATGTTTCCGGCGTTGTTCCGAACGCACGGATCGGTCTTGGTAACGCCCAAGGTCAAAAAGAATATATTGCCCAAGGTCAGCGTGGCGGACACGTGAGACGTTCTGAATCCCTGCTCACACTCATAGACAACACAGTCCTCAAAAATCACGGCATCGGCGGCGTTTACGTCAATGATCCAACCAGTTCCAGCTACATCGGCAATAGAAAAGCCCGTGACGATAAAAAAGTTAGCACTCGTGAACAGATCCTGGTTGGCATTGGCTGCTTCTATCCGGGTTGTGTTCTGCTCCCCGAGTGCCATGATCGTGACCTGATCGGGCACGGTCAAAGGGTTGTTTTCAGAATAGATACCCGGCGCAACCATGATCACATCACGAGCCGCCGCTACAGCAAGAGCCGCTTCAATAGTTGTATAGTCCGCCGGCCCGCTTTTGGCAACCGTGATCACGTTCTCGTAACGCAACAAGTCTTCAACCGTGATCTTTTTGGTTGCGCCCCCGTTGACGATCGGGAGCACGTCACCTTTAACGGCGGTAGCCAACGGTGTCAAATTTGATATCTTTGTGTCGGGCATCGTTTTACTCCAATAAAATCTTGTCCCCGCTTTCGAGTAGTAGGAAATCGCCTGATTCCATTAAAAGCAGTCAAACACAGGCAGCACAATTGCCGTCAAATGACCACGCATCCAGCCGGTTGTACTCGTTACCTGTTCCACGAGCGAACACCTGAAAGTTGTCTAACTGGTTGTCTTCGTGCGTGCTGAACATGCCGTGTAACGTGTTATTGATAATCCCGGCATCAGCAATGGTCTGTGTCGTTCCTACGAGCGAGTTGTTATAGTACACTGAATAGGATGTGCCATCCTTAACGGCTACAAGCGTTGCGCCGGGTACATAAGCAACACTTGTGTTTGCAACATTCGTCCTCACCCCGGCTACCCACTTGTGAATTCGCACAAATCCGAGTGACAACGGTGCTGTATCCATAAGGACTAACACATAGTTTTGCGGGTTGTCCGGATCGTCAAGGTTGAGCATAAGGCCGGCCTGGGCATATTCAGTTCCTGAAACTGGCATTGCGTCAATCTCGACACTGGCAAGTACATCTGCCGTTGCTACTTGCACGGCTGAGAATAGCTCTTTTGTGGTCAGCCGTTTCACGCTGACACTATCAAGCGTGATATCACAGGCCGCCGCCGCCTGGACGATGAGCGACATTCCTACACCGCTGTTGTATTGGCTACTCTCCCACGTTCCAACCGCATTGGGTTTTCCGCTTTGAAAAATCCATTCCCCATCAGTGTTGTAGATTTTAAGCCCGCCAACGGCATGTGCAGAAACGACCGCTTGAATGCGAAACCACCCTTCGCCCATGCAAGACTGCCGGAGATTGACACCTGCTGATCCGTCCGACACAACTTGTGCGTTGTTGGCCGGATTTTCGGTGACATAGTTGTTCACATCCTCAAGTAAAACGGACCAATTATCCGGATCATCCCCGGTCCAGGCTGTAAAGTTACCGTTGGTCAATTCTTCCGATCCCAACGTTGGCGTGTTGACGGCTTCATTTGCACTCACGGCCCATGTCGCCCCACCCAACTGCCACACCCTGATCGTTGACGGTTGTCCATCTGGCCCTGTATCTTCCGTTGATCCTAGCGGCCCGTTGGCACGAGTGAAAGAGTCATGGGCAAGCGGGTTTGGGAGCCATAGGGCGTCTGGGACACGGATAAAATCACTATCCAGTGTGCCTGTTCGTCCACAAGCCCCTAGATACAAATTTGCTGTATTATTTGCGGCACTGAACCACAATAGTGTCCAATGTGTGAATGCTTGTCCTTTGATGAAACAGTACAGCCCTGATGTGCGCAACACAATGCCCAGTTTATACTTTGCACCAAGAACTATGGTTCCAACCTGGCGTGCCACTCCACCATCCCAAGCAAAAAGAGGCGTTCCGTTAAACGACAAGGCGGCTAGATCTGGCTCTGCCCCGACGCCACTATCAAATCCAAAATAGATCCGTGAATTCGTTTCAATATCACAAAGAGCTACTAGACCGGCCTGTCTAGTAAACACAACATTGTAGTAGCATCGTGGATCTCCTGTTGCAACGGACCCATCTGTGGTCAAAAAATCTCCATTCACAGACATGTGATTGCCCGTGTCAACCACCGTTCTCGTTCCAGGTCCAGGCGTGGCCGGGGTGCCATCGACAGCGCCGGCCGCTCTCGTGTCGCAAAAGTCATCCCGCAACAACCACCGCACTCTACCTATGAGGCCATGAAGACCTTGCATCCCTGTCAGTGATAAGCTCATCTAATTAGCCCGTCCTGTACGCAATGCACAAGAAATGCAAAAAACACCGCCGCTGACCAACACAGCCGGGATATGGAACGGTCTGCCTGAATTCGTGCAAAGGTTCTCCCACGTGAGGGGCTTCCCTTCGAGTAAGAGAACCAACACATGATCCAGGTCAAGCAATACGCCAATAGTCCCGCAACGCCCGAAAATAGAAAGTGCTTGAATGAGTCTTGCAAGCCACCAATAGCGAATAACCATTCTTCCACCCTACTCTGTCCAGGCATGGGTATTGACAATCCCGCTGATCCCAACTCCTGCCGCCGATAGGGTGATCGTCACGGCCTGGCCCGCTGGAAGACGCAAGGGGCGGGGCAAAAAAGGATAGAAGCCCGGCCCACTGGTTGTTATGTCGATCTTGAAAAAGTCGGCTCCCCCGGATGCAATTGTTAAAGAACCATTGGCCGGTTCACCATCATAGGACCAACCAATCACACCGATCACGTTACGTACTCCGGCACCTGGAGCGGCCAATGTCACAACCGCCGCTGTGTTGGCCGCCGGCTCATCCACAAAGTTGGCATTGGCATCCGCACCAATGATATCTTCCAGATTCACCCCGATCGCGGATCCGCTTCCGCCCCCGATCGCACCAGATAATTGCTCGATTGCTACAAGCACTCTTGCTAACCATGGCTTACTAGGACTTGGCATACTCTATCACTCCTGCAAGGGCTTTTGCTCTTGGCCCGAGTCTTTTTTTTAGCTCCATCGTCGTGGATACCAACGGAAACCGTTCCCGATCATCGTCGGATGCTAACCAAATGCAATCAAAAGTGACCCCGATATATGGCACCACAAGGGCCGGGTTGTGTGTGTTGGCTGGAATGTAGGCCATGGTGCAATGTGGAATAAAGCCGTGCAATTCTGAAACCGCAATGCCGTATTGGCCAAGCTTTTCTACTAGCCTTTGGCGGAAGCCTGGCAACACTGGAGCATCAAAAGACGTGTAAAATGGGTTTGTACCCTTTTCATCGTGGGCAAAACGCCCGATACCACCGATCTGTCCGGATATTGGGTGCTCGTTTTGTGCAAACCCCCGGACTACTTCACGCAAAAGCTCTTTATCCTTGACTTCCGGCATATAGGCCAAGGTGATATGATAATCCTGAAGCGGCGTCACTTCAGAGCCTGGCGGAAAGTGCTCCTTGAATGAGTCCAGTTGTTCACTCGCGTACTGGGGCAAAAAGAATGCCACCATGGCCCTGCCGTGTTGCATTATGCACCTGCTCCCAAAACGCAAAAACGGGCATGCGCCCGTAAAGCGCATGCCCGCGTCATCGGCTATACCGATCCGGTTGGGTGGTCAGATAGTGCCGTTTCCGGATGTGCGGCGTTTCCCGCACTCGTAGGTAACGATCTGGCCTGTCTTCGTGACTATAGAAAGAGCCGATGGCTCCCATTTAACTACCATTATACCATGGATATCGCTCCGCCGCAATACCCTAAGTTTCTGTATAAGCTGCATCTCTTCCGGGCCAAGCCGGACGGTTTTTCTAGTGTCCGCCATTATGCACCGCCCCAATGCTTCATTTCGTCTTCCAGGATCTGGCTTACTTTTTTCTCGTTCCTATCTGCTACATCGTTGGGCACCGGCCAATCCTTATGCATGGGCACCTGGCGGCGCTTTGCCGCTCTGTTGTCCTGCTGGACCCACTCATTATATGGCGCTTCTGTAATATCCGAAAAGATGGTAACGGTCAGATCCTTGCCATCCTTCTCGGGATCTGAGATAGACCAAGATCGTGGCAAGTTTCCAGTCCTGAGATAAGGCACCTTGATGGCCCCGCTCCGGATCCCGGCAAGCACAAACTTTCGTTGGCGGTTCGTGTAAAATCCGCCTGGCAATGGCCCGGCAAGGTGTTTTTCCCCTGGCTTTTTGGTGGGCGGCGTAGCCAAAGGGGTGCGGACCACGTTGGCCGCTCTCTGGAGCGCCTTCCCGATCGCCACGTCGAATTCATCAAGATCAATCTCGTATTCTTGCCCTTCATCGATCACGTCCCAAGCCATTGATAATCCCCTATCGGGTTACGTGCCAACCCATAAACCATGCGCTCTTCTTGACCGGAGCGGCCTTTGGTTTTGTGGCCTCTTCCAGCATAGCCTTGTAATCGTGCTCTTTGAGCCACTTCCGTGCCTGTTTGGGTGTATACTTGGAGCGATCAAAGCGGATTGCTTGCAGTTCACCACCGCCGTCCTGCTTTGAACCCGTAAAGCCAAAGATGGCATGGATCCCTGGACCAAATTTGTTATTGACCCGGCGCACTCGCTTATACTTGTCCGGGTTGTTGAGCCTTGCGGCGTGCTCGTTTGGGTATGGCATTTGATAATCCCTCTTGTTGGGCCTGGAAAAATGCCGTCCAGTGCTCCCGGTTGAAGTTCGTTTTGCCGTGGCATGACTTGGCCAAAAGCACCAAGTTGCCCAAGCTGTTGTTTTCCTTGTCATAGTCCACATGGTGCACATCGGCACCGGGTTGGCCACATCCACACCGGCAAATACCCCGATCCCGTGCCCACACCGGGCGCTTCAGCCGATCGTTAAACTCGGGGGGATACGGCTCAAAAGACAAGCCGCCCTTCCATGCCGGGCTATTGGCTCCCACTTGATAGAGCGCCTGGCATTGCCGGTTGCAAAACTGACCCCATCCCTTTTCTCTGTACCCCTTGGTTACCTGGATCGGCTTCCCGCACTGCAAACAAGCCCGCTCTTCACTGTTGTAACCTGGATGATCCTGGCCCGCTTGCAGTTCACCAAGCCATAGAGCACGACAACCCCGAGAACAAAAGCGCCGTTCTGTTTGGGCGGCATTGATTGAAAATGTCTTGCCGCACTGTTCACAAGTTACCTGGACCTGGCGCTTCATTTCTGGTCTATCCCGGCCTACTCTCCAAAGATCGGCACATGTTTTTGTGCAAAAACGCGCCGTGCCTTTCCGTGATTCTGGCACCTGAAACGGTGCGTGGCACTGCTCACATTCCAAAGTGACCGGCTCCGAATTCCACCAATGCTTGCCTTTTACATCCGGCACTATGCCCTTCTTGGATTCTCCATAGCACTCTTTGGAACAAAACTTGGCATCTCTTCTACTTGGTGGCACCTGGAATTCTACGCCACATTGTTGACACTTTACAAACACTGGATTTTTAGTCTTGCGGTTTACTTTGGCGGCGCATGACTTGGAGCAAAACCGCTTCTTGGCTCTACTTGGGAGCACTTCAAATGGTTCACCGCAAACTTTACAGACTTTTTGTATTCTAGTTGCTTTTCTAGGCATTGACAATCTTTCTATGATGCTTAGCGGTATTGAGTGAAACAATAGCACATAGGATGGTATCTTGGGCGCTTATGACCCGGCACGATCTCTTCATCGATCGGCACCCACCCCGCCGCTTGCGCATCGTCACATATGTGGGTTGGGCATACCCGGCCAATGTCAGCCCGGATAGACCTCTTTTCCGTGAGCCCTGCACCCGTGGCCGTTCGTAACTGAGCCCCGGCCCATAGATCGGTGTTCTCGGACACGGCAATCATACGTGCCCGGCCCGCTCCAAAGTAGGGGGCAAGCCGCCCTTCCACATCTGTCCAAGCGATCTTTTCCGTGGCCAAGTCCTTGCGCACTTGATCAAGCAGTTCCCGGCGTGATCGCACTATGCTTTCATTGCCTGTCAAGCTGACCATGCCAAACATCTCTTCTTGTGCTACCTGCCTGGCCACTTGATTGACCCGATCAAAGCTTACATCTAGACCGGGTTGAGATAGTACACTCATGCCGCCTTCGAGTGCCGATTGATAAAAGGCGGGCATAAGAGCATCTGAGATTTGATCGCCCCATCCGCTCCAGTAGTTTGGATCTGCCAAAATATCCGGGTTGCCTTCCAACTCGCTTATTATATCCCTTTGCCATAGATCAAGCACTCTCCTAAGTCGCTCGTTCAGGTCTTCCCACCGCTTGACGATCGGGATTAGTTGAGTGGCCAACTCTGGGGATGCTTCATCTAGCAAGGCATCGATCCCCGGATCATTCCGGTTGACCGGCTCCAGGTCAAGATCGGCGGCTGTCAGCATCGTGGCATCAAGTTGCCAATATGGCCGGTCAATCTCGATAGCCCCTGAAGGAAAGTGCATCCGGCCAATGGTCCCCCCTGTGTTGCTTTTGATAATGTCAGTCACCGTGCTTATAGTTGGGGCGGCCATATAGTTGGGTATAACCTGCTCCATGGCCAATAACTCAAGAGCTTGTTCTTTTGTAAGCAGTCCTTCTTCTTGTCCTTGAGGCGGTACCCAAAGCTCCTTGATGTTTTTAATTCGCATTTGCCGGATCCGCTCATGCGTCACGTCCTGTTCGTCGTCCGGCGTGTCAAAGCGGAAAGCGATATCTTGAGGCGTGTTCCTGGCGATCCATCGCTCGAATTCCACGATAAATTCAGCCGATCCCTTGCCCAAGCTCTTTTTGTGCTGGAGCCAAGAAGCGGCCTTTGTTGCCCCGTGGAATTCCACTTGCCATATCTCGGATACATCGATCCCGGCATCCAGTGCCACGACTTTAGAAAAAACCTCGTTTGCTTCCCGATCACTAAAGTTTTCCCACACCTGGCGAAAGCTTGTAAAAGCTACCTTGCATTCCTGACCATAGGTATTGGATACCAACCAAAGCACGCCCGGCCATGTCAACTGGTTTTTTTGTTTGCGCTGAAGGGTGTATTCCTGCATGGCCTTCTCGACCTGTGGCCTGGTTAGTCCTGAGATCGTGGCGATCCCCTCTGGGGGCAAGTTTGACACCCGCTCTTCTTGAAACTTTAGCATGGCATCGGCTAGAGCGGCATAGCGCAAGATTCTAGACATAAAACAGAACCCCATGCGCCGTCTGAATTGGTCCGTGGTCGGAAGTGAGGCCACGCGCAAAAATTGCCCTTTCTTGAGTCCCTTCCAATGATCTTGATCTTTGAAAATAAGCGGCCAAGACTTCATCTTGGTGCTCTTTCCGGCCACTTCAGTTTTTGCGGGCAACGTGACCGGTCCCGGTATGGCGTGCCTGGCGTCCATATTCCACAAAGAAACGAGCGGACCACGGGGATAAAAGCTCCGGGTTGTTTCCAGAATCCCGCCTTCATCCGTGGTCAGATAGTCGGCAAAAAACAGTTTGATAAACTGAGTCCATCCCTCTTCATCTGCCCACGCAAGCATATCGTACCAACGTCTTAATTTCTTGATCGGCCCCACAATGGCCCACCCCAGTGAAGCGATCCGTGAAACCATCGTAAAGATCACACCTGATAGACGGCTATCATTACGCCAAACCGATTCCAAATAGTCAGCCCGGCGCAATGGGCACGACCATGGCGGGCACCCTTGATCTTGACCGGCCAAGAGGTTCACAAAATTGGTCAAGCCCGAACTCCAACCGCCGGCCAACTTTGCCGGATCGGTTACTCGAAGCTGGATCGATGATTTTGGCGCACTGGCCTTTTGGGCAAGGGCCAATGATTCTTTTTTGGCCATCGTGGCCAATTGATCGTTTGATCTGGGCTCCATAGTTTTACCTTTATCCATTTTTCATGGTATAATTCCCTTATAGAAGGGAGCACACATGAAACTGCAAGAATACGTGTCAAAGATGCGTGAAGCACTGAAAGCGCCGGGGGCACATTCTTTTTATTTCCCCAGTGTAGCAGTCACACGCAAAGAGCGCAACATGCGCCTTGCCCGAGAGATCGGCCCGGCATTGGCCGCCTATTCAGCCGATCAAATCGAATCTGTGATCCAAACCCTATATGGTCTATTCGTCGTGTCCAACTCGCTCGATCTGACCGGCGTCCAGGTCAACGCCAAGGAATGGGTGGAAGAAATACGCCAATCGATCAAGCACTACTCTTCCGCCTGGAACATAAAACCATCATCGCCCGGATAGGGCTTTGTGTGATCGTTTTTGCCGTTTAGGATCTCTTCGGGTATCCCGTTCGGAAATGCGTAACACACAAAAACCGGATCGTCCAATGGCCCTTTTGGATCTCGGAGCCACCGGCAACCACGTTCCTGGCATGGAATAATCCGCACCGTGGTCATTGTACCCTCGCCAATAGGTCATTGATAAAACCAACCTTGTCCGGACCTGCAAAACTCTGGGCTTTCTGGTCCCCAAAGATCACGCTTGTGAATGTTTCCGCAAAGTCCTCTTGGAAGTTAGTCCAGGCATAGGCGCTTACGTGACGACCCCGGCCAAACACTTTGGCCATATCCTTGACACTGGCCATTTTGGCCGTCGCATGGCCTATCTCGTGAGCCCATACGTTGGGAAAGTTGGGAAAGTCGTCTTCTCCAGCCCACACCACGATCTTGTCAAATTCATAAGAAGCTGAAGCCGTTGGCTTGTGGGGCGGCCTTTCCCGGTAGTCTACCCGGCCCCCTTGGGAAGTAAAGATCTTTTGCAGAATGGGCTTTTCCTGAAGCAAGTTGGATAATTGCGATAACTCCCGATGCAACCGCTCTTCTTTTACGTCACCCTGTATATTGACCTTGATCCCCTGGCTCTTCAGCTTGTCGATCGCATCGGCTGAAGTGGTCCCTACCGGCGTTTTGACCTTTTCCCATATATCATCTGGCGTTTCCTGAGAAAAGGCCACAAACTTTTTGCCACTCGTGCCGATCCATTGATAGGTTGCCTTGTCCTGGATCTGCATCTTGAGCCGTTCCATGGCCTTGTCTGTTTCGCCTATCTCGGCAAAAAACGGATCCCGGAGCGCATCCACATCCAAGCCCAACTTTTCGCCATAATAGTCGAACTTTTCACGGTCCATACCCATCGTGTCTAGATACATCTCGATCCCGGCATCCGTGGCATCCGGCCTCTGGGCCTTGATCCCATCGATCACGGCTTTGGCGGCGGGGCTTGATAATCCGGCCTTCTTTTTGCGCATGTACCGGTAAAGGGCAAAGGCGGCCCCGCCTGTCTTGGCCAACGATCCACCCCGTTGCCCCTTCCGCCCCTTATGGCCCCAGTTACCAGAGCCTGGCCCGCCCCTCTGGGTGACCACCCAACCATTAAACCAAGCCCTGTGCTTGGAACACGATTCAGGATCAAGTGCCGCTCTTTGGTTCATACCCCGGCCCCTGAAAACTCATCAAGCAATCGGTTATACTCTTCTCGAATGGCTGTAGCCAGCCTGGCATATCGCCTAAGATCCCGCTCTATATTGGCCGTTTTGCCCTTGCCGCTTGATAATCTGGCCTGTAACCTATTCACGGCCCCCTGAACCAATCGGATCTTGTGGGCAAATTCCTTTCCAAGTTGGGTTGTCGTCTGAGCGTAAAATGATGCGCCCTTGGGCAATTTCTTGGGCGGCGGACTGGGCTTATGGGCCTTTGGCGCTTCAAAACCCTGGCGGATCGCTTGATCCTTGCTTATCTCTTCATGGGGCACTTTCTTGGAAAATGCCACGAGATCCCCATTGCGGATCTGGACCAAGTAAGCGTCTTTTGTGCCCAGATAGTCTATCTCCTTGACGACCTTTCCCCCAGACACGCCCGCTTTGGCCCGGATATACTTGCCCGGCGCGATCGGCGGCCCCTGGTCCGGCTTTTTGTCCTTTCGCTCTTCACGCCTGGCAGCCACTTCATCCTTGATCTCCGCTGGCGTAGCGTCTGAGGCGATTCCTAGCGTTTTATGGCCCCCGCCCGGCAAAGATCCGCCCCTTTTCCCTCTACGACCCTTGTGGAGCCAATTCCCGGACGTGTCGGAGCCCTTTTGTCCATGGGCCAAAGGACCATGGGCCTTTGTGACCACCCAACCATTAAACCAAGCCTGTATGCTATTCATTTGGCCATAAACTCCTTCATCTTCTTGTCATGTCTTTCTTGCGCCGCTTGCATGACCTGCCTTATGGCCCCGATCCGGCTTTTTACTTCAGGTCTGCCGATCCAGCCCCCTTTCAGCCATACCACAACTTGATCCACCCGGCGCTTCCACTGCCGGATCTTGTGGCCCCATTCCCTGTTGAGCCCCCGCAGATCCTTGGCCGTGAACTTGGATTCTTTTTGAGTGATTTCGGGTGGTAACTGGCCCTTGGGTTCTCCGGCCGGCGCTTCGCCCGGCTTCGCCCTTTCTGCTTTGCGCATCTTTTCTTCAAGCTCTCGCTTGCGCACCTGATTTTTCCGGTATTCGTGCACCAAATCACTGGCCATGGCCGGCGGGGTATCTGCTCCAATGCCGATCAATCCGTGGCCACCACCTGGCAACGATCCGCCAACGCTTCCCGGCGTGCCTCTATGCCGCCAATTTCCGGATGTATCCGCCCCCTTTTTGGTTACAAGCCACCCTTGAAACCACGCACCGCTTCTTCTGTCCATTGATAACCCTTTGGCATCTGCCACATTTCGCCTTCTTGTCTGACCATGCCGACCACGCCACATCCCCGATCGTCGTAGATCCGCACATCATAAAGGCGGCCAAACTGCTCCTTGAGGCTGTCCAACGCTTCCACCACAAAGGGAAAGCGGGCCGGTATGTAATCGTGGGACATAAAAAGCCCGCCCGGCCTGACCGTGTTGTAAAATGGCATATCCTTCCAGATCGCCCTATGGCATCCATCCACAAAGATCATATCCCACAACCGGCCGGCATTGGGCAAAAAGAAGTCCCAAGATGCTATCTGAAGCACTTTCACGTTGGGATACCTGACAAGCGCCTTCTTTGCAAGCTTGATCCGCTTTGGAGCCACATCCAGGCTTACAATGTCAGCGTCTGGAGCTCCTTCCGCAAGGCAAGCCGTGCTATAGCCAAAAGCACATCCGATGTTTAAGATCGCCGCCTCTTTTCCGGCAAACTGGCGGGCAAGCAAAACAAGAGCACACGCCTGATGTAAACCAACCTGGCTCTTGATCCCATGCATGCGCTGGAGCGGCATGTATAACTCGGGATACGCCCCGGTAAAGAATGATAGAATGGAGCCCGGAGATCCTTCCACGCGCACGGTGAGCTTGGCAAGATCAACTTCGTTGATGTACATTATTCACCTTCCAGATAGTGGCCAAATTCCGTTTCCCTGATCAATGCCTTCACCTGTCGCCAATTCTTGATCAACTCGGACAAGGGGAATTGTGCATTGACCCGATGCAAGAACGGGGCGGCCATTTGATAATATGGCAGATCCAAGAAACGGCACAACTCTTCATTCAGACTTTCCGGTAGCGCCTCGATCTCTTCTCCGCCGCACATATGCTCATAGTAGACTACTTTTGCAGACAAGTTATGCTTATCTATCTGGCTGTAAGCGGCCTTTCTGGCCCGGATCCGATCCCGGCAAAGGTCCAAGATCACATGTGGATCAAGCCGGATCGGCTTCGGTTGAGTGGGCTTGCGATTGAAGTGGTGGAGTGGGTGGGGATGCTCTGCTTTGCCCTGGAGCACGGCCTTTTGAAAAAGAAAAGAACATGCGGCCCTTAATTCGTTGCGCCGCACCAAGTGTACCACCTTTATGCCCTTTTGCGCAACAAGATACTTCCAAACCTTCGGACCGGCCTGGCGGTAGACGATCTTGCACATGGCCAATTCGCAAAACTCGGTCCGAAAGATGTATTGAAGCACCTGCTCCGGATCCAAGTTCGGAAAATAACGGTACAGCCCGGATCGCCTGGCCAACGGCTCGCCCCTGAGACAAAAGATCAACGGATGCGAGTCCAGGCACAAGGATAGAAACGATCCCCCGGTCCGATAGTCAGTTAAAATGATCCCCGGCGTAGCTGGCATTTGACTGTACCTCTAGGTTTTTGCCCTTGGTACTGGTCCCAAGGACTAGTGCACAAAAACTTGGCCATACGTCATGGCTCTAGCTGTGGTCCGCTTGGATCGAGACTGGCCGGCGTATTGGCAAGCGCAAAATCGTATTCCGCCGCCAACTCTTGGATTGATAAAAGAGCGAACACTTCCAGAAAGTTCGGATCGTACTGCTTTGCTTCCTGGATAGCCCTGGCCACGTTTTCCGGCACGTCCAATTCCAAAGTAACCTTGATCTTCATACCATAAATCCCCCGCCCGCCTGAATGCCCCCGGCCTCTTGCGCTGAAGCAAGAACGTGGCGGCTAGAGTCGGCAAAATCGTTGTCCTTGAGCACTTCTTTGCCCCGATCGTTCCGATGGATAGCCCCAAGTTGGTGCACCGTGGCGGGCATCTCATCCGGATCAAGGTACAAAAGCGGCCCCTTGTTGGGATCCATAAGCCGCCTGACATAACGGTGCCCATCGTCCCGCCGATCTACCAAGTTGGGGATCACGACAAGCCCGGCCTCATAGAATGCCTGGATGCTCTTGGGTTGATCCTTGCCACAATAAAAAGGCACTTCCACCCCGTACTTGGCTTGAAAATCCTTGGCTATCTCGACCTCACGATCCGGAGTCGCAAACCGTTCCCCATGCTCTTCTATGCCCCAGTACACCCCGTTGGGCATTTCGGCAAAGACGGTAAACACCAAGGGATGATCAAACCCCCAGTCAACCCCGATCCCGTATTGGCCATACCGCTTTACGTCTTCCGGGGGTGGCCCTGGAGCGTGAAGATCGGGCAAAAATCTGGGATAGATCAAATGTTGACGCTCTGGAGCCGCTAGAAGCTTCTGGACAAGGTAAGTATCCGCATCGGTGCGGTAGTATTCATCTATGGCCACGTCCAAAGGCACGTAACCATCACTGTGCAGTGCCCGACCCCCACATAGCGCCGCCTTCTGGCCTGTCCGTGGATGCTCCCATTGATAAAGTGGGCACTTGGCCTTCCGACATTTGCGGCACTGCTCCAACGTCTCAAAGACAGTCCACCGGTAAAGCTTAAAATTGCGCTTCTTGGCCTGTGGGAGCAATGTGGACAGCATCATGCCATGTGCCGTGTAAGCGGTAGACGCGATCAACGTCTCGGGCGGATGCTCTTTGGTCCCGGACACCATAAATTGAGCCGTTTCAAACTGCTCCGGCGTCCAAAGGTCCACCTCATCTATCACCAATCGGTTGGGGTGGGAAGCAGTAACGCCCCTCGTAGCGTACCCAGAGCCCCGGCGCACCCATGAGCCGTTGGCCCACTCCACGTAATCCGTGTAATCCTTCACGATATCACGGGCAAGATAGGACTTTTGGAGCCACGTCTTCAGATAGGACATGCCCCAATCGCCTTGTGCTTCCACCGCTGCAAAATGGCCGGTTCCCGATCGCTCGTGAAACTTGGAACGTAGCAGGTTGAGTAATGAAAAATTGAGCGTTTTCCCACCGCCCCGGCACGCCAATACAAGCGCCCTTTGTACCCGCCTAAAATAGATATCCGAGATTAGATCGAACGGTGCGCAAGATCCAGGATAGACCGGCACTCTGGGAATGTGAAGCCCAAGATACGCCTTGATCCAACTGTGCAACTCATCTTTGTTTTTTGGAGCAAGATCCGCTGCACCCATCTACCCCTTCCTAGTAAAAAACCGGGTTACTCGCTGAAGAAAAGAAGGGGATGCATCCGGCATCCACTCATCCACCAAGTTGTGAAAAAGCTTGGCCGCTTCCTTGGCCGTGTCGGAAAACAAAAGCAACGACTTGGCCATAACCAACGCCAAATCTGCCACACCGCTGGAGATCGGATCGCATTCCCCACCACCGGCCGGCGGATCGGGGGGCAAGCCCGGATCGTCGTCTGTGAGCATGAATAGCTCCAGGTCATCTATGTGAAAAACACACGATGATTGAACATCAGAATGGCACCGAACAATAAGCCGCACAAAGTTGACCCCGTGCTGAACATCGTCCACAACCAGATCCGCCCAACCACGATCCTGTAGATAGTCGCTCGCTCCGATCCTCGAAGATCGCCAAGGTCCATAAACGATGTTGGGATCGTCAAATGGGCTGTCTTCGTTCACCGGCCAAATATAGTTCTCGCCGCCGAATGGACCATCACCCATCACAATGCCCGGTTGAGCACCACCACCACCATTTTGACCACCCTCGTGGAAAATGTGCATGTACTTGATAATAGCCCTCAATTTCTTTCCAGGCGTGACCGGAATCCGGTCCGTGACCCATGCAAATTGCCCTTCGGCACTGATATACAAACCGCTTGCCGCCCTCGGTGGGCTGTGGTACTCGGTATGCCCAAGGTCTTGGTCCTTCAAATCCAACTCGGGGCGTGGAAAATACCCTGGCGGTTGACCCTCAAGGCGATGGCGATAGTGAAGCCTGGTGCCAACCGGGATCGTCTGCTCCGGAACACCATCTTGATCGTAAAAGTTCGTGCACTCGTTCAAGTATATTCGTACCCACTCTTCATCTGGCATCGTTCCATCTCCATTCACTTCAACATAATAACCCAAATCCGCCGCTTCTTGAAAACCCTGCATGACCCCGCCAAGACCATCCATGTACCATTGGTCATACCGTGGCCACCGGTAACAAATACACGCTTCTATCACCTGATCGTTGACCTGGTTCCACCCATCCACTTCAGCCATGGCAGCCTGAATCCAACCGTTGTTTTGATTCAACCACGGCCCGTTCTGGTTTGTCTCGGTGATGTAAACGGGACGGCTGGCCAAGTGATCGGGCACAACGGCCATAAAGTCCCGGTAAGCCCGGAAGTGGTACCGGCGATCTTGGTAGGGGGGATCCATGGTCTGCTCTGACACGATCAAAAGGGGATCACTGCCGTGGGTGTAGGTGTGAAGGGCTATGCCGCCCACCAAAGCTTCATCACAGCCGGCCAATTGGTCAGTAAAATACTTGATCCAATCACCGGAAGGATTCTCCGGATAGGTCGTCTCAACATTCCACACGGCCACCGGAGCCGGGATCACGATGTCATCCCAATAGCCACCGATTGATAATATCCCATCGGCGCACATGTTGAAGCACTCGGCATATTGGGCGGGCCTAATAGGTTGGCCTTCTGGACGCTCCTGTGAGTGGTTTGGCTCATTGCCAATGATCCACCGGTAACACCCCACGCTGTTGGCCGCAAAGTTTTGCACCCTCTGGGCAAAGTCGGCATAGTAGGCCGGAAGCGGGATCGTGCCGGCCGCCCCATAGCCGTGGTTGAGCCTGGCAATGACCTGGAAGCCCTGAGAAGTCCACGGCGTATAGTCGAAACCGTTATGGTTGCCCGGATCCCGACCCAACTCGTGGGTAAAAAGCAAAAAACCGGGGTTCGTGACCATCAAGTGTTCGCCCCCCGGCTCGTGTAGGCCATGTATGTATTGTCTCATTAGCCAATTTCCTCAAGGATCGATTCTGCAAGCGCCGGATGCACTTCACGCAACTGAGCAATGATCTCCAGAACCCGCCCCCGTTCCTTCCCGTTCAACCCCTCATGTATGTGGACCTGCCTGGCGTCAATCACGGTTTTGGGATCCGTCTTGTCGTGGCCTACTAACCTGGCCAATCGCATCAAGTCACCGGCCACGGCCTGGCCCAACTTGGTGATCTCGGGATCCAAATCGCCCCCGCCTTCCATCTGCTCTATAAAGGCGGCCCGGCTGAAGCGGGTGCCCTGGACCTGGAGCACTCTGGATAAAAACGTGGCAAGGGCGTGGTGGTCGTAGAAAGCATCATTGGCCAATGTGTCCGCAAGGGCCATGAATTCCTGATTCATCGGACAAATTGATAATCCCGTTTCGATCTTTTTGGGGCATTTGTCCCAAAGTACACAGTTTTGATCACACTTGACCGGTTGTACGGCCTTAATCTGGCTAGAACGGCCCCCGTGATCCAGCCGGTTCATATTGCCCCGCAAGGCTACGGACAGCTTTTTTTTGTGCTCTTCAGATAGATGGCTCCCTTTTGCAACCATGCAGCATACCTCACTGCTTACTAAGTAAGGCGGGCACCCGGCGATCATCGGGTTAGGGGGGGTGCCCGGTGTCCCTGACAGTGCCCGCCATTACGACAAACTAAGGATCGCCACGTTGCGATCCACCATCTAGCACGATCTCATTCCCATAAAAGAAGAACGGTCCAGCCTCAACCAAAGCCAAATCCCGATCCAACTGGAGCCGATCACAATCACAACCCGAGAAAGCAAACACGATCCGCCGATCTGACCTTTGATAATCCTTGGCCGCCTCAACCGCCCACACACTGGGAATCTCCGGCGCTTCCAGGTAACCCCAATATCCGGCTAACAGGCATCCCTTGACCGTGGTACACCATCCCAGATCCAACCGGTTGTATACCGTGTCAATCAAAGATGTGGCCGCTTCGTGGCAAAAGCTATCCGTGCAATCGTAGGCTTCACCATCCAGCATCCGCGCAAGCTCGTATTGATCCCGAGTGATCCCGGCAAGTAAAAGAAGCAACACGATCCTGATAGCCATGGCTTGAAGCCTATACCCGCACTTCTAACCTGGCATAGTTGGGTTCAAAAAATGAAAGCTGTTGATCCTGCATCTCAAAAGGCACGTTTATATGCTCCAGTACCCGGCCCACCCCAAGCCGGTTTATGCACACGTCCCACCATTTTGGATGTGTTTTCTGCATTTTCTGAAACCGGTTCGGATATTTCTCCAAGTGCACGCCAAAACAGCAAAACATGCACCCGCTCCGGTCATAACCCATATCGTACAAAGGCGAATAGGACAGATTGAAAAAGTTGATGTACTCTTTTATGTCCTTGTCCAACCAAAAGGCCAATGGCGTGGATCTGGGCGCTTTTGTATCGTAAGCATTGCACCCAAGCTGTAGATACACTAATTCCCGCTCGTTCGATTCATCCGCCCGAGTGCCCACAAACGGATACCCAAACCGCTTTGAAGCCTGTCTAAGTGGCCGTTTCTTGAGCCAATGGCAACACCGATGCGAGATCTTGAACGGCGCATCTACCAAGTAAAGCCACTTGTCCGGGATCTTGGCCATCTTACTAAAAGTGCCGTCCGATCGAATGCCGGTCAGCCGGAGCCGCTTTGTAGCCGTTTGGCGATCGCCCGCCATACGCACTTCATGAAGATACTGGGCAATCTTTTTACTCACAACCGGGTAACCGTACTCATCGATCACCCGCCTAAAATTCTTGTCCGGCCTAACCTCATGCACGTTCTCAGTGCCACGGGCAAAACGCACGTTCTCCGGGTACTCCAGGCCCGTGTTTGAAAATACGGCGGGCACATCCGGATAGATAGAGCGTACCAAGTGAAGCAAAACAGTGCTATCCAACCCGCCCGAGAACGATACGTGCACCTGGCCATCAAACCATTCATGCCACGCCCTTATACGCTTCGTTGACATGATGATCTTTTGATCCAGGTTCAAAGATCGCCGTTGTGCCAACTGCCAACGCTCAACCCTCTTTGCGCCCTTCACAGTTCCAAGGTTTCTAGGCCCGGACGGTTCCAGTAATAGACCCGCTCTTGTTGCTTTTCCCCCCTGGTCCATGAAATCGACATGGAATCAAGCCCCATGTCTTCAGCTTTGGCCAATAACGCCCTAGCCATCGCCTCTAGCTCAACCAACTGTTCTTCTTGAATCTCATCAAACATGCTCTTTAGTTGATCTTCCATACACCACACTTTCCGTTGCTCTTGATTGTCTCTATTGTACCATGGAATGACCCATCAATCAAGCCCCTGTATCTCCAATCCAGGATCAAGCCCCTGTATCTCCAATCCAGGATCAAGCCCCTGTATCTCCAATCCAGGATCAAGCCCCTGTATCCCCAGATCAAGCCCCGCATTGATAATCCGGACCCATAAACCGCCCAGTGTCGGCTTGCCACGGGTAAAAAAGGCCACGGCTGGCTTGCCATAACGGTCCACGGCCCTCGTAATCGTCAAGCCACCGCGCACAATCAGGGCATATCCACACCAATCTTCCATCCTGACTAAATATCCGGTTGCTTGTCTGCCACCATCCTAACCGCCTGGCATCCTCATAGCGCACCCGTGGGTACTCCAGGGGCGGAAGCACTCCCGTAAACCCGGCCAACGCCCTAACCTTATCCTGAAAGATGTGGTACTGACAAACAATCTCAAAGAACATCAAAAGTGCCGCCTCTCTACCCGAGATATAAGCAACAACACGCCCAAAATCGGCAATCCCATGGGCCACACCAAGGCAAACAAGAGCGCCACCCCTCTGGGCATGTCCGCTTCATAGTAACATACATCATACATGCCGGAAATGCCAAAGATGTACACAATAACCACCATGATCTTTTCCAGTACCATCACCATCCCCCTATATCGTGTCAAGATCTTCTTTTAACCACACCATCAGTTGACGACATACGTCCGCCAAAAACGCAACCTGCCACCGCCGCCGCCAAAGCCAAAACAACGCACAAGCGATAGACACGATCCACGGCACCTGGCCGATCATAACCCCCAATGCCACAAACCAAATTCGCTCGATCATCGCCACATCCTTATGATGTTCTCGCAACTCCGCCTAAAAGCCTCATATGGAGCACCCGGCCCCCACCTTTTGCCATCCGCTTCATTCAACGTGGGCTTGCTGGAGCACAACCCAACCCGCCTTGATAATCTCAACCTTGGCCCGCTCCATCCACACATCCGGCCCACTCTTGCCAGTCTTCCAATAGTTCATATCTTCAGCATATGGCAAACACCACTTATCCACCATCCCAACCGCCTCCCTCCCTTATGTCCTCGATCGTGGGGTTCGGTTCCGGTATCTCAACCCCGGCCCGCCTCAAGTAGCCCCTGACCATCCTGGTCCACTCTTCCTTCTTGCCCCTTGAAAATATCCCGGACCCGGCAAACACCAAAGCATCCGCTAGTAACCTGTTGGCCAAGTCCAGCAAATCATGACTAATGCTGAAACGGCCCTTCAATATCATGTCTAACCGCACAAGCTCTAGATCACCCCTAGTAAAACGATCGGGCAAAAAAGATTGACCGGCCACGATGTAAAAGGACCACTTGTGACCTAAAGTTTTCTCAGGAGCGGCTAACTGCCCGGCTAATACGTAGGTGCAACCCATGGGCACATCTACCCGCAACCCTTCCCACGCATGTTCCACACTATGCACGTCCACCCCATGTTCCAACTGTAACCATCCACCCATCACTTCAAGATCCATCCCGATCCCCCTTCACCAACAAAAACCCGGCAAGCCCATGCTCAAGTCCCCGCTTCGACTCCCCATTGTAGAAGGCTTGCAACTCTTCCATGTCCAGCCCGGTCAAATCACGACCCCACAAGGTGAATTCCCGATGCACCGACCCACCCAATACCTGCCCCATAATCGCCGCCCTAGACCGCTCCGCCCCCAACCGGATCCCCCGCTCATGCACATAGTTAAGCAATAACCGCAACCGCTCCCACGACCACCGATCTACCCCCACCCATTCTATGAGCGCCCGACACGTGGCCCGATCCTCATCATAGTTACACTGAAACGCCCCTTCCCGACCTGTCCGCTTCTCCAGGTCAGCCAATAACTCAACCCCCATGACCGTATCCACATCTTTTTTCCTATTCATGACTGTTCCCTCTATCCCGATTACACTCGGGCACATTCAAAGCCGTTTGATCAACCGGCAACACCGCCACACCACCCCCACTGTTATAGTTGTGAACCCAGAGCACCACACACGCTTGCCGATCAATCACCCGCTTCACGTTCCCTTCCATCTGGGTGACCTGCAAAATCGGGTATGGCGTGCCCCGCTCATTGACCACGATCGGGGTGGGAGCGGCACATGTAGTACAAAACACCGCTACCAACAAAATTATGCTAACATCCCTCCAGCTTTTCATCTTGCTTTGCCATTTCTAACTAAACTACTGATCACTTAGCTTTCTAGACTTCGCCCTATCCTGATCCAAAATGTCGGCAAACTGGGAAACGATCAAAGCTAATGCATGCCCAGGCATTCCAGCCGGATCGTTCTGAGCATACACCTGGCAATTCTCGATCAATCGCCGCTCTCGCTCACCAAAAGCCGAACGCCAATCAGGCCACGGTAAAGCGTAACAACTATCCGATCCTTTTCTTGCTTCATTCGCTACCATACTGTCAACAACGGTTGAACTATACCGCTTCTCTTTCTTGCCCATCGCTTTCTCCTTTACTTACAATCAAACATCTATTGAAAATAAACAGCCCTGCCCTTCCCCAACCTTCACCCTCTCAGTCCGGGTATACTCGGAAAAGGGCATGCGCCACAACCCACGCGAAGCATTCGCCCACCTGGCCAATGCGTTCAAATCCGGAGCCTTCCGATATCGCATCACATAAGGCTTGATCCCATACCCCCGCAATATCTCACACCGGGCCACGTCCGAACCAAAATCAGAATCATAGCCAACCAACACGTAAAAAGACAAAGTATCCGGATCCAACCCGGCCCCGAGTAAAAGATCAATGCCCGCCCGCACCCGCTCTTCTAAACCAATATCATCAAAGGCAAAAAATAGCCGCTTGTGCTTAAAATCGTTCGCCCTATAATCCACCCCGGCCAATAACTCGGCTATTTCCGGCGTCACTAACCGAATATCCAACCCTTGAGTGAAGGCAACCCGCAACCCCAGATCGATCATCTCTTCCAATATCCCCACCACACCCGGCAATGCCAACAAGTTGTTGTCCAATAACATCAATTTTCTGCTATCTGGGCGTACCAAGTCCCCCAATTGGGCCACCTGCCTCAATCCCCCCTCTTTCCGCCTCACAATGCAAAAAGAACAATCCCGGATACACCCCACAGACAACCGCCCCATGGCATAGCCGATCCCGTAAAGCGAGTAATCCGGCACGCACCCTTCCACTTCATCCGGTAACCTGCCCGCCAAATCCCACCCACTACCCCCAACCTCAAAATCATACACCCGCCGCCACATCTCAACCCGTGGCCTGTTCTCAGTAAAGATCACCGATGCGTAAGCCGTAAACCGATCCGGTACCCGTTGCAATACCGGCACAAAATCCAAAGAGCGCAACCAACTAGATAGCTTCATCAAAGCCAAGTTGGGCAACGTGCCATCCACCTGCCACAATCCCTTTACCCTTTCCACCACTATCGCCACCCTCTTGCCGTTGACCATATCCAAACCCCCAACCCCGGAGCATCAAGATCGGCCACAAACCTGCTATCCTCTTCACCCGTGAAAACTGTAGAACCAATAATCGATCCCGTTCGGCTCAAATCATGAACATGCGGCGCAAGCCCATAACAAGATCCACCCTGCCCATTTAATTCACTAAAGTGCTCCCAACACATCGGCATATCATACGATCCAAACGTGTCAATCCCACCTAAAAGCACCTTTTGACATACAACACAGTTTACCATATTACTCAAATTGCCTTCCTACCTGATACCCACTAAGCCCCATTGCCTTCGCATTCCGACACGTTCACCAAGCCACCCACAACCAACCCCTTTCAGCCGTCCGCCCACCCGTAAAAGTCCAACCAATGCCATACTTCCATAGAGCACCGTCCTTTCAATCACTGTAGCATGTAAAAAATCGATCATCCGGCCCGAAGGAATACCTTGGACCTTCCGGCCTAGTAATTTTTTTTGCGATCCGTGGTCATTTTGCCCCGCTTTCTGCTTGCAGCCTTGCGTATATTTGTGTATAGGGGGGTGCACGTTTCTATGTCGTATAACATGTGTTGCTAGACATAGGCTTTTAGACATAGGATTAGGCACCCCATGCTGCATATAAGAGCCGATGATGGGGCGGAGTGGGCACGCACACGCCCCCGTATGTGTGGCCCTGTGGGAATCCTCACGTAGGCTCCCTACGTACAACCTCAACACTAGGATCTAGCTCTTCAGGTACCCCACACAATAGCCACATATGGATGATAGTATGCAATAGCTCCATGGCCACATCCACACACGTGATCTTGCGCTCTATCATGAGTAGCGTACACAGTTCCCATGTCATCCTGATAGTTCTGCCTCTATAGTCCTTTACGGTACGCCTTATGTGAGCCTCTAGTACCACAGCAAAGGGATGTGCCTGTAGCTCTGTATAGATACGCTCTAGACCAAAACTCTCACGTATACGGTCAGCCTCTGGCCACGTGTGACATATATGCTCAAACACTTGACAGAAATGCACATAGCCTTCATCTCGTGGACTAGTGTTTAGAGCGTGGGCCTGTATGCCCCCCCTTGTAGCATACATGCTCATGAGTGCCCCCCACATAGCCTATACAGGTCCAGATAGGATTTAGCCCAGTGCTTGGCCAATAACACTTTGACCTTGTGTGTGTGCATAAGATAGCACGTCAAATGAGCAAGGCTTTTGCGTTGTGCAAAGTAGTCCCATGTGCGTCCCATGTGTACCTCTTCTAGCATCTCTATGCATACGTGCTTCATGTGGGTATGGGTATGAAACTGCCCTTCTAGAAATGCGCGATCTTGGGTTTCTATCCACTCGGGCCATTCTATAGAGGAAGTCCAACCCCATGGGGTATCTTGTACAGCCTGGACCCCTGCCCGCATGGCATCGATCATGTCATCTATGGATGGTCTTGGCGTATCCCCTGGCACATTGACCCATGTCGTTGGGCCATCGCTGTCGAACATGGGTATTGTTTGGGTGTTTCTGGAATCTCGCATAGCATATTGGGTTGAGCGTCTGTCAGAGGTCAGATAGTGGTAAGTCATGTCAAAGTGTGCCATGGGGAAACGTTGATGGAATGTTTCCGGCGATAGGCTAGAATCTGGCGACACAAAAACAGCTTCATGGCCATCGTTTGGGTTCAAGAAACGGCTATTGCAGTAATCCCTAAAGTCTGCTTCATTGATAGCAAACACGTGAAGGGGTTGTGTGTCATTGATCCATTCTGCTTCTGGGCAAGAGTGCCTGATTTCAAGTAGTTCATCATGAATGTGCCTTCTTTGATACCATGTCCCGGTTTGGGCAATGATGTTTACAATCCGACCATTTACCTGTTGGGCGTGTCCACGGTAAAAGTGAAGGCGATCGGGGCATGGATAGTAGGACAGATCGAAGCGATCGGGGCATGGATAGTAGGACAGATCGAAGCGATCGGGGCATGGATAGTAGGACAGATCGAAGCGATCGGCCATTTGATCTGGTTCGTAAAAGTGGGCACGTTGGCGCATGGCGTAATCGAGTTCCCACTTGCGGCGAAAGTCTTGGAATTGGGGATGATATTGGCATAGCACTAGAATATCACGGCCTGTCATGGGTTTGCTCCGGTTCTTCGGGTGCCATGGCCAAGATCGTGTCTATGGTTTCTTGGCTTGGGCTTCTGATATCAAGTGGGTTATTGGCCCATTGGTTGAGGTTTTGGGCAAAGTGAGTAAAGGAAGCTGTCATTCGTTCCATGGTCGGGATCATGGCATTCCCTATAGCGGTATAGAAAGCTTGTATCCCTGCTATGCTTGCTTGTAGGGCATTGGTTACTTGGTTGTATGTGGGTTTGGGTTCTAATGCCGGAAAGCCTCTTACGCCATACAGTTCATTGAGCATGATTTTGTGTTTGGCGTCATGATAGGCTTTAGTGATCGTGGGATCGGCAAGTTTGGGCAATGGGTTATACTGCCGTGGGTTACCATATAGCTTTTGCCATGCCAGTTTGTAGACATGGGCATCTAGATGAATGATAATCCCCAACCAATGTTCTCTATTGCCGTTATTTATGCTTCTGGGATGACCGGAGCAATGTTCTCTATTGCCGTTATTTATGCTTTGTGGTGACATTCTACCTCTACAGGTTTGGAACGATCTTTTGATCGCACAGCATGGTGATATGTCTACAGTTATGGTCCAAAATGGCCCTAGTTTTTGCCGCAAAAGTTCACGTGGTTATTATGTTGCCATTGGGCCATATGGGCAACTGGGCAAGTGGCGTTCCTGGTTGCGTCTGAATTTAGCTTGGCAAAGTACGCATTGTAGAACATCTTGGCTTGAATCGGTGGCTCCGCCTATGGCCACGCTCACGGTCCGGTAAAGATGGTTTTTGATTCTTGGAAGGTGAGGGATAAGCCGTTGGGCTTCATGGTAGGCTTTTTGGCCCCGGTGTTCTTTGTCGGCTTTGGCATTGGCCACGATTTGGAGCACTTGAGCGCCAAAGGTAGCGAGTTGGATGGTATAGTATTCTTCTGGTGTAAAATCCTGGTACGGTTGTCTAGACATGTCAGTGTCCTTTACTGGCCTGGTTCTGTTCTTGTAGCGTTCGGTTCATGTCGTGCCACCCGGCCTTCCAGGAGTCGGCAAGGTGTCCATCTGGATAAGTGCACGCATCAAGAGATTGGTTATCTGCTCGTGCTTTGCATCCGAGTTCATAAGCGCATTCGTCGTACATCGGTTTAGTTTCAGCCATCATGGGTTTGTCCTTTCCTGTTCTGTTATGAGCATACTTGATCCTGGGCTACGTTCCGAGTACAGGATATCAGTCGGCACGCCAAAGCTCGCCGCTATGATTTGGTCAAAGATACGTCTTGGCAGTACCACGGTTGGATCTGGTATAAGTTCCAAGTTCACGTTAGCCGCCCGCCGTTCTATGGCTCTGGTGACCTGCTCCAGGGTTCTAAAGAAGGAAGATGGTTCTTCTTGGCATGTGCCCTGTACTACAAGTCCAGGACTTGGGGTGCCATCGATCTCGATATATGCCCCTTCATCGCTGGCCATAGATGCTTCAAACAAAGCACCTGCCAAGTCCCCCCATTGCGCCGGTCTTTGGAAATCACTGGAGTGCCCTGTACTACGAGTCCAGGACTTGGAGTGCCACGGGTAAAGTTTCATTGTCCAGTGTCTTGTACTGGCGTATCAGTGTTTTGTACTGGCGTATCAGTGTCTTGTACTGGCGGGAGCCTACAGATCCACAGATCGCTATGTTTGTTGCCTTGTCCATCGGTCACATTTACAATTTGGTCACTGACAAGGATCGAGAGTGTATCTCCGCAAAGGGTTAGTTCTGTTATGTCGGCAAAGGCGGCTTCTTTGAGTTCTGGGCATACGCCAATGCAGTATGAGCCGCCCCATCTGGGATCGGCTTTGATAATCCCATACATAGTTTCCATCTGGGCAAACAGATCCGGATCAATGGACATTAGCAGTCTTCCTTGTAGGTGCCGCCATATAGTGGATAGCCGCAAAAGCAAATATGGCCTTCTGGAACGTCCCCCATGGCTCCAAACTGCCTATAAAAGGGTGCCACTTTGACATCATCCCACACGTTCAAAAAGTCGGTGCGATAGATGGCCAAGATATCCATTGCTCCGGGCTTGCCTTGTCTGGGTTCATGTCTCGGGTGTGTTACAATGACCTGGCTGGCTCTCTTGATCTCGTTTATGGTTTGGTCAATGCCTATCCGTTGCACCACGGCGCTGGCCACGGGAATCTGTACAATGCAGTTCATTGTCATGATAATGTCTGTGGACTGGGAGCCACAAAGGTCTTCCAGTTCTCGCACTTGGCCCATAGCCACATACAGCCATGAAGGGAATGATGGTTTTTGTTGCCATGCAAAGATCGTCCCTGTGGTTCGCATCGCTTGGGCCTTGATCCATACCCCCACCCCCCGCATGAGTATCCGCCCCGGTTCTCCATCATACAACATTGGTCTATAGTAGCCCCGGTGTTCTATACCGGCTGGATCGTGTCTTGCTCCATCACACACGTAAGGCTCTTCATTGGGTAGTATTGGCATGGTCTTCTTCCCATTCTTCCGGCTCGGGCTCCAGGTTGGCCCCTCTAGCTAGTAGGGTAGCCCGGATCTGGTTGCGTTTTTTGCGTGTTTTCTTTAGTCTTTCGTGTGCTTTGCGTCTTACATCTCTCCGGAGCCGGTGATCTTTAGATCTATCTAGGAGCCGATCCACGCACGTGTTAAAGATGGCATAATACGCCTGGAGTTCATCCGTGTTATACTCTCGCAGGTACATAACAAGGTTGGGCACGTCGATCCTGGCGAGTGGGCGGGCTGGCCTAGTAACGGTCTTGGTTGTTTTGCTCATAGGTGGACCTTTTGATAATGTTTTTGGATAGATTTGGGCAATCTGGCCCACATCTGGTTGTATTCCTGGTATAGCTCTGGCCACGCTTGGAGTGCCGTGGCCGGTATGCCTTCACAATTCCACAACCATTGATACTCTGGGGCGGGTATGGGATCCGCCTGGTAAAAGTGCAATTCGTTGTTGCATATCCACCAATAAGCGCAGTTCCATACATCCTGGGCCGGTGTAACCTCAAAGGCAATTGTCAGTGTCATAAAGCGCCCACACTCAGGGCAATTCATGATAGTAAAAACCTCCTGCTTTCCAGCATTCCGGCGAATGATAATCCTTGCCGTTTGCACAATTGGTCTATGGCCGTGAATAGGAGCCGATCCCACTCTTCCGAGTTTGAGCCCATCCAGCTAGGTATATCTTGCTCAGAGCGTCCGGACCCGCTATGCTGCGAGATAGGCATATAATTGACTAGTTCCACGATTATGCCATGTGCCCAACGGTAAAGGGTGACCTGTCCGTGTTTTAGTTTGCAACCCTGTACTTGGGCTTGCGGTTCAGGACAAGGATCCAATAGGCAAAGATCGAATGTGGCCATGGCATGAAAGTTAGCCGTGGTGGGCACTACGTTGCGGGGATTCACCAAGTATACGTCTATAGGGGTAAAAAAACCTGTACAGTGTCCGCCCGGTGGGGCGCAATCGTCATAGTCTATCACGGTTGGCGATCGTTTCTAGAGCATCTTGCTCGCTTATCAGATCGGATTGAATGATAATCCCGAGTTGGAGCCTCTACAAGGCAAGGTTCCGTATCTGAGTAGATTCGTTGGCAACGGAAAAGAAGTCAAGTTGGGTTGGTTCTTGGCATCCAAAAAGTTTTACCTTTACCTTGGCCCGCCTGGCCTTGTTTACCATATCCGCCACGCAGTGGGTTTCACTGCCACCGCCATACAGTTCATGGGTAAAGGCCCACACGACCATAGGCTTGCCCTCTTTGAGCATCTGGGTATTGCGGATCGGACCGGCCTGGTTGCCATATCGTGGCCAATCGGCTGGATAGGGTTCTTGTTTATAGTCCAGGTATTCCGCCCACTTGCGGGCAATGGCATCCGCGCCTTCTGGGTGGGCACCGTGAATGATAATCGACTCGTGTGGCAGGGTGAAGATTTGAGCCAAGATCGCATCTTCGTCGGTCCAGGTTCTGGAGCCGCATATTAGCACCCGGATCGGTGGTCTGGGTGTGGGTTCATGTGTCTTCTTTTCGTCCACCTTCTCCAGTATAGTGGTGTCGCTGTCCGGCTTGCGTTTTTTGGCCTTAGACATGTGGTTATTGTCCCCTCAGTAGGCTATACATAAAGTCAAAGTAATCCGGATCTTTTCTGGCAAAGCTGGCGGCGTCCTTGTAAAGCTCTTCCAGTCCCATAGAAACGATCTCGGTTGCATAGTGGCCCCGGCTTTTAGACTGATAGACTTTGCCCATGTACGGCCTGGAAAATTGGTCCACTTTGGTTATTTCGTAATCGTCGTAGCCCATACCTGGCCTGGCATCTCGCATCTTGATCGCGCTTTCGCCGGCCGTTCTCCGGTTGAGAAAATTCAGGGCTTTGGTGTGCACGCTTCGATCTCGATCTTCCAGCCAATGACCCAACTCGTGAAGCATACTTGTGCGGCCTGAAGTGGTTGCCAGTCCGATGGTACCGGGATTTATGCTATAGCCAAAGGGCGTATAGAATGCCCTGCTGTCTTGGGTGCGTGTGACTTCCACTTCGTTGTCCATTTCCAGCCGGTTGCTCACTAGCCGGTTAAAGGCATCCACGCCCGCTTGCGCCTCTGTTTTGCCCTTGCGCAAGTTTCCAAAATCAAGTTCCACTTCAGCCTGTTGGTCTTTGGGCAGTTCCAGAGCCTGAAGGGCGGCTTCTTTTCGTTGGTCCATGATAGCCTTGATTTCGGTTGACTGCCTGGCGTGTTCCGCCCACATGTCATCTAGTTTCCCCCGGTACCTGGATAATTCAGCTTCCACCCCTTCCATCTCGGGATCGCCTGGCCTGTAACCCTTTTCGTACAACTCTAGTTTTTGTTTGATAAGTGGGCTTGTGTACTCTTCCCGAAAAGCTGTAAGCTCTTTTATGTATTCTTCTTGGGCCTGGCGCAACGCCTGTTCTTTGGCCCGCAAAGCATCATCTTGTTTGATAATCGCACGCCTGGCAGCCTTGGCTGTGGCCGGTTTCTTTTTGGCCGCCGTCCTGGCTCGTTGCGCATCCACCGCCGTTTGAATCTCTTCTTGTGACATGGCCGGGGTTATCCCGATCGCACCGTGTCCAGCCCCTGGAGCACTACCGCCACGTCTACCCTTTACGCCCTTGTGGCCCCAGTTCCCAGACTTGCTGGATCCCTTGATCGTTCGTTCAAGGACTACGCCCTTGGCCACCCCGGTGGGCCTTACCGCCAACCACCCGAGATACCACGCTCCTGCCTGTCTTTGGTTCATTGGATCACCCCTTGGGGTTCTGGTTTGGCCTTTTGTTTGATAATCTCACCGCCCCAAAGCTTGATTGCCGCTTGTGCCGCCGTGGCATCTGGGTTGGGATCGTCGCCCCGTGGTCCATCGGGATCAAGTTTCGAGTTCAAAAGGTCTTCTAGCATCTGGTGTTTGCTGGCCCACTTATAGCCGTCGATCACGGCCACGTGTCCGGCCCTGGTTTTATCGCCCTTGAATACCAAAGGAAAGTGTACGGCAATCATAGTCTAGTCCCTCAACACCGAGATCATAAAATCAAAGAAATCTGGATCTCGCTTTGCGAACGTGGCCGCTTCCACATACATATGCTGGAGCCCCATAGAAATGATCTCGGTTGCATAGCGTCCTGCTGTGCTGTGTTCGTAAATCTTGCCTGAATAGGGCGTCATGAATTTGTCCGGCTTGGCGATCTCTCGGTCTTTATAGTTGGAATTGCGGGTGAGTATCGAAAGTTTTTGTGCCGTTTCGCCCTTGGTGCGCCGGTCCAGGAAGGCAAGGGCTTTTTGGTGTATCTTGGGATCTCGGTCTTCCAACCAATGGCCCATCTCGTGAAGCATCGTCGTGGCGCTATCGCCCTTTGATAATACTACCCGGCCCGAGTTCTTGGGGGAGCCGATCGGCACATAGGCAGCCCTTCTATCGTTGGTCCGCCCCACGCTGACCTTCTGGCCATCCACGGTACCGGTGCCTACCAGTTGGTTAAAGGCATCTACGCCCTTTTGCACGCCTTCCCGGTTGAGCCGGATCCGGGTATCCATAGTCACGTTAGCTTGCTGGCTTTTGGGTACCGAGAGAACATCAAGCATGGCTTGTCGTTGTTCCTGGCGCAAGCCATGCAGTTCCTGACTCACTTCAATGGAGCGGTTGAACATAACTTCACCCTTGGCGGATGTTTTTTCTATCTGATCGCTCCAAAAGTCGATCGACGCTTGGCCCGCCCCCTGCTTCCTGACCCTTTCCCGCATATCGTACAGGTTTGTGATTTCGTCTTGGTGCAATCTGAGAGAAAAGTTAAGCTCTCCATTCTCCTGCATGAGTGCTAGAGCCCTGGCTTCATACTTGGCATCCACTTTTTCCAACCGTTTGCGGATAAGCGGTCCCATCTTGCCCTTTTCTTTGGCCCTGGCCTCTTGGTGGGCGTCAATGGCTTGCGCGATCTCTTCTTTGGACATGGCCGGCGTCACGCCAATGGTGGTATGCCCGGCCCCTGGAAGCGATCCGCCGCGTTGGCCCTTCCGGCCCTTGTGGCCATAATTGCCCGATGTGCGAGATCCCCGGCTCTGGACTGTCCACCATCCATGAAACCATCCGATTGCTTCATTCATAGTTTGGCATCCTTGGGCGGATATGGCCTTGGTTCGTGAATGATAATCTTACCGCCCCATCGTTTGATCGCCGCTTGCGCCGCTTGCATATCTGGATCGGGCACTTCACCGCCCGGCCCTTGTGGATCAAGATCGGCATTCAGAGCGGCTTCAAAAGCTTTGTCATTGCTTGCCCACTGCCAACCGTTGATCACGGCCACCCGCCCGGTCTTTTTCCCTTCGATTGATAATGGTCCATCAAAGCGCACGCCTATCATTTTACTGTCCTCTGAGCACTGAGATCATAAAGTCAAAGAAATCAGGATCTTGCTTTGCGAACTTGGCCGCCCCACTAAACATGTATTGCAGTCCCATCGAGATCACTTCGGAGCCGGTGCCGTACACCTTTCCCACATAGGCATCCATGAACTTGTCGGGCTTGGCCACTTCGTAAGCTTTATAGGCTGAATCTCCGGTTAGCACAGATAGTTTTTGTGCCGTTTCGCCCCTGGTTCGCCTGGCAAGGAAGCTTTGGACCCGCTTGGCGATCTTGGGATCTCGATTTTCCAACCAATGGCCCATCTCGTGGATCATCGTCCTTGCACTGCTCCAACTGGACAAGTGCACTTCACCGCCCACCGTCACGGTCATATCTTTGCCCCCGGCACCAAAGCCGGCATAAGTACGTGTCAGCTTGTCCCGGTAAAACGATCGGCTTCTATTGGTGCGCTTCACTTCCACCTTTTGGCCGTTCACGGTCCCGGTTCCACAAAGCTTGTTAAAGGCATCAAGCCCTTCTTGGGCTTCCGCTCGACCTTTGCGGATCTTGGTGGTCAGCTTGACGTTGGCTTGTTGGTCTTTGGGCACGGCTAAAAGTTCCATCTGGGCAGCATTCTTTTCTCTTCCAAGTTCATATTCTTTTTCCCGCCACTCCCGATACATGCCCAAGTATTTTTCCACTTCCGCCTTCTCGGCAAAGTACACTTCTCGTTGCGCCTCAAGCGCCCCTTCGGATAGCCCTTGCTCCCTGATGTACTTGATGTTTCTAGCCGCTGAATTCATGGCCGTCTCATGGCCCTTCATCGTTTCCCATGCGGCTTCCGCTGCATCACCATAAGCCTTGATCCTGGCTTCTTGTTGTTCAGCTTGTTTAGCAAGTTTGCGCCGGAGCTCTGGCCCTTCTCCCTTCTTTTTCCTGGCCGCTCTTTCGGCCCGCTCTTTGCGATACTCTAAAAGAGCCGTGTCAACCATCCAGTCTTCAGCCTCTGGGCCAATGCCGATCACCCTATGGCCGCCGCCCGGAGCACTTCCCCCGCGCCTTCCCTTTACGCCTTTATGGCCCCAGTTTCCGGACCTGGACGATCCCCGTTGTACCACACGCCAACCATAATACCATGCCCTGTACTTGGAGCGCAGTTCAGGACTAAGTGCCCTGTACTTGGAGCGCAGTTCAGGACTAAGTGCCCTGTACTTGGAGCGCAGTTCAGGACTAAGTGCCCTGCCGTTCCTGGTTCTGGAAATCATAGGATCATCCCCTTGGGCGGGTACTCGGGCAATTCCTGTTTGATAATCTTGCCGCCAAACTGCTCGATCGCCTGGTTAGCCGCCCATAGGTCGGGTTGGGGAATGGAGCCGCTTGGGCCGTCCGGATCAAGCGTAGCGTTCAAAACAGCTTCAAAGGCTTCATCTTCGCTTGCCCACCGCCAATCTTTGATCACGGCCACGGTGCCCGGCTTCTGGGTTTTATCGCTCCAGCCAAAAGGGAATTCTACAGCAACCATGTTACTTACCTCTCAGTGTGCTATACATAAAGTCAAAGTAATCCGGATCGTTCCTGGCAAAGGCCACGGGATGGGTATACATCTTTTCCAGTCCCACGGACAGGATTTCCGTAGCCGTGATCCCCTTGCCCGCCTCTGTGTACACCTTGCCCGAGTAGGGATCCATGAATTTGTCCGGCTTGGTGACTTCGTGATCGGGATACCCTTCATGAGGAAAGATCTTGTTTAGTTGTTGGAAGCTTTCCCGCTTGGTGCGCCGTTCCCAAAATGCAAGCGCCTTCCCAAAAGCTTGCTTGTCGTGATCTTCCCACCAATGGCCCATCTCGTGCACCACAGAAGCCGTTTTGGAGTAGGATGTTAAAGAAGCGGTTTTGGTACCATCGTTGTAAGAGGCCCGGCTTTTGTTCGTTTCCACCACTTTCAAAGTTTTGCCGTCCATGGTACCGGTGCCCACCAATTGGCTGAAGACTTGCGCACCCACGCCCACCGTATCTTCCAGGTCTTTGCCCGGCTGAATGTCTAAGTTAAAGTTGGCCCGTTGCCCTTCAGGCACGGATAGACTTTCAACCGCCTTGTTTCGCAACTCCAATTGTAAGTTTTTGGCATAGTTTAGCTCTGAGCTAGAGCCCTTGAATAATTGGGCTTTTTGTGCTTCATAGGGCTTGGCCTGTTCCTGAAGCGCCGCGTATTCGGCGCTATCTTGTTGCCCGGCCCTTCTGAGTTCCTGCATCTGGTCATAAAGCGGCATAAGATGTTCCGTGGTCAATTCGGATCGTTGCTTGTCCAGAGCCGCCGCCCTGGCCTTGGCCGCTGATATTTGTTTGATAATCGGAGCCACGTCCCGGAGCATTTTGGCCCGTGCCCGCTTGGCCTCTTTAGCACTCGCCTGGGCCTCTTTATGCCTTCGGATCTGCTCATCCACTCGCTCTGGAGTATCGCCTATCATCACCCCGATCGCGCCATGTCCAGCCCCTGGAAGGGAGCCGCCCCGTTGTCCCTTGCGGCCCTTGTGCCTCCAATTGCCCGACTTGGACGATCCCTTACCAACCACATCCGGAGCGTCAAGCACCCACCATCCCAAAAACCATGCCCTGTACTTGGAGCGCAGTCTAGGACCAAGTGCCGTTGTCCTTGAATGATAATCGATCATGGCCTATCCCTCATGAGGTTGTATATAAAGTCAAAGTGGCCCGGATCGTCCCTGGCAAACTGGCCCGGATCGGTAAAAAAGAGTTCCATCCCCATAGACACTATTTCCGTGGCATAGTGTCCCACCCCTGGTTCGACATAAGCCCGGCCAACGTAGGGATCTATAAACCTGTCCGGCCTTGTGATTTCGTATTCTGCATACCCACGATCCGGCTTTAGATCGGCCATTTTCTGAGCCGGATCTTTTTGCGTCCTGCTCAACAAGAACGCTTTGGCCTTTTGGAACACGCCATGATCTCGCTCTTCCAACCAATGACCCATCTCATGAAGCATAGATGTGGCGCTAGATGTTGAAGTCAGTATGCCCGGCCCTGAAGAGTAAAGCAAGATCCGGCCTGTTCCTCCGAGTACAAGGGGATCGTACCCGGCCCTTGACCTGTTATGAGTATCCACGGTCACCGCAGTACCATCCATAGTACCACGACCATACAACCGGTTGAAAATATCCAACCCCTTTTGTGCTGTTTTCTCGATCGTCGGATCTTTGGTCCTCAATTGCACCTTGGCTTGTTGATCTTTGGGCACTTCCAACACCTTCATGGTTGCTTCTCTCGCGCCGTTCTCAAGAGCCCGTTGCTCTTTGCCAAGTGCTTGGTGTTCATCCCACATGTCGCTCAAGTTCGCATCATGTTGGTCGATCTCTTCACGCATAGCGATCACGTCCGGATCGGATTCAGCCCCTTCCGCTCTCCTGGCAATCCTATACCGATCGTAAAGGTCTTCTAGGCCATGATCGTCCATGTAATCTTCACGCGCCTGTAAGATGGCCTTCTGTTTGGCCTTCAGCTTGTCGATCTTGGCCTGGGTAGCACTTTCTATCCTGGCTATTTTGTTCCGTGCCTGTTCCGCCGTGGGTTTCTTTTTTTCGGCTTGTTGCCTCCGGTAAAGATTGATAATCTTCTCTTTGCCGCCCGGTGAAGTGGTACCCGTGATCCCAAGTTGAGTATGGCCCCCGCCTGGAGCCGACCCGCCCCGCCTTCCCTTCACGCCCTTGTGGCCCCAGTTCCCAGACGTGGACGATCCCTTGGCCACCAAGGCGGCCAAAAGGTAGGCGTATAAGGCTTGCTTGCTCGCTTGCACGGTGCGCATGACCTGCTCCTATAGCACGGCCCCGGCCGGCGGGGGTGGGCCTTGGTCTTCTTTGATAATCTTACCACCACCGAGTGTTTTGATCGCCATATCCACCGCCGTCCGTTCCGGTTGTGGATCGGCACCGCTTGGGCCATCCGGATCAAGCATCGCATTCAAGTAATCTTCCAGCTTTTTGCTTTTGCTGGCCCACTTCCAGCCATCGATCACGGCTACAAGTTTCTCTTTCTCGATTTCGCCCGCCGCTCCTGGCATAAACTCAACAGCTATCATCTTATTTTCCCCTAAGTAGGCTCAACATAAAGCCCATATAATCCGGATCTTCCCTGGCCATTCCAACCGGATCGGTGAACATCGTTTCTAGCCCCATAGATATGATCTCGGTTGCGTACCGGCCAAGCCTTCCGTATTCGTACACTTTTCCAGCATAGGCACTCATAAACTGATCTGGCCTGGCAACTTCTCTTCGACTAAACCGATAATTGGGCATGAGCCTTGATAGCCGTTGGGGGCGCTCTCCTTTGGTTCTCCGGTCCAAAAAAGCATAAGCCTTTCTTTGTGCTTCGGGATCGTTATCCTCAAACCAATGGCCCAACTCGTGGAGCATCGTGGTTTTGCCGCTCTTGGTTGATAATCCCACTTTTCCAGGCTCTTTTACGCCAAGTTTCCCCAATGCATTGGGCACATAATGCGCCCTTCTACTAGAAGTCCGTGCCACACCCGCCACTTTGCCGTTCACGGTACCGGTACCACACAAACGATTAAAGATATCTAACCCGGCTTGCGCTTCTGCCTTGCCTTTGCGCAACCGGCCAAAATCCAATTGCACCGTGCTTTGCTGACTCTTGGGCACTTCCAGGTACTTTAGACCATCTTCACGTAATTGGGTTTCAATCTCTCCTTTTTCACGCAAAGCGGCATATTTGGCCTGGCGCATCTGCTCCATTTTTTCGTTGTGAGGCTCCATCTCTTTGGCAAGTTTTTCCCACTCTTGGCTTCTATATCCCGCACTCCACATCTGCCGTGATATCGGCATCACGTATTCTTCTTGATACTTCTCCATGTCTTTGTCTAGTTGATCTATTGTAGATTGAAGACTTTCCCGTTGGTCCTGAAGACCTTTGGTGCCTTCGAGTAATGCCGCCATGATCGCCTCGGGATCGTTTGGATCGATCGCTGGCTTGGGCTTTGGTTTTGGTTTCGGTTTGGGTTTCGGCTTGGGGGTGGGCTTTTTCTTCTTCATAGCCCGTTTTTTGGCCATCATCCGCCTGTGGTGGGCAATGGCAGTCCGCTTTTCATCTTCCGTGCTAATGCTGGATATGCCTAACGTTCTATGGCCGCCGCCTGGCAAAGAGCCGCCCCGTTGTCCAGGAATGCCCTTGTGGAAGTAGTTTCCAGACGTATCCGATCCCTTTTCCACAAGGGAGCGTAACACGACCCAACCGCCAAACCACGCCCTTCGTGCTTGTCTATCCATTATTCATACCTCAGTTTTTGCGCAAAAACTAAAGATCACGTTGTATACTCCATTATACCATGGTTTTGGTCGCTTTGGAAGAGTTAGTGAAGCCCCAACTCTTCAAAATCTGAAGCGTCCCGCATTAGTTCAAGTTCTAGTTGGATTGCTTCTGCTTCGTTCTCTTCTCGGGCATTGCCTTTTTCGGGCAACGCTTCCGGCCACGCTTCACACCTGGCATTTGATAATCTGGCGTACCTTTCTGACAAGTCAATGCCGATCACGTCACATCCGAGATCCAGCCCGGCAAGCAACGTTTGCCCTGTTCCCGCAAAGGTGTCAAGCACAACTGGCCTTTTCAGCGGCCACGCCTTGATAATCTCTTCGTTCCATACCCATCCCTGGACCTGTCCGGCACCGTTGCACTTGGGGCATGGATCGTCCAAGATCTCCATGGAATTCTTGCCCAAGTTCCCGATATGGCCTCGGCTTTTACTTTCCCTTTGGCCTTCTTCCGGCATATGATCATCGTGGCGCTTCTTGCCTTTCCGGTTTTGCCCGGTCCCCTTGCACTTTTTGCACGGCACCAACCCCGGTTCTGGAGCGCCATGGCACCTACATGTAGGTTCCCAACCTGTTGTTTCGTATTCCGCCGTGGCCGCCGGCCCACGCTTTTGGGTTCGTTGATTGCTTACAGAATGACCCCGGCCCTCTTTGGCGTCCTGCTCATAATCTGCCCAGTCCTGGCCTAGCAGTTCGGCATAAGCGGCGGATGGTTTGATAATCCGTTTGAATGGAGCGCCGCACGTGGCACAACACCCATGCTCTGAGGTACCGGCCTGGATCCCCCTGGCCGCCAACGCTCTCGGGAAACTGGCAAAGTGGGCAACCTCTTCACCATCGGGCAAAATGAAGGGCTTGTGACCTTCGGCTTGCACACGCCACACCGTTCTTGCATTGCGGCCCCCTGAATTCATGTTATCCAGTCCCTGACCAATCTCTGTTTCCATCAAAAAGGAATGTGGCATTTGGCCCGGAGCCCCTTCCGTATGCTTGTGATCGCCACTCCGCCCATACAAGCGCCGTTCTACACTACACTGTTTTGGCAACACCCGGATCGCATGCCTATCCCAATGATACTTTTTGCTCTTGGCAAACACAAAGAGGTATTCATGGCTTGCGGTGACCCGATCCTTAACACTCTCGGGCATTGTCGCCCCAACCATAAAGAGCCGTTCCACAGCCTTTTCCGCCCGTTTCAGAGCCTGATCTAGTGGCTTTGATAATCCAAAGAGACTTCCGCCGGCCGCCTGGCGCACCATGGCAAGCGCCGCTTCCACTTCCGCTTGTGCCTCTAGCTCCTGCTCTGACCGGTCCAGACCTTTGCACCACACTATGTCTGATCTTAGCCACCAACCATCCGCCTGGAGCGCCAACGCCAACCGCCATGGCACTCCGATCAAGTCTTTGGGCTTCAACCCATTGCCACGACTGGTCACACGCCTAGAATGCCCCCTTTGAAAGCCACCTGTTTGATCGTCGGTTCGGATCTCATTTTTACCACCGGCACTTATAGGATTGCTTACATAAGAATCCCCCAAGTTCACCCAGAGCGTACCGCTTGGATGTAGCACCCGCCGTGCTTCCCTGAAGATCTCAACCAAATGATTGATAAACATGTCTAGATCGGGCTCCAGCCCCAGACAACCCAACCATGCCCCGCACTTTTGACAGAATTGGCCCCGTTTGGCCATTTGGCCATTGGCCGCCGCGTCTGAATGTCGGGTATTGGTTTGGGCAACCTGGTTTGGATGCGCCCCCGGCACAAGATCGCCCCATACGTGGTTACAACTCGGATCGCCGCCCCACACTGAAGGCGGAAGCCCGTAATCCCTCAAGGCCCAATATGGCGGACTCGTGAAAATCAGATTGACACTACCCGCCGCCAACTTTCGCAACCACTCCAAAACGTGCCCCGGAAGCACCTGCCAATTGTTCATTTCCACTCTCTTTTTACCCAAGAAAGCCAATCACACATGCCGCCAACATCAAGAATTGACATATCTGTATAGCCATAGCTGTCAAGCTTGATAATCTGCTCTCGCTCCAGATCACCGAACACGACAAAGGCGCTTGGAAAGCCCGCCGGCCCCTGCTTGGTGGGCACCCGCACAAAAACCCCGTTTTCTTTACGGGCAAAGTGTTCCCGAAGCACAAAATGGAGCCGCCCCCGGATAAACGTTACCATACTGGCATAAGGCACGTTATCTTGCCACCATGTGGTGCTAGTACGCGCCGGAATCAAGCATACCACCGTGGTGCCCAGTTTGCACCCTTCCGCCCTAGCTTTGGCCATCCACCGATCGATCAATCGCTTCCGGCCATAGGGCGGATTCATGAAGCACAGACCTTTCCAGGGCAATGATAATCCATCGTCCCAAGGTGTGTAAAACTTGGGTGCTATCGTGGGCCACAAAGAGCATACGTCAAGATCCCACGGGAAAAGTGGGGCAAGATCCGTTACCATCTTTGGCGGAGTTTCCCAGTTCCCGCTTAGAGACAACCCGTGCACACCTAATCCAGACATAGATCCGCCGCTTCTAGCCATGGAGTATATCCCTTATCCGCCAACGCCGCTTCACCGATCCATATGATTTCTTTGGTCCGCCCGGTCCTGGTTGCATTCCGAGTGATAATCTCTTGCACAACCAACCCCGGCCACGTAAAAACCTCTTGATGATGAATCCGGCTACTACGCTTCACCATAAACCGGCCGGCCAACGGAAGATCCCCCGCCCGGACCCACCTGGCCAAAGTGGCACGATCCATCCCTAAAATCCTGGATATGTCCGAGATAGGCATGGCTCCTTCCGGAATCTCGCTTTCGGCTTCTTGAGAAGACATCGCAGAAGAGCAGTCCTCACGTGCCAGCCTCAAATCATTACGCCGCCAAAATTCGCCCACTTGGCGATTCACGGCAACAACTAGGCTTGGATGAGCCCTGGCGGCCCACTCTTTCCCCCGATCACTCCTAAACTCTAACATTTCGTCCATTGCCTTTCTTCTGGACACGGCCCACAAAGTTCATGCATAAGCATCTTAAAATCCCACATTGCACCCATGAGCCGCCAATTTTCCACCAAGATCACGCCTTCTGACACTTCATCACACCGGCATACCGGCACTTTTAGCCCCGACTTGAGCACGATCACGTCCGGCCACGGCGGCGGCTTTGATAATCGTTCTTGAGCATACCGGAAGATAGGGTGCACTTCAGTCCGTGGGATGGAGCCGCCCCGTTGTCCGGGGCGGCCCTGATGGCCCCAATTGCCGGAGCCGGTCACTTGTGCAACCGATAGCGGATCATGCGCTTTAGCACCGTCTCTTCCGTACCCTTTGCCATCATACTGGGTTCGGCAATCTTTTGGATCGCCGCAAAACGCACCAAGTCCACTGTGGCATTGACCACGCCGATCACTTCCGCACTATAGCCCATAGTGGCCAAGAATGCCATGATCGCCGTCAAAACAAGGGTTACAACCGGCTGTGATTCTGGCGGAAAGATGAGGCCCATGGTCTGGAGCCCGATCAAAACGGTAACCCCGGTCATCAAAAACGCCAAGATCGCACGCTTCCACCGTTCTGACAACTTGGGGAAAAGTTCCGTTGTGATCAACTTCCAGATCGCCAACACGATCGCAAACAGGTCAAACCCAAAAAGCAAATTCCCTTCCATAGATACATACTCCCTTCACTGAATGATAATCCGGCTCGTGCCTATGCCATTGCTTCGGCTTGATCATCCACCGGATAGGTACCACTGGCCACGTCAAGCCACGCCCGCAGGAGCCCCCACGGGGTTCCCTGTAAGGTCACGATGGCCCACAACACGCGCAAAAACTCTTGAATCTTTTCGTTCCTGGACACTGCTCCTTTCCTCTCTAGAGCGTGATCACACGCTCGGGCATCTGTTGTAACGTTTTCACCCACCCAAAATATTCACCCCGTGGGCGGGGATCCGACATCCATGAGGTATTGGGCTCATCGATCCGTAGCGCCTCTTCCACGGTCAAAAGCCGGTCATATGGATCGGTCTTGATAATCGGCTTCCACGGCTTCCGGCATATCGTACCTTTGGCAGTTATCCACCACACTTCTTTTTGCTCGACCAACGCTGTGTACACGTTCATCGTGGCTTGCACATCCTGACCCACATATTCCAGGCATAGGGCTTGTGCGGACCTGCTTCCGGCAAAGCGATCGGGCGGGCCGCCCTCAAAAAATCCAGCGATATCTTCCAACTGCTCTGGGCTTGCTGTCGATAGGTCACCGGACCACAAAAGGGGAGCCAACGCCCCATGCATGCCCTTGGTTTTGCCTTCCACCCGGAGCCCCTTGGCCGCTTTTTCCAGCCCGATCATATATCCCTTTTGACAAACCATCTGGAAGCCCGGATCGATATGTGCACCCATGGCCATTTTGCCGACCTGCATGGCCCACGTTCGATCTTTGCACTCTTCCGCCAACACGTCAAAGTCAAAACCAAGCCCGTTCCAGGTCACCACGTAATAGCCCCGATTGATAAAGTCCTGCAAATAGGCCACCAATTGATGCACCTGGCCCGGATTCATCTTGTTACCAAAGGCGAAATTGCCGCCTATCGTCAAGTTCTGGCCGTTGTGCCAATGTCGCATCTGGCCTTCACTGGTTAAGGTAGCGGCACAAGATATCCCCAATGGCCTTTGCTCCGACCATTCCACCCCATCTACCATGGGTTTTGCGATCTCCAAGTCAAACGCGATCAACTTCATTTTTCCCAATTCCCTTCTAACTAAAATTGGCTCGTTAGTGTTTCGACAAGTGCTTGATCTTCACTGGTTATAGGTTCCTGGGGCGTTAAATCTGGATCGATGACTCGCTTCATTTCTGCCAAGAGCTTATTCAGATCAAAAGACATGGATTGTTGCCCGAGATAAAACCACGCCGCCGCCCGGACCAATTCAGATCGATGATTGTTTGCCCGCTCCAGATAAGCTACCGCCCACTTGGGCAACCTGGCATTATACGCAATAACTTGGTATCGTTCTGAGCTCAATTCGCCAAGGTCTTCCGGCCCGAAGGCTTGAAAAAACGCTTCCAGCGCATTGGCCAACCATGCACTTTTGGTACGCCCCGTGGCCAACGCATTCAAAACAGGATCATCCATCCCCTTGGCAAACCGGGTTCTATATCCCTTCATGCAGCCCTCCTGAATTTGTACGGTGCAAAAGCCCGGAATCCCATGGCATTTGACCATTCAGCATCTTGCACCGGCCTGGCAATATCCCCGTACTCATCTTGAAAATACTGCCATGTGTAATATGAGCCACCGCCGCAAATGTGCACGGATCGCAACCCCATCACATCACGCCACGCCGATCGCAGTTCGGATATGATCGATTCTGCCAACACTTCCGCCGCCTGGTTGATCACTGGGCCAAAATCGATCGTGTTTTCTCCAAGTCCGGCTTTGCCATCCCGGAGCGGCCCATCTAGCCGGAAATAACTCACATCCTGGCCGTGCTCGTTGAGCATATGCGCCTTGAGTGCCGTCAAGATAGCATGTACGCCAAACTGGCGAGAAAACGACCTTGGCTCTATGAATCGTGAATCTCTAAACCATACCACATCCGTGGTAAACATGCCCACGTCTACTACTGCATGATCGCCTCTAAGCAGGTCCAGGTTTTTGGGATTGCCGTCCAAGTCCAGGGCCAAAGAATAAAACGTGCCCACGGCTTCAGGCAACACAACTACATCCAACACCTGTACTTCATGGCCGTTGATCGTCCAGTTACCGATCAACAAATCGTGATAGGTGCGATTGTCCCGGATCGGCTTGTAATAATCGATCGGAGCGCCCACGACCAATTTGGCCGGCCCCACAACTCCAAGCTTGTAAAACGCTTCTGCCACAAGAGCGATCACATCATCCGGATCACGCTGTTGGGCAAGTTCCGCCCTGGCAAGTGGGTTTTGGTCTATAGCCGTTTTGCCCACAAGGCGTTCGATCTGGCGTGTCCCAAATTCATTGATAATCTGAACGTGCACACACCCATTAGCATCCAGGGGCGTCAAGAGATCTCCATAGCGCCGTTCCACGTCCCTGGCCACCACTGAAGGGAAGCATGTGCGCACATCCCGAGACACCACGGCCTTGGTTCCCCCACGACCAAAATCAATTCCAACAAGTGTTATTTCCATCTTACATGCTCCCATTTCTATCTTCCAGACAATCAAGGAAGAGATCCCGGACCTGTATCAAGATCGGATCGTCCAGGCTTGAAAATAATAGAATCTTGACCCCTTGCCGTTCTTTGTTCTTGTACCAGTATAGATGTTTTTCCCTAAGATACCGGTCATCTTTGAGCATTCCAGCATCTTGGAGCATATCACATATCAATTCAGCCGACAGATCCGGCCTTTCATTCCGATAGGTGATAAAGAACGTGATTCCCAAGGGCTCTTCCAGGCTCCCAAGCATAAGCTTGAAGTCTTCCGGCACCTGCTCTATAGCCTCATTGACCCACGCTATGGCTTCATCCGACTTGGCAACGATCGGCCTCATTGGCCCATGGGTTTTGCGCTTTGGATCGCTCTTGCTCCGATACACCCACCGGATCACCCGGTTATTGCTCTTCCGGGGCGGTTGGCCAACGATCTCAAAACGATAGATAAACGGCCCTTCAGCCATAGGCGGATTAGCTTTCACTGGCCAACTCCTTACCTACAACATACTTTCCACTTATCCCAGTAGCATCTTTACACTGGAGTGCTCGTTTCATACCTGCTACATATGCCCTTCTGTCTTGTTGTGTTGGTTCTGGAGCATCTTCTATAAACCCATCAAACCAAGATTGCAAAGTTGAAATCCAAAGCACCGGCTCTATTTCCCTATTCCTTGCAAAACGCAATTCAAATTGTGCAACACGTTTCCGATCTTCATCCGTTGCAATCCGTATAAACTGAGCCATTACGCAAGGTCCAAATGCTCATGATAGGTCACCCCATCAAGAAGATCGCTTTGCCCGGCCTTAGTTACTTTGATAAAAGTGTTATCGCCGCCTGGTGCCAAGTCGGTAAAGCTCGTATGCACGCCGGGGATCATCTGGCTGGCGGGCAAGAACGTTCCCCATTGCTTGAAGTAACGCTTGATCCCCGTTCCCTCAAGTTGATCCCGGATCGCCCTGGCATCCACCGGCTTCATCACTCTGGCCCTGGCGTCCTGTTCACCGCCCCAGATCACTTGTACCCGGTCCCCGAGATTGAGCAAGTCGGAAGGCAGTACCACGCTTGATAATAACGGCTCCAGGCTCACAAAATACCGGGGCGCTTCCACCTGGCGCAAGAGCGCCCACCGTTCGGTAAAGGTACCTTGGGTGCCACCGGTTATACCATAGTACACGTTGGGCAACTCGGAATACTTGCCACCGTCCCATACTCTCAGGGCTTGCCAAAATTCGAGTAAATGATCTGGCCTCTTGGTGAGCACCATGAAAGTCAAGTGTGGCCTGGCGGCCATCTCTTTGTACACGTTCAGGATAAACGTGCTGTTGACCTGCCAATGGAAAAGATCGGCCATACTGGTTACAAACACCCGCCCCCGCTTCTGTTTGGGCAACTTGGCAAAAGCATCCACCACGTAAGCATGGCATCCCAAGATCACTTTCCCGGTCCACTTGACCCCTTCCGCCGTTCTCTCGGTGATCCCTTGTGGATAATTGCCCATGGCAACCTGTCTATGTGCCATCTTGGCGGCATAGCAGTGCAAGCACTCCGGCCCTTTAGGGGAGCACCCAAAGATTCCCGGATTCAAACTATGGTCAGTCCATCCGATCGTTGTCTTCATGATCCCCCCAACGCTTCGGCTATAGCATCCATAAGCGGGATCACAAGATCTTCAGGCACACCCTTTCCCACCACATCCGGCCCGAGTACATCAAAGGTCAACTCATTCAAGGGCACCTTGCGATCTTTGTATATAAAGTGTCCGGTCCAGTAAATGATCCCCATATCCTTGTCGTAACGCTGATCCCCCTGGAAGGCACCCTTGGGCTCTTCCTCTTCTTCCGGATCGTCCTTGCCATCCATCAAGCGCCGCAATTTGTGCACCAAGTCTTGCAGTTCCTTTAGTGAGACTTCAGGATCAAGAAGCTTATCCATAAGCTCTTTGTTCACGCCCGGATACATGTCTTTGATCAATTTCTGGGCCACGAGTAGCTTGCTTTTGCCGGCCAATGATAATCTTGTTACGTCGATCTCCAGCTTGACCACATACGTATCCCAAATAGATTTATACCCGCTTACCGTGGTTGTAGCTTTGCGCAAGTGCCGGGTACAAAACTCTGCCCAACTATCGGCATAGGGCGGGATCACGCCCGTTTTGGGATCTATGATCCTGGTCAACTGCCATTTTTTCTTGCCCCCAGTGCCGGGTATTTTTGTCTCATAAAACGAATAGCACGCCCACGCAAAGACAAGAAATGTTTGATCTTCGCTTCGTTCCGCCGCTGTCACCAAGGTGCTGGACCGTTGACATAGTTCCAGCCCGTTGGCCCTGGTTGCGGTTGCATCCCAGTTTGATAATATGTCTAGCTCACTTGTGAGCATCAAACTTTTTTCTGGTTCGTCCATGTTCTTCCGCTCTTTTCATTTGATCGCTAGAAGCCATGCCGATGATCGCAAAGATCACAAGCCCCATGATGGTCAGCCAATCCACCGGCAACACCCGGAGAATCAACAACCACAATAGAACAAAAAAACTTGATACACTCGTGAACGATGCAAGATCAACCGGCATGGCTGGCTCCTAGCTTCTGTCCGATGTGGTATAACTTGATCCAAGTATACCACGAGAGATCCCCACGGTCAAGGCAGATCTGCAACCAATTCCCAATACCCGGCCCTACTCTCTTTTTCTGTCAGATCGGCGGGCGGCCCGGCTTCTACAATCTTGGGCCACACTTTCCCCCGCCATTCCCGGCCATATTTGTCCCGGCCATACGGTTGCACCGCTCGTTTGATACACTGAATCACCCATTTTGCCTGTTCGCTCCAACTTCCAAACATTGATAATCCTGCTTTCTAGCCTGTTACAGGCTCAACTCTCGGGGCGGAGCGCCTTCCAGCAACACCGCCAACCATTGATCATATGACTCAAACCCTTTACACCCGATCTCTAGATCACGGTGCATATTCACTAACTCTTCACACATGGACCTATAGCCCTGGAGCCCCCACGTATGATTCCACCATGCTTCATAGCGCACTTCTAGCCCAAAATTCCGACCTGGAGCGGATCGCCCAGTCAAAGCCTCAAGTGCACATTGTTTGATAATCTCAACTGTCAGCCCGGCCCGATCTGCCCCCCACATCTCGATCTCGTTGTACCAATCTTCATGCCAACGGACTATCTCCGATCCCCGATAGCATAGCACATTGCGCATTTGGGCCGCCATAGCCCACGCCCTGGCCCACTCTATGGGCTCATCTTGATAATCCACCGCCCGATCAAGCAACGCTTCGAGTTCCGCCCTCATAACGTGATCCGCCTTTCAGAGCACCGGCCACACTTCGCCGGTACAAGAGCCATCATACTTCTGGCAAAAAGCTTCCCGCACTGAGCACACCGATGCACGTATACCGTCCGGCCCTTGCCCCCATTGTCTACAATCTGATCGTGTGGACACATAAAAGGCAACGCCGGGATACCTGCCAACTCAAACACTCCAGGGAAACCATAGCGCACCGGCCCGAGTGGATCGCCTTCGTCTTTGGCCACAATGGACAAAGTTCCCGCCATAACCCACCGCTTCCCATTCCAATAGTGCTTGATAATCGTTGGCCCTTCCGGATAAATCTCACAAAGCAACGCATGTTTTTCGTCCGGTTCCACTTCTAACGCCTTCCAAAGCACTTTATACGGCCCATGGCTGAAGCTGTGATCTAGAGCATGAGCTATCTTGTAGGCAATAGCATAACGCCTCTGGAGCCCAAGAAGGGCATTGTGGCGGGCATCGAGTTCCCGGACCTTCAAAGCATTGACCCCGCCCAAAGTTTGATTTACGTCTTCTTTGGAACCATAAAGCGGCCTATCTGTGGGCACACACTCAACCACATCATCGATAGAATCTATTGCATGCATGCACTCGTAATAAGCAATGGCCACGCCCTTGCTTGGCGCTTCGATCACCTGTCTAGGGCCAAAACCACGTCCCTGGACTTCCCAACGCTTCCACTCCATTAGTTCGCTCATGGCCCTACCTCTATCACGTTCGTGGCCGCCGTTGTAAAGGCATCATCGTGTGAGACAATGATAATCTGACCCAACCCCAACGCCGCTACAACTTCTACTAGTCCCTGCTTACTGTTTGGATCCAAGTGGATCGTGGGTTCATCCAAAACCATCATGCCAAGATCGGCCCGGTACTTGGCTATGGCCAACCGGCACGCAAGGGCAGCGATCACCCGTTCACCGCCCGACAACTGG
>Ga0180438_10000258_pt1 | contig 109627 bp, 122 predicted proteins | sample SS_ome_12_FD_132455 | JGI IMG/M metagenome (GOLD analysis project Ga0180438, IMG submission 132455) | Hypersaline lake sediment archaeal communities from the Salton Sea, California, USA - SS_3_D_2 metaG | ecosystem: Environmental > Aquatic > Non-marine Saline and Alkaline > Hypersaline >... | reverse complement strand
GTATTTTGACCAACCGGTGGGGCAACTCGCTTTGCCGCCTACTTTGACCCACTTGACCTTTGGGCATTGTTTCAACCAGCCGGTGGGGCAACTCGCTTTGCCGCCTACTTTGACCCACTTGACCTTTGGGCATTGTTTCAACCAGCCGGTGGGGCAACTCGCTTTGCCGCCTACTTTGACCCACTTGACCTTTGGTCATTGTTTCAACCAGTTGGTCAGGGACCTTGAATTTCCTGAAACTCTACGTGAACTTAATTTGGGTAGTTGTGGCGAGGTTTCTCTCAAAAATTTCATCCTTCCTCCCAACTTGGTTCATCTATGGATAAGAAACCCGAACGAAATTAGTGCGTTTTCCCAGTCATTGAAAATGTTGAATGGTGAGCCTTTCAGCCAACCAGACCCGGACACGTGGTGGAAAAAAATGTAAACAGCTGATTAAATGGACAAGTGTTTAAAAGACAAACTTTTGTTTTACGAGCGGGAGATTGATCACTTGGTATCGCAACCCCACTATTTGTGCGCATCAGAGAGTGAACTTCACTTGTGCGCGCGAGTCATTTTCAAGGATTTGTTGGAACGGCTCCAAGATGCCGTCGAAAATCAAGGCCAGATGTGTGTTACTATCCAGCTCTTGAATGAGGGTCGACCGAGTCGACCGAATCGACCGATTCCACACGATTGGCCCCACTGGAGTGAAATGTGCCAATGGTGGGATGATATCCAGACCAAGGCCCACGGGAATCCCTTGAAAAAGGTGATTCTCGATCGTCGCGATTCTAAAACGCGGCAGGCTATTACACGTCTTTTTCAGTGTTGGAGTCACCCCATCATACGGATGGACATTTCGGACTCAACCACCCAAGTGACGCTTTCACTGTAAATTGTGTTGTTTGGTGACTAGAAAATGGCTCATCATGTAGCCGCGATGTTCATGTTCTTGGAAGCCGTGCAGGGTGAAAAGGAATCTCGTGACCAGACTAGCACGGCTGATATAGGAAGTTGCTCTGACACGCCCACGTCGTCTCCGCCGGAGCCACCGACCACGATGGAGATTCGCAAATACCTGATTTACTTGTGTAGCACTGGCCGGGTTGATCTTGATCTGGGCGTCATTTCTAGGGCTAGTCATTCGCTCTTAGTCGAAATCTGCGTGGCCCTCCAAGGTCGTTGACAAGGGCGACGGAAATTTCTCCAAATAAAGACAAATGTTCCCGAGTATAGTGCCTCCGGCGCCGTCGGGCTCTTTCACCTTTGAGGAGGTGTCTACGCCGGCCCTAGCTCCGGTGCCTGCTCAACTGATAGTTGAGCCTCCGGCAGAGGCAACAGTTGAACCTCCAACCCAAGTTGAACCTGAGGTTCAAGGGCAGCCCGTGATGGACTACTACAGTCAGCTTCTGGCTGAAACGCGACCCAAGAAATCAGCCGATGTGGAGCCGTTGCTGGGACCACCCGTGTTGATGTCGTCACCTGCCACCACTCCATCGACGACCACTGAATTTTACACTCCAAGCACAGACATGTCCTTCATTCCGGGACCTCCGCCCATCTCGTTGGACTTTGCTTCAGCACCCGCGGGACCGGTGACTAGCATTGCTACCGCGCCGGAGATTGAGAAAGATAGTTTTTCTGGATTTATTTCACCCCCTGATCGCCCCAGTGCCCCTTCGCCCATGGATCCTTCAGAACCTTTGAGTTCCAAGGAGGCTCAAGAAGCCCGCGATCTGATTCGAGAGGCCAAACAGTTCCTTGAAACGCACCAACCATCCGCGCCGGAATCGTCGAGCTTTCCACATCCCGATGATTGTAAAAACATTATCGATTGCGCCGACGCTGAGCAGCATCTGGAAGGTGTGTTTGAAAAATTCAACATCGCCCACGAGGGATTGACGTTGGGTCCCGTTGGCAAACGTGTGAAGGACAACATCATTAGCGTATGGCGACAAGAGTTTTGCACCATGGACACTGCCGAGATTGAAGTCTCCCCGGTTATTGATTCCGAGCCTGATCGTCGGGCGATCTCCACGTGCGCCGCGTGTGGATTTATCATTGATGTGGTGGAATTCATCCGCGAAACAACCAACGGCGAGATGTATGACGGCAGTTCACTGGAACAGCTTCAACGTAAGTTGAGTTTGACCAAAGTGAACTGTCCCCGTTGTGGTGCTCATTGTGAATTCAACGACCCGATGTTGGGAGTGGCGAGTGTGCCCGTGGTTTTGGGGGGCACCGTGGCCGGTGCCTTGAATGAGGACGGAGCTCGCATCGAAGACCCAACGCTTTACAAGCTCGCTCCCAGCTCCGTGATGCAAAATCAAATGCAACTCAAGGACCCAATGGACGAACTGGCCAAGATGCAAGATCGAGTCGAGGAAGTCGACGACACCAAGGATGAGTGCCAAGATGCAACGGCGGAAGAAAAGGGTAAGGAGGAAATGGAAGAAGTCCCAACACCAACCGGAGAACTGGAAGAAGAGGTGGTTGCGTCGTCTTCGGGCACTGACGTTGAATTTTCGCATTACCTCTCTGGCACAGCCGTGAATCAACTGGCATCCGCGACAGAAAATTTTGGTGGTTCAGTGGCCAGTATCACATCCGTGTGGAAAAGTCAGATTGGGCGCGTGCACCAAGGGCTGACGTTTCTGTATGATGCACACAACCTGACAGAATTGTGCGTGCTGTCCGCAGTCGATCAGGTGGAGAGAACAGAGGGTGAAAAGGTTCCGGTGTTTACGCGCGAAGATCAATACTTGAAGCGAACCAAGCCTCATCAGCTCTCGCCGGAGACTGATTTCTCGCACGCCGCCGCCGGTCACCTGCTGGTTCAGTGTTTGAATTTTCTTGCCCGCCTGTTTCACCAGCACGACATTGTGGTGCGCGAGCAATTGCCATGTGAGGGTCGTAACGAGACCGACGTCACCTGGAATTTGGAGTCCAAACTTTTCAGTCGCCATCGAAAATGCAAGTTGCCGTTGGGTCAGGTGTTCACGCACGGCAAAGACCGGATTGGATGTCGTTTTTATGCGGAAACACTGCTGTATTACGTTTTTCTATCTGCTCAGCGCCAGGACGAAACCCGCGAACACATTTGGTCTCGCTTTCCCAAAGCTGTGGCACCGTGGGATTGTATTGTTGCAGCAAATGATTCGAGTTCCGGCGGCCACCTGAAAAAATATGCCCAGACCCTGATGGGGGTCGGCTTTTCGGTCAAGATTGAACACGGCACACTAGAGGAGCTCATCGAACGCGCCGATGTATTGGGCATTCCGTTCCTGATCACCCTTGTAGACGCCGAGAAAACTGAGTCCGTGTTTGAAGTGTCTGCTCGTATTCGGGCGCGGGATTCTCAGCGCTCGATGAAATCATCCATTTTGGACATTGCAGTTGCATTAGAAACATTTCAATAAACTTTATTTGCACATCATTATTCAGCCACCAGGTGGTCCTCTGAAGGGTCTTCCAGCGCCTGATTGACCTCTTCGGAGCCTTCGGCGGAAGAACCGGCTTCGTCTTCTTCCGATCCCTCGTTGGCTTCTCCAGAGTCTTCGTCTTCGGCATCTTCTTCAGAGTCGGTGAGATCAAGAGCGCGATTCTTCACCGCTTTGAAGAGGTTGGCGCTTCCCGAAAGCACAGAACCCACTCCGAGCACCAAAACACCTGATCCAAGCAGAAAAAGTGCGAGTTTACTGGCCGATCCCAACGAAAAGGTGGACGTGAGCGAGCCAGTGGCAGCTTTCCAGATTTCAAGAAACATGCCTTTATTTCACCACGCAAGAAATTTTAAAACACTGGTCTCACTGGACGTCGCACGCTGAATGGTTGAAAACTAAAATTGAGAAATTCGACCCCCTCGTCGTCACTCATGGACTCCAATGACATGTCCGCCGAATCCTCGTCAATCACCGGCGGACCCTCGGAGCTAATGGACATTTGATCAGGGCTGCGACACTTGAAAGTGTTGGCTTGCAAAATCAGGTCATATTGAGCTCGGCACAGTGGAATCACCGTGCATCCGTCGATTGTTAAAATCACCAACACATTGCCGTAAAAGAGCTGAGTGTCGAGAAATCGCGGGATCTCGTGATAATTCGGCTCGAGTTGTGCATGTTTCGACCGCCGATCAAGTAACAATGACACCGACACCGTTTCCACGCGTGAAGGTGACAGGTGTTGAGACACTTCCAAGCGTGCCACCAGATCGGTGTTGAGGTGCATCATTTTGTGCAACACCACGCCTTCTGGAAAATAGAAATCGTGTCGCCACTCGGAGCAGACCTCTTGCGCGGTCGAAGGCAAAAAAGTAGTGACCGTCTCGCCATGTGGCAAAAGCACGATGGAAGCTGGGGTCATGACTTTTAAAAGTTCATTTACATTTTTTTCACACTTTTTTCACACCTTTTTCAGTGTCAAGGGGGTATCGCGACCCAAGAAATCCACCATTTTTTCCAGGAGTGATCGTCCGGTATACTCGTGGTTGGGTCCGGCACTCGCCGGTGGCCCCACGAATTCACATTCCACCTCGTAGCAAGGTGTTTTACTTTGGGCATCCTGTTCGTCGCGGCCGGTCCACACGATGGTGAGGTCGAAGCGCCACCTCTCTTTGTGGATGAAAGATTTGCGTTTCTTCACGCGCACCATGTTGGGCTCTTGAGGAAGTGTGACTTTCACGGGCAACTCTTCCTTCATGGACACCCGCAAATCGTATTTACGCTCAGCACACTTGAAGGTCACGTGTTGAATGGTAGTCTTTTTCATGAAACTGTTACCGGCGCTGCTCTTGGTCACCCGAATGTTGTTATCCAACATGTAGTCGAATGTGGGTATCCACACCATGAAGGTGTCATTGTTCGACCAGCCCTTGTATGAGCAGAGACGGTCATGGATTTTCATAAAGTCGTCGTATTCGATGCCCGACACAAATTGTCGACCATTCCACGTGCCCAGCTTGGCTTCCACCTCCATGTGTTCATGATGCGAGAAAGTCTCAAACAGGGCGGTCAAGTGTTTGGCGGGCGTGGCAGTGTCGATGCGTTTTTTAATCACCACACTACCGGGTTCCATTTTAGGCGGCAACTTTTTACGTTTTTTTGGTTTGGGTTTGGGTTCGGCGCTTTTGGGGCACTTGGCGCGCTTTTGAGGCGGTTGCTTGGCTTGATGCAAAAAATTTCCGAGTGCCGTGCCATCCGACGGAGACGGCGGCGAGGCCTTGCGAGGCTTGGGAGAATCACCCGAGTCGTCTTCGTAATCAAAACTTATGTTGGAAAAATCGATTTCAGGCAACGGCTTCGCCGAAACAGGCGCCTGATTACTCGGCGGTGGAAATAGGGGTGGAAGGCTCATGTTTCTGAAAAGTCAATTTTTACTTCAAAGTTGATGAATTATTTGCGTTTTTGAAAACGACCAGTGTTCAATTTCGCAATGAAGAAGAGTGTCACCCGCGGGATAAAACGTAACACGCCAGCCGATGTCGACGACTTGGACGACATGGTCATCGGAGATGTCGATGACATGGCCATCGAAGATGGCGAAGATGTTGAAGATATCGAAGACATCGTCGACGATGTGTCAACGCGGAACACCAAGAAAAACAAGACCGTCGGCGATGTCGAGGACAACGTGGAGTCTGGTGAAGGCGTCATCGAGGTGCAAGCCATTCAGCACATTCCCCGGCCCTGGCAAATGTCAGACGCCGATCTCTACGAGTGTGTCCAGGCGTATGCCGCTTGGAAAACCCGGTTGCAAAGTTTCATCTGGTTGCCCGTCATCTCGGCCAAAGATGACTTGGACCTCTGGCAGGATCGCGTGTCCGAGTTGCAATATTTGTCTCGTGAGCTTTACACACTCTGGACCCGCGGGTGTTCCGCCAGCTCACCCAAAGCCCAAACAACCACCGTCGACGAAAATGGTGAAGAGGTCGCCGTGCCTTTGGCGTTTGATCCGGTGGCCATTGGGTATTGTCTGTTTTTCCAGCGCGTGATTGACGTGAATTTGTCGCCGTCCATGGTGGACGAAGCGATGGCGCCGCACAAGGACAACATTAACGAGATGGTGAGCTTGCACAAAAAGTATGGTTTCTGCGACCAAGATCAAGACGAGCACAACCAGAGCATGAGTTACTTGAATAGTGTTCGGGTCGCCCTGGAAAACACCTATCGCATGATGCACCATGCCGCGTCACTGACCATTGCCATTGACCCTTCCAAGTCTGCCATTGCCCCGTCGGACAACGTGCTTTACATGATTGAGAAATTCAACCGCTTCCATGTGAACATGAAGGATGCCCACCCTAACACCAAGCTGGTGATTTATCTGATTAGCATCGCCGAGCAGCGAGGTTACCGCCGGTATCGCGACGGGGTGTATGAACAACACATTACACCCGAGGGACACGCCACCTGTTTTTGGAAACGAGTGAGTAGCATTAGCGAGTTTGTCAATTCCGAAACCTCGCTTCAAGCACTCGGCATGGAATTTTTTGATGCCGTCTTGGGCAAGAGCATGGGGCCGAAGAAGTTTGCTGAAGACTACTTGATGTCCACGTTTGACGCGTCGTTTCCCTTCATTAGCTTGGACCGTCACGTGTTCTCTTTCCGGAACGGCATCTACTTTTGCGCCACGCGCACATTTCGGCCCTACTCGGAGGGTGCCATCGATTGGGGCACGGATAGTTTTTTGAAGCCCCGCGAAGATGTGGGCAACGTCTTTGTGGGCAACAAGGGCAAAAGTTACGGTCGACCGTTTGGCACCAACGCGGCAGCCAACTATTTTAACGTGGACTTTGTCGATTACACCGCGCAGGTGATGGCCAACAAGGACGCTTGGTTCAATGTGCCGACGCCCACGTTTTCCAAGCTCCTGAATGACCAGGAGATTCCCGAGGACGCCCAGCGCGTGGTGTATGGCCTGATTGGCCGCCTGTTCTACGAAGTGGGCGAAATGGACGACTGGCAAATCGTGCTTTGGTTTTTGGGCCGAGCCAACACGGGCAAAAGCACCATGTGCAAGGTGGCTCAAATTTTTTACCAAAGCGATGATGTCGCGGTGATTTCCAACAACGTGGAGCAGCAGTTTGGATTGGGTTCCATTTATGACAAGCTCGTGTTTATGGCCCCAGAGGTCAAGAAGGATTTCCGGCTGAACCAAGCAGAATTTCAGTCCATGGTGAGCGGTGAAAAAATGAGCATCGCGCGCAAATTCAAGGATGCCGCCGGTGTCATGTGGAAGGTGCCCGGACTTTTGGCCGGAAACGACATGCCCGCTTGGATGGACAATTCAGGCAGTGTGGTGCGCCGTTGTGCCGTGGTCATGTGCCTCAAAAGCATTGGTCGCACCGACCAAAACATTATCACCCGCATGCGCCAAGAAGTGGCCGCTCTCATTTTCAAGTCCAACGTGGCCTATCACATGATGGTGGAGAGCTACGGCGACCGCGGGGCTTGGGATTGCCTGCCGGCCTACTTTAAGAACACCCAAGGCCAGCTCAAGGCCAAGACACATCCGGTGTATCACTTTCTCAAGTCCGAACACTTGGTGTATGACGCCGAAGCGTATATGCCCCTCGAACAATTCAAGGTGCACTACAACAATCACGCGCGTATGAATAACCTCAAAAAGCCCCAGTGGGATGACGAGCTCTATCAGGTGCCGCTGGCCGACTCGGGGCTCACGTTGGAAAAGCGCGAGGATTTCACGTGGAACGAAAAATATTACCCGAGCTCCACCACGGTGATTGTCGGCATCACCTGGCGGGACGAGGGTGCCTATCAGCCGCAGCAAAACACGGCACCGCCCTCCTTTCCCAACCTCCAACGCGTGTCACCTTCCAAGAAATCAGGCGTGCAAAATGTCACACACGCACCAATTCCCACCATACAGTTTGAGTAATAAACGTTTCATTTAAGGGAAAAAAATGTCGGTGTTTTCAACAAGAGCAGGCATGAATGAAAGTCGTCGGTCATTATCAATACAATGAGGCAGATGACGAGTTAGGACGTGGCAGTTTTTCGCGCGTGTATTTGGCGCGGCACATTCATAATGTCGGCGAAAAAGTCGCCATCAAGGTGATGGAATTGCCGAAAACAGACAAGAAAAACAAACATTTATTGCGCGAGATTGAACTGATGCGTCACTTGAACCACGAAAACATTGTGCGTCTCATCGATGTCCAGTATGAAAAGTATGGAACCATGGGCGTGCGCATTTTCATTGTCATGGAGTATTGCGAACGCGGCGACATGGCATCGCTCAACAGACCCTTGGACGAAGAGCAATGTAAACACTACTTCAAGGGCATCTTTGCCGGACTCTGCTATTTGAAAAAACGAAACATCATGCACCGCGACATTAAACCCCAAAACATTCTCATCACCGCCGACAATGTGGTGAAAATCGCGGACTTCACTTTTTCCAAGCAGATTGAAGAGAACGAATTGATGCAAACCCAATGCGGAACGCCACTTTACATCAGCCCCGACGTGATGTTTGGAAAACCTTACACGGATAAATCGGACCTCTATTCGTGTGGCGTGATGTTGTATACGTTTCTCTATGGAAATCACCCGCTGGGCTCCGTGAAATCACAGGGTGAACTGGTGCGCAAAATGAAGAGCGCCCGCATTACGTTTCCGCAAAAACTAGTGCACGAGTATTACGAAGCAGACGGAATGTTTTGTCGCGTGATTCGAGTGTTCTCGCCGGCGGTGATCCAACTGTGCAAGGGACTCTTGAAATTCAACCCAGCTGACCGCATCACGTGGGATGAGATTTACGGCAACACCTGGATTGGACTCGATGCGTGCCAGGTCGGTAACACTGACGTGGACCCGTCACACCCTGAAAAACCGGTGCACGCTTTTAGTGCACCTTCAAACATTAACACGTCGCTCATTCCGCGTTCGGTGCAGCGCCCGCTCAAACGAAAACCAGTGTCGGGCGGTGAACAACCATGGCGATTTGATGATGGTCAAAGTTCGTCCTCCAACACGCTCGGCGGCGCAGGTGCGTCACGGATCATCCATGATTACTACAGCACCTCGCCGGATACCGGCTTTTTCGCCATGGAACAGTCGTCCTCACCCGCCACCATCGATCCGATGGATCGCGTGATTGAGCTCTCTCGGCCCGCCGCCCAAAAAACCAAGGAAAGTGGATTTCTCTCGCGATCGATCGACGCCATCCAAAAAGTTTTTTCACTGTGAATAAAGTTCGTTTTTATTTTTACAAACACAATTCAATCAGTCCAATGTTTTGCAACACATTCTCTCCGAGATCAGGATCCACTCGAAGCTGCCACACGGCGTCTGGGAAAGTGGGCGTGACCGTCATTTTCACACAAATGTATCCAGACGCAGCGTCCTGGGACCCATAGTAACTTCCAATGCTTAACACTGAAGGAGCAGGAGATCCAGTGATATTTGATCCTGTCTCCATTGAACCCACTCCACCCGTGCATCCAGTGAAACTAGTGCTCGTGCGACCAGCGTAATTGACCGTTTGAACACCAGCAGAAGTGTTGACCAATAGAGTGCCGCTCGAAGGGAAATCTGAAGTAGAACTCACATTGATCGTTCCCGTTGGGAGAGACACGCCATCTGAAAGACTCGATACAAAAGTGTATGGATCAGTCAAACCAAAATCGATTGCATCAAATTCACTGCACGGTGCTTCGAACATGCGTAACGCTACACGTTTTCCACCGGTGCCTGTTTCCAAAATAAGTTGCAATTCAATCGGCATGTCCACTGGTCCATTGTAGAACGTTTTGATTTTTGAATTGCTTCCGGCCGAAATCTCCAAGCCACCACCCATTGCATTGTCCGTAAAGTTTCTACACAATAACTTTGAGCCAATAATGTTTCCAGATTCACCTGGTTGACCCTTTTCACCGGCGGGACCTTTATCTCCAGGCTGGCCTTTTTCCCCTACTGGGCCTTGAGGCCCCGTCTCACCAGGTTGACCCTTGTCTCCAGGTTGTCCTTTCTCCCCTGCCAGTCCATCGGGACCCTTGTCTCCTGCTTGTCCCTTCTCCCCTACCATCCCGTCGGGCCCCTTGTCTCCTGCTTCACCCTTTTCTCCAGTCATTCCATCGGGACCCTTGTCTCCTGCTTGTCCTTTCTCCCCTGCCATTCCATCTGGACCTTTATCTCCTGGTTGCCCTTTCTCCCCTGCCATTCCATCGGGACCCTTGTCTCCAGGTTGACCCTTTTCCCCTGCCATTCCATCAGGACCTTTCTCTCCTGCTTCACCTTTTTCCCCTACGGGTCCCTTGTCACCTGCCATCCCGTCGGGACCCTTGTCACCTGCTTCACCTTTTTCCCCTGCCATCCCGTCGGGACCTTTGTCTCCTGCTTGTCCTTTCTCCCCAGTCATTCCATCGGGACCCTTGTCTCCTACGGGGCCTTTGGGGCCGGTTGAACCACCAGGGATACCTTGTTCACCCTTGGCGCCTTTTTCCCCTACGGGGCCTTGAGGACCCTCTTCACCGTCAAATCCTCGAGGACCACGGCAGCATATGATACGCTTCTTTTTATCACAATCACACATGATGATGTCACTTGGATGTGAAACGAGAATTTATTTCCGAAACCACACGTCTCCCAAAACCTCCACCATGGACGGAATGTCCTCGGGGTAGGGCACAAAAATTTGCTCCAACAACCCGCGGCAGCGTTGAATGGCAGGGTGATTCCAATCGAGCTGGCATTTGCGAATGCGGCGATACGTCTCTTTGTGGGAATCGGATTCGAACGGTGGATACCCCGCGAGCAAATCGAAAATCAACACACCAAACGCCCAAACGTCCACGAAATACGAGCAGGGCTCGTCGTCGATGGTCGTGTAACAAAAGTAATCAGTGGTGCCGCAAAAAAGAGGGTTCTCGCAATATCCGTCGGGCGCGATGCGATCGCAATATCCAAAGTCGGTCAACTTGGGCACATGGTTGGCGTCCATCAAAATGTTTTCAGGTTTCAAATCACGGTGCACGATGCCGTGGTTGTGCACAAAACACAATGCTTCGCCCACTTGATACACAATTTCCTTTACGCGCCGTTCGTCGGGCTTGAAATCCTTCATGTATTTGAGCAGGTCACCGTAGGGTGCATACTCGAGAAAAAAATACACTTTGCGCTCGTCTTGCGTGAAATCGTAAAATTCGACAATGTTTGGGTGCACCAAGCTCTGATGCACGGCAATCTCCATGGCCAACTGAGTGGAGAGGCCACGTTTGGAGACGGAGCGTTTCGAGATGCACTTGACGGCCACCACGCGGTGATCGGGCAACCCGCCGATGCGGCCCACATACACGTCGCCGAAAGCACCCCGCCCCAACTTTTTGCCAAGATAGACGTTCTCGAGCGGCTCATCGCGATACTTGGGGTCCACGTATTGCCGAGCCAACTCGTCGTCAAACTCGTAACTCACCTCATACGAATCGCCCTCTTCCATCGGCACTGTTTCTACCAAGCGAGAATGATTTTTAATTCACACCCGCGGACATGCGCGAAAAATTTATTACTCACTGAATAGTGAAGCAGCCATGGAAGAGTTACAAGCCAAACTGAAAATCCAGCGCGACAAGATGGAGCTCGACTTTGAGCACACGTGGGACGAATTTATCGACCAAAACAATGATTTCATCGATCGCATCACGGCCAGCCGACACTGCCGCAAATGTCGCAAACACTGGGAGCAAGGTCAAATGACCATGGCACATCACCCCAGCGTGGTTTGGAACACGGCCGGCGGAAAAGAGCGGGCTGAAAAAGCGGCCGAGAAAAAGCGGCAATGTAAGTATGTGCTCTTTCAGCAGTGGCTTGATTTCGTGTTGCGACACACCGACGTTTTGCGCGAGTGGGACGAATACCGCGAGGAACTCAAGGAGTTGTTGCGAGAAATCGCACAGACCAAGTTTCTCATTCCACTGCTCGACTGGCATTACTGGCAATTTTTCCACGAGCCGCTCGTCGTTCAACCAGGTCCGGACGATGACGAAGAGTCGCGGGGTGACTCGATCGTGGTGGAAATTCCAGAGATTGTGTCAGAAGAGGAGGGTGATTCGCGAGACGAGATGAATCACCGCCGGAAATTTCTGGTGTTCTTCATTTACTTTTTCACGCAAGAGTTTGGCGTCACCGACGACATGGAACCCATTTCGTTCGAGTCCGATCTCAACATGGATCTTTACATGGACCCGCTGTCACTGTTCAATTTGGGTGACCAGATTGCCGAGGTTTACCCCGAAGCCGTGACCAAGCGGTTTGGGGAGCTTTACATTCCCATGGAGTTCATGTTCCAGACCATGACCGTGGGTGATTTGTATACCAAACTTTTTGAAGAATAAAACCTTTATCCCAAATCCGGGTGCAACAGAAGAACCGCAGCACTATTTTTTTGTCGGATTGCAGCGAGACAAATTTCAGATGTTTGGAGTGTTTTTGGGACATATTCCAGACAAGGCCATTCTCTTCGCACTGCTTCTAAACAGAGTTTGTGAGTTCTCTTTTCCAGTGGTAAATATCTCAAACGTGATGGAAATCTTTTGATCACTTCCGTGATTTCAATCTGCGACAATGTCCCAAAAGAGATAAAATCTGATGAATAGTTGGTGGTTCCGAATTCATCAGCGATTTCTCGCACTTCCCGAGTTAATTGACTGGGATGGACATAGGGCACAGCTCCACCTTTGCTTGCTCTGATTGCAGCAATACAAATCTCAGCAGTTTGCTTATCTGGCGGAATGGAGCTTAGACAATAACCATATTGTTCAACTGCCACCATACAGATTTCCGGAGTTTTTTTTGCATCGGGGATGTCATAAATTGCAGGAGCCCATTCTTTCACGGCATCTAGACATTTTTCCAGGGTCTTATTCTCATGAAGCATGTAACACAAACCAAGGTGTCTGATACGGCGATCTTGGAAAGGGTCGTGTTTCAATTGGTATGCTCGTTTTACCAACACGATTCGGCGCATTAGGTTCGACTCTGTCATACCAACCGTGTTGATTCGCCGGCACACGAGCAAGAGTGAGAGCTGCGTTTGCAGGTCACATCGTAGGAACAGATGATTCCAAAACGGCGCAAGAAACTCCATCGTGCTATCGAACAGACCCTGAGTCAACCTGAAAATTTTTTCCAGAAATGCACCATTTTGAAAAAAATCCAACCTCAAATTTTCCCAAACTAAAAAAAAAATTGAACCAACAAAAAATTTTTTTGAGGTCCAAGTTTTTTTTTCAAATCCAGGCTGGACACTTTTTCAGAAAAATAAAAAATGAGAATTTTCCAGAAAATGTTTTCAAGCTAGCGAATCAATTTAGTGAAATCCATGTGGATGCGAGTGCAGGTCGCGTAACGTATTTGATGGTCACTGGCAGAGAAAATCGACGGAAAGTAGGTGCGCGCAAAGAGGGCCCGCAAAGTTTTCAGCACGTGTTTTCCAGGTGTCAGGCGAAACACGCGGCGATTACGCGAGAGATGCAAACACGCCAAATGGGCAATCCATTCGCGGGTGAAATCGGCACCCAGCACGGTGAACATGGCATTGAAAAACAGGGAGAGAGCCGCTTCGGCATGTTTCCAAGGCACCACCTTGCGCGAACACTGCTCAAACAGAAGCGCCAAAAACAAGTGGGGCCAATTGTGGCGGTGCCGCGTCAGCTGAACTTTTTCCGAGACCACTTCGCCATTCAACGTGGGCACCGGGTCCAGTTTTTCCAAAATGGCCACCGTCCAAATGTCAGCCAAATCGGCAGCGGCACTCAAATTCAAACAAGTCAACCACACATCGCCCGTGTGGTAGGCCTGGTAGCGCATCAAGAAATTAAACTCACACGTTTGGAAGTCACTCTGCTTTGACGGCGGTGGTGCCGTTTCACCCAAATCACTCTCGAGCAAAGCTATTTGGCGGGTTACGCGGAAATCGGTGGCGTGCTGCGGTAGCGGATCACCTTGCCACAAACCACACAGAACCTCTTGGTCTTTGGAGCTTTGGGCGCACAATCCCAAGTAGTTTTCAATTTCACGCGCGTCGCTGAAAATGTCCGGGATGTAAGCGTAGGGGTCTGGAAAGGTCAGCGTGACTGCTAAATCACCGGCGAGAATGGCTTTCTTGATGCGGGTGGTTCGCTTTTTTTCTGAGACAAAGTGTTCGTCGCCGGCCTGACCACGATGCAAGGCATGATTGAAAGCCCGACTGGAATCCCGGCGGCGATGGGCCAGTTTGGCAAACATTAGCATTTCAAACGTTGGCCACCCCACCGGCCCGACGACGAGCCGATAACACTCGGGGTGATCAGGCGGTGGGATGTTGGCCGGTTCGTAGTGTTGCCACAAAACTAGAAAACTTTTTCAGAAAAAAATGAATTTTGCGAGTTTCAGAAATTCCACTGGCTGATCTCCAAAAAAAAATCCGGACATCCAAAATTTTTTTGAACTCCCAAATTTTTTTTTTGGTTTGCTGAAAACTTTTTGGAGGTCCAACTTTTTTTCAAAATGGGTATTTCTGGAAAAAAATTTCTACAACCTGATCGCCAATGGGGGTTTTGAAAAAGGTGTTCCAGGTCTCGCCGCGTGTCATCGGGAGGGTTGATAAAGTATTTGGCCAGCTGTGAGTCGTTTCCGCACAGGGTGACGAGGAATTCCACGCGAGCCTGCATTTTTCCAGACCCTGCACAGCGCGTGAAAAATGTTGGTTTTGAAAAAGTATGGATTCACCCAAGAAAGACTGGCACCCAATCACCCCACCGTGGACCACGCCCGCATGGATGCGTGACCAGAAGATTGACCCTACGCCGTTGGTGTTTTCAGAATAAAGTGTTTTATTTCTCGAACGGAACCACATTCCAAGAGGACGCCGTCGGAGTGGTGGCGAACGCCGGCATTTCAATCGGTGACCCCGACGACTCGATGCCTGATGGGCCGCCGCCAAAGAAACCATAGTTGGGCATGTGCACCTCGTGTTGCGGTGGCATGATGTGAGCGGGCGCCGCTTGTCGTCGCATGATTTGAGCACCGGGGCTCACGGAACCTGCCTGTTGGGTGCGCGGGCAATTGAGCAGTTCCATCAGCTGTGGGTTGGATGAGACTTGCGGATTCGAACATTGGGCCAACTCCAAGTTTCTCAAACGGGCGTCCATGAAATCTTTGCGTTTGCGATCTTCAGCGGCTGCTTTCACCAATGCGTCCTGTTTGGCGCGAGACGCCTGATTCTTGCGGTGTTGCAACAAAATGTAGGTCAGCGCCGAGAGTGAAGAGATACTCCCAACAACGGTGACCCAAAAGGCTACCTTATCCTTGTCGATCGTGTTCATCGTGTCTGATTCAAGAGGGAGATTAATTTATTGGTTTCTGTGGTGACACTGACACCCCATACGAGTTCATCGTTTCAAAATATTCTTGATCTGACATTTGCTTTTCTCTGTCGTCGTTTGGCCAATCCATGATAAACCAAACGTGTTGCTCGGGTCTATCCAGGAGCATGATTTTCACCGGCAATCCGGTGTTTGTGGTTCCCATTTTTAAGATACCCTCGGTTCTCCATGTATCCACGTAAGGAATTTCACGGCCGGACGGCGAGAAAAATGCCACCACTCGGGCCTCGGGATTATTCTTCCAGTTGCGCGTGAAAATCTGCCATGCAGCCGGTGGATTTGAAGCTGTCCACAATCTCCAAGTGTAGTATTCTTTCCAATCTGGAGATACCACATAGGTGTGCGTATCAAGGTTGGCCAACAAAATGGTGTCTTTTGTGCCTCGCAACTTGGATTCGGCCAATCGTTTCAACGTGTCCCACTCGTTGCAAAAGACTGAAAATCGTTTCGATAATGAGCAAAAGCGAGCTCTGTCCGCTGGTGTGAGGTATTTGATGATTTCCACAATTAATTCAGCTGGTAAAGATTTTAGTTGCACTTGCACGCTGGCTTCTACAGCATCACGCAGTTGATTCATGGCCTTGATCACTAACTCATTTTCATTCACCAATGGCAACATGAACTCGATTGATTCCAAAATTTGATTGGCATCGAGTTTTGCACGTTTGGAAAGTTTTTCCATGGTTCTAAAGATCACATCATATTTTTATTCGAACGGAAATGGCACATACAGAGTGCCCAACACTGCGTGCCAACAGTCTGCCATTTCAGTTTGGAGCCGCGGAAGGCTGGACAGTTTGACCTTTCGGCTCACATGATGGCTGGCTCCCCCGCTGTGAGCACTCCATTGCCACAGAAAAGAAGCATACGGGAGCATGTTGGGTTCCATGACATTGTCCACGGCGTGGCACAACCGATTACGTTCTCGGCACCATTCGGCCACTGGCTCTTGATAGCGCTCAAAATAGTCTGTCGAAGGTCGTTCAGTAAAGTCGTGTGTCAACAAAGCAGCCTCACCTTGAGCAGACGTTTTCTCTTCGTCGGTCAATTGCAAATCACCCAGATTTTCATCGAGCCACCGCCGGAAATACGTTGACATTGTGGTGTTTCTCGGAAGGACCGCCTGAAATCACGGCGTCTTTTCAAAGGCGGATTGAATTTTTTCTCTTTCCGCTTCTGTGAACGGAATAAATTCGACCATCCCCTGGATTTCTTCGCGCAGCGCCAAGTAAACGTCATTGCTGGTGCGCACCGAATTGACCAATTCTCGCTGCACGCGTCGAAGTCGCCGAACGTCACGGCTGATCACCTCTCGCTCCAATTTCAAGAGCGCCAATTTTCGCTTGGATGCATTCGTGGCCTTCCGGAGCTGTTCAAGTTGTTCAACTTGGAAGCGTTCTTCCTCCATGGTCTACGTGAGAGCCGAGATTTATTTTTTCAACTTTTTCTGTTTGGATTCACGGTCCGCGCTGATTTCTCTCAAGAGGTTGGTTACTTGCGTGGGAAAATTATCGTCGTCGTCGTTTTCTAACAAAAGTTCCAGGCGCTCAACGAAACCTTTCACCTGCGCATAAGGCAGTTCTACCAAGCGCTGTGCCTCGTCTTGAACGTTGACCACCGCGCCCAAGTCGGCCTCTTCCAAGAGCTGCGAGAAATATTCCACATACACGGCCTTCTTTTCGGCGTCTGGTTCAATGAGTTCCAAATAGCTGTCAGACACCTCTTTCATGTCCCGATTCATGGTGTTCAGTTTTTCAATTTGACGTTCAATGGACTGTTTCAGCTCCAACTTGTAATTGTTCAATTGTTGTTCGAAGCGGTCCAAGTTTTTCTGATTTTTGCGCAGTTCATCGATGGTGTCTTGCAGCTCCCGCTTTTCGCTCTTCAACTTTTCTTCCACCTGGCCAAGTCGTCCAATCTCGTTTCGAAGGCCCGCCACCTGTCGGCGAACTTTGCCTTGAACTGTGCGGCTTTTTCTTACATTGCGCCCCGTGTCTTTCAGCGTTCGCGCCAGCTCTTGCAGTTCAGTGAGTCTCACTTTCTTTTCCAGGCCTGGACCGGAAGATTCATTCTCTGCTCGAGATCGACGGCGTTGCATGCGTGTCGATTTCTATTCGGAAACAGAGAAAAAAATTACACTTTTATCACTTTGTGCTTTTCACAGATCCGATATTTATAGAAACACATGAAGGGGTCGAAACCAGACATCTCGTTCCGGCTGCTGACGCTGGATCTGGTGGACAAGGCACCGCCGTCGAGACCCACTCAAAACTATGTGGACCAATGCACGGCGCGCATGATTGGGCGGACCATGGACAAGCAAACGGTGTGTGCATGGGTGCAAGGTTTCTATCCGTATTTTTTCCTGCAATGTCCGACGGATTGGCACGATTATCAGGTGGACGAGTTGCGAGAATACATTCACCTCAACGGTCGCAACATGGAAAACAATTTGGTCGAGTGCACGGTGCAACAAAGTCACCGGACGTTTGGATTTTCGGATGGTCAGATTTTCCCGTTTGTCAAGTTATCGTTTCGCAGTGTGCGGTCGATGAGCACTTGCCGACATTTGTTCAACAACCCAATTCGATTGACGCCGAATGATTCGCCTCAACTTTTCCGCGTGTGTGAATTCAAGGGGGTTCCGGCAGTGCTCAAGGCCATCCACGACACCAAGATCCAACCGAGCGGTTGGGTCAAGATTCCCGGCGACGCCTACCAAGTGGTCCGCGGTGAAAGCCAGACGAACCTTAACATTCACACGTCGCTCAAATCCATCGTGCCCTTTTCGAGTGATGACATTCCGCGCTTTGTGGAAATGTCGTTTGACGGGGAAATGTGCTCTGAAAATTGGGTGTTTCCCCAAGCCACGCGTCCGTTCGACCCCATCACCCAGTTGGGCGTGCAGTTTGCCTACAGTGGCGAAGAGGGGGCGTTTTACAAAGTGATGTTTTGTCTGGACGAAATGGGTGATCTCTCGGATGAGGGCATCGAAGTGCGTTGCCATGCCACTGAGGCCGCGCTCTTGATGGATTTTCATCAAGTAATCAAGGAACAGGACCCTGACATTCTGACGGGTTACAACATTGTGCGCTTCGATATCCCCTACATTTTGAAACGCGCCAAACTGTTGCGGCTGCCCAAGGAGTTTTTTGTGTTGGGCCGGTTTCTGAACGAGCGCACCGAACTTCGCGTATCTTACAAGAGCCGCGAAAACCAGGAGCGAAAAGTGACCTACGACGTGCCGGTGATGGGTGGCCGCCGCTTGGAGGATTGTATGAACTCTGTGAAAAATTTGCAGAAAAAGTTGACGTCCTACAAACTCGACTATGTGGCCAACTTTTACTTGGGCGTCGGCAAGCACGACGTCGAAGCCGAAGACATTTTCCGCGCCTACCAAAATACCACCGACCTGATGGTGGCCCAGCACAACCAGCCCTTGGTCCAGCGCATGTTGACTGAAGTGCGCATCATGAAGGCGTTCGAACACATTACGCGATCGATGACTGAAAACCATCGGGCCGCCGACCTGATTGAAATGATTGCGAGCAAGTGGCCACGTGAGTTTCATCGGCAAATCACGGCGTGCTGTCGAGAAATTTTTGGCAACATCAAGTGCCCCGATGTGATTGCGGTCGACGATGCCACCCAATTACTCGAGCAGTATGTCGAACTGCGGCGGCGGGGAACGACGCTCATCTTTGGAAACTCCATGATGGACCTGAGCGAGCGTTGGTTGACCCAAGGCATCTCCGTCGACAATCTGGACGGCCTGGCCGGATCACCCGCGGTCACCCTGGGACAAAAGCGGACACGCCATGAGGTGGTCGAAGAAGTCGGCGTCGACCAGACCACGGAACAAAGTTATGACGTGATGGCAGACATTGAGGGAATGACGCGGGATCAAGGATTTTACATGGAAGTGTTGAAAAAGTGGGAACGTCGCATCGAGGCTGAACAAGAGATTCTCCAGGTGGTGATTCAACAACGAACCACGCGCAAGTTTGCTGAAAAATGGTATGTGCTGCGCCAAGAAATCCAGTCTGGCCTCACTCGAGAGGGTCAACCCATCTCTGAGGAACGCCAAGCGTTTGCCCAAACATATTTCAACGAGCAGGTCGGGAAGCAGCGCGCGTGGCATTTGGCGGAAAAAACGCGGGTTGCCAGATATTGTATGCAAGATGCGGCGTTACCCATTCGATTGCGCAAGCATCACCAGTTCCTGATTTCGCTCATGGAAATGTCGCAAGTCACGTGGGTGCCGTGTAACATGTTGCTGGAAAAGGGACAAACCATCAAGGTGATCAACCTGATTGTGTTGTGGGCCCGAGAGAACAACTATGTGGTCACCGTGGAGTCCATCCCAGAGGTGCATTTCAAGGGCGGATGTGTGTTGGTGCCCAAGAAGAACTTTTACAAGGAGCGCGTGTTTACCCTCGATTTTGCCTCGCTGTATCCATCGTTGATCCAGAGCCACAAACTCTGCTACCTCTCGTTCGTCATGCCTGAGGATGTGGAAAAGGGCACCTACAAGGATCGCGACGACTTGGAAATCGCCGAGATTGACATTGGTGCACCGAGCAACACCAAGTATCAGTGGGTGACCAACAAGCGCACGCTCTTGCCTGAAATGCTCGAAGAGTTGGTCAACCGCCGGCGCATGGTCAAAAAAGCGTTGGCCAAAGCCGACGACCCGCAAATGCAAATCATTCTCAACCAACGACAGCTGGCGCTCAAATTGGTGTGTAACTCCACCTACGGTTTTACTGGCTACAAATTCAGCCCTTGGCCCTGTCAGCCGATTGCCGTGTGCACCACCTTGGAAGGTAGAAAAGCCATCGCCGTTACCAAGAAGATGGCCGAAGACCATTTCAACGCCAACGTCGTGTATGGCGACACGGATTCCATCATGGCCATTGTGCCGATTCCCCATCACCTAATCACCGACTTGGAAAAGATGAAATATGTGTTTGACGTGGCTCAAGAAGCAGCTGCCTTCATCACCAAGGAATGTTTCACGGCGCCGATGAAACTGGAGTTTGAAAAAGTGTATTACCCATACCTGTTGGTGAGCAAGAAACGATATTCGGGCCAAAAGTTTACCAAGCCCGAAAAGAGTGACGGCATTGACACCAAGGGCATCGAGGCCATCCGCCGTGATAATTGTCCGCTGTTGCGCAACACTGTGATTGGTGCCCTCAACATTTTGGGCTACAAGATGGACGTGGCATTGGCCATCAAGTATGCCCGCCGCGCATTCATCAAGCTGGCCAACCAGTCCGCCACGTGGGAAGAGCTGACCATCTCCAAGTCGCTGGCCGAGTCTTACAAATCCGACTCTCAGATTCACGTCCAGGTCGCCCGCTATCTCGAGGAAAATCACCCGCTGCTGGCGCCGGACGTGGGCGATCGTGTGCCGTTTGTGGTGATCAAAAAGCCAAACGAAACCCGCGGGACCAAGGCCTACGAAAAGGGCTACAACCCCATTCTGGCCGAGCGCGAAGGCCACGAGCCGGACTGGTTCCATTACGCCTTCAAGTGTCTGAAGAAACCGCTCGACCGCATTTTTTGCATCGCGCTCGGCCTGGAATACAAAAAGGGCAAGGAGTGTCAACCCACCGATCAGCTGTGGGAACCTTACCTGAAACGCATTTGCGACAATGACAAAATCCAACACGCGCGCGTCTCTGGCAACACCAACCTGGACTCCTTTTTCAAGAAGCCCAAAGTCGAGCTGTTTCCTGAGGATGAAGACACCAGCCCAGCCAAAATGCCTGCCAAGCCGGCTACCGTGCCAAAAAAGGCGGTGAAAAACTCGGACATTCGCGCGCTCTTCAAAAAATAAAACATGCTTTATTGTCGTGATCCATAGTTGATAAAGTTGAGATCCACGCGCGGATCTTGCAGGGCATTGTGAGGTGTGCACACCCCCAAGAAATGATTGCTGCAATACGTGTTGCCGCCACAGGGGATACCAGAGTTATGAGAATTGACTCCACACGTCCCTCCCGGCAAGATATACGCGGTGTTAGCAGATTGCACCAAACCGCGGGCCAATGGCTCCATGGTGGTCGGGCGCGAATAGCACTCGCCGGTGATGACGCTTGACACATAACAAGTGGGCGCGTAGGCCGGCATGTGGCCCATTTCAGACATTCGTCCGGTGGGAAGACTCATTGGAAAACTACTCATACAACGAGAATAAAATCTGATGTAGAAGATAAAAAGGAACGTCTTTTTTGATTTGAAAAATGTCCCAACCCGAAGGAGGAGTTACGCCAGCCACCGGTTTGTCTGCTGGATGTGGATGTCCCAACGTCATCGCCGACGAAGTCAAGTATCCCAGCGGCAACCACTTACTCGCTTCGTGCCAGCCACTGCCAGGTTACTCGGGTGCGTCTGCTCACGCCGGATACCAGAGTGTGTATGACCCGCTCGCCACGGAGGTGCAACCCAGCGACGCCATGTCGACGGCCACCCCGGCACCTGTTCCCACGTCTGCTCCCGTGCCTGCGGGCACCGCCGACCAACCCGCCGTGGCCGCCATGGTAAGCCGCGGCGAATTCCAAAGTCGTGGATTCCGTGGTCAGCCCAGCAGCCGTGGCTCTAGACAAGGCACCCCAACTTCAGCTGTCGCGCGTGCGGTGGATACCATGACCACTTCAGTGACAGACGCCGTGGCAAATTTTCGTCAACGCCTTGGTCTCCAAAGTAGCCGGGTTGGCGGCGCCGAAGTTCAGCTGGGTCCCGTGGCGGTGCCCACCACCATGGACGAACTGAAAAAGTCGATGGACAGTTTGCGCCAAACTGTCACCGGCAGTGTGGGTCATCGCGCGGATCCACGTGTTCCAAGACGCAGACGCTTGGGTGCACAGGTGGGTCAGGTCAACACTACGACCACGGTGTTGCTGGTGCTCTTGGCGGTCGCCGTGGTTGGCGGCGTGATTGCCGGATTTCTCTGGAACCGCAAGAACCTCAAGCGCAAATTGTCTACTCTCCGCCAGGACATTCAACGTAGCCAGTAAATAAAACAATCAAGAAAAATTATCACGTGATACACTTAGAGACAACATGAGTTATCCCACATCACCGTATTTGTTGTATGACAACCAGTTTTCCCAAGGCCGCGATGCGTTCAACAAGGACGCGTTGATGAAGCGGTTCGGCAAATACGAGACGGTCAGGTTTCCTTGCGCCAACGATCAAGTGCCCGCGTCGGCCATGGCGCCCCAATATGTGGTTTCACCGCCGTGCTGTCCAGACATGGCCGGTCAAGACGTGTTGGGTATTGGCGTCAACACCGGCATCTTGGATTATCAGTTTGGATCCCAAATGAGTCCCGCGTTTTGCGGCTCAGTGGTCGGACCGTGTGGCACACAATCGACGACCGACTGTGAAAAGTGTCCTTGCCAAACGCAAACGTGTTCCACGCTCGGCAAGCTGAACGCCGAATGTGATTACGGCTACGCGCGGAACCGCTGCTCAGCTTTTGGTCCCACCGGCGGAAATCGCAACGGAAATCTCAAGTGGGGCGGTTAGAAATAAAGTCACTCTTTTAACAGGACCCATGTTATCACTGGTTGAAAACCGGCGGAAACGGCATCACAAGAAACACCGCCGCCGGCGCCGCCGTTTTGAACACTTCGAGCAACAATCGGTAGAATTCGATTACACGAAAACGTCGCTGGAAATTTTGCAATCCCTCATTCGAGACCGACATCGATGGTCACTTGCCGCTTGGAGCATGTCGAAATTGGTCCATGACGGACGTAACGTAATGTCCGCGGTGTTTTGGCCCGCCGTTTGGGAAGGGGTCTGGTCGCTCGCGCGCTTGGACTTGCCACGCATGCGAGTGCAATTTCAAAACCAGACTTGGACAGATCCCGGTGCCCTCTTGGAGGCACTCGAGCAAACAGTCGGTGCACTTTGGTCACGTTGGGTGTTTGTTTTCTTGAACCAAGCCACCATGTATGACGTTTTCGCGTGTGTTTCAAAGGACGTGGAACACGCATTCGGTGCTCAACTCTGTGGCGGAGATTCGCCGGTGCACATGCACATTCATGCCACCGACGACGAGTTACGCTTGGATATTATCAAACTATTTGAAATCCGGCAGCGGACCCATACCCCCAGAAAGCTCGAACAGCCCAGACGCGTTTCAACTTTGTATCGAATCACTTTTTTTCCAGAAATGAAAATCCACTTGGACTGGAAATACGAATAAAAAATGAACGTTTAGTTGATTTGTGGCAAATGACTCACGTGACTCACCAGAGATTGTGGATCTACCGGTTCGTAGCGTGGAAGTCGAAATTGGTAAAACACTGGCACCATCAATTTCACGGCTTCATGCAGGGTGTCCACAGTCTTGGCACTTTGAAAGCCCACCGACCCGTTGCCAAAAATTTTGACTGTCACCGGCGGCACCAAGGTCTTGATTTTGTAGTTGATACACGAGAACTTTCCACCTTGGCTCTGACAGTAACGCCGATGCAGGGGGTCTTCAATCATTTTGCTGATTTGAATCGGAAAATCCATCGTCATTTGAGCCACCAAATTGACGATGCGCACGGGTCCCACCTTGGCTTGGGTGTATCCGAGCTTTCGCAAAATCTTGCACAATTGTCTCACCGCCTGGTGATCGTCGTCGTAACTTTTTCCACCCGTGGCCAACACTTTACCGTTCGAGAAAATGAGCAGTGTGACCGCCGGACTTTTCAGCCGCACAAAGAGCGCCGGAAATCGTTTGTGGCGGGTGACATTTTTCAGCGTGCGTTCACAATGGGCAATGTCCAAATCACAACACACACTGCTTTGACACACCACATTGCTGATTTCCACCGGCGGGATGGGCACAGGCACATCGACAGAGAAATCTTTAGCCTGCCATTTTTTGTCGAATTCATCGTCATCACCCAACGACGAAATACTACTCTCAGACAAACCTGAAAGCTCGCCAAGGGCGCCGTCGAGATCGCCAAAATCCTCCATCAACTTATCGAGACGATCAAGACCGCCATCGGCGTGGTCCTCTTCTTTAGGCGCCAAGTCGGCCAACGCCTTGAGGATCTCAATTTCTTGCTTGCATTCCGTGCCAAACAGGAGCGCTTCGGGATCCATGCGGCCGCGCCCCTCGAAGTGGAAAATAAATGTTGATTTTAGAAACAAAGTGGGTAGAAATGGCAAACCATACCATCCTTAGTCTGTCGACCGACACGTCTGATTTCCGGCGCTTGGACATCCAGATACACGCACACCAGGACTCACCCGCCTCGTTGCACGATCACGTGAAGAAGCACTTGCTTCATGAACACAACCAGACCGACCCCGTGGTGTATGCCGACGAGAGTGCGTTTGAATGGGAAAAGTTGCCCAACGGATTTTACGGTGTGGCCGAAAGTGATAGGGACGCCGTGACCATTTGGGAGCGGTATGTCAAACCCGGCCGTTTGTATGGTGAAACTCCTCGGCGGCGCAGTCATCGCGTGTTCATGGCCATCGTGGAAGATGTGTCTTCCCAACCAAGCGCCCCGGCAACGACCGTTGTCAAGCCGGCGGCGAGCGCTGGCTCGGGCACCTCCTACGACCAAGTGGTGCAGGAGCTGAAAGAGACGCTGGCTCGTCGCCGCGCCGAAAAGGCCGACAAGATGGTGTCCATTCACCCGACGTGGAACATTCACGTCAACCCGCTGTGGGTCGAATCCGGTGCCGTGGCGTCACCCCCCAGCTATGAGCAGGTGATGGAAGACAGTGATGCTTATCCGGTGCTCTACGATGACGTCGATGACGAGTCATCTTCTGACGAAGAGTATTACCAAAAAGTAAAAACCGACGTCATCCACTACTTGAAACCGAGCCATCCATACGTCGACACCAGCGAAGACAGCTCAGCATCTGTAGAAAGCAGTGGTGACGAAAACAGTGAAGAGGTGGCTGACAAGTATTTCACATGGCCATCGCTGGAGTGTCCGGCGGAGGCGCGTCATTTTTCCGAGTTCTGGACTGAGCCCATTTTTCAGGTGGCGACGGATTTTGCGTTTGGCGAAGAAACCACGCCGCTGCTGAGCTCCAATGAGCGACTCATTCGGGATTTCGATCAGGTCGAGGAAGAGCCTACGTTGGAATGGCTCGAATCCTACCAGAAAATCATCAACGACTGGCGGGTGGCCCGCGGATTGATGCCCTATTACGAGTGTGACGAGTCCATCGAATACGCTTCCGACGACTGGACCAGCAGCGAATAAATAAACATTGTGAAATATACAAAAAAATGAATTCGTTCAGTTCAGAACTAACACTCAGCACCCCGACCGTGGCACACGACCTAAAGTGTTTGCAAGAGTTGGATGAAGTTGACATGGCCATTTTGCAGGAACGCAATCGGGAGTTGAGTCAAATTGAAATAGACACCATGGCCATTTCAGAAATCATGACACAGCTTTCCGCCATGGTGTGCGAGCAGGGCGATAAACTCGCCGCGGCCGAAGAGCAAGTCACAGACGCGACGGAAAACACCGCCGAGGGCGTGGTCCACTTGAGCCGAGCCCTCTCGTTTGCCGAGAAAAGTCGCGCGCTGATTGTCGACGCGTCCACTTTGATCGCCGGCACCGGACTGGGCGCTTTGGGATTTTTGGCCAGCCCCGTGGTGGGCGTGCCGACCTTGGTAGCAGGCCTGGTGACTGCCACGTCGGTGATTGTGATTCGAAGACAGTGGTCCAAATAAAACTCCCTTTATTGACGACGTTCTTTCCAGACGCGGCAAAGTGTGCGTGCATCGGAAACGGGCACACGAACCAAACCCTGGCGTTTGGCAAAGTTGACAAACTTGGTCAACTCGTTGGCCTCACGAGAGTCCAGATTTTCACGCGTGCAAAACTTTTTCACATACAAATCACACTCTGAACCCACACAATACTTGGCTTCAACATCCATTTTCTCCTGCTCGGCCTTGAGTGCCTTGCGTTTCTTGGCGGCGGCTTCGCGTTTCCACTGTTCAAGTGTGCTGGCCACCCGATCACGACCTTGACGTGACGATGAAAACGAACGTCTTCGCGCAGAGGTGCTAGGTGCTCTACGAGTCCACGCCGACATGTTTTCTGATGTTACCACAACATTAAAAAGTCCCTCAATCGGCCAATATCGACATTGGACATTTCTGAAAGAAATTTCCAGAAAACACCATTTTGAAAAAAAAAATTTCCAAACCCAAATCTGGTTCAGCAAAAAAAAATTCCTCAACTTTTTTTTTGGGTTGATCAAATTTTTTTTTGTCCAGAATTTTGGGGTCTGGAAAAATTTTTCATTTTGAAATTTTTGGGGCGTTTTTCAGAAATTTATTTCAGGTGCTCCAAAAGCGAGTCAAGAGTGTGCATGTCCTGATCGTGTTGTAACCACACGTTTTCACACACGGTTTTCACCTTTTTACCCTTTGCCTGGATCTCGCGGGCCCGATTCCAGCCCTTGAGTTGCACACGGCGCCCGCCGGGATCAGCTGTGGCCCAAACGACGATGGCGTTGGCGCGAACATACTTCTCCAGTTGTCGCGGTGGCACCATGCGTCTCAGAGTGCGCAATGAAGACCACTGACGCGGTCGAATACTTTTCACTTCAATCACGTGGCCATTACAAGTGATGTCACCCCGACGGCTCGAATCTGTGAAGGAGGTGTAATTGGACGTTACCTGCTTGAATCTTCCTTGAAGCCACCGCGTGACAGCCAACTCGCCTTTGACGCCCACCAAGTTTCCGCTCACCTTGTTGTGTTTGTATGTGCCACTACCCTGACTTTTCTCACCGCCGTAGAAATCGACAAGGTCGCGGGCGTGTCGCTCACACCATGCCAACTCGTCGTCGCTCAGAAAAATCAACATCTGGTAAAGAAATCATAGAATTTTATTGTGTATCTGCACGATCCCAAATCATACCCACCATGAAATCATATCCGCCATGAAATCATATCCACCGTGAAACCTTCCTTTTCCAAACATCTGAGCAGGTGCCAAGATTGATCTGTTTCAGCACAAGCCAGGGTAATTTTGGTAACTTCTGGAGAATAACGAGCGAGCAGTTTTCCACTCCAAAATATAATCAGGACTGGGCTCAATTCCTGGTCTGCCTGTAGGATTTGAATTTTACCTCTAACTTTCCATTCATTTGAACAATCAATCGAAGACCAAACTTGATCGGCGTTTGCAGAAAACGCCAAAATTGTTGTGTCATCGATGCTTTCCTCATCCATCGTTGATTGTAATACATTTTCACATGCATTCATGTCAATCAAAAACAGGGTCTCCCACGTGTCCATTTGACCCTCGAGAATATCGGCTTTATCCATAACAGACAACAAAACAGCACCGCGATAAACCAGATGAAGTTGGGTAAGGAAAGGTTTTTGATTAAACTTTTTCTCAAAAAGTTTTAAGGTGACCAGATTGGCAAGGGCACGTATGGTGAAGTGTTCAAAGGTCACGATTCAGCAGGCAATGAGGTGGCCATCAAGTGTTACAAAGTTGACACCACTGAGAATGGCATCGACATTGGCATCATGCGAGAGATTGTCTACCTGAAAAGTCTCCCGCCGCACGTAAACATCATTCACCTGACTGAGGTTGAGTGGATCGGAAACCGGCTGCGCGTGGCCATGCCCCTGTATGAAACAGACCTGAACAAATACGTGAAAAAAAAGTTGAATTGTCGTCCCATGCCCGGCGCACAAGTGGTAGAGTTCTCGCGCAAGATCCTCCACGGTTTGCATCACCTGCATCAGCACGGCGTGTTCATTCGAGACTTGAAACCGGCCAACATTTTGCTTAACTTGGCCACGGGTGACGTGGTGTTGTGCGACTTTTCCCTCGCGTCCACCTGGTGTTCCAAGTTGGACCATTCGCAGACCATCCAGACCCTCTGGTATCGGGCCATCGAAGTGTTGCTTGGCCTTTCCAAATACGACACGGCCGTCGACATGTGGTCCTTTGGCTGTGTGTTGGGATTCATGTTGAAAGGTCACGACGTGCTGCCGGGTGATTCGGATTACGGTCAAATTATGTTGACCTTTGAAATGTTGGGCACACCCACCGAAGCCACTTGGCCAGGCTTGGAATCGTTGCCCTACTTTTCGCGCGAGTGGCCCAAGTTTGATGTGCCCGAACGCCTGCCCGTGAAATTCCCACTGCCTGCATTGGAAAAGCTTTTCCGAGCATCGCTGCAAATGTATCCCAAAGAACGCTGCACTGCACAGCAGGCGCTGGAAATGATTTGAATAAAAATCTCGAGAACATACCAAATGTCAGTGTATTTGGACCATGTGGACGGATGCCTGATTGCCAGCGGCGCCACGTATGCCTACAAGGACGTGTTCAAAAGTTTGGGCTTCCGCTGGAAATCACGCCAGAAACAATGGGAACACCCGCGGGCCACGCAATTCATCATGGTAATTCAGTCGACTCATTATTTAATTTAATTAACAATCACCGCCTGATTTTCTCTTTACAGCAACATCTGGAAAACCAATTGGGCGATGTCTTGGTCATGGTCGACCAGGCACAGGATACCTACGCTCCTGTCACATATATGGAAGACCTGCCTAGTGTATCAAGCACTGGAGAACATCATCCGCCAGCACAACGACCTGTTCGACAGCCGAGATCGCGAATCAGTTTTGGAGCCGGCGCGCCTGGGGTCCAACAGGCCTCTCAGGTGCAACAGCGACGACCCGCGCCGATGCATGGTTCTGGGGGACCCCAGCTGAGAGTGCTGCTTGAGGATGACGATGAGACGCCTGTAGAGCAGCAACAGCAGCATCAAAGACGCCATGTGTCACAACAGCCACAACATCGGCCCGTGCAGCCGCGTCAACAACGACATCGATTCGAGCACCCGCGAAATTCACCACGGGATCCGGAATACTATGAGCCCACGCCACCCCGGGTGCAACCGCGGCAGGAACACCTCTTTGTGGATCAGGCCCCCGCCGTTCACCTGGAAGTGTTGTGTCCCTCAGACGACTACGAAGAGATTTGGTGAAATAAATTTTCAGAAAACGCGACTTTGAGAAAAAAAAACATTTTCCAAAAAAAAAATGGTCAACCAAAAATTTTTGCACACAGTCTGACCAGAAACTTTTTTTCCAAAAAGGGGGTTTCAGAAATGAGTTTTCACTTGGACGATGAAATTGAAAGTGTCGACATTCCCCTGCACACACCCATGGAAGAGATTGACAGCAGTAGCGGCGACGGTCTCGATGAAATGCCCAGGTAACCCCTGATTGGAGCCGGATTTCAGCTTGGTGATGTTTTCTGAAAAATCTTTCTAGACGTGCGCCGAAAAAGCGAGTCCGAAAACGACTCAAACTTGAAATTGTCACGGGGTCTTGGTGATGGAATTTATTTCACCGTTTTGGGACTGCCTTTTCCGCCGGTGCCATTTGGGTGATCACAGCGCTTTGCTCCGAGTGTCACAGCGTGTTCACGCCATCGGCATGACTCAAAGTAATGTATTGCACCGGCTGTGTATATTTAAGCGGTTGCAACGAGCTAAGATCCACCCTCATGCTCCTCTTACTCTCCAGTATTTACCCGAAGAAAAACAAACTCCTGAAGTTGTCTTGTCAGCGGTTTCGAAATTTGGAAATCTTATCCAATTTCTCCACCCCAATAAGCAGACTCCCGAGGTGTGTTCAGCCGCAATCAACCAAACACCGTGGGCCATCAACATGATTCACCCAAAAAATCGAACTCCTGAACTTTATTTGGAAGCGGTCAAAATCGAAGGAACAGTTTTGTGTCTGGTGCCGATTCCAGACCGAACCTTTGATGTGTGTTTGCAAGCAGTGAAAACGGATGGGTTTGCACTTCCCTATGTTCCACACCGTTCATTCACCCGCGAAGAAAGATGCAAACTCTACTTGACTGCCGTTCGTCAATGTTCCGGGGCAATCAAGTATGTCCCGTTGAAATACCAAACGCCCAGACTGTGCCGAGCCGCGCTGGACAGTGATGTGGGCGCTATGGAATATATTCATTGGACAAACCAGACCCCAGAGCTCTGTTTGATGGCTGTCAGACAACATGGTATGTCATTGCAATTCATTGATCCCAGAAACCGAACGCCTGAAGTGTGCTTGGCAGCCGTCCAAAATTGCCCAGGTGCAATCATGCATTTTTTCAAATAAAGCTTTTACTCAAAACACAAATTGCATCCGACACGCCTGACAGGTTTGTGCGTGATCATTTGAGCACACCTCACAATATTCTGCGAAAAATGAGCATTTTTGAAACAAATCAGGAAGGTGCCTTACCTAACCCGTCCACGGGACACATTCGAATACAATCACCGCAACATTTGGCATCGCACTCTGAACACGGCACGGGCGTTTCGTGCAATTGGCAGTTGGCCACACACCGTTGCATTTTCCAATCCATGCACGAGAGTGGCCGATCGCATTCAGAGCAATACAGTTCGTCCGGATTGGTGTCGGCGCTCACCACGCACGGTGGTAACACTTGTTCGTAAAACGCCAAGCGCGACTCCAACACTTGCACCTTGTGTTTCAGGTGTCTGATTTTCGGGCGGGCGTCAATGATACTTTTTTCTGAAATGGTTCTGAAAAACACGCGCGCCAAGTCCGCGGCGGCCATTTCATCAAATTTGCGCTTGGACATTTTCTAAGTCATTTCCTTGATTTAATCATGCGATGATTGACGGGTGTTTATTTGGGATTTCTTTTTCCGGCGGTGATTTTTAGAAAAAGAAACAGGGGTGGTGCGAGAAAAATGGTTAGACTTAACAGAAAATACGTGTGCGAGTCGAGTTTGCAGTGGATTTTGAATTATCGCATGATGCAGCGGCATCACGTGACTGCTGAGGAGTGTCCAGAAACACGGTTGGTAAAATTGATCCTGCAAGATCATCACACAATTGATAGTCTCAACTGGACCGTGCGCCAAAGCGCCGCCATTGACAAGTTGGGCTGGCACCAGTGGTTCATCACCACGCGAGGTCCTAAAGGATTTCATTGAATACACTTTTTTTATTTGTTTGTGTGAGTTAGCCAAGCAAGGTGCCTGACGGGTCCGACGTCTTGCCCATGCAGTGATCACAAGCATTCTTTTGCAGCTTGGTCATCATTTGGTGAGTAGCACTGGCTTCATGCTGGGCCAGCTTCGCTTTCATCGCCTTGACGTGGGGCATTTCGCTGCGATGGGCCAAAGCCTTCATTTCTTCGATACTTTTCGGACGGTCCGCCATGGTCTGAGTTTTCTGTGTAAGTGAGATTTTATTTCTTTCACATTACGCCCTCCGGTGTTCAAGGCGCCTACGGTGCTCAAGTCGCCTAAGGCGAAGGATCAGCGATGAATCCGTAGCTGTTTTGCGCGTAAAAATTGTCCTTGAGGTTGGGGTCGTTGGCCATGACAAACACCCGATCCATGATGGCATCGCGCCACGTGGCCGAATCGTTGTAATCCACAAAGTTGGACACAGCGGCGCGCTGAGCCACCCAGGGTTCACCGTCCACAATCAGGAAACGCCTGCCACACCTTGGCCAAAGGTTTGGTGAAGAGATACTTTTTCTTGACATCTTCAGGCAGATCGTCACTCTTGTCCTGGCACTGACTCTGATCCCACACAAACAACAACTTTTTGCGTTCACCCGCGTCTGGGATCAAGGTGTTTACCATTTGGTGTGCATTGTATTTTCGCGCCGAGGTCCACACGGCCACGGTAAAATGTTGCAGCAGAAACGTCAAGAATTCACGCGCGTGAGGCCGGCACCAGATGAAAAACGGTCGCGCGTGTGCATCGGCCGTCTCAAGAAATGCATCGCTCAAATCATACGTGTCACGCTCGTGGATACGCCGCACTAGAAATCCATTCAAATCCAAAATGACCAAACGTTTCTTCATTCTGATCAAAATTGCCAGGTTCAATCGTCATGCAAAACAGGTTGACTGAATTTTTATTGGCGCCGGTATTTCTCTTCAAGTTCTTTCCGCCGCGCTTGGAGTATTTGTTGACGCGTTTCAAGCTTGGAGATTCGTTCCTGTTCACTCTCGGCAAAGCGCCTAAGCTCAACCATGCGCTGCTGATGTCGCGCTTCCTCGAGCGCATCCTCCTTTTCACGCTCCAATCGTTCTTGTTCCGCGTCATTAGCCACATCTCCATTCTCTTGTTTCCGCTGCTTGGCCACGAGTTCGTCAATTTGCCGTTGTAACTGGCTCTTTTCTTGAAAGCAGGCATCGCGCTCTCGCTCAAAGTCCAGCGCGGCCTGATTGAATTGCCCGATTTTTTCAGCCATTTCGGCGGTGTTCGCTCGAGCACTGTCCAGAGCCTGCTCGACTTGCGCCAAGTCTTGTTCTAGTTTCCGCTTCTCTAACAGACATTGCTTCCGCAAAAGTTCAATCTCATTGTTGGCTGACAAATGCAAATCTCGGCGGAACGTTTGACTTTGAGCAGCCAAGCGCGTGATTTCTTTGAGCTGCTGAGCATTTTCAGCGCGGGCTTTTTCCAAGTCGGCTCTCAAGGCGTTCAGGCCATGGCGGGTGTGCTCCTCGTCATGACGGTTGTAGTGATCGCGATCTCGAAGGTGATTCATCCACACTCGATAGATGGCTTGCCGCGTGCTCCGCTCGGATCCCTTGGTATCCACGCCGGCGAGGTCGTATTTCCAGGGAGCCCGTTTCCATGCGGCATAGCTCGGCGCGTGCTCTGCGTTGATCACTCGGTTGGTGGCGCGCAAGTCCCGCGTGATGGCTCGCTTGCGCGCAGCTTCGGTTTTGTAAGATCGTCGCGCGTAAGCCTGAAAGAAATCACGCACGGCGGCGTCGTCCATCTCTGGTCACAGACGCAGAATTTTATCTTGACCTCTAATAAAACATGGGAAAGTGTAAAGTAACGTGTTGCCGAGGCCCTCGCGGACCCGCCGGGGAGAAGGGACAGCAGGGGCCTGCAGGTGAAAAGGGAGCACCAGGTGCAACCGGCCCTCAAGGCCCACAGGGCCCCGCCGGAGAGTTTGACCCGTGCCAAGTGTGCGCCGAGACGCCCGTGCTGGAAAACTTGTCGAGCGCCGACACAGTGCTCTTGTGCAAGGATGAAGTTGGCGAAGAGGATGATTGCTTGGGGAAAGCCACACTCCGGGACGCGTCGTGCTTTGTGCTCCAGATTCTTCGCGAAAAGGGACCACAGCCGACCGAGTGCGACGAGCTGACCAAGGGGTATGGAGTGCGTTATCGCAACGCCGACGGATCCCGCGATCAACAGGAGGTGTATTTGGGCGCCGGTGATTTGGGCGTGGGCTCCAACCGGGTGGCCGCCATGTATCCTTGGAACGGCGGAGCGGCCGGCACCACCTATTACCCGCTCGAGTTCACCTTTGATCCCTCGGCCGACGCTCTGTTTCAGTATGTGTCGGATTTCATGAACCCGACCAACGCGGCTGCGCTCGTGTATGCCGACGCACTGGCCCGCCTGTCCTCGATCGAAGGTATCACGCCGGCCGACTTGAACCTGATTGAGATCATCGTGGCCAACAACGACAGCAACCCTGATTCGGTGATCAAGTTGACTGAGCTTCGGCTGGAGACATCAACTTACACCCACACCTTGGGCTCGTTCGAAGACATGCAGGGCGGATCCAGCGCGGTGTTCAAGTTCACGTGGCCCGACGACGGCTCAAGCCCAGCTGATGGATTCCGGTTCACCGGAAAAATCCTGCTCACCGGTCCCTTCACCGGCTCGGGCAACGAGCGCACGCGCGTCGACATTCAGGTGCTCAAGTGCGATGAGGAATAAACAACACCATTTATTGTCCAATCAAGCGTAACCACACATTTTTAGCCACCCCATTGCCGTGCAATTGCAACGGATAATTGCGGGTTTCAGGCACATAGTAGATTTCACGACCGCTGCCCGAAAACGAACCCGGGCCAACGTTTTTCACCGCGTCCTCCTGCCGCGCGTTGACGTGATCAGACAGGCAACAGAAAATGTCTTTTTTGTTGTCCAGCTTGATCGACCAGCGGCCAGAGCTGTAAAGTTCCTGACAGAAAAGTTGATCGTCTTCATGGTCCGCAATGTCGCGCGAGTTAAACATCTCTTTGAGCACCACGGCGCGACCGATGTAGCCGCCACTGTTGAGAAACTTGAAACGCCCGGGCACATCCTGCGGCTGTTGTGTGCATTGCCCGGGCCAGTTCACCGACTCGGCGCCAAACACGACGTCCGCCTGAAACCACCGCCACTTGCGGATGAATTCCGCCGGGGTGCCACACACGCTGGTGTCGTAACCATCGGAAAACAAAATCAGGTCTGTGTTCGCGAATTCGCGGCCATTGAGAAAGCGTTTCATCAAATTGATCTTTTGGCCACCGCCGGGCCCGGCCATCGTGCCCCCGCGCCAAGGTTCACCGGCGCCCAACACGCAGCACTCGGAGTGTCCATACTTGCGAAGCGAGTCCAACAGGCAATGCGCCTTGGAAGGGTCGTCGCCCACCGTCAGCGGGATCAGGGTGAACGACGACATAACTTTGCCAGCGTGTCGAGAAATAATGTGCGCGGTGAAAAACGATAATTTCTCGTTTTCCATCCAAGTGTGCGCTAGCGACGATGGACTATTGGACGCGCATGACTGCCTTTTTGGTGGGATGCTTGGGTGTGCGCTCGCTGTTTGTGGTGGGCGCCAAGAAACTTCCGTCGCGCGTGATCAGATGGACGGCGTTACCAGCGCTGCTGCTGGCAATTGGTTGGGTGATGATATACCGATACGATCTGCGACCCACTGGTCGAGAAGCGGGCGGCGTGATTTGGTGGAACGAGTTGCGCCCGATTCACGCGGCCTTTTACGCGGCGTTCGCCGTGCTCGCTGTGACGCGCACCGACTTGGCGTATATTCCGCTGCTCGCGGATGTGATCTTTGGATTTCTGGTTTTTATTGCGCATCATCTGAAATAAAATCAATCTCGGCTTGGATAGCATTGACATGATGAACTTTTAAGACATCGTCCCAATTTTCGACATGAACACGACTGAGTGGAAGCGAACGCGTGGTTTGATATTGAATAAACAGATTGACATAAATCGACTTTTGATTTTGCAGCTCGCGCATCAACTCCAGCTCCCATGCGTAGTGACTTCGATTGAACTCTCGAACCATGGGCAGCTTGCGGCCGTGACTCAAATCAAACACCAAATTTTCAAAAATGGATTGCCGTTGTTTCGACATCCATTCCTGTTTGCGCACCTGATAATCGGCTTCGGCTTTTTCCAGGACGGCCGATTTCAAATCGACGGGAAAAGATTCCATCTCTTTTGTTCACCATGCACATACTCTTTTCAGAAAAACTTGAACTCATTTTTATTTGCAAAGCTTAGCGACGGCGGCTGCTGGAGCTCATGGAGCGGCGACGCTTGCGCCAGCCCTTCTTGGCGGCCTCCGAGCGGCGCTTCTTGGTGTAGCTGCGAGACTTGCTACGTCTCTTTCCTCCCTTACGGGTCGACTTCGAGCGCGTGGACTTGGAGCGGCGAGAGGCCGAACGACGCTTGCGCCAGCCCTTTTTGGCAGCCTCCGAGCGGCGCTTCTTGGTGTAGCTGCGAGACTTGCTACGAGTCGACTTGGAGCGCGTGGACTTGGAGCGGCGAGAGGCAGAACGACGCTTGCGCCAGCCCTTCTTGGCGGCCTCCGAGCGGCGCTTCTTGGTGTAGCTACGAGACTTGCTACGTCCCTTACGGGTCGACTTGGAGCGCGTCGACTTGCTCCGACGGGACTTGGATCTGCGGCGACGAGCAGCCATGGAGCGTTTCTTGCGCTCGTGCGACTTCTTGGCAGCCCCGGTCAGGCGACGCTTGGGCATGGGACCATCGTCGATGCCTCGGAAGTCGTATTTGTGGGGATTCTTCAAGTAACGCTCGTCCTTGACCACCTTGGAGCGATGGTTCAAGTCATACGTCATGGAAGCGCGCATGCCCTTGGCCGAGGCAAACTTACCCTTGCGGTAAGCGTCCTTATACCAGCGGTTGAAAGCCATCTCGGCCTGAGCCTTGGTGATGGGCTTGTAGCTGCGGCTCTTGCGTCCCCTGCGTCCCTTACGGGAAGACTTGGAGCGTGTTGACTTGGAACGCGTGCTCGAGCGCGAGGGGTTGCGTCCCTTAAGGGACGACTTGGAACGTGTGGCAGACTTGGAGCGGGACTTCTTGCCTCTGCGCTTGCGGATGCGGTTCAGGTGCGAGATGTTGTTCTTCTCAATCTGGGCCTTGCTCACGTTCTTGGGCCACTGGGACTTGGGGATGCGAATGATGTGTTTCATGTAGGTTCTACCATCCTTGGTCTTGGCCTTGGTGTATCCACGAAATCCAATGATCTTGCCATTGGCCTTACTGCGAATAGCCTGCACATTGGTGTATTGCTTTCGCGGGGCCCGGCTCTTGCTGCGGCTTGTCGACTTCTTCCTTGCCATGCTTCGAAAGTATCTGATCTAATCCAAAGATAATATTTTTTTTCATCCATCCCCTTTTCAACCCCACCCCCCTTTTATTCTTTTTCTCGAGACAAGCAGGTATGGAGGAACCACCTCCCAAAAATTACTTGGTCTACTGCTTGGTGTCGACGGTGGCCCCCAGACAGACCTACGTCGGCGTGACCAACAACTTTAAACGCCGCCTCCGCCAACACAACGGCGAGATCACCGGCGGTGCACGGCGAACCCGTGCCTATCGCCCGTGGACGCCCTTTTTACACGTGTCGGGCCTCACCAAGAGCCAAGCGCTGCAACTCGAATGGGCGCTCAAACACCGGCGCAAGGGCGGGGCAGGCCCTGAAGGACGAGTGAGGACGCTCGAATTTTTGCTGGGCACTGCTCAATGGACCAAGAATTCGACGCCGACCGCAGAGTTGCGCGACGTGCACGTGGACTGCGCGTGGTCGGAAGAGAAATACCGCGCCACTTGCAACCAACCCCTGACCGCGTGTGATGACCAAGTGTTTATTCGGTGCTTTGAGTGTGAACTCAGGTGAACGGCACAAGACCACGCTCGTAAAAAAATCGACAACACAGGTCAATATCATCACCTGCTTCATCATAAACATTTACACCAAACTCTGGCCAAGTTATCGCTTTGGCATTTTTAACCAATAAAACATTTATATTGTCATCCGTGAATGCTATCTCTAGGCCAGTTTCTAACTGAAAGTCACAACCACCAACACCAGTATGAGTCACATGTGCAATCGCTGGTCTTCCATCAATTCCCAAAAAGATGATTTCTTTGGCATTATTCCACACGTTTTCTGAGATTCGACCATAAATCACCCGAGAGGTTAAATAAGGTCCAAAGGGAGATTCATCAAGAATGTTAAGTATAACTTCAGTGCCCGAAACATCAACCAACACACAATGGCCTTTGATTAGGGCGGGAATTTTCTCGAAACGCCGGCGATAAAACGATTTCCAACATGGGATCTCTGGTGGAAACCACGTGATGAGCGGCATGTCACGTCGAACACGTGCCCTCCAAAACGCTTGCTCATCACGCACGATGCCGTGCAGTTTCCGACACGTGCTCATCAAGGCCAACGCGGATTCGATCGGCAGATAGGTGGTCAACAACAGACGCCACACATCACTGAGCACGTCGTCGACGTAATTGACAGCACGCATGCGCCCCGTTTCAAACTGAAAAAATTTCTGGAAAAAGTCAAAAAACGAACTTTTGGAAAAATCACCCTCGGCTCTGGAAAAAAAAAAATCGAACCCAACAATGAAAAATTTTTTGACCCAATTTTTTTTTGCTCTCCCAATTTTTTTTTGGATGCCAACTTTTTTTCAATTTGGGGTTTTCTGGAAAAAGTTTTCAGAAACGAGTCAAGTTTATTAGGGCGCCTGATCATCGCCTTCGGCGCCTGCAGGTGCAGGAGGAGGTGCATTCATGAATGAACAGGCGATGCCATGGGCTGCTAGAGCGCCCAACATGTGCAAGGGTGAGAGCGCGATGGCATAGTAAATGTTGTCGTTCATGAGTCGACCAACAACCGGCAAATTCTGGGCCACCATCAACACACTCTTCACCACGGGGATCACGTTAGAGATAATGGTGAATGCGATGATGAATCCAATGCTAAACAGGAACGAAATGCCGGCGGCGATGAACGAACGCTTGAAAATCATGTTTTTGGGCACATCCGGTTTCTGGATCATCACCACTAGCGCGGTGGCCACATACTGAAAGAATGCCAAAAATAACGCGTATCCCAGCATGGATTTCGCGCGGGCCAAGGAACCGCCGCCGGTTTTCTTGGCCAGTCCTTTTTTCAGGTATTTGGCCACGGCGGTTTTACCGGCTTTGGTGGCGGCTTGCGCACCAAACCGTTGCACAGCATCTTGGATGTCTGCCTGGTTGAACAAGGGTTCAGGTGGGTTCAACCACCCTGTGAACAAGCTGTAAACCACGGCGGCGGCGAGGGGCAACATGAGAAATGCCAACCATCCCCGACCGCAAACACTCCCGCGCTTGGAAAGAAGTCCGCCAATCATCAAGAACGCAAAAAGACCAAGAATAGCAATCATGGGCACCTTTGCCAACGACGCCATGTTGTTTCACTGCTTTCTACTGATCGACCAAGAATTTTTTCAGAAATTTTGCCACCTTGAGAGGGTCCCGGAAAAATGATCACTTCTGAAAATCGTCGAAGCAACCTTGGTAAAAATTTTTTTTTGGCTTCATTTTTTTTTGTGGTTTGGATTTTTCCAGGCGGTGGATTTTTTCAGTTTGGAAAATTTCAGGTGTTTTTTTTCTAGAATCTCGCCGAGCTGAAAAACAGCGCCGAATCGGCGAGCGTAATCAGAAAAAGCTCGATTCTACGGCGGATCGGTTTGGCATCAAACTGGCCACCTCTGAGCACTGGCTCAAGTTTACGTTGTCCCTGTTTTTCCAGTCCGAGGCGCTCACCTCGCTTTTTTACAAATCCCTGGCTCCGTTTCCGGCCACTGCCGTAAAAAACTTGGCGACCGCTTTGGTGGTTGATGAGTCTGGCAACTATGCCCGCGAAGATTCTACCATTTTCATGTGGACATATCACATGTGTGTCTCGTTTTTCATTTTTCACCCGCTGGAAAACCATGCTCCGGACTCTGGCAACATGTGGGGTCACCCATGTCACATGCTCCCCGTGTGCGCCGTCATTGATCCCATCATGGCTCCCGTCGGTGATTTACAACGCTTGTCGATCACGCTCGACGGGGAAGCCGCCCGCATTCAGGCGCGATACAAGGAACTCGAGCACGCCTCGCAGGCTGAACCAGTGACGCAAGCTTTGGCCGCGCATGACGTGGTGAAGAAACGAGTGCTGGAATGCCGCGCGGACGTCCGCAAACATGCACGCACGCCGCGGTATGAAACAGCTGCTCAACAAGAGAAGCGCATCGTCGCCCTGTCGGTGGCCACGGCGCGACTGGAAGAGGAGAAACGCCACCAAGCCCAATCCAAAGCCGCCGTGGATCTCGCGCGGAAAACCCACAAGCTCGACGACGATGTGCGTCAGCTGATTCAGGCCCTGAAAAAGCAGGCCAAAGAAAAACGCGCCGCGGCCAGTGAGAAATGGGCTTCAGCCCGGCGCCTGATTGAACATCTCAAGAAACTCGACAAACCTGCCGACCAAGCGCCAGAAGGCCCCCAAGGTCTTTTGCCCCGAAATGTGAAAACCCCGACGGGCCATCATATGTGGTCCCGATTGGCCTCCGCGGATTTTCAACGTCATTGTCGCCAAGCCCTGAAAATATGCTTGGGAAATGCGCACTTGGAGTATGCCTCTTGCGAGTTTGTCAAGCGCGAGGAGAGTCCTCACCGTGAACCCGGTCAGAATTATCACGCATGGCGTCAAACGTGGCACGACATGGTGAAAGTCCCGCTCATTTTCATGCAAGCCCTGATCTCGCGCGACATCCTCGAAGGCAGCAACAAGGTCCAAGCTGCGGCGGCTGGAATCAGTCATTTCTCGCTCAACGCTTGGAAATCGCTGGTGGTCTCCACGTGCATCCGCGAGTCTTACCAGCAAGTTTACGACACAGACATTCGCATGGTTTTTTACCCGACGGGCTCGGCGCGTTCCGGTCGATCGTTCCAGTGGATGTTCATGCAGGGGCATCAAACCACAACGTCGAGCAACGCGCGGCTCAAACCCAAGTTTTCTGTGCCGGCGCCGAAATCCCTGACCGAGGCGCAGGATGGCCAAGACGGAAGTGGCAACACCAACACGTGGTTTCGACGCAATTTCAAGTATCTGGCCAGAGCCGCCCGCCAATTCAAAGTGGGTTCGCCGCCGCTTCAAGCATCCCACGCTAAGCTGCCTCGCTTCACACGCATTTGGCAAATGATGAATCATGCGCATCAAGCAAAAAAGGCTCGGGGACCTGGTCGCATTGCCTGTTTCAAGTTTACGGCGCCTGATATGGAGGCCCGCCAAGTCATTGAAATCACTCGCGAACAGGAAGACGGCAGCGTGGTGAAATCGAACGCGGTGCTTCCCAGTTTTTCATTGACGGCTGTGGAACGTAACGGTCGGGTATGTGCAGTGGTCGAAGGCTCTTATCAGAGTGTGGGCAAAGCTCGTCCAAGACGAAAAATGTTGGTGTTGATTGATGAAGCCGGACACGCGTATGAATCCAAGTGGCTGGAATATCTCAACCACGGCACTGAAAATTCCCCGAAGCGTTGGGTGCATGGCCGCGGAGAATTTCTGAAAATTTTGGAGCTCATTGAAGCTGGCCCCAAGGTGGCCCTTGGAATGTTGGGAAAAATCGCCGGTCGCTGTGGATGCTGTCGCTTGAAGCTGAAAGCATCTCAGCAGGATGGTGTCGGTCCGACATGTGCCAAACACTTTAACTTGGCTGCATTTCCCAGCTCGATCGTCGATTACACCGTGGGTAAGCAGCCCACTATCCGCCTGGCCCCTATTGAAATCATCCCTGCTGTGATTGAAACGCTCGATAACGTCGACGATGAAGAAGATGTATTTTCAGAAATGGATTCGCTTGATGATGAGGACTTAGAGGAGTATGACCAAGATGTTGAAAATGAAGATTCAATCTAAGCAGAAATTTTCAGAAATCGCTCAAAGGTGTTGTCAACTTTTTTCTGAATTTCTTTTTCTGAAATTTTTGTAGTTTGGTCGGGGCCTGAAAATGGACGACGACGATTTTCTGGTGCCTGACATTGATGACGACGACGAGGACATGCCGTTGGTGATTGAAAATAATCAAGAGCCCTATGAGGCGCATGAGGTGCCACAAGAAGATCAGGTGGAAGATCGGGTGGAAGATCCGGAGGGCGACGATGCAGGTGAGAGCGATGGCGATCAAGGTGAAGAAGAAGAAGATGAGGTCCAACATGACGAGGTGCACGATCCCCACCGCCTACAAGATGGTCTGAAAGACCAGGAAGACGATGAGGATGAAGAACTCTCTGGCTGTGACCCCGACGAGACGTATTATCCGTTTCCGAGTTTGCCCGGATTTGTCAGCAAGCGCTATCAGCGCCTGAGTGCTTTTCAAGACTGGTTTGACACGCGCTCGGATGGTTCGCTCAAGATGGCCGATCAGGCCGCGGATCCAACCAGTCCGCTCGCCTTTCCTGTGGTGGCCAAGTTTGCCCAAAAGTGTGTTCGGCAAACAAGCAGCGAGTTGGGAAACGACGTCTATGTCATCATCCTTGGCTTTGAAGAGCAACGCCCCACTTCGGGCAACTTTTACACCGTGTTCTACGATGGTGCCCGCGCACTCGAGCACATGGCCAACGTGGGCGATGACGATGAGGTGTATCCGTATCCGTCGCTCAGTTTTGCCGGCCGCGTGCTCTACGGATCGAACTGCAACGGGTGGCACGCGTTCCGGGTGTGTGATCCCGACAGTCCTCACCACGACAAGCGCTTGGCGTCCTTGCGTCGCTCGGCCGGTGGACCCGGTTTCGTCAACACTTTTAACCGGGCGCTGCTGGAAAAGTGGGACAACCTCGCCACCCGTGTGTGCTCTCAGCAGTCGGTGCAATATCTCACCGCGTTTGGTGAAGCCCTCGCTCAACTCCAGGCGGCCGCCGACGATGTCGAAGAGGGCGAAGACCACGACGTCGAAGATGATGACGAACAAGAGGTCGAAGATGAGGACGACGTTGAAGATGACGAAGATGACGAAGACGAGGAAGATGTTGAAGAGCCTACAAATTCGTTGATTCACCCCAACACGGTGATTCGTCGGGCCAAGCTGCCACCGCCGAGCAACGCGGTGATTTTACCCGACTTCAAAAAGCGACCACGGGACGGCGTCATGTTCGACTCGACGGCAAGCAAGGTGGCCCGCCTCGACGACGAGGACAATTAAAATCTCGTTGTGTTCAACTTTTTTATAATGTGTATTGGGCGGTAAATTGACAATGGCGCATCTGTGGCCGATTGATTGGTATGATTTGAGCGATGGTCGCGATGTGCTGCGCAACATTTCCAGGGTGTGGGCGGAAAAGGGTTACGACAACTTGGCGGAGAATGACTACGCTCGCCTGGAACCTTTTCTCGAACCCTTCGACGGTATCTACACCGACAAAGAGATCGTCGTTTTGTCACGCGTCGGAAGCAACGGCATTCAAAAAGAGTTTTGCAGCATGTTTCTCCAGGCGGGCGAAGCGGGCGAAGAAGTGTAGGTGCTCGAGTGGTATTTGGACCCCGACGATATTCGACGCATTTACTTGAATCGAGTGGCCAAGCTTCTCTATGGTGACAGTTTCGAGAACGACGAGACTCAGTCCATGATCATGATGACTCACGCGCTCTCGTCCCTCAGACAACTGAAAATCACCATCCACGACGACTTCATCACCGGCGAACTGGATGAGTTGCCCGAGACGCTGGTTGAGAACTCGCTCGGTGACCCCGAGGTGATCAGTGTCGGTGACGAAGTCGAAGACGAGATCATCTTGGACGGTAGTAACGAGAGTTACGAGAGTTACGAGAGCTACAACCAAGAATAAAGTCTTTCTGAAAATCACTCTGAAAATTTCAAACTTGGAAATTTTTTTTGACCTCTGGTTTCAATCTGAAAAAAAATCCATCATCAAAATTTTTTTGGTCTGGAATTTTTTTTTTGGTTTGACAAATTTTTGGTTTTTCAAGGTTGGCATTTTTTTGGAAATTTCTGAAAAAGTTTTCAGGTTGGTGGGTCGATGGAATTTATCGCCCCCTTTTGGGACATGCTCTTCCGGCGGTGCTCAGTTCGGTCGCAGGTGAATCTGCTGTTGGTGTGCCAACGAGTTTATACCATTGGCATGATAGACACCAACTTGATGCATAGGATACTGCTCTTTAAGCGATACAAACAATTGAAGTTTCACCCCAAGCAAACACGTGAAAACAGCGTGGAAATTGTGCGTGCGTGTGCTGAAGGGGCAAACTACGTGCTCAGTGAATATTTGACACCGCAAATGTATCTGGAGATCGTCCAAAAATGGGGATCTAATCTTTTCTTTGTTCCAGACGAAAAGAAGACGCGGGAAATCTGCTTGGCCGCCATAAAAACTGGTGGTGGAATGCCATTGTCATACATTCCACCTGAAAAACAAACGCCAGAGATCTGTCTTGCTGCTGTCATGCGAAGACCTGATAGTCTGAAAGTTCTTCATCCTTCGAAGCAAACGCGCGAAGTGTGTTTAGCTGCTGTGAGATTGGATCACAATTGTCTGCAATTTGTTCATTACGAAAATCGAACTTACGAAGTCTGCCTTGCAGCCGTCGAGAATAATTGGCCGGCTATTCAGTGGGTTCCTCAAAAATATCAGACGCCTGAAATGTGCTTGGCGGCCATCCGGCGGTCACCCTATGCAATTTTCATTCCGTCTTCGGTTTCTGGAAAAAATGAATTGTAATCTTTTTCCCTTGACGCGTCTAAAATAATTTCCCACAAGTGAAAAAACTATGGCATCCAAGAAGGCAACTAATTCAATCCTCAACAGTTTCCGCGCTGGCACCAAGCAGAAACTGGTGGTGAAAAACAACAATCCCACGCTGTCGCCATCCCCGATCGAAGCTCCAACGCCTGATGTCCACGAAGAGGTGGCGACGAAGGAACTCGCCCAGGTTACCGATGCACCGGCGACATCTGGTCAGCTCACACCGTATCGTTTCAAAATCAGCGAGAAAAAAGGCAAAAAAGCGCTGATTCGGTTTCGTGAAAACTTGCGTCGCTTTTATCCCAACTGTCCATTTACTGACGAAGGTTTGAAACTCAATGACAATCCAGTGTTGGAGTTGTATTGCTACGATCCCAAAACGGATATTGGGTATTGTCGGCTGGCGTCGGCCAAACATGACGGCCCAATTTTCAAGAACCCCAAACAACTGTATGCTTGTTACAATTGCAGCAACCAAGGCAATCCCGACGACGTGTTTGTGTATTCGGCCGAGGGTGACGAAGACGACGGTCTAGAATTGACGGCATTTTTGCGAGAAATCGAGATTCTCACGCCTGATCAGTTCAGCGAGCAATACTTGGAGCTCTTCCAGGACGCCGTCAAAAATAACGTCTTGCTCAACTCGTATGCCGAGGCCGTAGAGAAGAAACGAACTGCCAAGAAACAGACCAAGAAGGGTGATCCTTCTGCTGTCCAAGAGATTCCCGGTCCCCCTTCCAACCTCACCGAACAGGCCCTGGTCAAAGAGGGAGTTGTTTTGGACGAAGCAAAAGAGTCGCCGCGCCGTGTAACGCAGAAAAAGCGGGTGGACCCACCACCAAACAAAGCCGACGATAAGATTGTCTCGCAACCTGGACCGCTGAAAAAGTTCAAATGCGAGGGCGCCACACTCGTTGATTTGCAAGTGGACGAATCCAGCTTGGAAAACTCCATGGCCACTTTTGTGTATCAGCGAACACACGTGCGATTGGGTGACTTGCCGCCGGAGTCCATGGAACGCTCCACCATGTGCTGGTCTATTTTCTCGCACCTGCTGAAAACCCAGCCCGCTGCTCTTGGCGAAGCCATTGCGAAACAACACCCGGGCCAAAGTGCCGAGGACATTTTGGGTTTGGCCAAAAAGTAAACGCGCGTTTATTGGTGGTATTTGAGCACATACGTGGGACACGTGCATTGAAATCCTTCGGGTGCCCAGCACGGTCGACCCATCCACACCTTGCTCATTTGCACTTGATAATCGGCGGTGTCCGGCGATGAATACGGCGAATAATAACCAACGCGCGGTGGATTCACTGCGCGCGGAGGACGATTGGAGCAACACTGAAATGCGTTGCACTGATTGGGACACGTGAAAAGGCTTGGATGCACGGAGTAATCACTCATCTTCTAACGAGATGGTGAGGTTTTTTTTGTCGACTTTCAAAATAGAGAATGACGTGCGGGATTTGCCAGGACGAGATCCAGGAACCCGCGCGGATCGTGGAGTGTGGTCACGTGTTTTGCTTCACATGCATTTGCAAGTGGTGCAACGTGTCCAACTCGTGTCCACTGTGTCAATGTAGATTTCTCCAACTCGCCAGGCTGGATGCCGGACATCCTGTGCACTCTGTGCACCAAGTGCAGGCGGTGGATAGGCGGGAGGAAAATTGGATGGAAGTGATGGAGCAATACGATTCCGAGGACGACTCCGGCGGTGATTCGTTGGATCGCTACGAAGAGGACTTTGTGTTGCCAGACAATGTCGTATACTATGAGAGCGGGCAGATCTGTGATTTCCGCACGGGTGACGAGAACCCGTTCGGCCGAGCTCCACGAGGCCAGCCAGACTCCATCATCCGCACTCGCGACGGCACGGTGATCACCATCTCGTGGCATCACCCTTCAGCTGAAAACAGCGGCGACCCCGAAGAGAGCGAATACGAACCGTCCGACGACGATGATGAATAAAGTTTTATTAGGGCACATGTTTGACCATGTCAAACCGATATCTTCGATTCTTTGGCTGAAGCTTGCTTTTCACAATTTCATACGAATCGGTGGTTTTCTTCATGCTGCATTGTTTCACATTGTGTCCATCTTTTCGCTGGAAAGATTTACCACACCCGATACAATTGAAACGGTAAAGTCCACATTTGTCTTGGTGACACATCAAAATCTCATAACTGCCACAAGTGAACGCGCAATACTTGCATTTCACGTCGGCCATGCCCTCACAAGAGACCACGTGCGACTCGAACTGAACACGATCCCAATTGAAAGACGCCAAAGTAACATCGTCACAGATGCTACACTGGAGATTGGATTGATTCCAACACGGGAACTGGTCATGACGTGATTTGACCAATTGCTCTCTGCGTCCAGTGGCGTGGCAGCCAGTGCAAGTAACGACTGTATCCAAGCACAAGGGGTGATGAATAAACATGCACCATCTAAAGATCCTACTGCCACAGTCGCAGGTGATTTTGCACTTTTCATCCATGTCCACGATCCACTTTTCAAGAATTTCATCATGTGGAAAACCCTGATCTATGCTGCAGTTCTCCATTCCATGTCGATGAATGTCAATGCTTCGCATAACCTCCAACAATTCTAGACATGCATGACTATGAACGCGCTGGACCATATCATCTACCTCGCGAAATCGTAGAACTTTTTGAATTTCCAGGCGCATGAACAGTGGATATCGGATGAGCTTTTCAAATCCCTCGTCTACAAGTGCGCTGTATGTGATCACTCCCCCCAAATCGTCAGATTTTTGACGATATTCCGACTCATTCATGAAATCAGCAAATAAAAGTTCATGGCGTGTGAAGCGTTGATACTCATATCTTGCGTGTTTCAAAGATTGTATGAGTTGATATTCGGGTGGCACGGCAACGACAATAGGATCAATTTCAAGTAATGGCTCAGAAAGCATCCTGTAATATCGCTTCTCACATTGTGCAAAATAAACCAGTCTCAAGGTGTTACGCTTGAATAGTTTGCGTAGTTCTTCCGGATTCAAGCTAAACCGGACTTTTCGACACGTGCTCAAAAAATCAATCAGACTGGTCCAGTGAATGTAGTGCGTCAAAAGCAGTCTGATCAGGTCCTTGGGTAAGTCTGTAATCATTGCCAAGACTGTCGATACATACTCAAGCCTCGACGCTTATTGAGAGATCATGTTAAATTTTCCAAAAAATTTTTCAGGTGTGGTGATCAAAAAGATGCGCTCGGAACTCGAGAAAAAATGCCAGCTGCTCAGCGGTCGCGATGCCGACATTCTGTGTGACATTCTCCTCACACAACGGGTGAGCGACGACTACTTTAACCGAGCCATTATGACGGACGCGCTGGCTCTGCGCCAGAAACGCCGGGTCTACCAGCTGCGCGCATGGCTCTTCCAACAAATGGGAGCAGGGACCTGGTGCAACGAGATCCAATCGATCCAAGACGTGGTTGTGCAAAGCACCCGCACCAGCACCGGCGGAATCGAGCAGCGCGTCGCGTTGTTTATGAACGATGGCTACGTGCTCATGTCGAATCTGGACAACGTTCAGGTGCAGCCGGGATTCGAATCTTGGCTTTTGCACCTCTTTGACGATTTGATTGAGCAATACGGAAAGTTGAGATGACCCCTCTGAAAATGTCAGCAATAAAAAAGCCGAAAATGAATGAATATAGCACCGAGAGTGAAGATGACGAAGAATCCATCTCGCATCCGAACCTGATTGAGCCCGAGCTTTTGCAGCTGGTGCATCAGCACACGCGGCACTCCCGTGAGATGGCCGTGAGGCGCGCCGACGTGTTGGAGAGTTGGCGATACAATTGGCAAACCAAAGAGCGGAAAATCCCGTCGGCCATGGTGATGGCAGGCAAGGCCATCGAACAAATCGAAGCGGCCTTTGAGCACTTGAAACAATTTCACCAAGCGCTGGCCACCGTGTCGCCCGACCTGAAACCAGACGAGTTGCGCGGCGTCGATCGCTTGGCCAACGAAACTTTGCGATCATACAGCGGCATCATCCGCGATCTGGAAGAAAAAATCAATGCACTCCGGCTGTATTGGTTTCCTGAAACGGTGAAGCAGTTGAAATTGGGTGCCTACAAGGCCGTCCGTCAACCTCTGGAAGAGTGGCGCGGACATCATCACGTGGATGCCGCCGACCAGTGCTTGCGATGTTCCATGTGTTTCGAGGCATTTGACGATAACCAAGTGAAACCAATCATTTTCAAGCGTCGGTGCACTTTGAACCCCTTGTTATCGCGGACGTGTGATCAGCCCGCATGCCAGTGTGCACAACCGACCAATTGCCTCGACTGTGCTCTGGATCATTTGTTGAAAAACGGCATTCACGAGGGTAAATCCAGTGTCCGGTGTCCGGCGTGTCGTGGCGAAGTGTGCATTTATGACATCCAAGAAATCACCCTGGTGCACGAATCTGAAGAGATTCGAAAATTGCGAGAGCAGTTACAATAAAAATTTTTATTCCAATCCTAATCACGCATGATCTGTTAAGTGTAAAATTGATAGAGTGAAACGCAATCAGGATGCCGGGAAAAAAGAAGAATGCACAAAAGCCCAACGCCGCGCCGCCCAACACCAAGAAGCCTGGCGCCCAACCGCCAAAGCAGAAAGAGGAATCGTTGACTCCGACGTTGACCGCTGATTTTTCAGATGCTGGTCTCGAGTGTGAGCTGTTGGTGCGCACAGTGGAAGAGACGCTCAAACACCTGGACAAGCAACAAAACTTGCACTTGGTGTTGCGTGAATTGCGACACCTGATTCTCGAAGTTGGCCGATGCTGCGATCCTTATGACGACGAAGACGACTACACGGACTCGTCATCGCGTGATCAGGTATTTTGGGAAAAACTGCAAGATCACGTGTTGCGCAACCAGGTGCCCAAAGCTCCGCGGCCCCCCAAAGCACCCTTCCAAGCGCCGACTCCCGCCAAGGCCACCGCCCACGGGACAGCCAAAGTGCCATTGAAAAAGGCGCCGGCCAAGGTGTCGCCGCCCAAGAATTAGTGCAATAAAGATTTCCGCAACTCTTCAATTTCAGCTTCCTGTTTTTCCACCTGATTTTTGAGCAGTTTAAGCTCTTGATCGACGGCATCGCCGCCGGCGATGGCTTGCACGTCAGTGGGGTGGCCGCGGATTTTTTCGAGGCCCCACCACAACCCTCGCCATGAATATTTCACCGACTTTTTCATCGTCCAAAATGCAATTTCAGCAAAAATTTCAGTGATGGCCAAGAAAACCATGATCTCTGAAAATCACCAAAGAAAAAAAAATGAAGCGAAAAGGGCTGCTGCAAGAAAATCTGCTCACTTCCAAACATTTGAAATTTGGTCAAGGCAAGCGCTGTGGCGAATTGAAAGCGCGAAATGAATTGTTCACTTTTTTGGTGCCTCAATTTTTCGATCAGGTGGTGAAAATTCCCAGCACCGCCGCCAAGGAAACGGTGAAAACCATCCGCGACTTGCTCGTCAAAAACCCACATTTCGCGCACGCCATCGATTCGGCTGATCCATTTGAGCACCAAAATACGATTGGTCACTACTTGGTTTTCTTTTTGGGTGCCTACACCAAGACATGCGCGTTTCTGACACCCAGCGACGAGCATTACAAGATGCGCGCTCAAGTGTTTGGCACCATCCTCCGCGACTTGGTTTTGAAGTATGACTACGACGTTTTCACGCGCAACAAGAATGGCACTTCGGTCGTATCGTATTGTTTTCAGCGGCTGCATGCTCGTCATCCAGCCCGGCGGCTGTTGGTCAAAATCGTGCGTGAAAAAGTGGACCAGGAAAAAAAGCAGGCCCGTCAACTTGTGGCACATGGATGCCCGTTTCTGCGCCGCTGTGGCTTGGTTCCTGACATGCAACGTGAAATCAAGCTGTTGGTCTTGATGGATCGGGTTCAATCCGTGTATAAGTTGGTGGCCCTGCGCGAATTGTATTATCACGCCGTGACTGATCTCGCAGTGTTGCTACCACAGCTGGCCGCCAAAATGGGGAAATAAAATGTGCGTTGTATTATAGAACTAATAGAATCAGCATGAGTTTGCCCTATCATCGTCACTCGGCCCTGAACCATCAACGGGGACATCAACTTTTTCACGACCAAGTGTTGCAGACATTTCCCGCCACTCTGAGCAATGCCGATTATGCCGCCGGCGGTTATCAGGCGGATGGCACCGTGGTGTCGTGGGGCAAAGACTGCACCATCAAGACCACCGATCAATACAACATGCCGACGTGTTGTTCCACATGGGCCAGCGGGCGTGGACAACCCGGTGCGTGTTGCGCGTGTGGAACAAGTGTCACGCCCCCGGTGCCACCCACCTTTTTCCCGGTGACGGCCGAGCAGGAGTTCGCAGCCGCCACCAACAACTAATAAATTTTCCAGAAGTCACTTTTCCAGAAATATCGCATTTTTCATTTTCATCTGAAACAACCTCCAAGAACCTGGTCATGAAAAAAATTGAACGATTGATTTTTTTGAACCTCGAATTTTTTTTTGGTTGCCGATTTTTTTTTGGATTTCGAAATGAAAAGTTTTTTAGATTTTCCGGAAATAATTTCAGGTTTGGATTTCTGTGTAGGGTCAGTCATGCAATGTATTGAACCGTTTTGGGACCTTCTTTTCTCACGGTGTGCGGTGGCGACTCAAGTGAAACTGCTGTATGTTTGTCGACGAGTGAACAAGGTTGGCATGACCGAGTCGAATTTGATGCAGAGGATTCTGATGCTCAAACGGCAAAGACAACTTGAAAATTTTCCTGAACAAATGGTGGTCGAGGATGTTGTTGATTTTATCCAAAACTCCAGCTACCATCGATATATGGATATCGTGTCAGAGAAAAAAACCAGGTCAGTGTGTCTGAAGATGGTGGAATGTTGGGGGATGACGATCAAGTATGTGCCCAATGCCAAAAAGACTACTGAAGTCTGTATCGAAGCAATCAGAAAAAATGGCGCAAACATCAAATATGTTCCTACATTCCTTCAGACTCCGGAGTTGTGCCTTGCAGCCGTTGAATCTACATCAACTGCGGTGCCTTACATCTATCCATGCGAGTATACATCAGAGCTCTGTCAGGCAATCATCCGTGCAGGGGGACATAAAGTGGCCACATCTCATCTTGCACATATCCCTTCCGAGTTCAAAACCAAGAAACTCTGTATCTTAGTCCTTCAGCAGAGAGGTTCGGAGTTGACCACTATACCCTGGACCATGAGAGATTTCGATGTTTGCCTTCTTGCAGTGTCTAAGAATTGGTCAAACATACAATTTGTCCCACTTGAGCACCAGACATCGGAGGTGTGCCTCGCTGCCATCCGTGAATCCTCGGAGGCTATCTTTTACTTGCACCCCGACTTGAATTAAAGTTTTTCTTTTTTCAATTTTACGACACCTGCTTACACTCAGGTCACGCGTGGGTCCTGAAGGATGGACGCGATGGACATTTCCGACGACGAGGTGCCCGAGTTTTTCCGTGACGATCCCGAGTTGGTGCGCATTTGGAAATTGAATCACGCCGGCGACGAGCTTGAATTCGCCGAGTCTTGCGGAATCCAGCCGGCGATCCCCTCAAAACCGCGGCGGAAAAAAGAGAAACCCACCTTTTATCAGACGGTGGCCGACGAAAAAGGCTATTTGCATCAGATCCCGGTCGCTTACGGTGCTACTCAAAAAGGCGACGGTGACATCTCATTGAGCAAGGACGAGACGTTGCAAATGTGGCGCGGCTGTTACGGGGCCTACGATTCGGCCATGTGCAAAACCTGCAATGTGGTCCAAATCAACCGGACCACGGTGACCTCCAACATGGCCCACGTAAATGCCAAGAGCAAGGGCGGCGTGGGCAACAAAATTTGGAGCGTGTTCTATCAGTGCGCCGAATGCAATCAAACGGGCGAGCGGAAAACCCGCAATCTTTTTGACCAGTTGGTGCCCGGTCGCCAAGACAAAGTGATTTTGGTGGCGAGCATTTTGTTTGAATTTTATTGCCAGGCCGAGACCAGTGTGAATTTCACGTTTGCGGGGTTGGCAGATTTTGTGGAAAAAGTGTATGGTCGAGGGCCAGCCATCGGCGGCAGTGTGAAAAGTGGCATCGAAGACGAGCTCGTGTTTGAGGTGTTGAAGCATTACGACCGACATTTTCCAGCGCCCGCTTTGCATCGCAACCCGTTTCGCCGAGCACACGCCAACGTCACCAGACACTGGACGCTGTTAGCAGAGTGATTGGGGTGTTTATTGATTGATAATCAGGGTGTCGAGATATTTCACGTGGGGTGCGCGTTCAATGTTGTGCATGCGGGCCGCGTGCAAAATCACCAGCGAATGTGTCACGTTCCATGTCACCGAATCACGTGGTAAACTGTGCACTTGCGCTTCCACGCGCTGGCGGAATGCTAATTTTCCCTGATCGAGCACAATGTTTTCGGTGCTTTTCCGCACGGCACGGTTGGTGTGTTTCTCATAGTGTCGGCGCTGCTTGGTGGTAAAGAGCCGACCCAAGCGAGGCTCAATCACAATCTCTGGTGGCGGCGCTCCATCCACCTGTTGTTTCTTGATGACTTTGAGAAATTCTTTGGCCGTTTGTCGGGTGCGATACATGGGACTACAATAAATGACGCTTGGCACTCCGTATTTTTTGATTAATTTTCGTGCGCGTCGTCGGGCTTTTTTCTTGCCCTCGTCTGACAAGCGATCGTCAAACTTGGCGCGGTGACTCTTTTGGTCATGTCCATGACGAACGTAAATGTGCATTTTTATATATTTAACAAGTTTTCTTTTCTCTTTTTACGCCTGCTGTCGTGCCCGCAAAAAGGCTGTGAGGGAGAGCAAATGGCGCCACCGAAAAAGACACGAGGTGGTCGACGGCGAAAACCTCGGGAGAAGCCGGTGACGCGCGAGCGTTACACTGAAATCGATTTGGACATTTTGGTGGTCGCCTACAGCGTGCACGTGAACCTCAAGCACACGCCGGCGATTCCGGCGGAAATCGTGGGTGTTATCGAGCAAGAGAAAATGTCATGGGCAGACGAAGAAGACGTCCGCGGCGCCGTGTGTGATATCATCGACAAACACGTGGTCAACAAGCGGAATTTTGCGCAAGTGTTGGCGCAAGCGCAACGAAAACGCTTTTTTCAAAAACGACGAGGCATTCACTGGGATGCTTACCCCTTGGCCTCCCCCAATCAAGAACTGTGACACACTTTTTATTTTAGCGACGGCGACCTCCACCTCCGCGACGACCGCCTCCACGAGATCGGCTTCCACCCCCTGATCTTCGACCTCCCATGCGGGAACGGGATCGGCGGCCTCCCATGCGGGAACGGGATCGGCGGCCTCCCATGCGGGACCGGCGCGAATGACGTCCACGTCTGGATCTCCGGCGGTGATGTCTCCGGCGATGGCATCGGCCTCCGCGGCAGCCGCCTGACCAAAAGCCATAGGACGCCGGCCACCACCAAGAGTCGTTGTAATAGGGCTCGTAGTAGTTCTGGTAATACCAGGGCCAATACGATGACAAGTAGGGTGAAAACTCTGGATAATAAAGCTGCGCATACTCGTAGAACGGCGCGCAGTTTTCAGGCGTCCAGCCTTGCTGGGCTGCTTGCAGACAATAATCCGTCATTTGCTGGCTGTAAGGGAATCCAGCGGGAATCACCTGCACTTGGGCAGCCACTTGGGGAGCCTCTTGTTGTGCCGCGAGTGCTTTGCGTTTGTCGACATTGTATTGCACAATGATGACCAAAATCAGCAATCCAGCGCCGGCCAAAATCCAAGGAGCCAATTGTTTCAACATGGTGATACCAACAACACTTGCATTAAAACGCAGATTTTTTTTTTATTTTCAACACGGGGAGCGGCGGAAAAGTTGGGCAATCGATTCGCCGAGCTCGATGAATTCCTCGCAAATCATCTCCAGCACGGTGGTCTCTTCGTCGCAATATTCCACGTCGGACGAGTCGTCGTCGTCGTCGGCGATGCGATCCAAGAGCGCGTGAAACTTGTTCTCTGGCGTGGCGTGTTGCTGTTTGAGCGGTGAACTGGCCGGCCGTTTGCGCAACACAGAACCCATGAATTCACCGCGCTCCATTCGTGACAACATGTCCGAAGACTCGAGGCTGGTCGACATTTTGCAGCGCTTGGCCGGCACTTCTTCGCTGCTCACCTCCTCTTCGCTCGTGTCGCGGCGGTGATATGGCGTGGGTGGACGGCGCGGGCGCTTGTTTGAATGCACATCGTGATACCAGGCCTGCGACGCGGGTGACGCGGGCGACACGGGTGATGCGGGCGGCGTCATGTAGTCATCCAGCTCAAAATCTTCCCAGCCATTGGTGCACTCGTCCAGCTCGCGCGCGAGTTGCTCGAAATACTCCACGAGCTCGGCGTCTTCGCGTCGCTTTCGGTCCTCTTCGTCCAGGCGCTGGAAATACTCGCGCGTCATTTTCTCGGTCAACACCACGCTCGTGTTGAGTTTTTCCGAGAGATCGGGCAGCTCGGGCATTGGCACTAGTTCCGTGTGAATTGGCGCTTCTGCAGAGGCCTGTTCATCACCTTTGTGATCACGGAGCACCTCGATCAACTGATCCAAATACTCATACACATCCTGGTGCGTGGCAATCTCTTCCACTGGATACATTTTGTTAGGCTCAACGGTGACACCTTTGTGTTCCTCCTCCAAGTGCTCGTCATTTACCACCACAGCCTGCGCACCTTCTTTGGTGCCGACGGCAGGCTTGGGCGCGAAGCAGTCGAGAATCTCACTGTCGTGGATGACTGCCTTTGGTGGGTTTTCTTCCAAATACCGTTGCTTCGCTTTGTCAAACATGTCATCAGGGATCACCGGGATTGGTTCGGGTTGCTTCTCTTCCTTCTTGCTGCTGCTCCCCCATCCAAGGTATTTCCAAAAGGAGTATCCGCGTTTCTTCTTTTTCTTGGGCACTTCCGGTTGTTTGGTCTCACAGACCACCCAGTCTTGAGCGAGTGGCTTTTCTTCAGTCATGTCTGTTTTTTAAAGTGAGAAATAATTTTTCAATCCCGAACCAGCCGTTTGGAACTTCTCGTTTGAGTTCCATGTCCAAGGTCGGAGCTTGGCTTGGTTGTTGGATAAAAAATATTTGTCGTGGATTAGAAGGTTCAAGATGGGAAACGTCTCCACCACGGTGCAAAAGGCCACGGACATCATCCGTAACAACACGGCACAATCGTGCGATCTGACTCAGGCAGTGGACCAGAACATGAATGTGCGTCTGGATCTGACAGACACCAATTGTCCCAACTTGTCTTTTGTAAATCGAGCCAAACTCGTCGGCGAGTGTAACTTTGGCCAGACCGCCAGCGCATTGGCCGAAGCCAGCACAGACTTGACCACCGAACAGGAAATGGGGTTGGGATTGGGCATCAACGCCGACACCACGGTGGCCGAACGCACGGCGATTTTTGAACAATACTTGGAGCAAAAGTGTGGCAACGAGGGTGCCATCAAGCAGAATCTCGTCCTCGACGTCAAGGGCAAAAATCTGCGCTGTGATCAACTGCAAGCTCTGAACGAGGCTGACTTGACCACGGCGTGTGCAATCAATGCCGTGTCACAAACGTTGACCAGTAACCAATTTGAAAAGGCCACCACGCAGTCGAGTGACATTTTGGGCGGCCTGACGTCGTTGTTGTCGGCGCCCCTCTTCATTTTGGGCGGCATCATTTTGGCCATCGGCTTGGTGTTCATCGTGCTTCGCCTGGTGCGTGGATCGGGTGGTCGCGCGGACGCTGTCGGCGAACAGGCCCTCCTGCCCAGTGAACAAGCCCAACTCAACCGGGCCGTGAACACTGCAGCTCAGCGGGCCTCCACTGGAGGCGGATCAAGTGGAGGAGCAGAATCAGTGCTGAGAGCGGCGGCGCCTTTGGCTCAAACGGCGGGCGACGTGATTCAATCCGCAATTTCCGCGCGTTCCAGAAAATAAACCAGGGTTTTTATTCGTAACTAATCGAGTTCAACGATACATATTCGACCTGTTCCTCGTCGTCGTCAGACAACCGCGAAGATGAGCGCGACGACAACGACGAGGACGACGCACTATGATCAGAGGCGGTTCCAAGATCCAGTTGTGCCTCCACGCTGCGAATATTCTCGCTGGCGATTCGCGTGCGCGACCGTTCGGGTTTGCGCTCCGACGGCACGCGGCTTTGGCGAAACTCGTTGTGCTCCGAGATCGGTCTCGCTGAAGCACGCGGCTTGGAAAAAGAAATGGCGCTGACAGGTTTTTCAGATTTTCGCGTCGTCGCCGGCGGCGGTGGAGGCGGTTGGGTTTTGCGCGCTGGCACCGGAGGCGTGGTTCGCGGCTTGCTCGGAAAATGAGCTCGCTGTTGTTCGACGGCTCTCTGACTGATACGACCAGCGCCACGCGTGTTGGTCATCGGAGGAGCAGGGACGGGCGGTGGCGCTCGGGCGGTGATCACCGGATGATTGCCGGTGAAATTCATGGACGACTCAATCACTTGGGGCAGGGGAATCAGTCGTCGCACGGTGGCATCGATGGCCGTCTCGATTTCGCGATAGGCCAAGTTGCGTTTCTCAATGATTTGGTCAGACGTCAAGCCTTGAGTGCGGAAAATGTTTGGATGGTTAAACAGGCGCGCCGCCACGTTGGAATACAGGGCCTGCACAAACACCTGACATTGTGGGATTTCCAGCGGGATTTTCGCCGGCGGTGCATTTTGGCGATTCAATTGCGCCGACGACAGCACCATGACGTTGGACACAAACACCCCCTTCAAAAGCTTGGAAAACCACGGGCAATACTTGAGAATGTTGTCCGTCTCACCCTTGATGATGGGAATCGACCACACTCGCGTCTCCACCAAAAAGTCCATAAAGGTTTTCTCAATGTCCTCGGGTCGCTTGCTCGCTGAAAAGTTCACGGCATCCTGATACACCGAGTGCATCACCTCATACACCACGGGCACCAGCACGTCATGCAAATAAGAGTTGTAAATGTTTCTTGCTTCGACCCAATTGTCGACCGTGCGATTGGGCGGTTTGCTCGCCAGTCCGTCCAGCGGTGGCGGTTTGTTGAATCGGTTCGGATGATCACCACCTTCCATGTCCTGAAAAAGTGAATCAGAAAAATAAAGAGCACGCGCGGGAAAGAAGTTCATACCGGGATGGGAAACATTTTTATTGGGGGGTCAAGACTTTTTGGTAGAGCAAAGGACCGAGCGCCGCCAAAAGACCGGCGAGAATGGCCCAAGCGGAAACTCGTTTCAAACTGGGCGTCGTGGTTGCATATTTCTCGCGGTCACGCTCTTGCACAAACATGGGATTGGTAATGTATAGTAGCAGAAACACAGCCACACTGGTGACCAGGCCAGTGAGCCAATAACTTTTCAGAAACCGTTGGGCCGGCGATGCTTGCGCGGCAAAAGTGGCAGCTTCTCGATCTTTGAATTTCATGGCGTGCAATTGACGGCGCAGATCTGCCGCCGTTTCTCCCGCCTGGTGTTGTTGGGGGTGGTGGTGCATGTTTCCGTCTGAGAAAAAAACGACATTTTTTTCAATGTGTCAAATAAAAATTGTGGGGCGCTCCAAAATGGATTTGCTGTGCAAAGATGAAATTGGGTGTTTGTGTCAGTTTTTTGATTGGGATACACTGAACAATGTCTCTCTGGTGTGTTCATTTTTCTATGAGGCCACTCTGCCAATGAAACGATCGAATCGGTTACTGCGCATCGGAGAAATGCACCAAGTCATGAAACTTAAATTTACGCGGCTGACCAAGGTGATTTGGGATTCATGTTATGTAGAAATCTTGGATCAATTTGCCTTGTTCTGTCAACATCTGACGTTTGGCCCTGAATTCAACCACCCGGTGGATCAACTTACCTTGCCTCAGGGCCTGACTCACTTGACTTTTGGTGCTTGGTTCAACCAGCCGGTGGATAAGCTCGCTCTGCCGCCCTCTTTGACCCACTTGTGGTTTGGTCATTATTTCAACCACCCCGTGGACCAACTTGTTTTGCCGCCCTCTTTAACTCACTTGACCTTTGGTGCTCGATTCAACCAGCCGGTGGACCAGCTCGCTTTACCGCCCTCTTTGACTCACTTGACCTTTGGTAATTGGTTCAATCAGCCAGCGGACCAACTCGCTTTGCCGCCCTCTTTGACCCACTTGACCTTTGGTGTTGAGTTCAACCAGCCGGTGGACCAACTTGCTTTGCCGCCCTCTTTAACCCACTTGACCTTTGGGAATCGTTTCAACCAGCCTGTGGACCAGCTCGCTTTGCGGCCCTCTTTGACCATACTATTCAAATGAAATTTTATTCGTCGCAAAACCAGTGCAACTCGCGTTTGGCCCGGGTGATGGCCACGTATTTTAGGTGGTCTTCCTGTTCCAATTCCCATCCGCTCTTGGAGGCGGGGTGTGGCAACAACGAAGGCTTGATCACGTAAATCACATCCTCTTCCTGGCCCTTGCACTGGTGAATTGTGGACAATCGCACTACATCACCCGGATGTCCGGCGGTAACGGCGGAAGATGGTGAAAAAAGGGCCTCAATCTTTTCTCTCACGCCGAGCACGGTGGGATTCCGCATCGACTTGATCAGCGTCTGCAGCGAATCGAGCTGATCGTTTTTCTCAATGAGCTGCTCGCCCAACTCTTCCAGATGGGCTTTCTTCCAAGTGCGGTAGCGGTCCATGCGTTCTTTTAACGCTCGCACCTTGATCCAGTGGGCGTTGGTGATTTGCTCGAGTAATTTCAACATGGCGTCGCGCAAGGCATCGGCGCTCACATAACACTCCACCTGCTCGACGACAAGTTCCACGGCCAACTGAATGAGCGGTGCGTTAGTTCGACACAACACCAAGTGTGAATGTTGTCGTGATCGTTGACGCATCTTTTTGAAGATGGCATTTTCGTAGGCGTATTTCTCGGTGATACCCGCGACCGCGCCTGGTCTTGCACGAATGTGCGGCACAATGTCTTGCGCGGCTGCAATCACCTTTTTCGGGCACCTCCAACACGTGTGCAGCGGGAATTGTCGAGCTTGAAAGTGTCGCGTCACCGTCTCAATGGCATGGGTGTCAGCTCCGCGAAATCCGTAAATGGCCTGATTTTTGTCACCCACGAAAATCACACGACCGCCTTCGGGCTCAACGGAACGCGCAATCAATTCGATTTGCACGGCATTCAAATCTTGGGACTCGTCAATTAACACCACGTCGTATTGGATCAGCGGGAGCCCCAATCGCACCGGTAAATACACCATGTCGGTGAAATCAAAGTTCGAGCGTCGCTCACAACAGATGCGATACGCCTGATACAATACCCGCATGTAGTCATCGAACGTCTCTTCTTCCCGCTTGGCCGCTCGACCATAGCTGGAGCCATTCACCTGTGGCATCGGGATGCCGTAGCGCTCGCCAGCGGCCACAACAAAATCTTCCGACCACGCGGTAGACGGTGTGCAGTCGACGGCCAGGTTCATGAGCAGTTTGAGCATGGCTTGCATGTGCCACTTCCACTTTTTCAAATTGGCTTCCACGCCGCGGCTGGTGTCCTGGCTGATGGCCGTCGTGATGGCCTGATATTTGTTGTCAGCGACTGTGTTTTGCGTTCCAAACGCGCGGCGCAAAGCAGTCAGGCCATGCGAGTGACAGGTGAACGTTGAACACGCGGGCATTTCTCGTCCGAGACCAGTGGCCATTTGCATGGACGCGCGACGCACTTCACGGTCGAGGGTAGTTTGCACGGTTTTGTTGAACGACAAAAGCAACACTTTGGCAGAAGGTGCGATAAACCACAAACACATCAGCAACGTCGACGTTTTACCGCTGCCCGCGACGCTGTCGATCAACACGTTTTCGCGGTGCTCATGCACGAAACGACAAATATCACGCTGCTCAGGACTCAACGGGAAATTGCGCTTTTTCTCAATGGCGTGCACGATGGAATCAAACGTTTCCGCTTCCTGCTCGCCCAACCTGCTAGGTTCAACGGCCCCGGCCTCTGCCGGAGGACCAGACCAGACGAACGGAGTTTGCATGGTTGAAAGATGGAGCACGCACGCGGGACTGAGTTGGTGATCTGATCGAGTGTTACATTTATTTTTCAGCAGGCAGAAACACATCTAGCAAAAGTCCGACGGCGGCACCCGTGCTGGCCGAAGAAATCACCACGTATCCGGCGAACGGCACCCAAATTCTGCCGAAAGCAGTGGTTCCACCGTCTTTCCACCGCTTTTCCAGCGCACACACCACCCCGACGGCGGTGCCGACTGAAGCACCCGCGAGCGTGTAATAAAGCATTTTTGAGTTAGAGAAAACACATTTATTGTCCAATCTTCACAATCACCAGCAAATCAGCGGATTCCGCGGAATCCGCGGCATTTTCAATCACCAGAAACGGGCGATCCCACGCGCAACAACACGTTTGCTGCTTGGTCGCCTCGGAAACTGGAAATTCACCCGCCGGTGTGCGATTGGTGTGACCCAAGGTTTGAATGATGGGCGGTAACAAGTTTGTGGCTTCTAAATCAGCAGGGGCGGCCAGGCCTTGGCCTTCCACGGGTGATCCCCCGATGGGTGAATAGTTGAAAAAGGTCCACCGATAGGGGGCGGCACTTTGGACGGCGCCCACTTGAACCACCAGCGGCACAGTTTGATAGTGTTCCCACGCGTCCACAAATACTTTCACGCTTGCCCGCGGTTTCAGGCACATAGTGCGTTTCACATTGTGTGATTCCTCGCACAGAAACGTCGTGGCCTGATCCTTCACCTCCAACACAATCGAATTATTATGTGCCGTAGGCACCGTAGGTGACATCGACCATGGCATGGGACCGGCGGCACCACCCAGAAAACTTTGTTCAACGTAATCGGTGAAATACACAATATTGTCGTCGCCTTCGCGCTCAAAGATGTGATCATTTCTCCAGTGCTTGGCCAAAGTGCCACCGCTCGGATTGCAACGCGGCGCACCTGCATCAGGGCCCGGTCCAACAGTGTAAGCAAATTGGCGTTTCATGTGCGTTACTATCATTCAGTGCAGAAAAAAGTTTTCCAGAAATTCTTCATTTTTTTTCAATTTGGAAAAAATCTCAACTTGGTCTCCACGAAAAAATCTTCCAACTCCAAATTTTTTTTTGGGTGACCAAAATTTTTTTTGTCTCAGAATTTGGGGTTCGGAAATTTTTTTTTTCAAAATGGGCAATTTCTGGAAAAAATTTTCAGGCCTGATAGGGTCGGTATGACACGGTGTCGAAACTGCGGCGGGGACACATGGGTGGTAGATCAGGCGCGGGGCGACACAATCTGTCAGGAGTGTGGCATGGTGAACGACGACGAACGCGTGGTTGACCAAGGTTGTGAGCGACGCCTTTTTTCAGATGCAAGTGTGAACCACCAGCGCGCCGAGCGGGTCGACAATCGCCAAGGCAAGTTGCGTAATACGGTCATTGGAAACCCGCGGAAACGCCAAAAATCCGTGGTGCAGGCTGCTCAACGTGAGTTGACCAAGGGTGACAAAAATGACGATGCGCTCGCGGGCTATTTCTCCAAAATTCGTGAGGTGTGCAACGTGCTCAACCTCGAAGGTCGCGTGAACGATGTCGCGCGTGACTTGATTTTCCGATATGAAAAAGTGCGTGATCCTCACCGCCGGAGTCTACCGGTGCTCGAATCCACGCTCGCCGTCATTCACCTGGCGTGCACCCAAATGTGTTTGGGTCGCACCATGGGCGACTTGTTGTGTGATCTGCAATTGGCCGAAGTGGAGGTGCCAGACGATCGAGACGTGTGGGAGGTGCGCAAGAAATTTGTCCAGGCGTTGCCGGGCATCGACGCCCAAGCTCGCGCCGAGGACGTGATTTACAGTCTCTGCACCACGCTGAACGCGAGTCGAGCAGTGCGCCAAGTAGCCGCGCGAATAGAGCACAACATGCACGCGCTCGTCGAGGGCAAGACAGTGAGCACCATTGCCGCCGGCGTCATTCTTATAGCCGCGCAGGCTCTGGAAGATTTCAGTGTCACCCGCGACGACGTGGCCGGGGTGGCCGGGGTTTCCACCACCACCTTGGCGAGTTTCTGTAAAATCGGCCAGCGACATTGGGCCAACGTCGTGCCACCTCCGGCGGAATTGGCCAAAATCAAGGGGTGCTGAAAAGTGTCTTGCTTCAAATACAAATGATTCCCCAAACTTTTTCTGTGGCCAACAACGGGAAACCTTGGCATCGCGAAACGTTTTTGGGCAAAGGTGCCTTCTCAAAAGTTTACTGCTGCACGCAAAGGTAATGCTTGTTTTCGCACAACTAATCACACACCTGATTTTCTAGTAGTGTAGCCGACGGGAGTGGAGAATGTAGGACGGCCGCGGTGAAGTTTCTCAAGGTCAACGCCAACGTGGTGAATCACTTGGGCATGATTCGATCTGAAATTGACATTTTGAAAAATATCACCCCGCATCCCAACATTGTTCGATTTTTGGGCACGCATGATTACGGTGAATTTATTTTGTTGTTCACCGAGCTTTGTCAAGCCATCACGCTGGAAGATCAACTTGAACTCACGGGTCGAATTCCTGAGCGCATGTTGGTGAATCACCTGGTGGAAATCAGTCGCGGGCTGGCCCATTTACACACTAGCCTGATCATCCATCGCGACGTGAAACCTAGCAACATCTTTTTCAACGCCGACGGAAATGCCGTCATTGGCGACTTTGGTATGGCCACGCGCCTTAGTTTTCGTGATCAGCGGCGAACCAAGTGCTGTGGCACGCCCGCTTACATTGCGCCGGAAATGGTGGCGAGCAAGAGTTACTCGTTCCCGGTGGACATTTGGGCTTTGGGCGTGATGACATATTATCTGCTCGTCGGTGACATTCCCTTTTTCTCGGACACGGTGAGCGACACTTATGCGTGCATCGAAAACGGAGAATATCAACGACTCAGTCACGAGTATTCTGCCGACATTCGCCGCGTGGTGCACACCCAACTTTTGGTGGTCGACGAACAATCACGCGCCACCGCCGAAGATCTGGCCGACACATTTGAAAAAATGAAGTGCTAAATCAAACTTTTTATTTGCGCCATCTGGTGTCGTCAAGCGTTGTGGTTCATCAGGCGCTTGGCCAGACGCAAGTCCTCGGGCTGGACCGTCACGCGCGACGCATGCAGCGCCAAGAGGTTGCCGTCCTCGTAGAGGTTGACCAAGAAGTTCTCGGACGCCTCTTGGATGGCCTCGATGGCCGTGGCTTGAAAGCGTAGGTCCTCCTTGTATTCGGCGGCCACCTCGCGGATCAGGCGCTGAAAGGGCAGCTTGCGCAGCAACAAGTCGGTCGACTTTTGATACTTGCGAATCTGTCGCAACGCCACGGTGCCCGGTCGGAAGCGGTGAGGCTTGCGAGTCTTGGGTGCATCACGGCCAACGGCCGCGGTAGCGGCGGCCTCGGTGAGAGGTGCCTTCTCGGTCTTCGAGCGCTTCTGGTTCAGCTTCTTACGCGGGGCCTTTCCGGTGGTCTTCTTGGGGTTTGTCTGCTTAATACGAGCCATTTCTACAATAAAAATGTTGATAAATCAGGCTCTACACTTGATAACTTAAAATACAAAGTAAAAATCATTTTTCTGATGATCAACCTCTGAAAATTAGTTGTGAGATGATAATTGCATTTCAATGCTTTATACAAACAAGAGAATCCAAGTGTATTTTATTTTCTACTCTTAAAATTGGGTGTTTTCCATCGCACGGTGTGGTGATAGAGTGGGGCCGGCGTGAAATTTTGTTGGGTGGTGCCTGCGTATTGAATTTCTCCGCCGGATGCCGAGATTGGTTTCTTGGATCGCTCCCATTGCGCGTGAGCGTCCATCGAGTCACCCCCGTTTGGAGTGGGGGTCCAAGAAGAATACTGCATGCTGTTGTTTTTCACACGTGAAATTTATTGAGTTCAGAAAAACCACGCGGCGTGATCTTCTCGAAACATAAAACGGACCCGCATCCCCTTGTAAGTGGGCAGCGACGTGGAAATGTGTTTCACCTCATTTTTCACGCGGTATTCGTCGGGAATGTCGAACTCATAGATCCACTGCGGTGACCGGCCGTGATTGTAGTCGGTTTCTTCCAGGCTGTTTTTGAAGTAAGAGACGATGGCGCCGGTGGTCATGCCTCCGACCGTCTCAATTTCTTCCGAGCGCAAAAGTTCAAACGCCTGTTCAAAGACGTTCAGGTATTGGTGGTGCAGGCCGACGTGAAAGTTAAAGTTGACAAACATGGACTTGTGATATGCCAGCGAGGCCACTTTGAAAAGCATGTCGCGCCAACACTCCTTTTCAAACATGGGGTGCACCGTGGATAAATCGGCGTATCGGACCCACGTTGCCCGCGAGTGCGTGTCATACACGCCGCCACGATCGGTGTTGTTGTAAATCGAGAAAAGACACTCGGCCAAGTCGGTAGATCGGCGCATGTTGGGCGACACCACCAGATAGAGTGTGTGATGTTGACGATCTTGGTAGGCTGTCGGCACCTGTTCGAGCCGTGTGAGCAACGGCTCCGACGCTTGATGCACGCGTTGCGATACCCGGCGCAAACACTGAACCATGTGATGCCGTGAGGGCAGTTCGACGCGCGTCACGTTTCTTTTGACATCGGCGATTAGGAGGCGCGTGATATCCCAAAAATGCGATTGAGTCACGCGCGCCTTCCGAACGTTGGTGCCCACTTGGGTGGCAATCAATGCGTCTCCGCCCAGAGCATGGTCGTGCGACGAGTCAGGCGCGGCAGTGTGTTTGGTGCTCTTTGTGAGGACTGGCGACGGGTCGAGGTCTTCAATGTTCACGCCCTCCACTTCTTGGAGATCGATGCCTTCGTCTGCCATCTTGTCAGCGATGGCTTGGTTTTTGCGACTTTCCCCATCCATGAACTCGGTAAAGTTGGAATACACTTGGATGGCGCCCGAGTCGAGCACGAGCTTGTTGGACCAATCCAACTTTTTCAGGTTAAACAAGCTGGACGGGTTCGAACATACGTGTGACCAATATCGAATCACATCACACAGCGCATCGCCCTGATTTCCTCCCACCGCCACTCCAGCCGACACCTTTTCCACGGTGGTCGGTGGCACCACCACGGGAAGTGCCCGCGACTTGGTGGTCGGAACTTTGGCCTTTTTCACTCGGACCCTTCGCCCAGTGCTTGCAGTGGAGGAGGTGGAAGTTGATCGCTTTTTCATCTTTGTCTGATTTGAAGCACACCGTTGGGGCGTGTCACTGGACAGTCGACACAAAATAAAATTGTGGTTTCTGATTTCATTCTGAAATTTCCAGCTGACTCGGAATGAAAACTGGGGTGTCGTGCTGCATAATCCAGTAAGCACCCGAGCACATTACCGTGTTGTTGAGCTCCGCCAACATTTTGGCCACTTTTTTCTTTTTGACCGCTGATTTTTCCACCGAAGTCACCGACTTGGGGCGGTTCTCTTTCTTGGCCTTCTTGGTTTTCTTGGCCTTTTTGGCCTTTTTGGCCTTTTTAGGCTTCACGCGCTCGACGTCGCTCGGGTCAAACTCGTCCGGGTGCGTGCGATAGTTGGCCTCCAAAATCAAGCGATCCATATCGACGCGCGAGGAAATGAGCACGTCGTCGCCGTCTTTCACCGCGGCCTGGTTGACCTTTTTCAGGTCCGCGCCCGTGACCAGAGAGTTGACCAGGTGAATGAGTGGCGTGCATGTGGTGTAGTTGAGGCTGTCACCGCGAGAAATATTTTTGGGTGGCAACTCGGCCAGCCGTTGTTCCAGATCGCGGACGCTTTTTTCCATAATGCTCAAGTAGGCCGAGAGCCCGGTGAACAAATTGCTTTCCAACGAGATCAAATCTGAACCCTGCGCCAGAATGGGGCCAAGCATGGTGAGCGTTTGCCGCAAATTGATGTAGTTGGTCATAAACACGTTCAAGTCTTTGCCCTGGCATCCGCCAAACACATGCTCCTGCTGCGAGGTGTCGGGGTTCCACGCGATAATGTTGAATTTTCGCACCAGGTGCAAAATGTGCAAAAAGAAACACCGCGCCAAAATCACCGGGTTGGTGCAGTAGTTGGTCACAACATACGTGAGTAACGTCAACCACATGTCGCCGTCTTCGGCGGGCACACAATTGGGCACACTCATGGCATACCGATATGAAATGGCAAACGCCAAACGCGGCTCTTCGCGAATTACCGGGAAAAATCCAGATGCCAACATGTCGCACACTTCCCGCACCTTGATCCACTCGCCGGCGCGATAATGGCGCTCGAGCAGGCGCATCTCGGCCTCGAGCAGGCGATTCTTGTAATACACCACGGCCAGGGGGGTGGGCGGTCGCACATTTTTGCGATACAACGGGCGCTGGTCCAGGTGTGTGGGACACTTGCACTCGAACCCGTGGCGCGACATCAAGAGGCGGTCGATCCTTGATTGGCTGGTAAGCCCGACGGCTTCGACCAGGTAGGAGTAGCAAATCTCATCACCGCGCTGAATGTTTTCCAGGGCGGTCAAATAATAGCCCCAAGGCATTTTTTTCAAGATGGCATTGGGCACACAATCGTGGTTGAACCACGCGAGCGTCGGACAAAACACCAGGCCGATGGTGGTATCCGACAGGGGAAGTTCAAGCGTGGGTGCGTTGCACGCCACCATGTTGTAGAGTTGCGTGAAATGCTCCCGGTTGGCCCAAAAAATGAGAGCCACCGTCGGCAACGTCTTTTCTTTGAGCCACTTGATCGCCGCCTGATGACGCTCGGCGTTCATCTGACCCAAGCCGGTTCCCACGTGATTCAAAAACGTTTTTTCGCGCACCCATTTCTGGCATTCCGCGTGCCGTTTCAAAATGAGCGTGCACGTCATTTGCAGGTGAGCAGGTGACGTAAAATGGGTGAAATGCTGGGAGACAATGGTGCCTCCGGTGAGCGCGGCACTTTCCTCGGGCTGAAAAGTGAACTCTTGGCCAAATTCAGCGGCTTCTTCTTCGGTGGTGGCCACGAACGAGATGCGCTCCATCCATTTCTCAGTGTGAATGACCGTGCCTCGCGGAATGCTTTGCTGGGCAATCACTGCATTTTCGTTGCGGGATTTCAGTCGCGCGCAGGGTTTCACCGTGAATAATTCTGACCCTGTCGACATTTTCAATTTCTGAAAAATCGTTTGGAAACGTTTCTGAAAATTCCAAGATGAAAAATAAAACCATGAATCCGGACCCTTGCTTCAAGCCGGGTCATGTCGCCATTTTCAGTGACGACAAAATTAGGACATCGTTGATTTTAGAATGTCTCAAGCAAATGATCACGGGAAAAGTCCACGTGGTGCTCGTTTCAGAAAATCGCAAACCGTATCAGACTTGGCTTGATAAACACGCACTTTCCGTTCGACACCATCGCACCGTAGATGAGTTGCAACACGCGTGGCCGCGTTACTTTGAAGAACAAGAGGTCAAATTTCAACACACGAGTTTTGACCAAAAAGAGCAGATTTCGCGCATGATTTTCGTGTTTGACGCATGTTTGGAACCACCATTTACTTTTTCGCGATTGTTTTCGCACCTTTTTCGTAATGGTGCATGTCTCAGAATGTCAGCTATCGTTCATGACACGCTTCCCAAATTCCCTTCAGACATCAGTGCGAACTTACACTATATCCTGTTGGAACCGACCGACGATCGGCGGACTCGACAGAAATTTTTCGTTCACTTTGCCGGAATGTTACCATGTGTCCAGGAATTCAACCGACTCTTCGAAGAAATCACGCGTGACGATGGTATCGTCCTGATTGATCAAACCAAACCAAAAGGTGAAATACGTCGATTTTGAAAAGTAAAGAAAGGTGTGGGGGTCTTTCCCATTACCGCTCGCAACATTCAAGAGCATGTGGCACACGCGGTGGTGAATAAAATCTTGGCTGAAAAGAAATACTCAACCATGTCTCGCAACTATATTTACCCCAAAACCATGACCAACGGCATCTCGTCGATGCTCAACCACGATCACCGTGACGGCGCCGGAGAAGCCATCGATTTCTCTTATAGCCGCACGTTTCTCAACGACGTAGGCGCCAAACTGCCCGAGCGGAAGCCGGTGCCCAACACGCGCCCCACGTGGCTCAAGGATTTCGCCGTCGATTTCGTCGCCGCGGGCAGTAATCTGGACGTTCGTTTCTTGGCCGACGGCGCCGGCTACAGAAATGCCGTGGGTTATTTCGTGTATCCCACCGCCTCGCCGCCTCAAAGCGTGTCCGAGATCGATTTGGTGTTGTGCTTTCCGAACGCCTCGCGCAACCGCAAACGCGACGGTAAGTTGAAGCACGGTGACACGTTCCAGGTGCCTTACACGTTCACCAAGGCCACCGTGGACGGTCGCGAAGTGGTCGACGAAGTGACGTCGTGGATTTTTCCGCAGGGTTACTCGGTGGGCTTTTTCATTGTGGCCAACGGCTGGAACGGCTACGAGGTGTCCACCACCAAGCCTATTTATTTCTCGCTCTCGCACCTGAACCCCGAGGCTGACGCCGAGGACAAGTTCCACACCGTGGCCGTGCTGAGTGACGTGATTCAGAACACGCTGATTGTCGGTTTCGAAGATTTGAACCGCCAATACGGTGGCGACAACGATTTCAACGATTTCGTGTTCACCGTGCAGCCGACGGCCCTCTCGTTCATCGAGCGCGATCGTTACAACGCCACCAACTTTAACAGTTTCGAAGGCACCATCATTGCCAACGACGAGCAGGTGTTTTCTGATCAATTCAACGATTGTGACTACAACGATTTGGTGGTGGCCTACCAAGTGAAAGAAGACTTGTCGGGCGACGACTACGTGATCACCAAAATCACCATGGACTTTGATTTCACACATCGCGGCAGCTGGCACGATCACGAGTTTGGCGTCATCATCCCGAACGTGGGCTTCCAACTGGGCACTGCCACGCGCACCACCTTTGTCGGGGAATCCACCACGCCCCTGGTGGAAGACATCACCGCCGACGTGTTCTCGGAGAGCAACGTGGACGGAAAAGTCACGGTGGCCACTTCGACCAAGACGCTGCTGCCGCCAAACCCGACGCTCGAAAACCAATTTTGCAACACGTGGAACAACTGGGACACACCCGAGGCCCGCGTGCCCCCTTCCAGTGTGCGCGTGGTGCTCACATTCAACAACACGGTGAACCGCGCCACCTTTAACAACACGATGGCGCCCTACATCCCATTCTTGCGTGTCCACACGTCCGGTGATACCAGTGTTCCCGGCACCGTGTATGAGCGCCGCGAGGACGAGTTTCTCACGGCCCCGCCGATTTTCTCCAACGGTGGCATCAACCAGCTGCGCCCGCTCTACATCTTGCGCGGCGAGATGAGTTATCGTCCGCTGATTGAGAAGAACAGCGTGCATCACGGCTACCCTCGCTTCTTCGCCTTTGCCCTCTCGGACGAGACCGATCAGCTCATGTGGTGGGACAACTTTTTTGAGGAAGAGAAACTCACCAACGCCGTGGCGCCGATCGATCGCTCGTGGTAAAAATCTAGCTTGCAATAAATGTCCATTCCTTTTACGTTTCACTTTATCTGGGTAGGTCCAGACCCTTTACCGCCCAATTTCGCTCGCTTTCGGCAAACCTGGCAACACCATCATCCTGACGCCAGCGTTCGCGTGTGGACCAACGCGGATCGCGAGCATTTCGCCGGTGAACTGCCGTTGCTCGAGCGCCTCGACAATCCAGCGCAACAAGCGGATGTGATGCGATACCTGGTTTTGTATGAACACGGCGGCATCTATTGCGACCATGACATGGAGTGTCTACAATCAGTGGAACCGTTCATCAAGGACCAAGATCTGGTCGTATGCAACGAGACTGACGATGTGAGCGTGCCTTACATGAGCAACTCTTGGATCGCCGCGCGTGCCAAACATCCCGTTTTCAAGTCCATCGTGGACCGTTTGCACGATGCCGAATATCAGGAAGTGATTGCGCGTGGAGCCATCAATGAAACCACCGGACCCTACCTGCTGGGATGGGGGCTTTCACAATTGCACGATCACCGCGCGGTGAGACGTCTACCCAAGGATTACATGTATCCGTTTCTGTGGTTTGAGCAGGCGCCGGAACAAGTGCCCGAATGCACGGTGGCCATACATCATTGGGCGGCGTCGTGGAAGAAATAAATCACTGCATTTAAGCAAGCGCCACCAGCTCCCGAATGGTTTTTTATTACCTGATTGGACATCGCGATGCCACTGAAGAAAAGCATCGACAACGCAATTTGCTCAAAGTGCTCGAATGGCTTCGTCTCCTCCAGCAGGAGGTTCAGCAAAAGGCCCAAGAGAGCTCAGATCACACCATCGTGCCCGTGGTGATTGAACAGGCCGCGGAGAAAACGTTGCCCGCGCTGCTACCCACTGGTGTGGAATACGTGTGGGAAAATCAGGCCGGTCCCTATAATCGATCGCGCGGATTCAACGTGGGTGTCCGATACGTGTCGAGCAAGTTTCACTTGCAACCGCGCGACATTTTGCTATTTTCTGACAACGACGTGGTGATGGATGTCGAAACCATGGCGCAAGTGTTAACCACGGCTCGCCGGGATGAGCTGGCGGTTTTCTCACCTTACAGAAGCATTTACGACATGTCCGTCGGCGATTCAGAGCAGTGGCTGCCAGGCGATGCGTTTGACATAGGTCACGCCACCCTCCGAAAAGGCACCACGTTGGCCGGCGGAATTTTAGGGATGACCTACGCGAGTTTCTGCCGCGTTGGTGGGTGGATTGAAGAGTTTTCAGGATGGGGCTACGAAGATGTAGCCATGACCAACGTCATTTCTCGATTTGTCACGGGCGTGCACACTTTTCCCGAGGACGCATTTCACCTCTGGCACCCGCATCACCCCGTGGACGTGTCGCCGACGCTCATTGAGAAAAACAAGCAACTCATCACCCATCTCCAAATGTCCACGGTGGACACCGCCCGATCTCGGGCCATCACCCGGCGAAAGCTGTTTGGTTTGTGAAATTTCTCATTTGGAAATTTTCCCATTTTTGCAATTCTGAAAAAAATCAAATCTCAAAAATTGGAAAAAAAAAATTCGAGCTCAAAAAAATTTTTTTGGATTTTGGATTTTTTTTTCCTGGAAGAGAATTTGAGATTTTTCAGAAAATGATTTTTTTGCAAGTTTTTCAGAAAAAGTTTTCTTGTTTATTTTCACGTCTGAATCGCGTCGGTGGGCTCGGGGTCTTAGACACCAAAGCGGCCTTCGATGTATTTGCCCACCACGTGATGAATGGCCACTTCGATGCGGTTGACGTTGCGCTCGAAATCACGCATCAGCTTCACCACGGTCTGGTAGGAGTTGAGATTTTGGAACATGCGCGCGTTATTGGACGCCTGATGCTCGAGTAGCAATCGTCCCATGGCCTCAATAAACATTTCACCCAACAACATCACAGATTGGGGACTGGTGATGCCAATCACCTCACCCGTCTCCGCGTTCACTTGAATCTCGCTGGCCACCACGGGGTCGCGCAAGTTAATGTTCAGAAAAATGGTTTCGCCGCTCTGGTAAATCTGGTAGCGATACGTCATCGAATCGTTCACCGAGAGATTGATGGACAAGTTAAGCGTCGTTTTCTTGGCTTTCACCTTGAAATCCGTGTCGGAAACCACGCTCTTGTTCAGCGGTTGTTCCCAGCTGCGCGATTCGCTGTGAATGTCGGAAATGTCACCGCGTGATTCGACAATCAGTTTCACGTCCTCGCCCTCGAGCGATGATTTCCGGCGGATGCTTTGGATCTCGTCCACGCCCGTCGACGGCACGTAGTTGGAAAACTCCGAGTGCAACACGGGTGCCACGTTGTTCACCTCCACCTTGACGTAGTTACCGCGCTGCGATTCGATGGCGCGAATCAGGTCGCCGGTGGTATTGTCTTTCCAAATGGATGAAAAGTCTTCGGTGGCGATGATCTCGTTGCCCACCATTTCCAAGTTGCGGAGCAGATCGCTCACGTCGCCCGTGTCAATATTGGGCACACCCTGGACGGTGCTGAGCTCCTTGAGCAGCAATTCGAGGCGCGCAGCGGGGATGGAATACAGCTCCCTGACAAAAGGATGATCGACGTTGATGCCCGCGCGTGACGGATCCAAAATGGGAAATGGGTTCTCATTTGACGACCCATGAGTGTCGAGGTCATACATCAGGTCGGCGATGTAGTTGCAATGCAGTCGGCCGTAAATGTAGGGCATGTTGACATCGTTCCTGAACTTGTCGCGGAGCGTGGAAATCTCGTAAACGGACGAGTCAGACATGACCATGAATCCGAATTCCAGCTGTTTCTCGTCCACCGGTTCGGGAAGTGGATTCTTGCATTTCCAGAGTTCAAAGTGAGCTTCGGCCTCTGGATACTTGGGCACCTCGTAACGAATGTCGAGCAACAAACTCGAGTCCTCCGGGAAATCGTAGTGAATCGGCATTTGCTCGGTCAATGGCGTGCCAGCCCGGTCAAAACTTTGCAGGGTGACGTGCACCAAGTCGTCAGACAAAATGTCGCGCAGTGCACCGTGTGTTCGCACCAGCTCGAACAGCTCCTGCAGGTCGTGGATGTAGTGGAAATTCAACAAATCAATCGCCACCATCAAGCCGTTGCCGACAATTTTCAGGCCGTCGCGGTGGTCATCGGTGGCCGGCTCGTCCGAGTGGATCATCGATCCGTTGGCATCGGCGGAAATGTGACATTGCGAATACAGCCCATCCTTGATGGTCGAGAACGTCACCCCGCCCAAAGCTGAGATGTCTTTGGCACCTCGGCTGAAATAGCCGCGGGCGCCCTTGTAGCTGGTGAACGAGCCCACTTTGAGGAAACATTCCTGCATCTCTGTGCCCGTCAGGCCCAAGGCAAAATCACGGCACACAATTTTACGTCCTTGGTCGAGCACCTCGATCTCGATCGCCTTGTGCGCGGTGTGGTTTTTGTTGTAGGCGTCCACGCTGTTTGTGATCAATTCCACCAGCGCATCCTGGACGTTTCTTACAGCCGTTTGACGGATGTATCGGTAGGCGCGGCTATCGATGAGGATGGGAGTCTCTTCGGTCATCGTTCAGAAAAAACCTTGGTCTTTCCATAGGTCAAGATAAAAAACTCCATGGTGTTTTGAATGAGACCACACCGCCATGACAAAAAAAAACGAAGCACTCCGCGAATGGAAGAAAAAGTATGACTACGGTCACCGACCATACACGGGCCGCAAAGTAAAACCGGAAGAACGCGCCGAAAGGCGACGTGACGAAAGGCGCCGCCACGACGGAGGGCACAGAGATCGTCACGTCAGTGACGATAGGCGTCGTGACGATAGGCGTCGTGATCACCACGACCGACATCGTCACGAGGAAAAAAAGCACCATCGCGATGACCGTCATCACCGTCATGGCCGGCGCGACAAGAAATCCGAATGCCGGAAGAAGCGACATCATCACCACAAGAGGAAACATCATTGCCGCAAGAGTCGTTCGTCATCATCCTCATCATCCTCATCATCCTCATCGTCGTCATCATCATCCTCGTCGTCCTCGTCGTCATGCTGTCATGCCGTGGTGGCGGTGCCTCCGAACGATAACAATTGTTGTGTTCCCGCGATGCAGATTCCACCCGTGTCGCATTGTGAGACATTTCAAATCTCCAACGCGGCCAGTGAGTATTTGCATGCCTACATCTCGGAGCTCACACAGTCGCTGCTGCACAAACCTTCACAACCCAGCGAACCGACCACCGCGGATTGTGAATTTGTGATTGTCGAGGATGTGTGCCCGCATGGTCGTCGACAATTCAATTTTGACGCCAAGCACCCGGACAAAAACTATTGTAGTCACTACTGGAAAGTGCCGAACTGTGTGCGCACCATTTACGTCACGCTCACCGGCGGCGGTGGATCAGGCGCGGCGGCCAGCCGGGATATTTATTTGCGTGGCGGCGGTGGCGGCGGTGGTGCAGCCTCGATCATCAAGCGTCCGCTCGACGTGCACGAGGGCGACGTCATCACCATCATGGTCGGCGGCGGTGGCCGCGAGAACAAGAGCAACATGGACGGCGTTGACGGACACCCGAGCAGCATTCACTATGGCGCGGTGAAAATTGTCGCCGAAAATGGTCAGGGCGGCAAGGCGGCCGACCCGAACGCCAACACGGGTGGACGCGGCGGAGCAGGCGGTGAAAACCCCGAATGTCCCAACCAGTCGGGCTGTCCCGGCGAAAGTGGCACCATGTTGCCGCCCTCGTTTGGCATCTCGTGTGGTGGCGACGGTGGTGCCAGCAACTTTGCCATGGGTGGCTTAGGTGGCACCGGTGGAAGCGGCGGTCACAGTTTCTTTTCGCACGGGGGCACCGGTGGCATCTTGCCGTATGGCGGCGGCCAGCCAGGATCGTTGGGCAGTGGAGGCGGTGGATCTTCGCCGGTGACTTTTGATCCCGTCCAAGGTGGAGCAGGCGGTGATGGCTTCGTGCTCATTCAATGGTGAAAAATAAATATTTATTGTGCATTTTCCCAAAATGTTTTCACGTCCCTCATGGACGCTTGATGTCTCTCCGCATACGTCGGCGGATTCGCGTGCGCTGCATTTTTGTAATGTGCAGCGGCGTCGGCACTGGCTGGAATTTTCAGGTGAATCACACACTGATCGGCACCCATGAGCACGTCATCGCCGACGCGGGTGAAAAAGTTGTCTTCCACGCACTTGGCCAATTTCCAGCGCATGAATTCTGCGTGTTGCACGCTGTGATGCTCGAGGGTGAGCTCTTGGGCAATGCCCACGATGAGGCCGGCGTCCAGCGCTTCCAGGCGCATGTTCAAAATAGTGTCCTCGTTATAGTATACGGCCACCGCGGGCAGTGGTCCCACCTCTCGCCAACGCGCCAACGGAATGATGAAACAACCGCCCGCGACTGCCGACACAATCTTGGGCACGCACAGCCGTTGACCACTGGGCAAAATCATGACGGGATCGTCGTCCATCATCGCGTGATTGGTGGCTTCGACATTCTGATTACACGCCACCAAGCCCTGCTTGTGCGGCGGGATCTCGCGCATGATGTCCACCAGTTGGGCGGCGGACGCTTTGGAAATTTTCAGATCCGAGTCGCAAAATGTCAAGTAAGTGCACTCGATTTTCTGATTCAGCAACTTGGACACTGCCAAATTCATCAACATGGCTTTGCCGACATTCTCGGCCTGCTTCATCACAAACAGCGGAGGGTTCGCCGCGGACGCTGTGAAAATTTCCCGCTCGATTTGGCTCCAATACGCAGCCTTGGCACACCACCCGACGTAGATGGTCGGGTAGCCGGCGCATCCGGAAACAATGTCCAAGACACATTTCAGGTGTGCTTCGGTCGGCACAAACACCAGCACAATGAGGACATTGTCGAATTTTCTCGTCATGTGGCAAGCTTTTTTTGTCTTACTGTTTACAAAAACAACATTCTTTTCACGTCGCCGCGTGATGAAGATTCTGTTCGTTTCCTATTATGGGCCCAAAGACTCGCTCATTTACGCCGCCAACGCGCTGGAGAGGGCCGGCTACGAAGTGGCCGATTACCCGTTGTTTCGCTTCGCACACGACCAATACGACAAGAAGCGCAACTATTTGCGCCACTTTCACGAGTCACTGCTGGAAGAGGATCCAGACGTCATCGTGTGGTGGTATATCGGCATTCCGGCGAAAAATATGGGCTTCATCCACAAGCTGCACGAGCATCGTTATCACATTTTCTTCAATTGGGACGATCCCTTTTGCTGGTCCAACCTCGAGTTGCAGCTGGCCGACAAGGTGAAAAATTTCGATTTGGCCGCCGTCACTTGCGAGTCGAGTCGGCAGCGCTACTTGGACCACGGCACCAAAGAGTATCTTTACCTGCTGCCTGGTCACGATCCCAAGGTGCATCAGCCGCCGCCCGAGAAAAACTACGTGTGCGACGTGCTCATGTGCTGCACGAACCTCTACGAGTCGAAAGAAATGTTCCCGGATCAGTGGACTTCGCGCGCCAAATTGGTCGAAGCACTCGACGCCCATCCAGACATTGTGTTGCACCTGTATGGTCCCGAGAGTTTTGCCAAACGCTTTCCCAACTCATACCAAGGATTCCTGGCCTACAAGGACAACAGCGAGAAATTCGGCAACGCCCGCATCAATCTGTGCACGCACGTCACGTGTCAGGGCGATGGATATCTCAACGAACGCACCATCACCATCATGGGATCCGGCGGGCTGCTCTTGGTCGACCCAGTCAAGGGATTGGAACGCAACATTCAAGCAGGCATCGAGTGCTTGGTCATGGAAAGCGCCGACACTGACGCGATTGTCGCGCAAATTGAGGACATTTTGAAAACGCCCGAAGAACAGCTCGACCTGATCCGATTCAAAGGTCACCAACTGGCGCTTGACAAATTCACGTGGGACCACTGGGCACACCACTTGCACTTGTGCATTTCCAAACACTTTTTCTCGCCCACTGATTATCGCCAGCTCCATGGTGAAGACATTCCCGCCTCCGCGACCACCCGTGATGAGTTATGGGAATTTTGGCACACTACCGGACACCAATTGGGCCACGTGTGTGTGAAACAAAATGTGCCCGACAACTTTGACTTTGAGGCCTACGTGAAACTCAACACGGACTTATCGGCCACCGTGTTGAACACGCGCGAGAAAGCGTGGAATCACTGGGAAACCAAGGGGAAAGCCGAAGGCCGTTTCTGCTGTTTCACCGACGACGACGATGCCCGCGTGGTGGTCCACGGCGGCGACGCAAACACGGGTGGGCGTGGCGGCGGCGGCGTGAACAATCTCATGTTTTTGATTTCAGAAAACATTCTCTCCGCCGAGCAGTGGTTCGAGTTGCAGTCCATCTTTGTGAAAATTCGCAATCGCGACACCACCGACCAGGGTCTGGACGCGCTCGACGCGTTTTGCAAGCAACACCCAGATTTGGCCGTGGTGCCCGAGGTCAACAATTTTGTCCGGCTCATCCGACTGTGAAAAATAAATTCCTGAAAAACTCCCCAAAAATTTCAAAATGGAAATTTTGCACCAACCCAAAATTCTGGACAAAAAAAAATTTGGCCAACCCAAAAAAAAAGTTGAAAGATTTTTTTTTTGGAAAATCAAATCTGGGTTTGGAAATAATTTTTTTTTTCAAAATGACGTTTTCTGGAAAACTTTTTCAGGACTTGGTTTATTCGGTCAACGCGCCCACAAAGGCCCGCGCGAACTTCTCTCTACCGTATCGAGCGTGGTAATCGGCCAGTGTGGATTGGGAAAGTGCGGAAAGCTTTGACTTTTCCCGGATAATTCGAACGAATGTTTCTGCCAAATCGGCGGGTTCAAAATGAGCCGATTCCAGAAACGAGTCCGTGTTGTCTTGCATGGGCTGCATGTTACACGGAACGGTCCACCCGTTGACGTCGGGCACGATGATCTCGCCATGTGGCATGGCGTCTAGAGTGATCACGGGTTTGCCGATGGAAATGGACTCGAAAAAGCCAATGCCCAAACCTTCGTGTTTGGAAACTTGCACATTCACGTGGCACTCGTGATACATTTTCTTGAGCTGGCTAAAAGGTAAATGCTCGGTGATAATGGTCATGTCCGGATGTGAGCGATACGCGTCGATCTCCGGCGGGTAATCACCCTGGATGGTGCAGATGAGATGTGCATCTCCACTTGAGATGCTCTTCATGGCCAACGCGAACGCCTGACACACTTTCAGGCACTGCTTGCGCGTAATGGCATTCATGCCGCCCACGTTGAGAAATCGCACTGTTCCCACATCGCTCCCATCACCGCTGCGAGCCCTGAGGGGTGGTATGGTGTCGAGTGCATCACTGCCCTGGCTGTATCCGACGTAGCTGGTGTTGGTGTAGCCGTTGGCTTGAAAGACTGATTCGCAAAAGTAGCTGTTGCACAGAATGCGATGGAAGTGGCGGTGTTTTCCAATCTCGTCGCGGCGCACGATTTCGATGTTGGGCACGGCATACACTTTCACGTTGTGGCTCTTGAGCAGTTTGGCCATCTCAAACACGCGAAACCAACACGTCTCCGGGATGATGACTTTGCCAATGTTGTAGCGCGTGATGAATTCGACGATTTCATCGTCGGTGACTTTTTCACGCACGTTGGGGCTGTAGTAAATGCGCGGGTGGTCCCATTCACTGGGGTCGCGCTGGTGGCGTTCGTCCATCGGGCGGTCTTCGACAAAGTAAGGACGGAACGCGAACACGTGAGTGCGGAAAAGTTTGCCAAAACTCGGGTCATTGTGCAAAATGTCCACGTAGCGTTTGCACTGAATGCCCAACCCCTGATCACACCAGGGCGAGAAAAAGGCCACATTGTAACGCGCCGACTCGCGAGTGGAATTCACGCACACGCGCAGAAACGACAACGACGATTGCATTTCACCACACTCTTGGGCGCGCTGTAGGGCCCGGCGGTGATACTTGAGCCACTCGGCGTCGTCCGTGTAAAGTTTTCGCACTGCCTCCATCCACGGCTGCAAAGGCACCGGACACACCACTTGGTCTCCCGCAGGCCCCTGGTTCCCTGTCGACTTTTCCCCCGCCGAAAACAGTCGGTCAGGGATGACGATTCCGGCGTCGCCCACCAGATATTTAATGTTGCCGGCGCCCGTGGTCACGATGGGGATGCCGTTGATCATGGCCTCCAACGCCACGCGACAAAACGTCTCGTCCACTAGCGACGGAATCAACATTACCCGCGTTCGACAATGCACCTCGCGAATGTCTGACACGCGCGGGATGATCTCGACGCCGGCACCTGATTGAAACTCGGCGGCCATCTTGATTTTTTTGCCGAGACCGTCGGAGAACAACTCGACCTCCACACCCAAAAACGGAATGTCCGGCATGTTTTTGAACAAGTGAAAGAAGAGCTCGCCGCCTTTCAGTTTGTGGATGCTCATCGCGCTCACCACCGCCTGCTGATCATCGAAGCGTCCCATTTTCTGCATGCGCCGACCGATGAAATCGTTCACTCTTTCACCAGGCGCCGGCGAAAGTGGGTGAAGCTGAGAAGACTCGCAACCGGCACTGGCCAAAATGACATTTTCCAAACGCACATCCGTGACTTTTTCAATCACGTCCACCATGAACGGCGAAGCCACATACACTTGGGCACTCTTTTCCAACACGTGTGCAAAGTTCTCGTCCACCTGATGGGCCCCGGCGTTTTCCAGCATGCGGTCATTCTGCTTCGACTCGTCCAATACGATGGCGCCGTGCCAAAAATGGAAACCCGCGATGAAGGGAATGTTTAGGGACACGCAAACATTCAACATTTCCACGCGCAGATGGCCCTGATGATGCACAAAGTCAATCTGTAACAGCTGCAGCCACGTTTTCAGACTTTCATCCGTGTAACCACCGGGCACGTGGATGAGCTTGCCACAGTGCAGACCATCAAACACCACGTCCACGGCGGAAAAAGTCGGATAGTGTTCGTTGCTGGGCTGATAAAACGAGATCCAATAGGGGTCCATGTTTGCCTGTTTCGCCCACAACATGGTGCCATACATGAATTGTTCGCCGCCGCCAAAGGGATATCCCCATTTGGTGACGATGCCGTAGCGAATGTTTCGCATCGTGTTTCTGTGCACTAGAAATCATAATTTTGACCCGGTGACGAACAAATATATGTTGATTTACTTTTAACAATGTCAACGGCGTCGCCACCAGACGTCTGGTTATCGGCCGGAGAATGGTGTCTGGCAGCGCATCAGCTTAAAATCCACGGCCTGCGCAAACACGCCTATCCGTTTGATTGGTCGTTCCACAGCCTCGATCACGTCACATTGGCCCTCAACGATGATCTCCCACTTCAAGCCATTTTCGACGGCGATACCGCCGGACCCCGCGTGGATCACGAGGAGCATTACGTAATGACTTTTCCGCATCGCGAGCTGATGCGAGATTTTCCAGACATCGTCGCGCGGTGGAAAACGCTCTTAGAACAAGCACGCGCGGGCGAGATTAGAGTGAGGTGGTTGTATGTCACCCGCGAAAATGACCCAAATGTGCAAGAAAAACTCAAACGATTCATGGCCGCCGTGCCCTTTCAAAACTATCACGTGCTGCACGTGCACTATCACACATGGAAAGATGACGACGATGCTGAAAAAGTCAATCGCATCGAATGTGAAACACCTCATTTATGTCATGAACATCTCACCGAGGTGAAAGCATACATTTCACACGCTTGGGACGGTGATAATTGGAATGCCCGCGATCACCCGGGTCTCTGGGACCAAATCTTCGACCAGTGTGCCCAATAAACAGGCTTTTACCAACCTGAAATTTTTTTCCTGGAAACCCCAATTTTTTTTCAAATTGAAAAATCTTATCCAGTCTCCCAAAAAAAATCCAACATCCGAAAAAAAAAATCGAAGGCCAAAAAATTTTTTTGTCTCCCCAAGAAACTCTTGGAGGGTCAACTTTTTTTTCAAAATCAGGTTTTCTGGAAATTTTTTTCAGGATGAAAGTGTCGGGCTCCAGCCTGGTTTTCACGCTGACGTGTGAACGAGAGAAGTGGGAAAAGCTCATTCCGGCTGTTTTCATCCACGACAACGTGACAACTTTTGACACCATCATTCAGCGTGTGATTGAAAAGCAGCGCAAAGCAACGCGCTTGAACAAATTGAGTGTTTTCAATCTCGTTTTTGACGCCGACATGGACTACAAGCCGCCTGATATTCCACCCGACCTGAAAATACACATTTTCCATTCTTCACCAGAGGATTGCGAGCTTAGACTTCCGGCGTCCGTGGTAAAAGCATGTCAAAAATTGAAAATGTCATTCGAATAATTTTGATGTGGAGGGGTTACTGATGGAATTGCTTCGAAGAGATGAAGTCATTTATTTGTGTCAGTTCCTTGATCGAGAAACATTTGAAGCCTTGTCTTTGGTTTCTTCGTTCTTTTATCGATGCACGCTTTATCGGAAACAACAACGAAGAGTTTTGTTGATCACTCGTATTCACCCGCTCGAAACGTTCAAACTTAGCTTTCTTAGAAAGATGCGTTGGACTTCTACATCTCTGAAGCATCTGAAGCATCTAAATTTGGGAAAATTTACTCCTCTCCTTACGAATTTGACTTTTGGTGATCACTTCAACCATCCGTTGGACTCTTTGCAGTTTCCCCCAACTTTAACTCACCTGACGTTTGGTTGGTCTTTCAACAAACCTATCGAACAATTGAAGTTTCCACTTGGTTTGACTCATTTGATTTTTGGGCGTTTTTTCAATCAGCGCGTGGATCGGCTTGAATTCGCTCTATCGTTGACTCATCTAACTTTTGGGCTTTCTTTCAATCAACCGGTGGATAAGCTTCCCCCATCGTTGACTCATCTAACTTTTGGTGTGAGTTTCAGTCAAAATTGTTATCGTCTCGCCGAGTTACAAAATTTAACTCACTTGAACGTCGGGAAATTTTTTAACTTGGAAGACCCTACGTTTTTTGAGCGTTTACGATTCCTGACTCACCTCAAATTTGGCCCTTATTTTAATCGTCCGGTTAGTCATCTCCGCTTTCCACCGAATTTAACACACCTCACCTTTGGTGTTTTTTTTAATCATTCGGTGAAAGATGTTCAATTTCCCGCGAGTTTAACACACTTAACTTTTGATTACGCTTTCAATCGACCCTTGGACCAAGTCCCGGCATCCGTGACCCATTTGACGCTGAGTCACAACTACAAACTGCCGCCGCCGACACCACGTCCTGGATTGACAATCACCTTTGAATGAATTTATTTTTACAAGTTGATAGTTCGCGTCTGAGCCGGCGGAGGTGGACCAATCACCAGTGCACCCTCCGGTTTTTTGGCGTCGTCATATGGGGGCCCCATACTTTTCAGTGTTGGCGCTTCGACTTGTGGCGCTGCCCCCGCAGGCTCCGAAGCGCCTTTTTCGATTCCGTCCAGGGTGGTGGTAAGCTTGGCGTCCTCTTGGCCGGGTAATTCGCCGGTGGTGGCATAGAGTTTTCCCAACAGGGGCGCGAGTGCTTCTTCAATTTTCTGTTTCTGTGCATCGCATTGTTCTTTGGTGGCTGCTCCGTCGCCCGTCACCCACTGTAGCTGTTGGTTCACCATGGTCTCGATTTGTTTGCGATCTTCGGCGGACACCTTTTCCACCACCTCGTCACTGATCAGGGTCTGTTTGAGTTGAAAGAGGAAACGCTCAAAACCGTTGCGCGCTTCGATTTGTTCCATTTTCTTCTGGTCACTTTCTTGGTGTCGCGCGGCCTCGGCCACCAACTCCTCGATTCGCTCCTTGGACAAGCGGCCCGTTTCACTCTCGATGCTGATGAAATTCTGTTGGCTCGTCGCCTGATCTTCGGCGGACACGTGCAGCACGCCGTTCACGTCCATTTCGAATGTCACCTGGATTTTGGGCACGCCTGCTTTCACGGGCTGAATGTCGTTCAAGTAAAAGTTGCCCAACAAATTGTTGTCGGCGCACAACGCCCGCTCACCTTCGAAAATGGACACCAACACGCTCTCTTGGTTGTCGCGATACGTGGAGAACATGTTGGTTTTCAGGCACGGGATGGTGGTGTTGCGGGGGATCAGCACGCTCATGGCCCCGCCGGCGGTCTCGACGCCCAAACTCAGTGGAGCCACGTCGACCAACAACACCTTGTCGCCAAAGTTTCCGTGGTGGCCGGCGAGAATGCTGGCTTGAATGGCCGCGCCGTATCCGACACATTCGTCCGGGTTGATGGACACGTTGGGCTGCTTGCCTTGGAAATATGCCGTGACTAACTCTTGAATGCGCGGGATGCGCGAACTACCGCCCACGAACACCACGTCGTGCACTTGCGAGCGATCGACGCCGGCATCGCGCAGCACATCCCGCACCGTCTCCAAGCACGCGTCAAAGAGGTGCGTGTTCAACATTTCGAACTGAGCCCGCGTCACCGACACGCTCAAATCGTCACCGTTGCCGTGGAACGCGTCCACCTCGATGGTCGTCGCCGGTGCCCCAGAGAGGGTGCGTTTGGCCCGCTCGCACGCCGTCAGCAGGCGTCGCATGGCTTTCTCGGAAATCTTGGGCGCGTCCTCCTGCTCCGGTGCGTGATCACCCTGAGTGGCACTGTCGAGGGCGAATTTGAGCAGGTTGTTGTCAAAGTCACATCCGCCCAAGTGGCAGTTGCCGCCAGTGGCTTTGACGGTGAACACGCCCTGAAACAGGTGTAGCAGACTCACGTCCATGGTGCCGCCGCCCAAATCAAACACCAAAATGTTTTTCTCTTCGGTGCCCGTGTTGAGACCATACGCGATGGAAGCGGCCGTGGGCTCGTTGATGATGCGCAACACCTCCAACCCGGCAATCTTGGCGGCGTCAATGGTCGCCTGTCGTTGTGAATCGTTGAAATACGCCGGGCACGTGATCACCGCTCGAGACACGGTTTTTCCCAAGTGACGTTCGGCTGTCTGCTTCAGTTTCTGGAGCACCATGGCCGAGATCTCTTCAGGCGCGTAATCGCGCACCTGTTCGCCGCCGGCGTGCTTGATTCGAATTTGAGGCGTGCCGGTTTTCTCGTCGCCGACCACTTCAAAGGGCCAATGCTTCATGTCGTCCTGCACTTGCTCGTCGGAAAACTTGCGGCCAATCAGGCGTTTGGCGTCGAAAATGGTGCGCGTCGGATTCGATGCCGCTTGCGACTTGGCCGCTTCACCTACCAAACGTTCGCCGGATTCCGTAAAGGCCACACACGAGGGCGTGGTTCGACTGCCGTGCTCGTTGGTGATGATCTCGACGCGACCGTCCTTGAAAACACCCACCACACTGTAGGTGGTGCCCAAGTCGATGCCAATGGCCAAGTCGTCGGCCGCCGGCGAGGTAGTCACAACCGGCGCCTGATGAACGGGCTCGGCGGGAGGCGCCGTGGTGGCCGTCGAGATTTCAGAGTTGGAAAAAACAGGCGCTGCTTGAGGCTGATAGAATTGTGTTTGCGGCTGCAGGCCTTGTTGAAAATTCACCGCGCCACCGCCGGCACCTGTGACTTGGGCGGGCGCGGCCGCTTGGAAAGGCGTTTGTGTAGGCTGTTGGGGTGCTTGGAGCACCTGCGGCTGATGAGCTCGTGGAATCTGTTGAACCTGTAGGTTGGGCTGAAAGTTCACCGCGCCACCGCCGGCACCTGTTACTTGGGTGGGCGCGGTCGCCTGGAAAGGAGTTTGTGCAGGCTGATGGAAGGGCGTTTGAGCTGGCTGCTGCGGTGCTTGAATCACTTGCGGCTGATGAGATTGTGGGATCTGTTGCTGCGTTGGTGCTGACTGAAAGTTCACCGCGCCACCGCCGGCATTCGCCAGGGCCTGAAAAGGCATCTGTGGCGCTTGTTGCTGAACTGGTTGGACCTGTAGGTTAGGCTGAAAGTTCAAACGAGCACCGGGCGTTTGGACGGGTGTTTGCCCATACTGTTTCAACAAAGCATCCATGCCGCCTTGGTGTGTTGAGATCGGACCCCGAACCGTGAACGGCTGGTTCTGCCCGGGGATTTGACGTGGCCCCATTTGCTGTTGCTGCTGTTGTTGTTGCTGCTGTTGGTTCATCACGGCCTGACGCATTGCCGGCGGCATGGCATGAATGGGCACTACTTCCGGCGGAGGTGCAGGCTGCGGCTGTCGGGTTTGGCGTTGCACATATGGAAGGGTCACTCCATTTTGCACCATGGGTGACCCATTTTGTCCATAGACAATCTGGGGTTGTTGTTGGGTGGGTGGTCGAAAAGAATGAGTGTTGGGCCACATTTTTTTATTTGGAAACATGATTTTGATGCGCCAGCAGACGGAACTTGGCACTTTCAAAGAGGGCACTCGCCACCCTGAGCTTTGGACGGGAAGCGTTCACGCGACGAAAATCCACCCATCAAATTGTTCTCGCGGATTTCGTTGGCCAACTTGCGTTTCTCGTATTCACGGTCCAACTCTTGCGCGCGCCTGGCGGCCTCCGCGGCGGCCTTTTCAATCTCGGCGATTTCTTCGGGCGTTTTGGTGTGGTTCCCCTCTTTGAGTTCGAGGGCCGCTCGCATGTAGGGCGGTATAAAGCGAGACTCCAGCTTGTCCAAGTGCATTCCAGCCTCTGCTTCGGGCGCTTCCACGCCGGCCTTCCACGGGCCTTTGCGGGACGCACTCGCCACCGTGGCCTGGTGGTCATCAGACAGCAGCGGAAACTTGGACACATACACCTCGCCGGATGCCTGATAATCGCGGGTGATTTGGGCCATCTCCGCGAGCACCGAACCATCGGCCCTGGTCGTGTCTTCGGCACTTTCACCACTGTTTTTGGCCAACCGGCTGAGTGAATCGGCGATTTTGGTGAGTGCGCCGTCTTCTTTGAGAGTGATGAAGCATCGGCGCAAAATCAAATACACTGTTTGGTCACCGCTGCGTTTGACGTATTCCTCAAACTCCATCGCTGTGATACCCACCAGTTCCGCGAACGCTTCAGACAACGCGAGACTGGTGATGAACTTACTCAGCAGCCGCAGCAGCTGCTCGAGCGTCAGCGGATCTTCTTGCACTTCCACCACTTCTTCGACCAGCGCCCGGCGATGTTGGGTCTCGGGCTTGTGACTGTCAATCAGGCGAAGCGTGTCGATTTTGGCCTGCAACTCGTCCCATACTTCGCGCGGATAACCCCCAGGTGTCGCCGCCTGATCACCCATTTCGACACCCGCCGAAACCAGCGACATCCCTGCTCCCTGTTTGGTGGTGGTTTGCGGTCCTCTCGCGCAAGGCGCAGGAGGCTCGACCACGTAGATGGCCATACCCTCAACTTGAGCCCGGGGCAAATGGAAAACACTGAAATCACAGCACCGCTCCGGGGCCACCAAGGCACACCGCTGGCGACCGAGCACCACGTAGAGCGTGGCAAAGGCCTGCTTGAGGAGTAGTGCGTTCTTTTGAACTTCCTCCATGCAATACATGCACATGTCGCGGTCGGCCGACTGAGCATAGTGCACCACGGTGAACACAAAGTCGTCTTTTTTGGCCTTGACCAACTTTTCAAAGTCACCAATGAAATCGCGGACTGACTTGAACATTGTATCCTTCAACAGGAGCAAAACCACGTGATAGCCCATCTCGGAGAAAAAGGCAACCATATCCCCGTTGGCGGTGTTGTCGGCATCGTGCACCAAAAGCACCTTGGCAATGCTCTCGTCACACTCACTGTTGAATTTCAATTCCAATGAACTCATCGTGTTTTTTTTTCACCCAGTCAGAAACATTTTGGCTCGCTGAAAACGTAAAGATTGAAAATTCAAAATAGGGACTCTGTCGCAGGAAATGGATGCGTTGACTCCGTTTTGGGATCAACTTTTTACCCGATGTGATCTGGAAACTCAAGCTCGTTTGCTTCGAGTCAGTCGCCGGGTTTACGCCGTCGGCATGACCGAACCCAACATGATGCGGCGACTTTTGTTGATGAAACGCAGGATTCAACTCAAGCAGTTCCCCGAACAGGTGCAGGGTCCGGATGTGATTCAGAGATATGTCGAACGTGATTCCTGCAGGTTGAAATTTATTTTGCCCGAGTTGCAAAGTGAAGCATTATGCTTGTTCAGCGTTCACCACTTCGGGTTGAATTTGGCAAATGTGCATCCCAAAAACCGAACTTTGAAAGTTTGCTTAGAAGCTGTGCGTGGTTGGGGTATAGCACTTGAACATGTGCCAGAGTTACACAAAACATTCGAAGCATGTTTTAACGCCGTCACTCATGATGCAAGGGCCATCCAATGGGTGCCTGTGCATCACCAGACTGAGGCCATGTGTTTGAAAGTTGTGGCGCGCGATGGGTCTTTGATCCAACATATCCATCCAGAAAAGCAAACACCAGAAGTGTGCAAGGTGGCCACTTGTCAAGCTCACTGTGCTCTGCAATATATCCACCCCATCAATCACACGCCTGAGCTTTTCCTATCTGCTGTCCAAATACGGGGAAGTGCGCTGAAGTATGTCCCTGATCAACACAAAACTCTCGAGTTGTGCTTAACAGCAGTAAGATCTTTTGGGTTTGCCATAGAACATGTGCCCGCGGAGATGGTCACTCCCGAAATCTGCCGGGAAGCGGTGATTAATCAACCTGCAGTTTTGCATAATTTAAGCGATGATCAGTTGACTGACGAGGTTTATCGAGCTGCAGTCGAAAATCACCCGTCGATTATTCATCGGATTCCCCCCCACAAGCGCAGCCCTGAGCTCTATGAACTGGCCTTGAAAACGGATCCCATGCAGATTAACCATTTTCCGGTGGAATTGCAAACAGTGAAAGCGTGGACTACAGTCGTTCAGCAATTCAAAAATGGATTGCTCTCATTAAATGAGAAATGAAGCGTTTAGAGGGTCTCGAGCTGAGAGCGCTCATATTTGAATTGAAACTCTTGTCAACCTTGGACTTGGATCGGTATGACGATGAATCCTTGGCCGACACACTCCAAGACGCATTGAACGCTGAGTTTGGGGTCCATGCGTCCCACTGTTGTGGACAGGAAACACCACGGGTGTATGCCAAAGTTACCAACATGGATACCGCTCGAAGAGTCGCGAAGCGTTTCATCTTTAACCCGCTTTTTTGGAGCGATACATTGGGTGACACACCGATGGAACGCCAATGGCAGCGGGACCTATCTTACATCCCCCCAAATGCACCGTGGGAGAAATACCACCTCCGTCAATGGCGTAGCATGATCCTGCGTGAGCGACGCAGGGACCCTGGCACCATTATGATGGACGCCCCAGTTTTCATGGATCATCGCGAGGCGTTCGACCACTTCTCCAGAAAACGCTTTGTTCCAGAGTATTACTCTCCTCCAGTTAATCAAGCGGAATAGATGATTTTTATTCGACAAACTCGACCCGCATCATGAACAAGTCAACTTGATCTCCGTTGGGATCACCCACCAGTTCGGTGGTCATGGCTGGTTGATCACCCGTCTTCCACTTGGCAATGAATTCTTGCACTTCGGCGTCATAGTAGTATCCACGGTTGTAATACCATTCCAGCCGGCGGTCAAGTTCTTCTTCAGTCTTGAAAGCATACCACCCCAAACTAGACCAAGTGTCTGGAGAGCCAAAGATCCAATAGGTGCCACGCTGGAGCATCGTGCCCGGTAACACAACGCGGATCTCGTTTCGTCTCGGTTCGTCGTAGGCGTCGATCAACAGGTCCAAATTCAATGAGTTGTCATTATCCAAACTTGGAAAGGCCACATACCATGTCCGCTGCCCACGGTTGATCAGCTTGATCAAATCCAGAGCGGAACCATTCCATGTTCGATACGGCGCGCGCTCGCGGATTTCCCGTCTGGCCAACTGTTCCAAGATGTCATAGTCCCGGCACCATTGGCGAAATTGCGGGTTGCTGGCACACAAACGAGCCGCCTCTGCGGTGGAGAGATTTTCGAAAATCTCCGTCAACATTTCATCAGGCAGTTGAGCAAAATCACCGCGGGTGTCTTCCATGTTGGCGACCGATGTTCCTGTAATTTATGCAATATTTATTTTTTGTAGGTGCAGATCGAGTAGGCAATGGCGATCGCCTGTTTCTGCGGGTAACCCTCGCGCATCAGCACGGGAATTTTACAACTCACACATTCACGCAACGTTTTCGACGGTGATTCACAGCTGCTCCCTCGGGACCGGCTCCTCTTCGATTTTCGAAGCGCAGATGCACCCTTGGAATCATAAACACGCGACGGTGATTTCTGCCCGGGCTTTTTCTTGCGTTGTGCCCGCTCCTTTTTGCGACACATTTGTTTCAACTCGCGCTCAGACATTTCGCCAATCGTTTTGGGCGTGGCATCAGACACCCGGCGACTGGGCCGGCAGTAAGGGTAATCATGGCTGGAACTGCCGGCACTGGATCGACCACACTTCTTGTAGCGCCCGCGGCGATCGGTCTCACACACGTTCCGCCAATCTTCCTTGAACCAACGGTCCAAGTCGCCGCGACTTTTCTGGCTTCGACGACGGGGTTTGCCTGATTCGACATACGGCGATTTGCGCTTGCCGTGCTTCTCCGCGAATCGGCGTTTGTATTCCTTGACCAACCAGCCGCTGGCATACGCGCTGGGCCAAACGTCGAAACGCTTTTTGGCGTCCGCCTTGGTTTTGGCGTAGAGCTTTTCGTCCACAGGCTGATTTTTTCCCATGCTAGTGCACACCCAACATTTATTTTTTCTTGAGTTGCGATCGCGTGGCCTGGGTGGCCAAGGAATCAGCGCGGGCATTTCCGACGGATCGCTCGTCTTGTCCGTTGGTATGAGCCACAGAATGGAAAAAAGTGACGCGCTGTTTTTTGAGCAACGCCAAAATAGGCTCGATCAAATCCCGATTTTTCACCGGTTTTCCATTGGCAGTTTTCCAATCCTTGGCCTTCCACGTGTAACACCAGTTGGTGAGGCTATTGATGCAATACTCGCTGTCCGTGTAAAGATCCACCATGCGGCTGCTCTTCTCAAAGTTTGCGCTGAGAGACTGGAAATATTCGTGGGCCAACGTGATCGCCACCAGAATAGCTGTCAGCTCCGCCCGTTGGTTGGTGACTTTCCCGCGGTGATTCGGCGGACACAACTCTTGGCCACTTCGCGAATCCACCAGTGGAACATAACCACGGTAGGGGAGACTCACATCCGTCACCTGGTGATCAGGAAAATGGATCCCAATGCCACCCACACTGTTTTTCTTGCCATTGTTCACACAACTTCCATCCGTGAAAATACGAAGGGTCTCGATTTTTTCCCGCTTTTTCTCCCGCTTCATCGGCGGTTCCTCATCACCAACCCTCTTGGTGCCGACGGCAACGGGGACGCGGAGATCCAGACCATTGGCTGGGTCAAGTTCCACGCGCCCCGTGCGGATTTCACGACATTCCTTCTCCGAGAAGGTCAAATTCAAGATGTGTTTCCGCATACCACCCTACCCAGATCGGCAGAAAAATTTTTCCAGAAAACTCGACTTTGAAAAAAAAGTTGTTGAAATAATCCACCTTGGAAAAAAATGAAAAAAAAAATCAAGGCCAAAATTTTTTTTGAGGTCAGCTCAAATTTTTTTTTGGAGGCTGGGAGAATTTTTCCAAATTGAAAAAAATGCGGGATTTCCAGAAATTTTTCAGGCGTAAAAAAATATCGCGTTTGAACAGGAGATGACGACTATCGTGACCCAGTGTGACCCGGTGGTGCCGGCGACGTATTCGCGCGACGTGCCACCGACTGCTTATTTCTACGAGCACCGTTGTGGTGAACGCCAAAAACGCTTGGCCGTTCGCGCCGGAACTCGTTTGCCTTGGCCCGGCGTCAACAACGCTGGCCTGAACGATCGAATCACCACCGTGATTGTTCCACCCAACGTGAGTGTTTCACTCTACGCCGACAAGTGCATGGCCGAAGGTGAGTGTCAACACGAACGCTATTTGGCAGGTCCCGGTAAGTTTGATTTGCCCGGTGAACGTTACACGAGTGGCCGCGGCATGAACGACTCGGTTTCTGAAATCCGCGTGGACTCGATCAAGCCCCACGGCGAGTGGTTGCGTGACTGCTGCTTGGGCAAAGTGAGCCCCGTCGAGAGTTGTGCCAACTTTGCCAACCCCGGCGGCGGTGACTGCATCGGCGTGTTGTCTGATTATTGCAGCAACCCCAAAAACTTTTTCACGCCTGATTGCAAGCGGTGGGTGTCGAATCTCAACGATTCACTGCGCGACAACATTGCCCGCGCGGCCTGTCCCAGTGCCACTACGGATGACGAAAAAGATTGGTGCGCGTGTTATTTATTGAAAGACATTCCGCCTGAGCTGGAACAGGACGAGGTGATGCGCGGGCTTTGGGCCTGTCTGGACCCCGTGTGCAACAACTCGAGTCGCTCGCTTCAGCCGTTTGCCAAGAACTGTCCGTCGTCGTTGACGCTCTGCAATCAGCGCGACATTGTCACCAAATTGGGCAGTTCAGAGATTGGCTCGCAGCGTTTGGCCAACGAATGTGGAAACATTATCCTCCCACAAGGACCTACGGCACCTCAGGGACCAACAGCACCGCAGGGACCCACCGCACCTTTAGGCTCCGCAGGAGGCAGGAACTGGGTTTTGATTGGCGGTGCCGCGGGGTTCCTCCTGCTCTTGCTGCTTTTGGTTGGCATCCTGGTTTCGCTTCGACGACGACAATAAATCTTTCACCGTATCCGATAGAAATGATTTCCCTGTTGGTGATTTCCGTTTCCCCACCGCGTGATTTCGCGGAGCACCCGGCGGAAAAGTCGGCACACTCGGCTCAAACGCAGGATTTCTTGAGTCATCGGCGAAAATTCAGCCCGGGCCAAGAAATAGTAATGTTCCATCGCCGGCTCCTGGTAATGCTCGGCGGCCACCTGAGACAACACCTCGGTTATAATCAAACGACACACATCTTTGTTAATGCAATTAATGAAATTTGACATGTCACCTTTTCATTCAAGCCCTGTCGCTTGGTAAGCGGTCAACAAGAAAAAACCAACCATGTCTCATCGTCGTCATCACCACCACCATCGCAAGCATGGTCGCCGAGAAGAACGCAAAAAACTCAAGTGCAAAGCATTACACGAGCTGGCCACCGCCGACACGTTTGAGTATCGCGACAACGAGCCCAACAATGTCGAGCATCCCGAGTGGGGTCAGGCCGGACGTAACCTGATTCGCGCGGTGCCCTCCCAATACGCCGACGGGATCAGCGCGCCGGCCGGTGTAGATCGCCCCAGCGCCCGGGTGATTAGCAACGAGATTTTCGCGCAACACGAGCCACACCCCAACAAAAAGAACGCGAGCGCCATCTTCTGGTTGTGGGGTCAGTTCCTGGATCACGACTTGGGCTTGACCGAGGAAGCCCACCCCGAGGAACACTTTGACATTCCCGTCCCCGCGGGTGATCCCTTTTTTGATCCGGACAACACGGGCACCCAGGTGATTCCGCTCAAGCGGTCCAAGTGGGATCCGGCCACTGGCACCAGCGCCGAGAACCCGCGCGAGCAGGTGAACGACGTGTCCGCCTTCATCGACGCCAGCGGCGTGTATGGCAGCGACTCGAAGCGTTCGTCGTGGATCCGATCGGGCAAAGATGGACTCTTGTGCCACAGCATGGGCGACATGTTGCCCTACAACGATGGCACCATGAACAATGCCATGGGAAAATCGAGTGCCTTTTACGTGGCGGGTGACGTTCGCGCCAACGAGCATTTGGGATTGATTGCCATGCACACCATTTGGGTGCGCGAGCACAACTACTGGGCCAAAAAGTTGAAGCGCCACCACGCCGAACTCGACGACGAAGAGCTGTATCAGCGCGCGCGAATCATGGTGGAGGCCGAGATCCAAGCCATCACCATCAACGAGTTTTTGCCACTGCTGCTCGGCGGCTCCGAAGTGTTTGGCACCTACGAGGGCTACGATCCGACGGCCAACCCGCAAATGCGCAACGAGTTCACCACAGCCGCGTATCGATTGGGTCACACGCTCGTGTCCAAGCCTTATCCGCGCTTGGAAGAAAATGGACATCACATTGCCGAGATGGACCTCATGCTGCGCGGAGCCTTTTTCTCGCCGTGGCGTCTGACCAACGAGGGTGGCGTGGACCCAGTGATCCGCGGGTTGGCCACGGTGGTCGCCGAAGAATTCGACGGCAAGATCATTGACGATTTGCGCAATTTTCTCTTTGCACCGGATGGCGCCGGTCCCCACGGGAGTGGCCTGGATTTGTCGGCGCTCAACATTCAACGCGGCCGCGAACATGGCTTGGCTGATTACAACACCACGCGTCAGGCGTATGGCTTGCCCGCGGTGACGTCCTTTTCCGAGGTGGTGAGCAACGCCGAGACGGTGGCCAAACTCGAGCGGCTTTATGGCACGCCCGACAATGCCGACTTGTATGTGCTGCTCCAAGTTGAAGATCACGTGACTTTGGAGTCGGGCGCCGAGAGCATGTTGGGACCCACCACCATGGCCATTCTCGGTGAACAGGCCGTGCGCATGCGAGCCGGAGATCGCTTCTGGTATCAGACGCGCCTGCCCAAGCACCTGCTGCGATACGTCGAAAGTGTCCGGCTGAGCGAGGTGATTTTGCGCAACACTGACATTGACTGGATCCAAGACGAAGTCATGATTGCCCACCCGCGCAAAGATCGAACGTGTGATTAGAGGCGTCCACGCGTGGACGGGAAAATTCTCGAACCTCAAATAAAATGTCTGAAACGATTTTGTTGACTGGCGGGTTGGGCTACATTGGATCCCACTGTGCGGTGGAACTCCTAAACGCCGGATACCGCGTGATCCTCGTGGACAACTTGTGCAATTCACACGAAGACACCTTGGAAAAGATCAGGGCAACCTGCGCCACACGGCTGATCCCGGACAGCGATGTCTCTGAGAGTGATGTCGTTGCATACATGAATGAGAATTGTGTGTTTTTCAACGTTGATTTGGCCAACGCCGGGGAGTGTCGCGCACGTCTGTGGGCTATTTTCGAAGAGTTTCCCATTGCCGCGGTGATTCATTTGGCGGCTCACAAATCTGTGCCGGAATCCGTGGAAGACCCGATCGTATATTTTAAGAATAACTTGTTCTCGCTCACCCACGTGCTTGACGCGATGGACAAGTTCGAGGTGCACCGCCTGATTTTCTCGTCTTCGGCCACCGTGTATGGTGATTGTCGAGTGGCCTCGCCCAAGCCCAATGGCCAGATTGCCGAAACGGCAGAGAAACAGCCGACCAATCCTTACGGCCAGACCAAGTGGTTTGGCGAACAAATGTGCGAATCCATGGCTCGAGCCTGGGCCGAATCTAATCACGGCGTGCGCGTGATTGCGCTGCGCTATGGGAACCCAGTGAATTCACGGCCTGATTTGCCTGAAAACCCGCGGGGCGCCGCCATGAATTTGTTCAACGTGGCGATGGAAGTGGTGCAAGGCACCCGCGATAAATTGTGCATTTTCGGAGACGACTATCCGACGCCCGACGGCACTGGCGTTCGCGACTTTATCCACGTGGTGGATTTGGCCGAGGCGCATGTGGCCGCGCTGAGATCAAGCCCTGAAAAGGGGGTTTACGACGTGTTCAACGTGGGCATCGGACATGGATACAGTGTGCTGGACATTGTTGGCGGTCTCGAACAGGTGAACCAGACGGAAATTCCACGAGAAATCGTCGCACGTCGACCAGGTGATGTGGCCTCGTTGGTGTTTGATGTATCACGCGCGAAGACCCAGTTGAACTGGCAGGCCCAACGCACCACACTCCTGGACCTGTGCCAGAAATAAACAAGAAAACTTTTGTTTTTTTTTGAAACTAAAAAAGGGGTTGAGTCATGATTCCGAATATTGAGAACTGGTATGAAGAGACTATTGGTGATCGTCGGCGCAAATGGTTGAAAGGTGTTAAACCATGGCAGTTGACACCCGACGTGATTGAGAAATATGGGACCGTCACCGTCGATGAAACTCAAAATAATCACACCAGCAATCCCTTGGTAATGATGAATCGGAAAAATTTTGTGTTGGGAGTCACGTGGCAATTCAAGATTGACGGTGCTATACCGGACAATCCATGGAGCACATTTGATCATGTGACATTTTACATATCGCTCGATGGTCACATATTTGACGAGCTGAAGACTGAAACGTATCCACTTTTGTCGCGACTTACAGGTCAACGGCGTATCGCGCGTAAAATGAGTGACGGGTCAACGATATTCGAATTTCCAATGTTGTTTGATTGTCTGGTCGGTGACAACCTTCTACCCTTGACTCTCGAACAGCGTGTTCAATTTGGTTGGTCTAAGCCACCGCATATACAACGTGTCACCGGTAGGTGTCTTGTGACCTATTTAAACACAGATTCAACGTCATTGATTCCGGAGTTGGAGTTGTGGAACCAATTCAATCGATCGACATTTTACCGACAGCAAAATTTCTTCTCACTCGTCGATGCCAATAACTTGTCCTTCGACTTTAGTCATAATTTGATCCATTCAGTGGTCGGCATTTACTTCGCATTCTTCAAAGATAGGGTCATCGTCAGACAAAACCTGTTGCGGTCAATCAAATTGACGATCAATCAGCACACACTGGTGACTTTGAAGGACCCGAAAATTATTTTTGGAAAATCAAGCCAGTTTTTGCCCATAGAGCAGCCGGCTACCGAGATTGACTGCAACAAAGCGAGACCAGTGCTCTTTCCCGTGGAAGTTTGGAGAGTCATCATCCAACACTTGGAAAACCCCCACTCGTTAATGGTCACGTGCAAATATCTTTGGAAAATCTGCCATTTTCACAATATCCGAGACGTGTTGTATGAGAAATTCAATCCTGCCACCGGTTGGTATTGTATTCCCTTCCACCCGCACCTCCTGCGCGATTATAAGATGGAAAATTGCAGCATCAATTTTTCAAGGGTGGACAATTCACGTCTTTGTCTGGAATTTTTGAAGCCAACTTCTCCAGACACTGTCTTACGCGGTATTGCCGTCAGTCAGAATGGGTTTACCCGCATGAATCACATGATGGGTCTGATCTACGCGTGGTAAATAAACTAGAAAACTTTTTCAGAAATACCCCAATTTTTTTTTCATTTTGAAAAATCTCAAAATCCTGATCCAGAAAAAATAAATCTCGAGGTCAAAAAAATTTTTGGGTCCCAATTTTTTTTTTTCATTTTTTTGGATCGACCAAGCCGGAAAATATTTCCTTTCAAAATCGGGATTTTCTGGAAATTTTTTCAGGTGTGGACGGGGCGCTGCCGGGGATGGAATGCATTGCCCCGTTTTGGGACAGCTTGTTCCGGAGATGTGAAGTTGACACCCAGGTAGCGCTGTTGTCGGTGTGTCGGCGTGTCAACGCGGTGGGCATGACGGATCGCAACGTGATCAGAAGGATCTGGTTGGTCAAACGAGCATATCAGCTGAAAAAATTTCCGAATCAAGAAAGTCACAACTTAGATCGCATTTTGGCAAACGATCCCAAGGATTTTGCTTTTGTGCTCAATGAGAACAAGACACTGGAGCGATGTTTAGCCGTTGTTACTGTGTGGGGTCACGCTATTGTATTTGTTCCAAATGAGAAAAAAACACGTGAAATATGCTTAGCCGCCGTTCGGAACGATGGATACTCTCTCAGGTATATCCCATCAGAGTTTCGGAGCCCGGAAATTATTCAAGCTGCCATTACCAAATCCGGGGCTCCGATTTTAAGATACATTTCCCCGTGTGATCGAGACATAGCCTTTTGTGAACTAGCCATTCAAGTTGGTAATTTGCAGTCGTCAAGTTTTTGTAAAAGTTTTGACTTGGTTCCAAGACAATGTCGAACTTCAGAATTATGTCTTTTACTTGTTAAAAATTCTGGAAGTATGATCCAATTTTTAGGCAAGGATGAACAAACATATGAGGTTTGTCTTGCGGCAGTATCCAACAACCCGGTTAGCCTGCAATATATTGCACCCGAGAATCAGACACCTGACGTGTGTTTGACTGCTATTCGCATTGATCGTAGAAATTTGGAATTTTGTCACCCGGATCTCAAGTAAACCTTTATTTTCTCTCGCCCTTGAAAATCTGATCCAAGCGTTTGGTAATGGAATTGCCTGACGAACCAGAATCGGGCCGCGGTGGAAATTGTTTCAGCAATCGATCAGGGTAAAGAAAGAGTTGTCCGTAAATCTCACGGGCACGCGCCTCAATTTGGGATTCTTTTTCTTCGTCCACATCCGCTGACGAGAAAGACAGCGAGAACGCGCGTTCACCCACTGCTTCGCGTCGAGCAAACGCAGCCACCTGCTCCAACAGCGAATACATTTGCGACTGAAACGCCTTGTCATGGGGTTTGGCCGCCAGAAAATTCATTTTCAACTCGTCGCTGCTCGACGACGACTCCTCTTCTTCATCATCATCATCGTCGTCGTCCTGATCATCGTCGTCGTCTTGGTCGTCGTCAACGTCTTCGACAACCGTAGATGGCTCGTCTTCGCTCATGCTTTGGGTGGACATGAGCATGAAGGATGGTTCCAAAATGCCCTCTTCTTCCAACATTTGCGTGGGCAAGTTCATGAAATCCACGTCGATAAACTCGACATCGTCCAAATCTCCGACATCCTCCATGTCATCGGACGTTCGCCGGCGCCGTTTCACATTGTCTTCTGGCAGTTGCGTCAAAATCAGCGCCTGCGTGTCGGGCTTCTTCCAAGGTGGCAATCGCTCTTCACTGCTCCCAAAGCTAAGAAAAGCACCCCTTCCGTCGTCACTCATCTTTCTGTGCACGATGTGACACTCTGTGTAGTGAGCAAGAGAAAATATTTCAAAAGCCATTTATCGACGTGTCTCAACACTTTGTCTTTGTCCATGCCGTGGTAGAGCCAGAGACTGCGCTGTATGTTGGCTATGCGATGGGTTATGGTCGGTCTCATTTCCGGAGTGTGGATGTATTTCTGAATCAGGGCCCGTATTTCTGAAAACTTTTCTCGTTTCCGGCGCTCGTTGCGATTTTTCACCATGTGGTCGCCGCCGCCCCTTGACTACGTTTTGGTCGAACAGAAAAATGTTGATTGATCAAGTAGAACACACCATGTCTCCTCGTCGCGCTGATTTGATTGAATGGGATGACAGTTCGTCTGAAGAGTATTCCAGCGATGATGACTCGTCGTCGTCGTCCGAAGAAGAAGAGCCCGTCGTGATTCGCCGGCGAAAACCCCGCGCTCGCCCCGGCGCTCAAGTTTCTGCTCGGGCCCAACGGGCCCAACAACCGGGTGCACCGGCGGGATTCCCACCAATCATGGGTGGATCCATGGCGGCCCCGTCGGCACAAACGCCATTTTCCATGGTCCCGGGCCCCCGCAAGGTGTCGAACACGGGCGTGGTCCCTCAAAATCCCAAGGGCTCGTCGTGTCAGCCGGTGCCGTATGATCACAGCGACAAAAACGTGGGCCAAGTGCAGTCTTCGTATGGGTATCGCAATGAGGTGGCTCGCCCCATGGAAAATTTGCCCTATCGTCGCACGCCCGTTTTGCCATTCAATCGCAAAAGTGACACCAGTGCTTACGACGTCGGGCGCACTCCGTTCGAGTTGTTTTCGGCGCAAGGTTTCGACCAGGATTCGTATCGCCCCAAGCGCGAGCAAGGCCTGTTTTTCACGCCGCAGCCTGAGAACATTTACGGCCAGCCTGCTCAAGCCGAAGTGGCACGTGATCGTTACCAACCGTCGAACGAGTTGAAACACCAAAAACCTTTCGAGGCCGAGTGGTCGTTGCGCAGCGGAGGGTTTCACCCAACCAAGCGCATCCTGCCTACCAACGTGCCGGTGTTGCGTCAGCAGTTGCCCCAAAACTACGTGTCCGGCCCGTCGCACGCCACCAGTCATCCGAGTGGCCTATTCGGAGAGGCACGCGGTGAACTCGGACTGACACAACGCAAAGGCTCCGATCTGAGTTACTATTATCGCGTGCCCTTTCCCACCAGCGCAGCCACCAAGGCGGCCACCAATCGCGCCAAGATTGTCGATCGTCCCACGGCGCGCCAGTGTTTGAGTCGCCCGTATGGTGGTCACGCCGATGCCGCCGGCACTGGTGGAGGCGCCACCTATGTGCCCGGCAAATTCATCATGAACGACCAGCGGCTGCCCTCTCAGATGCACGCGCGCATGCAACATGCGGGCGGTGTCAAACTCCAAGGCGGTGGGGCCACGCAAGCCCATTACGCTGATCAGGCGCGGGCCACGCGAGCCGAATTCACTGAACACGCCACGGCGGCCAGTGTGACTCAAGTGCGCGCGCCAGTGTCGGCTGGATTTGCCCCACCCCAGGACGTGGCTCGCACGACCCGCGCGGAATTCACGGAAAATCAGGTGGCGCCTCAACTCTACAACAGCGGTGCCCCGGGCGCGCCGACCGCCCACTTCATGGATCAGGCACGACCGACGGTGGGCGAGTTCACCGAGCTGAAAATCAGGGCGCCCGCCGTGGCCAACGGGCAACATGGTCAAGCGCCCATGACGTATTTGCAAGACACCGCGCGGGCCACCGTCGGCGAGGCCACCGAGAATGCATACTTGGTCACCGCAGCGCAAGCGCCATACTCGGGTCCCTACACTGGAATGATGGACGAGGCACGCCCGACGATCAAGCAGTTCACCAGCGATCACGAGTATGCCGGCGGCCTTGGTCAGAGTGAATTGCAGGCGGCCATGAACACTGACGCCTACTTGAATGTGGTGTTGAACGACAAACTCGAGGAAACCAACACCGCGCATCGCGCTCCGAACCAAGCGCCGATTGGAATGGTGGGCACCAACGCCGACCGCGTGGGCTACGGTGACGCGTGCACAGTCAGGGTGCGCAACGACAACGCCGTCAACAACTACGACGCACCGCCTGATATGCGCGGCCAGGGTATGGATCGCTGGATCCCCGCGACCACGGTGAACGACAATCTGGCGCGCGAAGAGCGATGGGTCAACGATCGAAACAGCCCCTACGTGTTGGGCCAGTTGCAAAACAACCCTTACGCCATTCCGTCGTATGCTCAAACGGGCAACATGAATTTGCCGCTCGAAGTGAGCGCGGCCAACCCTGGAAATTGCAATATCGTTCTGTAATAAAAATATACACTTGGCGCAATTCACATGAGTGCATGTCGACAACGTAATGTCGGACATTCCCAATCGATTACCAGCGCCTGAAAAGCGCAAAGACAAAATCAACAAAAATGACATGCGTTACTTGTATCGCATTCAGAAAGCCAACGAGCGCAGCAAGCGCCGCGAGTCTCTCGACGAAGAAATCGCCAGTGAACGCAAAAAATCCGAGAAACGCCGGCGGCAATCGACCAACACGGAGCACCTGAAACGACTCAAGAAAATCAATGAAGACGCCGCCTACAATGCCGGCAAAAAGAAACTCACGTCCGAGCAGGTGTTGCTGCAGCAATCGAGACAAATCATTTGGAACGGGTGCATCCCGTGTTTGTTTGAAGACGCCGTCGATCCGTCGCCGTGGTGCGATGAGCGTCCGATGAATGCCGAAGAAATCGCCGCGCACGATCCGGACGCCGTGATCTGGTATGCGCTCGACTACGGTCACATCGTGATGCACGAGCATTTGTGGGTGTTTTGCAGCGTGTGTCACTTGGGCATGCGCTCGACCAACATTGGAAAAATCGTGCCGTCCGTCATTAGTGTGCCCAACCATGGCACGAGTTGGCATGTGCCACCCACTATGAAGTGGAAATTTATCCACCACGGAAAATGTATGGAGCAATAAAACCGTAATTTATTCAAGTCGACCATGAATGTGAAACACCAACGGGTCGAGCCGATAATTAGCATTCGAGAAATCCGCCGGCCACGTGTTGCGAATTTCAATCAACAGGGTGAGATCGTCGAACGACACTGCCACGATTTCACCCACGTGTCCGTAACCCGTTCCATTCGGAGCACCCCGCGGGCGCACGGCACACGACCAAGAGCCCACAAAACACCCAAGTTGGCGCGCGAGTAAAGGCGTCGGTGTTTCAATGCGAATCTTGGTGGAGACAAACGTGTTAAGCTCGTCGAAATCGTCGAGACTGTTGGGGAACAGGTCCGGGTTCAACGTGACGCGCCCGGAGAGTTTCACGCAATCACCCGATGTTTCAACCACCAAAGTGTCGGCATTCACGATGGCCACCTGTGAAAGTTCAGCACTCACAGGGGTGACACCGTCGCAATTGCATTCGGCATCTCCGCCTGGTGCCCCTTTGGGGCCTTTGTCCCCTGCGGGACCCTTCATCCCTTCGGGACCGACGGGACCAGTTTCGCCTTGGTCTCCTTGGACACCCTTCTCCCCTTGGGGACCAACCGGACCAGTCTCTCCTGGTGCCCCAACAGGTCCTTTGACACCTGCGGCGCCTTTTTCACCCTTCACCCCTTCAGGGCCTTGGGGACCAACAGGACCGGTGTTACCCATCTCCCCTGCGGGACCCTTCATCCCTTCGCTACCTTTGTCGCCTTTAGGACCTGGACATCCCCGGCGGCCCTTTTTGCAGTGACACGAATCCTTCTTCTGGTGGCATCCACACGCGTAGTGCCCATAGTTGTATCCGTAATATGCCATGGCTGTTTTCTAACGAACCGAGATTTTTTTTCGAAATTCCGTGGTTTTGAAATTTCTGGAAACCAGAAAGTCATAATTTGAAATCCTCAACAGGGTCAAAGCACTTTTTTTACACGCACCAATTTCTAAAAACAAAATGGACGATCAAGTGACACTTCAGAGCCAGGACGGTCAAGATTTCAAGGTTGAGGTCAAAGTGGCCTACATGAGTAACACCATTAAGGATCTGATTGAAGATGCCGGCGTGGACCTTCCCATTCCCTTGCCCAACGTCACTGGTGAGGTGCTCCGCAAGGTGGTTGAATACTGCAAGTATCACACGCTCAACCCGGACCTCAACAAGAAAACCGAGGAGGAGGAACACGACTCGACCAAGTTCACCATTTGCGAGTGGGATGTCGAGTTTTGCAAGGTTGAGCAATCAACGCTCTTTGAGCTCATCATGGCGGCCAACTATTTGGACATCAAGGACTTGCTCGATCTCACCTGCAAAACGGTGGCCGGCATGATCAAGGGCAAGACGCCCGAGGAGATCCGCACGATGTTCAACATTGTCAACGATTTCACGCCCGAGGAGGAGGAGCGTATCCGCTTGGAAAACCAGTGGTGTGAAGAAGCTGAATAAAAACATTTTGCAGCACACCACATTTGAAAAATCAGGCGCGACACATTAAGAAAGTGTGTGGTTTTGATAGGAGAGTGTGACGTTTGACAATAATTCATGAAATAGGTCTTTGGCAGAAGGACGGTTTTTATTGTGTCTCGGCCAGCGCAGCCTTTTCCGCCTGGTATCGCTCCTTGTCCTTGGCAGCCATGGCGATATAGGGAGCCTTTTCCTCGTCGCTGACGGAGCCCCACTTGGCGGCGACGGCTCGGGTGAGCTCGACAAACGTCAGCTCCGGCTGCTCTTCCTTGATCACGGGCCGGATGGCGTTGGCAAAATACATGTAGGCCGACATGGAGCGCTTGGGCTTGGACGGATCCTTTTTCTTGCGCGTCTTCTTTCCGACGGTGGGCTTGGGCTTGATAATTTCTTCGACTTTCTCTTCCGACATTCTGATGGATTTAATTTTTTCACTATTTCAGCCCTGGCCTGAACTCGGCGCCTGTCAAATTTCCTTTTTCTGAAAAAATGTTGCGTTTGTTTCAAAGCGAACATGACTGGTTGTAAAAAGACGATTTGTTGCCGCGGACCACGCGGATTCGAAGGCCCCCAAGGCCCCGTTGGTCCCGCAGGTCCCCAAGGGGAGAAAGGCGATCAGGGTCCACAAGGCCCCCAAGGCCCTGAAGGGCAAAAAGGTGCAATGGGTCAGACTGGACAGCAGGGTCCCGCAGGTCCCCAAGGCCCCGTCGGTCCCGAAGGGATGAAAGGTGATCAAGGTCCTCAAGGTGAAAAGGGAGATCAGGGTCCTCAAGGTGAAAAGGGAGATCAGGGTCCTGAAGGTGAAAAAGGTGATCAAGGTCCTCAAGGTGAAAAGGGAGATCAGGGTCCTGAAGGTCCCCAAGGCCCCGTCGGTCCCGAAGGGATGAAAGGTGAGCCAGGTGAAAAGGGTGACGAAGGCGCTCAGGGCCCCGCAGGTCCCCAAGGCGAGAAAGGTGACCAAGGTGAAAAGGGCGATGTTGGTCCTCAAGGCCCCCAAGGCCCTGTAGGGGAGAAGGGTGACGAAGGCCCCGTTGGTCCCCAAGGCCAAAAAGGTGATGAAGGCCCTCAAGGCCCTCATGGTCCCCAAGGGGAGAAGGGTGATGTTGGTCCCCAAGGCCCCGTAGGTCCCGCAGGTCCCGAAGGGATGAAGGGTGATGTCGGTCCTCAAGGTCCGCCGGGATTTCCTGGCCCCTCAGGGGAGAAGGGTGAAAAGGGTGATTCTGGCGTGGCTCCGGTGAGCGACTGTGTTGCGCTGGTGACCACCGGATCAGAGACTGAAGCCGACGCTTTGCCGGCGCGGATCAATGTGGAACTCGAGGACGGCAAATTCAAAATCTGCGGCCGTGTGGACATGCCAAACGGCGACCTTGTTCGACTGCGACAGCTTTGCACTGAACCCATCTTTACAATCGATTTTACACTGGACAATACTGCGCTACCCGTCCCATCGCAGACGCTTGATCGCGATTGCTCAGTGGGAGTCTGGACGTGTTGCGCCCGCCAGACGGAAAGTCAGTTTACCAATTGTGGTCTAAGCAACAGCGGTGAAATCCAAGTGTCAAGAATCAACGCTGGTGAAGACGAAGAATTGTTGATTGGATTGCGTGTCATCAACAACTTTGACGAGCGCTTGTTTGAGTTGGACGAGGGAAACAACGTGCAGTGGAACATTAGTTATCGCTTGGACCAGCTCAACTTTATCATCTGTGGAAAGCTCCAGGAACGTGAAGACTAATAAAAACACACACTAAATATTTGCATACATTTCAGGCATTTCCAGTAGCGGCTGTTCCATGCCTTCCGAGAGTCGGGACGATTCGTGTGCAACCGAGGCCGCCGCGTGAAATCGCATCAACGTCACCAAGAAAATCAGGGCAGAACCGACCACTTCCACCGCCAGCGTGCCGACGCCGTAGTAGATGGCGTAACCCACAAAAAACGTGTCGTGAAACAGACCCGCGCCCAAAAACACCAGCACCGCCCGCACCGTAAACATCAACATCAGCGCCGACGTGAACGCGAGCACCATATACATGCTCCAGCGCTCCTGGTGACTCGGTCGAGACGCGCCGCGCATCAGAAAGACAAAAGTGATGCACACATACGCCAGGAGCGCCGCGCCCACCACCAAGAGCCACGTGGCCAAAATCAAGTCCACCACGTTGAGCGTCTGATAGTTTTCAAGCTCGAGCACCTGATGCGAGCGACCGTAGCTCACGGACAGCGCGATGGAAGTGCCGACCAAGCCTGCGGAGATCAAGACAAAGCCGACGGAAAGCCGGCGGAGATGTGTCGATTTCACGGGGTATATTTCGGCGTGCACGGCCCGAATCCACATGTGCAAAAACAACAACAGCGTCAGAGCAAACGCCACGCTCGCCATTTTGTCCACCACGTAAAAGGCCAGCTCGCTGAAAAACGTTTGAGCCCCAAAGCCGCGCCACCCAATGGTCCAAAAACACACGCGCACCCCCGCGGTCACGGTGATGCCGACGGTCAAGGCCAAGTAGGTCCACTCGCGTGATTGGGCCACGGCCAACGCGAAAATGACAATCGCCGTGCCGGCCAAAAACAAGAGCGCGCTGAGAATCAGGCCGGTGATGGAAGCACCCGCCGGAATCCAACGCGATGTGAGCGGCAACATGCGGTCCACTTGATCCATTTCCGCGCGGACCACCCGCAGACACCCCGGGTTTCCGGCGCACACCGCCTGGATTTTCACCAGGTGTGCACGGAGTGAGACCAGCGCATAGTGGAATACATACCTTTTCAGCACCACGTCAGAGTTTTCAGTGGTGTTGCGAATGGCCTGCATGGCGCGCGTCCAGTTGGCGGCGATCTCGCGCACTTGCTCGCCGGTCCTAGTCAGATCGGTGAAATTCACGCCGTGGGCCTCGTGGTTGCGAGTGAATTCCAACTGGGCCACCAACCGAGCATCGACCGAGCATCCTGACTTTGACCCTTCGGGACACGTGGCGTAATGATGGATCAGGCGGCGGAAATACCTGAGTTGGTAATCGCGGTTGAATCGAGACACCTCAACCAAGTAGGTCATTCGACAGTTGCTCGACTCGGTCGTCATGTCACACTTGGCCAACTGAATCAGGGCCTGCTTCTCCAGTCGGTGCATAAAGGCTTCACACGTATGGTTGCCACAGTAAGCGGCATATTGAAACGCAAACTCATCGACTTGCGCCTGGAAATTCCGCCGGACTTGACTGCACAGGGTGGATGAACACGGCACTTGGTCAAGGGCGCGCTTGGTGTCCAGCATGTTTTCCATGCCGGCCGCGTTGATGTTATTGATCTGGGCCAACTCGCGCTGTGCACATGGGTCGTCGAACGCAAACAATGATTCGGTTTGCGGACACTGATTGATCCGGTGCACTGCCTGCAACACGGCCGCTTGGTGGTCGGCGTCAATGGCGAAAAAAGGTTGAGTCACGGGAATAAGGTGATTTTCACACTCGGTCACGGTAGAGCAATTTTCCAGCGCAACGCCGCCGATAATCAAGAAAAACAAAAGGCGCCACATTTTCAGCCCCTGATTTTGCAAAAAAAAAATTATTTGTTGGTTCGCCCACACTTAACACGAGAAAAATAGTTCATTCACTACTGCTCTCTTCATCGCTGCTCGAGTCATACTTGTGTTCTTCGTAATAGGTCATCAGCGCGCGACCTCTTTCAGATTCAATCCAGGCGGCGTTGTGCTTCGGACATTCCCGCTGCTCCTTCGCTGAACATTGTTTGCACATGGTCACCGTGCAAGGGCCCTTGCAATTACACCATCTTCTACAACACTGGCACATCCACTGCTGACAATACACACACAAACTTTTCTGACACGCCAAAGGGTGATCACATAGCGCGCACTCTTTGTTCGGACGCTGTGCCCGACGGGCCTGCTTCAACACTTTGCGATGGAAGGTAAGAAGCTCATCGTTTTTCTTGCGCGCATCCAACAACGCCTGATTTTGAGCCGCGAGCAGGGTGTTGGAAGTTTTCAGGCGTTTGTTTTCAGCTTCCAACACCTTGAGCTCTTGGCGATAATCAATACACGATTCAATGACGTAATCTTGCACACTGGCCGTCTCTCGACGCATGGCATTACGAACATCCAACCGCCGTTTCCGATCGATTGCACCTGTCACCTGCGCCAGACTCTGCTGCAGCTGCATCAACTGCTCATCATTCCATTCCATGATCCTGAAGGACAGAAAGGACCCCTTCACGACTCTCAATCTTCGTCGGCGTGCTTACCAGACGGGCCTAACAATTTCTGAAAAAGTTTTCAGAAAAAATGATTTTTGGGAATTTTGAAAAATGTTCAACCTGGTCTCCAGAAAAAAAATCGGGCTTGGCAAAAAAAAAATTGAGCTCAGATTTTTTTGTCTGAAAAAATTTGGGGTTGGTGAAATTTTTTTTTTCAAAATGAGGAATTTCCGGAAAAAGTTTTCCCGATTTATTCAGAGGTCTGAAGTTGGGCAAACAGACGGGTGAAGGTATCCTGGTGGGGTGGTCGCCGGTTCTCGTCTGGGCATCGGCGCATCCGGGCCATGTAGATGGTGAGAGCCGCCTGAAGGTGTCCCCAGAAATTTCCTACGGCCATCACCGCCTGATCGTAGGTGTTGGTGTTCGGGTCAAGACCAAAGAATGGCGCAAAAATCACTTCGCTCCAATTGTCAATGTCGCTATCGACAGGATAGGCGGTGGTTCCCTCCAAATCAAACTTGAACTCGGGGCTTTCCACGAGAAGATCCATTCGTCCGACGTATGAGCCGCGCGTGCAGGCACCCGAGATTTTCACGTCCCCTTTCAGCTTGACGTTGAAAAACTCTTTCTCCGTGGGACCACCGTGAAGATTGCTGTTGAGAAACGCGTCCACAGGGTGAATGGTGATGGACTCCAGGCGCTCTGAAAACATGGCGTCTTTGCCTTCAAATGCCCTTTTCACAAACTCCAAGCACATGGCTTCATGTTGGCGCTGTGCCTGTTCCTCGAAAGCTCGGAGCTCTTGGCGTTTCTGCTCCAATTCGCGGCGTTTCTCTTCCACCAGGCTGATTGAACTCATCGTGTAAATTGCGACCCTTTGTTTTTTTTATTTTTCAGCGTTCTGTTCGATTTCAGCCAGGCACTGGGCCCGCTGGGCCCGCCGGGCGATTGGCAATATTTTCGACAATTCGCCGGCGGATGTCCATGGCAAACACCAGCTTGTTGTAGGTGTCGAGCACGTTGTAGGGGAGCGTCCGCTTCTCCACGGGCAACAGGGAGACTAGTCCATACATGGACCATCCAAAGAGAAAGTATCGATAAAAGAGTGTCTTGTCGCGACCCGCCAGCGCTTGATTGAGGCGATACACAATCAACAGGTATGCCGCGGTGCCCACGGTCCAATACAGGTGGTTACCGCTCAACTCATACAGAAAGCCAAAGGCAATCATGAGCACATTGTAAATCACCAGTTCGTTGGTCACGGCCGCCGGAAATTGATAGAATGCGCCGAGCGTTTTCAGCAGCAGCGGCGTGGTCAACAGCCAGTCCGAGTAGCGAATCAGAATCTCGGATTCGACCGACAATTTCGACACGTCCAACACGGAATAATGCACGCCGGCAATGCCCAGCAAGATGGACGAATACCGAATGGTGTCTCGCTCGTTTGACAGCAGGCGTGGATCGGACGCAAAGTTGTGCTCGTCCAGGCCGTAGGCCAGAAACGTCACTGTGTTGAACATGAACGTCGCCCATTTCCAGTTGACCTCTTTGACGGCAGCCAACACCTGCTTCATTTTTTTCTGTTTCAATGCCATGATTATTTATTTTCCATGATTCATTTTTTCATCATTGTCGCTGCACTGTGCGCTGGGTGTGGCGTGATCACCGGTGCTCGAGCGCGGACTGCTGCATTGGGTCCCTTGGGACATCGTCGAGGTTTCCGGGTGCGTCGAGTCGGTTTTGACAGACAACTGAGCGCGCCAGAAACGACGGCCTTTTCCACGGCGGTCAAGTGGTTACCCGGGCCGAAAAAGTCGAGGACGCTGGTAGTGTCGCCGCCAATCCTCTGCGGCGCTTGTGAATCATCGCACGGCATGCGGTAGCACGACACGCGTGAAAAATAAGCTCGCCAGACTGCGGCGGAGACACTCATTTGATTTTCTAAAATTGTGAAACTCTAAAACATTTGGCCGGGGCGCATGATCAAACGCCAAAAACTTGAAGTGCCCGAAGATATGACACCTGTTCTCAAGTTGGTCTTACTCGTCGGGTGCATGGCGGACAATCAGGATTGGGGTGAATCCCTCATTCGATACCGGCGGGTCTCTCGTGCGGTAGACCGTTACATCACACAAGAGCTCCTGCAAAGGGTGTTGATGGTCATTCACGTTACGTATGAAAAAGATGAATTCCTTCCGTTGGCATTACGAAGGAGATGCTTCCTCCCCCGACCCATGACCATGCACTACCATTCGGAAGCCTTTATCGCAAATATCCACAGGTCCCCGAAAACGCCGGTGAACACGGTTTTTTTCACCGTAGTGGCCGATGGCGAATTCCTTATTGACACTGCACTCTGCAAAGATGACAATCTTGTCGCTAATCCGTGTGCCTTAAGCGACTCACACCTTATGGTGCGCGTGGAAGCCACAGATGAAAAAATCAAGATCGTGGGAACTCTGTTTGACATGAACCAGGATGGATGTCGCAAGTGTATGAGACTCAATGAAGGCTGTGAATGCACATAAGTGCACTTGACTGCAACTTGTTTATTATTCAGCCCACGAGATGTGGAGAATTGTAGCTAGCCACCCACCCTTGATTGTAATCGAATTTTTCATTTCTTTTTGAATTCCTGCACCAGCTGGTGCATCCGCCGGATTTCCAACGGTTCCCGCTCTTTCGCGAAAACAGCAGCAGCCAGCCGGCCTTGGTAGTGGAGAGCAGCGATATCTGCAGGCCTTTCAGGCCAAGGGACACCGATGATGCCACCCAAGACCATGAGTTGGTCACGGTTGAATCCCACTAGGGAGGCCACGATGGTGATTCGCATGGCTTCCAACACTTCCGGCGTCTCGCACACTGCCTGATTGGTGCTTGGTGAGGTTTGAGAGGCCACATATGCATCAACCTCCGATTCTGATACCCTCCGTGAGAGGTCCTTCAGGATCGCGCTTATGACAAGCTGTCGAGGTTCGTATCTAATGAATTTCACATCACTCCACGAGCCGTGGTTAGTGAATCTGAGTCTCGGTCCTAGATACAAAGAAGCGTCATACTCTTGGTTCTTGGAACCCCAAGCATCCAATGATGTGGTGACGAGGCAGCACAATCCAGGTGAATTTGGTTCAAGAGAGACCTTGGAGCAAAAAATAGCGTCTTCGCAAGCACGAACATAGTCCCATAAGTAGGGATGAATTTGAAAATCGTAATCTGACATGAGCACACCCCTTTCTTTCCGAGAAAAAACACAAATGAAAGATCAAAAAAAAAGAAATATCTGAAATTGAAACGAATTCAAGGGTCATGGGAATT